>ERZ1645187.265-NODE-265-length-50714-cov-20.177955_pt1 | contig 50714 bp, 48 predicted proteins | sample MGYA00575352_ERZ1645187 | MGnify/ENA primary metagenome ERZ1645187 (study PRJEB40837, sample SAMN11349314) | freshwater sediment metagenome | isolation source: river sediment | host: Sediment | place: India: Wazaribad , New Delhi | collected 2017-02-21 ... | reverse complement strand
GGGTCGATGATGCCGTCATCCCAGAGTTGTCCGGAAGCAAAAAACGCATTACTTTGTTTCTCGATTTCCGCTTTCATAAACTCTTTCATCTGCGCGGCCTGTGCTTCGTCATATTGTTGGCCGCTTTTGATAGCCGCTTCTCTGCTCACCATCTGCATTACACCGGCTAACTGCTCGGAACCCATTACCGCAATCATACTGTTAGGGTAGGAGAACAGGAAGCGCGGATTGTAGGCGCGTCCGCACATGGCGTAGTTGCCCGCCCCATATGAAGCGCCCATCATCAGCGTAAACATCGGCACTTCGGAGTTGGAGACCGCGTTGATCATTTTCGCCCCGTCTTTAATCATCCCGTTCTGCTCGTACTGTTTGCCCACCATGAATCCGGTGATGTTTTGTAAAAACAAAATCGGTGTATGATTCATGTTGCATAACTGAATAAAATGCGCGCCTTTGTTGGACGAATCATTGAATAATACGCCATTGTTGCCGATGATGGCGACCGGATAGCCGTGTATTTTTGCATAACCACAGACTAAGGTGGTGCCGTATTCTTTCTTGAATTCATGGAATTCTGAACCATCTACAATCCTCGCAATCACTTCGCGGCAATCGAACGGAATCTTTACGTCTGCGGAAACAATGCCGAGGAGTTCGTCGATGGGATATTTGGGCTCTTGATAACCGGTCAACGGTCGACTGTCGACTGTCGACGGTCGACTCGTTAAATTTGCCATTAATTCACGTGCTATTCTGATGCCATCCAATTCGTCCTGTGCCAGATAATCGGATACACCGGAGATTTTGGAGTGCATTTCCGCACCGCCGAGTGTTTCGTCATCCACCACTTCATTCGTCGCCATTTTTACCAGCGGCGGACCAGCTAAAAATACTTTCGCTTTGTCTTTGATGAAGATGGTATAGTCGGACATGCCCGGAATATATGCCCCTCCGGCCGTGGAGTTGCCGAATACAATGGAAATCGTCGGCAGTCCTTTTTTGGAGCGGCGTGTAATTTCTTTAAAGTTATTACCGCCCAGGTTGAATACCTGCGCCTGATCCGGCAGGTTGGCGCCGGCGCTTTCCACTAAGTTGATAGAAGGCAGGTTATTTTCTTGTCCGATTTCATTGATGCGCAGGGCTTTCTTTAAAGTGGCAATGTCGATGGCGCCGCCTTTGTTGGTGCCCACATTGGCTGTTACCAGACACATCTTGCCGGAAACAAATCCGATACCGGCCACCATGGTGCCGCCCGTACCGAAACCGCCTTTCACCCCTAATCCGGCCAGCGGCATCAGTTCAAGGAAAGGAGAGTCCTGGTCGAGCAACATTTCGATGCGTTCTCGTGCCAGCAGCTTGCCTTGTGATTTGGCCTTGGCCATATGTTTCTCTTCTCCCTGATACAAGGATTGTTTCAGGTGTTTATCGAGTTCCGCAATCTTAGCCAGCATCTTCTCGTAATTCTCTTTGTATGCGGCTGAGTTGGTGTTTACTTTTGTTTTTATTACACTCATTATTCTATGTATTTGGATGAATGATTATCAGAAATTAACTGTTCTACAAGTTTAAGCAATTTCTTTCTATTTGACTAAACGTTTGGTAAAATATTTTTCCATAAAAACTTGCGGATAATTTTTAAATTATTGTAAGTCAGTATTTTGTGATAAATTAAAAAACAAACGTTTGGTAAAAATTTGGTTAATTGAAAATAATACTTTACTTTTGATCCAGCAAATAAATTCAACTTTAAAATTTACAACAATGACAGCAAAAGAAATCGTATTAGGATTGCCGGCTCGTTTGAAAACAGAAGAAGCCGCAGGCCAGACAGGAAATTTCCAATTCAAACTGGAAGGTGATACAGGTGGTGAGTTTACCGTGACGGTGGCAGATGGCCAATGTACCGTGCAGGAAGGTTTGCACGGCGAGGCAGACTGCGTTATTTCTTCTCTGGCTTCTGACTTTGAAGACGCGGAGTTAGGTCGTGTAAACAGACAGATGGCGGTGATGATGGGTAAAATCAAAATCAGTAACCTCGGTGCAATGCTGAAATTTATCGGTTTGTTCAACGATCTGGAAGCATAATCCGTGCTGTAGATATAATATGAAAGGGCAGCTCATGCTGCTCTTTTTTTATTGTTTTCAACGGTAAATTACTATTTTTACCCTCATGTATCTGAATGTTCGTTACACGGAACTGCGAAAGCAAATTGCCGCAATGGTTTTATTGCCTGCCGTTTCCATTCTCCTCTTTATATTCGGTATGCTGCAGTTGAAAGAGTACGGTCTTTCAGAAACCATGATGGATATACTCATCTTCGGTGGCACCTTCGTCGTTATCGGTGGGTGTGTGCTGATCTTGCTGCGTAAAATTATAGCCAACGCGGTATTGGAGTACGATGATAAAGGGATATTTATCCGGATACCATCATCTGTGTTTTTATTTCGCAGCGAGCGTTTTATTGATTACATGGATTTGAAACAATTTTCGATGGAGACGGATACGAATGGTAAAATGTTTATGTCGCTGAAATGCAGACAAAATCATCCGTCCATTTTAATGTTTCCCACAGATAACGATGATACTGCAGATTTTGAGGCTGCAGGCGATGCCATACACGCCATTATTGCGAAGCGAAATGCTACTGTTCCGGCACAGGAGCGGATTTCGCAAAGCGGATTTTACGATGGCAAAGGCATGAAAATACTTGCTGTGGCATTAATAGCTGCAGCAATTTTACTCACGGGATTAAAAATATACGACACCGAAGCGGTGCCGGCTTGGCGTCTTATCGCGATGTATGTAATTGGCATTCCATTTATATTGAAAGTATTTACCAACAGTTCAAAATATAATGAATGAAAAATAAAGTTGTTGTGGTTACCGGCGGGAATTCGGGTATAGGTCGTGTCACGGCCACCGAAATTGCCAAAATGGGCGCGCAGGTGATAATAGTCTGCCGCAATGAACAAAAGGCGAAAGCGGTACAGGATGATATCAATGCACTGACCGGATTAAATAACTGCGATTTGTTTCTGTGCGATTTCAGTTCCCATGCTTCCATCCGCAATTTTGCTAAAGATTTTCGTCAGAAATATGATAAAGTGGATGTATTAATCAATAATGCGGGTGCTGTGGTTGGAGAGCGTCAGTTGAATGAAGATGGATTTGAAATGATGTTCGCGACCAATCATCTGGGGTATTTTCTGATGACGCATTATTTATTGGATTTATTAAAAAAATCGGATCAGGGCAGGGTAGTAAATGTGGCTTCGCTGGCACATCGTTTCACGAAAATGCGTTGGGATGATCTGCAGGCAGAGAAAAGTTTTAATTCACTGATACAGTATGGTCACACCAAACTGATGAATATCCTCTTCAACAAGGAACTATCAAAACGCCTGAAAAATAATACGAATATCACGGTCAACTGTCTGCATCCGGGCAATGTCAATTCCAATTTCGGACGCACCGGACACCCGGCCTTCAAATTCCTCGTGGAGACATTCGGCTTTGTGCTGACGAGTCCGCAGCAGGGAGCGGAAACATCTATTTATCTGGCCACTTCTCCTGAAGTACGCAATAAAACCGGTTTGTACTGGTACAAAAAAAATCCGACCATTCCTTCTCTGGAAGCCATCAGCTCCGATAACTCGCTGCGTCTCTGGGAAATCAGTTTACAGTTGACGGGCATTAAAGAATATGGCAAAGTTGATTTTTAATGTGCTGTGCAGATAGTACTGTCGCTATATCGTTTCTTTTGGAATAATTTTCCACCAGCTGAATTAATCGCATGGCTGTTGCCGCTTACTTTATTGTGGAGTTTTGCAGCGTTATACCTCGCGGCTTATCTCAAGCGAGACAAGGGCTGGAAAACGGGATACACCCGGAAAGTATTTCATTTTATCATTTTTTTCTCGGCAATACTGATTCAATCTCTTTACCAGTTGCAAGGTGTATTTATTTTGGGATGGGCAGTGAGCGCAGTTGTTTTCCTGGCGTGCTTGAAAGGTAACGGACATTGGTGGTATGAGGCGCTTGCCCGCGAAAAAGATGCACCTTTCCGAACGCAATATATCCTGATATCTTATCTGGCTACCTTTGCCGGAGGTGTTTGCGCCAATATGTGGTTCGGGGCGTTTGCTGTATTGGGATATGCCGTTACGGGAATTTCAGATGCGGTGGCAGAGCCCGTAGGTACCAGATGGGGAAGGCATACTTATCGTGTGCTGAGTGGCGGCAAAAGAACACCGGCATACAAAAGCCTGGAAGGCAGTGCCGCATTTTTTATTTCCGCCGTGCTGATATTGCTGCTGATTTCTTCTTCGACAACGGCATTTGAATTGTCTTTCCCGATAGTGCTGAGCGTGGCGTTCATCTGTACGGTGACGGAAGCCTACGCGCCGCCGGGCACGGATAATTTTTTATTGCAACTGGCCGCCGGCGGCTGTGCGATGTGGCTGGCTACTCTTTAGTCATCCGGATAAACTCGGCAATCTTTTCCAGCGGAATCTTTTTTGCGAGTATCTTTCTGCTTTTATCGATGAGATACAGTTTAGGTGTCGCGGTGACATCGTATTCTCTTCTGAAAGAACTCACGCCGCGCATATCCGCGCAGGTCACCCAGTCGGCAGCACATTTTTGAGCGGCAAAAGCCCGGAAAGAACTGTCGGTCTGCTCTGTAGATACAGCGAATACACCAATATTCAGCGCTTTTAAGGAGTCGGTATACACTTGTTTCAGATGTGGAATTTCCTGCTGGCAATGGCCGCAATCCGAGTTCCAGAAAATCAGTATTGTATAGTCGTATTTACTCAGGAAATCGTGAAAAGTATGGTTTTTTCCCAAGCTGTCCTGTACGGTGAAGTTGGGCGCATATTTGCCAATCAGCGTAGGTTTCAATGCTTCCACCCGTTCGCGGATATCTTTCAGCGTTTTTTCTTCCACCCACCATACATCTCCACTGAGGTAGTATTTTTCCGCGATATGCGCATAAATCGCGTCGTGTCCCATGATCTCGCTTTTGGCGTATTGATTGAATAACTCAAATAATAAATACTGGAACATTTCCTTGTTCACCCTTGATTTCTCTATCACTTTGTCTACCGCCACTATGATGGAGTCAGGATGCGGATGCACATAGGAAGAAAAATAGTTCTTTACTTTGGAAAGGAAAATTGGTGATCGTATATAGCCTGAATCCGCGAAGTCAATGGCATCAAAATAATGCTGTTGAATATAGTGATACTGATGAAATGTATCGACCAGGCTGCCATCCGGTTTTCTTTCGCCATCGGGTACTTCAATTTCTGTCATCGCTTTTAACAGCCGTGTGTAAAAAGTAGAAGGATATTGCGCGATGATCGCTTTTCTGTGTTGCAATATATCGTCCGAAATTTTCTTCATCTGTTCTGAAATCGCCTCAAATTGCGGACTATTTTTGGCCGTGCCGGATTGTTGTTTGCGCAGGGAATCCATTTTTACACCTCTTTCCGTCATGAACTTCATGTCATCAAACATCTGTTGGTTTTCTTTGGTGTTTTTGAAGGTCGCATGCCGGATGAAATCCAGCGTATCTGTTTTCATCGTGAAGGCCGTTTCCTTGAGCAGGATGTCAAAAGACTGATAGCGCATGGACGGAAAAGCAAGCAAATAGACACCGTCCGGAATGTTTTTCTTTCCCTTTATTTCTGCGGTTCCTTTCTCATTGAAATACAAAGTATCCTTCAGGTATTTTTTATCGGCATAATAGTAGGCCAGTAAGCCTATCTTGTTTTCCATTCCTTTGATAGTGATGGAAATCTGATAGTTTTTTTCCTGTGCGTGGGTCAGGTGGCTACAAAATAAACCGGCTAAAACAAGCAGTAGTATTTTTTTCATATGGAAATATCTGAAGTTACTCTCTCAAAATCTGTTCCGAATTTACGTATTCGGAGAAATAAATGAAACATAAGCAATGTTAATGACAAACAGGCATAAAAAAATCCTGCACGAGGCAGGATTTTTTTGTTATATTAAACGGGATTACAATTGGAAATCCGCTTCTGTGAAGGTAACACCGAGTTTAAGATTTTTGAATTCATATACTTCATACACCCCTTTCTCGTCTTCCATTTTGTGGTAGATAGGCAGGTAGTTGCTTTTGTCAATGTACAAGGTTGTCTTCTTAGCGTAAGAAGATGGAATTTTGATTTTCTGACCAGGTGTAACCTCATCGCCGATATCGTTCAATTCCTTGATTTTGTATTCGGAGATAGCAAGTTTTTTTCCGATTTGCCATACTGAAGTTTCGTTAGCAGCCACGGTGTAGGTGATAATTTTATACTCCGGGTCGTTGATTTCCACTTTCCAGCACTCTTTGTTGTCGTAAGTTACAGTGCCTAATACTTTTACGAATGATGCCAGATCCTGACCTTTTCTTTGCGCGATGCTGGTTTCCAGGATTTTTTTAATCTGACCAAAGCCGGCACGGGTGATAGGATTGTGTACACCTTTCATCAACAGTTTGTTGGTAGGAGACAAGGTTAATTTAAATCCTTTTTTCACACGAACATCCGGAGACTTTGCTGCTTCATGTAACAAGGTGGCAGATTCCGGCAGGTGAGCAACAGCATAAATGCGCAGCGGGCTGGCATTCACTTTGAATTCGACATCGCTTTTGCTGTATTTTCCGTCTTTCATGCGCTCCTGAGCATAAAATCGGTAGGTCATGGTTTTGGCATTGCCCATGGCAGACATTACCTTAGGTATCATCTCGTCAACGCTTTGTGCGTAAGAGGCTGCTGAATAAGACAACCACACGATAGTGGCGAGTAATAAAGTGCTTAATTTTTTCATACTGTATATTGACTGTTTGTTGTTTAAAAATACTGTGTTTAAATGGCATAACAAATAGTTTGCCAATTTTTTAGATGATTTTTAACGAATGTTCAGCATCAGGCTTTCAGTAAAGCATCAAAAGCTGTCTGAATCTCGGCAAAGGGGAATCTGGAAACAGCGGTATCCATCTGTCGTTTGATTTCGTTATTGCACAGATTGCCGATGCTGCCCTCGTGGGTGTGCAGGAGATCGGCGGGTTTCTCATATTGTCCGGCTTCCACGGCTCTGCCCACCTGTACATATGCATCCCGGAAAGGCACGCCATTATTGACCAGCTGATTCACGGTTTCCACAGTAAACAGCAATTTGTATTTTTCATCTTCCAGGATATCATCTTTCACCTGTATGTGTTGTAGCATCACAACCGCCATATCCAGGCAGGATTTTATTTCTGAAAATCCGGCAAAGAAATCCTCTTTGATAATCTGCAGGTCGCGGTGATAGCCGGAAGGCAGATTCGTCAGTATCTGGTTGATCTGCACCGGCAGCGCCTGCAGGCGGTTGCAGCGGGCGCGTATCAGTTCCCAGACATCCGGGTTTTTCTTGTGCGGCATAATGGAGGAACCGGTGGTGAGCACATCCGGGAATGAAATAAATCCGAAGTTCTGATTCATGTACAGGCACGCGTCCATAGCCAGTTTTGATAGTGTAGCCGCAATAGAGGCGATAGCTGTCGCAACCGTTTTTTCCATTTTTCCGCGGTTCATTTGTGCATATACCACATTGTAATTCAAATCCTCGAAGCCCAGCAACTGGGTGGTCATGGTTCTGTTCAGCGGAAAAGAACCGCCATAGCCTGCACCGGAGCCGAGTGGATTTTTATTCGATAATCTGAAAGCGGCGTACAGCAGTTCCATGTCATCTGCCAGACTTTCCGCATATGCGCCAAACCACAGCCCGAATGAACTTGGCATCGCGAGTTGCAAATGGGTGTAGCCGGGCAGCAACTTATCCTTATGTTGGTCAGAAAGCTGAATCAGCACATCAAACAGCTGTCTGGTTTTGTGGACTATTTGTTCTATTTCGCTCCGCGTATAGAGTTTTAAATCCACGAGCACCTGATCATTGCGGCTTCGTCCGCTGTGTATCTTTTTGCCGATTTCACCCAGCTTTTGGGTCAACCGGAATTCTATCTCGCTGTGGATGTCTTCACTTTCATCCGCAATGGTGAAATGGTCATTTTCTATTTCTATGTAAATATCTCTGAGCGCAGCATGTAACGGCGCCAGTTCTTCCTGTGTGAGCAGCCCAACGCTGGCGAGCATGCGGGTGTGCGCGAGTGAACCCAATACATCAAACTTCGCCATCCGGATATCCAGCTCGCGGTCTTTACCCACGGTGAAAGTTTCTACGATTGCGGAGAGTTCATGCTCGGTAGGTGCATTTTTTTGCCAGAGTTTTGCCATCTTATTGGTTGGTTTCTAATGGGGGATAGGTTAATTTCATTTGTTTCAGTGTATCCCGCACCTTTTCAGCGACGAGATATTCTTTATACCAGTTCTGGTCAGCCGGAATGATATGCCATGCAGCTGCCTTGTCGCAGTGCTGAAATACATCTTCGTAGGCTTTCATGTATTCTTTCCATAACTTGCGTTCTTCCCAGTCCTGGTCTTTGTGTTTCCACATTTTTTCCGGATTTATTTTTCGTTCCTCCAGTCGTTCCAGTTGTATTTCCGGTGAAACATGCATGTAGAATTTCAGGATTTTAGTGCCTGTTTGTTCCAGCAATGTTTCAAAATGATTGATGGCATCGAATCGCTGATTCACCGTTTTCATGTCAATCCATTTGTGCACGCGCTGAATCAGCACATCTTCATAGTGTGAACGATTGAAAATAGTGATTTCACCTTTTGCAGGCACCACCTGATGCACCCGCCACAGGAAATCGTGCGCCATCTCTTTGTCTGTAGGCTTTTTAAAGGAATGCACCTGTAGCCCGATGGGACTCAGTTTGCTGAATACATTCTTGGTGACACCGTCTTTGCCGCTGGCATCCATGCCTTGTAAAATAACGAGCAAGGAGGTTTTTTGCGCCGCGATAAAGGTATCCTGCAAGGCACAGATTTCGTCCACCAGAATTTTGGTTTTCGCTTTGGTGGCGTCTTTGTCCAGGCCTTTAGGACTGTCGGTGTTTATTTTCTTCAGGTTGATTTTACTCATGTCGTTTATTTAAACATTCCTTTTAAAACACCCAGTAATCCGCGTGTTACCTCGCGGGCGGCTGTGCGTGCCACCTGACGTGTCATGGTATTGTCCAGCATTTTCTCCACGGTGGATTTTCCCGCACGTCCCGTTGTGCGGGTGGTTTTCGCCTGTCGTGCCGCTTCTTTTTCCGCCTCTTTCTGTTGTTGAATGGCAGCCTCTTCTTTGGCGGATTGTTCAATTTTTTCGGAAAGTATTTCGTAAGCACTTTCAGAATCCATTTCGTGGTTGTACTTGTTGTATAATTTTGACTGACGTATCAAGGTCTGCATTTCCGTGTCGGACAGAATATCCATTCTCGATTGTGGCGGCGACATCATCGTGTGCACGAGTGGTGTTGGAATACCTTTTTCATTCAACGCGGAAACAAAGGCCTCACCAATACCGAGTTGGGTAATCAGGTCATCCACTTTGTAGTAGGTGGTTTCCGGATAGTTCTGCGCCACAAGCTTAATATTTTGGCGGTCTTTGGCCGTGAATGCACGCAGTGCATGCTGGATTTTCAAGCCCAGTTGCGATAAAATAATGGGTGGGATATCCGTTGGGTTTTGGGTGCAGAAAAATATACCAACACCTTTGGAACGAATGAGTTTGATAATGGCTTCCAGCTGTTCCAGCAGGGCTTTGGATGCATTGTCAAAAATCAGATGTGCCTCATCCATGAAGATAATCAATTCCGGCTGATCCATATCGCCGCGTTCCGGAAACTTCTGATATACTTCGGCCAGCAGGCTCAGCATGAAAGTGGAGAATAATTTGGGTTTATCCTGAATATCTGTGAGCCTAACAATATTCACATATCCCATGCCATTTTCATCTTTGCGCAGCAAATCATTGACATCAAAAGACGGCTCGCCGAAGAAGGTGCCTGCGCCCTGTTGTTCCATTTCTATTACTTTGCGCATGATGGTACCCACCGTCGAAGGGCTGATAGACCCATATTCTTTTTCAAATGTTTCTTTACCTTCATTGGTCAGAAACTGCAGCACTTTTTTCAGGTCATCCAGATTCAGCAAGGGGAGTTGTTCATCATCGCTGAATTTGAACACCATAGAAATAACGCCCTGTTGGGTGTCGTTTAAATCCAGGATTTTAGAAATAAGTACCGGGCCAAATTCGGATACGGTCGCACGCAGTCGCACACCATCTTGTTTGGAGATACTCATCAGTTCCACCGGTGATGCCTGTGGCGTCCAGTTGATGCCGATAGCGGCGGCACGTTCTTCAATTTTCGGGTTTAAACTGCCCGGAGCAGCAATGCCGGAAAAGTCGCCTTTGATATCCATCATCAGCACAGAAATGCCATTTCTTGCGAGTTGCTCGGAAAAAAGTTGTATGGATTTTGTTTTACCTGTTCCTGTGGCACCGGCAATCAATCCATGCCTGTTCAGCGTTTTTAACGGAACTTTCACCTGTAGGCCCGGCAGGGATTGCCCGTTCAGCATAGCACCGCCCAGTATGATGGAAGCGCCTTTAAATGTATAGCCTTGTTGAATCTCTGCTGTGAATTGTTCCTGCGACATGTATCTCTTATTTGTTGGGTTAAAAATAAGAAATAAGCCGTTAAATAGATATGCAGCGCTGATTATTTATCAGGATAAATAAGTGTGATATGATTGCAAGCCGGATTAATGCGCGTCGTTCTTGATTTTCCTGTCGAATACAAAAGTGCCAAAAGGAATTAATGAGGACAGAAACGCAAGTGTTGCTTTGCCGAAAGACCATTTGTATTGCACCCAGGCAAGTAGCAGAAATACCATAAACGCTACAAACAGAAACCCGTGAACAGAACCAGTGATTTTTACCGCCATTGGCATGTCGGCCATATATTTCAGCGGCATTGCAATGAACAGCAATACCAGGTAGGAGATGCCTTCAATAATGGCTATCAGTCGGAAACGACCTAAGGTAGTGGAGAGTAAACTTTCAGACATATTGCAGATTTTGCGCAAAGATAGATTTAATCCTGCATAATCAGGAATTACAGATGGGCTTTAAGGGTTTTTAACGATTGATGTACTTATGTATAAACGCTTTCCCGTTGCCTGTTAGATTGCACCACAACTTTTCATTGCACTTCTCCTTTATATCCTGTAATTTTGCTGTCTAAATAACTGAAATATGACAGCAGCGAAAGGATATGCGGTACATCACGCAAAAGATACTTTGAAGCCATGGGACTTTGAACGCAGGGAAGTAGGACCTAATGATGTGCAGATAGAGATTGCCTACTGTGGTGTTTGCCATTCAGACATCCATCAGGTGCGCAGCGAATGGGGGCCTTCTATTTATCCGATGGTGCCCGGCCATGAAATTGTCGGACGCATCACAAAGGTAGGCAGTGCTGTTACGCGTTTTAAAGAAGGTCAGTTGGCAGGTGTCGGCTGTATGGTGGATTCCTGTCAGGAATGCGGCAATTGCAAAGGCGGACACGAACAGTTTTGTGAAACAGGCAAACTCGTATGGACTTATAATGCCATCGGCAGAGATGGTTTGCCTACTTATGGCGGCTATTCCAACCGCATTGTCGTAGATCAGCATTTTGTATTGTCCGTATCCGATAAGTTGCCGCTCAGTGGTGTAGCGCCATTGCTTTGCGCAGGTATTACTACTTATTCTCCGCTGCGAAAATGGAAAATCAGCAAAGGACACCGCGTAGGTGTGCTGGGACTCGGTGGACTGGGACACATGGCCGTGAAATTTGCAGTGGCATTCGGTGCGGAAGTGACGGTGCTGAGTACCTCTCCGAATAAAGAACAGGATGCCCTGAAATTAGGCGCGCATAAATTCTGTGTCACCAAAGATGCGGAACAGGTAAAACAGCTGACGAATTATTTTGATTTTATCATCGATACGGTATCAGCTCCGCACAATTATGATATGTACCTCAAAATGCTGCGCATGAATGGTGTGCATATTTGTGTCGGTATTCCGCCGGAGCCTATTCAGATTACGGGATTCATGCTGCTGACCAACGGACGTTCCATCACCGGATCTTCGATTGGAGGCATTCCGGAAACCCAGGAAATGCTGGATTTCTGCGCGCAACACAACATTACCTCCGATGTTGAAGTGATTGATATCAGCTATATCAACGATGCGTATGAGCGCGTGATAAAAAATGATGTGAAATACCGTTTTGTAATTGATATGAAAACCCTGTAGCATGACGGAACAAGCTAATAATCCGCTGCATGGGAAAACACTGGAGATGATATTGAATGAACTGGTGGAATATTATGGATGGGAAGAGTTGGGATTTCGTATCAATATCCGTTGTTTTAATGAAAATCCAAGTATAAAATCCAGTCTGGTGTTTCTACGTCGCACGCCGTGGGCAAGAGAGAAAGTGGAGCGTCTGTACCTGAAGATGCTGAAAAGAAGATAGTTACAATACTATCTCCTTTGCTTTTTCATTTAAATCTACATAAGGCATATTGGCCTGTTCCAGCAGTCGTTTGTAGATGCGCAGATGCTTGCTGTCATTGTCAGTGGAAATAACGAGTTGCCGGTAATGGAAATTCCGTCTCACATACGCAGTGTCCAGATAGCAATTGTCGCTGAGCAGTAAATAGTCGATATCCAGCGGGCCGGAGAATTGCTTTCTGGTATTGGTTTTTGTCAGCCGATAAAAACTGGTATTGGCTACCATCATAAAATTGCTGTCTGCCACACCGATGGCGGTAGTTGTATCCTGTTGTAAATATTGTGTATGCGTTTCCCGTATGCGAAAGACTCTTTCAGCCGGTTGCAGGTGAAAACTGTATTCCTTTTCCCGGATCGTATCGGAACAATAGAGCCACTGCTGTCCGCGTTGACTATATCCGATCACCAGTTTTTTAGGTACGCTGTACAGTACCAGTCGTTCTTTCCGGTGTTGCGCAATGGTATACTGAATGGATACGCCAACCACCAGCAGGCAAATCAACAGACTGACAGGCAACAGGATTTTCTTTTGTTGTGTAACATAAAATGTGAATAACAGTACGGCAGCCAGCAGCAATACCAGTTGTAATTCGGTCAGGTATAAGCCGTAGATTTTGCCCAGCGGTAAGTCGGCCATAAAATAGGTCATGGCAATAAACAACGTGATAATTTTAGCGTTCAGCCACCCGATAAGTGTTGCAGCAGGTGGAATAAAGCTGAATGGTATCAGCGCAATTCCCAGCCACAAGATCAGCGTAGACAGCGGAATAGCAAAGATATTGGCCAGTAAAAAATACGTTGGGAAATTGCCGAAATAGTAAATGCTGAGCGGCACCGTAAAGCATTGCGCGGCAATGGATGCCGACCACAACTGCCAGGTCCAGTCAATCGCTTTATTCGGGTGGTAATACAGCGCGTAGATGGGCTTTGTGAAAATAAATAAGCCCAGCATCGCGAGATAGGAGAGTTGAAATCCGATATCAAAAAGCTGATTGACATCGAGCAGCAACTGAAGCAATGCGGCACCGGCGAGAATATTGAGTTGGTTCACATATTCTTTGTTCAGCCGCCCATAGTTGAGTAAACTGAATAAAATAGCGGCTCGCACACAGGCGGCGGAAAGTCCGGTGATAAACGCGAACATCCATATGAACAGGGTGATGAACAGAAATTTACCGATTTCAATTCTTCTGTTTTTATTCGGAATGAAACGCAGCAGGAACAGCAACATGGCGTATATGATACCTACATGCAGACCGGATACGGACAGGATATGGAGGATGCCCGTGTAGGCAAAAGCATTGTACAATTCCATGTCGATATCCGCACGATGTCCCAATAATATGCCATCAGCGAGCGCGAACTGGTCATCGCCGGGAATATATTTTTTCAGGATAGCCTGTACCCATAATCCGGCTTCATGGCTGATTCTGCGCAGGTGCATGGCGGTATGCTTGCGCACTGGCACAAAATAGTCGGAAGCCAGGTATTGCTGATGGAAAATTCCTTTATGCTCCAGGTATTTCCGGTAGTTGAATTGTCCCGGATTTTTGGGCGGTTCTACCTGCTGATAGCGGAGCGAAAATAAAATCTCGTCACCTAATTCCAGCTGTTTGGACAGGCTGTCTTTTTCCAGATACACGAGCAATAATCCCGTGGCTTTCTGTGCTTTGAAAGTACTGTCTGCATATATTTCACGGATAGACAGTATTGATTTATAACTTTTTTCTTTCTCTTCCAGTGGGCGGATAATAGTGCCTTTTGCATAAACAGCACTGTAATGGCTGAAATGTTGCGGTTGTTCCTCCAAGCGCTGCTGAGACATCAGCAGTCCGCCGGCGCAGGTTAATACGCCATACATCAGCCAGGTATTTGCCTTTCTACTGATTGGATGCGTGTTGCGAAAATGGGTGATTAGAAAAGTAACGAAGAGCAACAGGCAGGCAATCAGCCATTGAATGGTGCTGAATGGTGAGAAATAACCCAATAGTAATCCGCCCAGGAATGGCAGTAAAATTCTTACTAAAGGAAGATGTATGCTTTTATACTTCACGAGTTAAATATACATACATCTATTTAAAATAAAAACACCGCCATATGCGGGCGGTGTTTTATTCGTTTTCACTGATTATGGTTTATTTTCCCTTTTTCAGTTCCTGTTGCTGTTTCATCATTTCCTGCATTTTCTGCTGGAAGGCGCTTTGTTTAACAGGCTTTTTCTTGTTTTCCTGAATTTGCAGATGTATCTGTGCTTCATCCACAAAGAACTTCTGGATAATCCAGTTTTGTCCGATAGTCAGGATGTTGAACAGGAAGTAATAATAACTCAATGCGGCCGGCTGTTTGTTGAAGATAAACAACAACATGAACGGCATCACATACATCATGATTTTCATCTGCTGTGCCATGAAGTCGTTGTCGCCGGAAGTAGGCTGCGACTGACTGGATATTTTTGTCACTACTACAGAGGATACAGCCATCAGAATGGTGAATAAGCTGATATGGTTACCAAGGTAGGTGCTGACAAGTGGGATATGTGTGCTCCACGAGAAAATGGAATCAAAGCTGGATAAGTCTTTCGCCCAAAGGAAAGGCTGTTGTCTCAGTTCAATAGTTGCCGGGAAGAAACGATACATCGCAATCAGAATAGGCATCTGCAAGAGCATCGGTAGACAGCCACCAAATGGACTCACGCCGGTCTGACTGTACAATTCCATTTGTTTTTGTCCATATTCGGCCTGATTCGGGTATTTCTTTTTCAGTTCATCCAGCTCCGGTTTCAGCACTTTCATTTTAATCATGGAAAGCGTGGATTTGTAGGTGAACGGGAAAGTCACCAGTTTGATGGATAATGCCAGTAACAGGATAATAATACCGTAGTTGGTGATAAACTTACTCAGTACATGGAAAATAGGAATGATAAAATATTTATTGATCAGTCCGAGGATGCTTCCGCCCAACGGAATAATCTTGTCGAGGCCAACGTTGAATGATTTTAGATCGTTAAACTTGTTCGGACCTGTATATAATTGCATCGGAAAACTGAACGCATTGCTGCCGTTGAATGGAATCTGCAATGTCGCCATCACTTCCTTGTTTACCTGTGTATTTTCTTTGGGAACGATGGTTTTCAAAGTAGCATTGGTAGCAAAAGCTTCTTTATCCGCAATCAGAGACGTGTTGAAGAATTTCTGTTTGAAGGCCACCCATTTCAGCTGTTTCTCCATCTTTTCTTCATCATCACCGCCCATGGATAAATAATCTTCTTCCTTATCCGTATTCATATAGTGTACGGTAGAGTTGGCGCGCTGATCTTCAATGCCGCCTTCCTGAGATGGCATGGTTTGTCCCCAGTGTAAAGTCAGGTAAGACGCATTTCTCGGGATAATATCGCCGAAGTTCATCGCGTTGATGGTGAAATTGGCCGCATAACCTTTGCCATTCAATACATAGTGATGTTCGTAGGTTTTGCCATTGCCGAGGTCAATTTTAAAGATAACATCCAGTTTTTCCGCGCCGCTGATTTTCTGAGATGAGCTGGCGGTGGCGAAATATAACTGTTGTGTTTCAATCGTTTTCTTGCTGTCATTGGATACGAAGCTGAGGTTGAAGTTATTACCCTTATCTTCAAACAAAACCAATGGTTTACCTTCAAAAGTTTCGTAGCCTTTCAGTACCACTTTTTTCAGAACGCCGCCTTTATTGGAAAAAGTGTACACGCAGTTTTCATTTTCAATGGTAATGAGCTGTTCGCTTCCGTTGGCAAAAGCCGCGAAGGTGCCCAGTTGAGCGGTCTGCGCGGAGTCAGTTGCCGCAGCCGGAGCTGCCGGCGTATTGGTGCCGGTAGTAGATTTGCTGCTGTCACCGGCCGGATATTGGGCGGTAGTCTTCGCTGTTTCAGGATGCGCTTTTTTGAATTGCGCTTCCTGATTGGCATTGTAGATGGAAAAGCCCAGGAATATTAAAATAATCAGTGTAATACCTATGACGGTGTTTTTGTCGAAATCCATTTTGAAAAAATTGAACTGCAAAGGTAGGCATTTCACCCGAACGAAACAAAAGTCTGCGAATAACAATAGATTAATTCTTTAGAATGCAAACACCCTCTTTTCAACGAAAATGTGGAATAATTCCATTTTTCTATCCTGTTCTTTCCTGTATATTTGCGCCATGAACAAGACAACGTTAGTAATTATGGCTGCCGGCATCGGCAGTAGATACGGTGGTGTAAAGCAAGCCGACAGCTTCGGTCCAAGCGGCGAATGGTTGATGGATTATGCCATCTATGATGCATTGCAGGCCGGATTTAATGATGTGGTGATTATTACCAGAAAAGATTTACTCGCGGATATGCAGGAGCATGTCGACAAAATATGGGCGGATAAGATCCCAATTAGTTTTGCCATCCAATCGCCGCCGGCCAATGCGCTGCCGGAGCGTACCAAGCCGTGGGGAACAGGACAGGCTATCCTTGCGACCCGCGAACTCGTAAAAAATCCGTTTGTCGTCATTAATGCCGATGACTTCTACGGCCGCGAAGCCTATGTTTCCGTGCATCGCTTTCTGACATCAATTGATAACAACGCGCCGGTTTTCTCATTGGTGGGATATCCGTTGGAAAACACACTGTCCGACATCGGCACCGTTTCCAGAGGAGTATGTACACTGAATGAAAATAATGAACTGGTGTCTATCACGGAGATGACAAAAATCGATCTTAAAAATGGTGTATTGCGCAATGAAAATGATGATAATACATACACCACTATTCCGTTTAACAGCTTTGCTTCCATGAATTTCTGGGGCTTTTCCTGTTTCCTGTTCGAGGAACTCGAGCGGCAGTGGCAGGAGTTCTTTGAAGCCAACAAACAGGAAATGAAAGCGGAATTCCTGATTCCAACCGTCGTTTCCAAGATGATGAAAGAAGGAAAAGTCAAAGTGCAATTGCTGCCGGACGGCAAAGACTGGTGCGGCGTGACTTATTCAGAAGAGAAAGATCTGGTGATAAATGCCATCCGAAATAAAATTGCACAGGGTATCTATCCGGATAATCTCGGCAGATAACAAAAAATAACGAAGGGAATACGATGCAGTGTTCCCTTTTTTTATTTCATTTTATCCTATTTTCTTATTTTTATCGTCTATGTACGATAAAGACCTACTGCATACTTTATTCAGGGAAAAATACGGAGAGCATCCCGTTGTCACTTATTTTTCTCCGGGACGCGTCAATCTGATTGGCGAACATATCGACTATAACGGTGGATTTGTACTGCCGGCCGCTATTTCACTAGGCATAACGGCAATCGTTCATCACCGTTCTGATCAGGTGGTGCGTGTGTATGCTCACGATATGCAGGAAGAGGTGGTTTTTTCTGTCGGTGAATATCCTGTTTTCAATAAGAAATCGGAGCCGTTGCACTGGTCGGATTATATCCGCGCCACATTGCAGGTGATGCAGGACAAGAAGCTGCCCTTGGGTGGTGCTGATATCGTGATGGGCAGCGACCTTCCGTTGGGAGCGGGACTGTCTTCTTCAGCGGCACTGGAATGTCTTATCGCGTTTATTTTCGGAGAGGAAAATTATCGTGCCGACAGAACACAGCTGGCACTCGATGCGCAGACTGCTGAAAGGAAATATGTAGGCGTTAACTGCGGTATCATGGATCAGTTTGCAATAGCCAATGGCCGGGAAAAAGAAGCAATGTTGCTGAATTGCGCCACCCTCGATTATGAATATGTGCGTGCGGATTTCGGAACAAATAATTTAGTAATTATTAATTCCAATAAATCGCGCTCGCTGGCGGAGTCCAAATACAATGAGCGCCGGGCAGAATGTGATGCGGCCTTTGCGCAGATGAGTCCGTTTGATCCGGCGGAAGATTTGTGTCATGTCCACGAAATTTCGCTGGGCTATCTGTCGGATGATATGCTGTATAAACGCGCCAAGCACGCGGTGCTCGAAAACAAACGGGTGCTGCTGGCGGCGGAAGCTATGGAGGCTGGCGATATGGAAACATTCGGGCAGTTGCTGACAGAGTCGCATATCTCTCTCGATGAAGATTATGAAGTGTCCGGCCACGAGTTGAATACCATTGTGCATTACAGTACGCATTTCGACGGATGCCTGGGGGCGCGTATGACGGGAGCGGGGTTTGGTGGTTGCTGCATCGCGCTGGTGGAAAAGGAAAAGACACCAAGGTTTATGCAGTATGTGGGGAAGAAATATGCAGAAAAAACGGGCCTCAAAGCGGACTTTTTTGTGGCGGAAATGTCGGACGGAGTAAGGCGGCTGGCGGATGCAGATTCACTGTAAAAGATGAAAGGAAAGCAGGCGGATTGTTTTATCTTTACCTGTCTGATTTTGTAATTGTAAATACGTAATAATGGATAGTGTAGATAGTTTGGTAGTGGAGCAGGAGCATTTGCCGAATGGCAAAAAAAATGAATATCTGATAGTGTTTTTGCTGTCAATGGTGAGTTATCTGGCAACGGTGGATTCGATGCTACTGATGCCATTGGGCAATATTATCATGAAAACATTTTCGGTGTCTCCGGTGCAATCCACGATGGTGGTGTCCGTGTATTCGCTGGTGGCCGGTGTAGCCGGTTTTTTGTCTGCATCTATCATGGACAGATTCGACCGAAAGCTATTGCTGATCTGGACATTTGTCGGCTTTATCGCAGGTACATTTCTGTGTGGATTTGCCTATGATTTCCACATGTTGGTGATATACCGCGGATTTACCGGCATCTTCGGCGGGATTATCGGCGGCGTCTGCATTGCCATTGTCAGCGATTTGATCCCATATCAGCGACGCGCCACCGCGATGAGCATTGTTTCTTTGTCATTTGCCGTGGCCGCGATTACAGGCGTGCCTTTCGGTTTATTTCTGGCAAAACAATTCAATATCCAGATGCCATTTATCGTACTCGGTGCTGTTTCTGTTTTTTCCCTGCTTGCAGTGATTGTCTGGATTCCTTCCATCAAAGGACATTTAAGTCACCGCACACCTGTTGTCAATCCGCTGACTGCACTTAAAAATATCTTCAGTGATCATAACCAGGTGATGGCGCTCTGGCTGGCTTTTCTGCTGGTGTTCAGTCATTATGTGGTGATTCAGTTTATCGTACCTTATATGGTCAATAATGTTGGTTTTGATGAAGATCTGGTGCCGATTATGTATGGTATCGGTGGTGTTTGCACGATTATATCTACACCGTTCATCGGCCGTTTTTCAGATAAGCGGGGGAATTTTCCATCTTTTGTGGTGCTCGTGATTTTGTCGTTCATCCCGATTATTATCAGTACGCATATCAACAAGGTGAGCATGATACTGGCTACTATTGTATGTGCATTCTTCTTTATTCTCGCAGCAGGTCGTATGATTCCGGCTTATACCCTGATGTCGGCGGCCACCACACCGGAAAAACGGGGTGGCTTCATGAGTATGCGTTCCGCCTGTATGGAACTCGGTACGGGTATTGCTTCTATTGCCAGCGGATTTATTGTGTCGCAGGGGCCGGGTGGCACCATTGAAAATTTTCATTACGTCGGTTATGTCTCTGTGCTTACCGGAATAGTGGCTATTTGGGTGGCTTCCCGTGTGAAAGTGGTGACCACACTCTAGCCAAGATTAAGTTAACTTTATGTTGATAAATAGTAGTACTTATTGAAGAAGTTTCTTTAATTTTGTGCAAACAACATTTCACAATGGCAAAGTTAACTAAAGTATTCGGAGCAATTCTGTGTGTGTTAGGTACTATCTACTTAACTGTCTCCACTTTCTTATACCTGAACTCTTCTGCATATCTCGATTATAATGCAGTGAAAAAACTGACACTTTCTCAGGCTGGTGTATTCTATTTCTTTATGTTCTCCATCCTGATTTTAGGATTTGGTATTCTGTTTGCCAAAGACAAAGTGTTGGATAACAACCACCATTAATCTTATCATTCATTTGATTTGAAATAAAAAAAATCCCGATACTGCTATCGGGATTTTTTTATGTTGTTGTTTGTGCTGGTTAGTGTGTAATCACGCCGGAGCCTACAAGCTCATCGCCCTCATACCAGGCTGCAAATTGACCGGGTGTAATTCCTTTCTGCAGTTGGTTAAATATAATGTAGAGACCTTCCTCGCGCATATACAGGCAGCATTGGTCCAGTGGCTGCCGGTAGCGGATGCGCGCAGAATAACAGCATTCTTCTCCGGGCTGCAGGCGTCTGTCCTCGCGTATCCAGTGGATGTCTTCCTGTCGGATAAATAATCCTGCTCTGTTGAGTCCGCGGTGGTCTTCACCTTCCCCCAGATAAATAATATTTTCCTTCGTGTCAGTGCCAATCACAAACAAGCCCGTTTTAAATCCACCGATGCCGAGGCCTTTTCGTTGTCCGATGGTATAATAATGAGCACCATTATGTTCACCTATAATTTTTCCGTCTGACGGATGTAGTACGGGCGCTTGGGTGAGTACTTTTATTTCCTCATCCGAACATGTATCGAAGGAGTAAGTTGGTTTTTCCGACAGAATTTCGTTGGGAATTAATATAACCTGACCTTTTTTAGCTTGCAACTGTTGTTGTAAAAATTCCGGCAGCCGCACTTTGCCGATAAAGCATAATCCCTGAGAATCTTTCTTTTCTGCAGTAATTAAATCCAGATCTTTGGCGATGGCACGCACCTGTGGTTTGGTTAGTTCGCCAACAGGGAAGAGGGCTTTGCTGAGCTGTTCCTGACTCAACTGGCAGAGGAAATAACTCTGGTCTTTGTTCGGGTCGATGCCGGCCAGCAGACGGTATACCGTCTGTCCGTCTTTTTCAATACTGTCTTTGCGACAATAGTGTCCGGTGGCAACATAATCAGCGCCTATGGCCAGCGCATGTTTCAGGAATATATCAAATTTGATTTCCCGATTACACAAAACATCCGGATTGGGCGTTCTGCCGGCTTCGTATTCAGCAAACATATAGTCCACGATACGTGTCTTATATTCTTCACTGAGGTCCAGTGTCTGAAACGGAATGCCAAGTTTCTGTGCGACGAGCAGCGCATCATTGCTGTCATCTATCCACGGGCAATCACCCTGGATGGTGACGCTGCCATCGTGCCAGTTTTTCATAAACAGACCAATCACCTCGTAGCCCTGCTGCTGCATCAGATAGGCTGCAACACTAGAATCTACTCCACCGGATAAACCTACTATGACGCGCTTTTTCATGGCGTAAAATTACGCAAAACCACAGGAATCCCACATTATGAAAAAATAAAAAAGCCTGTGTGAAAACACAGGCTCTAACATAACACTGAAAAGAAACAAAAAAAATATTATTGTACCATGATTTTGCGGAATGTGTCGCCTTCCGGCGTAGAAATTTTCAACAGATACAAACCTGCGCTGTACCCGCTCAGATCGATAAATGCTTGTTGTTCTTTAATATTTTCAAATACATTCTGGTAGGTAGTTTGGCCTGATAATGTGTACATTTCCAGATTAATAGTACCATATTGTTTAAGTGAAAAGTGAATATTCACCTGGCCTTTGGCCGGATTCGGGAAAATATTCAGCGACTCAAAGCTGCGCTCTGCATCTATCAGTCCGGTAGTAATATTCTGTATGGAAAAAGTAGTGGATTTAACACAGCTGTTTTTGTCTGTTACCGTAACGGTGTAGCTGCCTGCTGTCAGGTTGCTGATGGGTGTATTAGCCTGTACTTCCAATCCGTTGTTCAACTGAAGTACATAAGGGGCTGTACCGCCTGCTACATTTAATACGGTATTGCTGCTTCTTTCATTTTCCGTAGTATTTATCTGTACCTGGATATCTTCAGGTTGCTGAAGATCCGCACTGGCACTTACTGTACAGTTATAGCTGTCTTTCAGCGTAACAGTATATTTTCCGGCTTTGAGATTATTGATTACCTGACCGGTTTGTCCATTATCCCAGTTGAAATTCAGATTCAGGCCGCTGCCTCCGGCAGGAATTACCTTTAAACTGCCGTTAGCACCATTGTAGCAAGACACATGTTGCGCTACTTCCAGTGATACATTCAAAGATGGTGCAACAATAATGTGCGCAAATTTCACAATGGAATCCTTGCCGGCAGCATTTATCGCTGTCATTTTTACGTTGTAGATACCTGGAGAGGTGAAGGTGTGTGTGGCGTGTTCAGTGGTATAATCCGTGCTGCCGTTATTGTCTACATCCCATCTCCATTGGGTAGCATTTCCGGTAGTCTGATTGGTGAAATTCACCTTGAGCGGAGCACATCCAATATTTTTGTCAGCGGTGAAGGCTGCATCAGGTGTTGTTGTTGCTACAGCACTGCAACCCGCATAATCACGTATATGTTTGCTGTATCCGCATGCGGTAGCAACTTCACTTCTGTCGAGGATATTATTTACATTGGCAATATCAGAGGTGCTGCTAAGTGTTCTCTTTACAGCGCCATTGGTAAGACTTGGATACATCACCTCATCGCCGTGTGCGTGGTGTCCCTGTCCGAAGGCGTGTCCGAGTTCATGCAATACCATACTCTCAAAGTCGTACTGATTGGAAGCAGGATTGCCGGTGTTGAAATTGAAATTTACATTCGGATTAAACAGCATATCTATTCCATCCGGAGCGATAGCATTGCTGCATACCGCATAGTAAGAGTAGGTGATGCCCAATACGCCGGCCGGCAGCGGACAGGAAGAATTGGCAAAGCTGATGGTATTGATATTGTCTGTCTGGTTGCTGCAGCCAATGCTGGTGGTATTATTGTCGATGTCAACATGCACACCGGTAGCGCATTCCCATTGGGTCAATGCTCTCATGAATGCAGATTTTGCGGAGGCGTTGCCATTTACATTGTTGTTTAGGGTGAAGGTGTATCCGCCTTTGCTGTTCACATTTACCAGAGAGAGTTTTTTCTTTTTGTATTCAAACTGATTATAGGTTACTGTAATGGGGGTAGCGGAAGTGATAGCTGCACCGTTCGCGTCAATGACTTTGAATAAACCGCTGCCGGCACCGCCATGTTGGCCTGTTGTTGCGCCCGGTACTATCACTTTAATCTCCGTGTTGGTCCAGGATACGATATAGCTGCTGTCGGGAATAGCTTTGAAGGCGGATGCGGATAAAGAATTGGCATCTTTAAACTGAATCGTGGCTGCGCCTGTTCTGCTGCCGAATCCGTTGCCGGTGATGGTGAGTACACTTTGTGTTCCTGCGGTAATAACGGCAGGAGAGAAGTTATTGATAGTGCCGCTGCTCACCGCTGCATTGGCCATGCTGGAGTTGCTGAATCGGGCATTTACAGGAGTGTAAGAAGAGATATTTTGCAGCAGTTGTGTCCGGTTGGAGTATGTTTCAAACGGATCACTGTATATGCCTGCGTTGACGTCAAGTTCCATAAATCCCTGTGCCATCCCATAGAGTTCATATCTCGGATAATTGGATTTTTGTAATAAATCAGTGCGGGACGGAATCAGAAAAAATACACCTTGTGAACCAACGTCAAGTGATGCACCCGGTGAAACAACGAGCAATTTGCCATCAATTTCGCCACCAGGTGTAATCACTTCAATTACTCCAGATGGATTTCCTTTAAAAGGCGCGTTTAATTTGACGGTGCTAATGGTGTAGATACTGGATTTGTCGCTGTTCCAAGCAGATTTTTGTTGAAGTACTTCTCCTTCAGCAATAATCTGAGCAGTTCTCGTCTTTTCCTCGAGGGGAATCTTTGTCAATAGACAATTGGCGTTCGCGTAATAGCAGAGGGTTACTGCTACCAGCATTAAGTAGGGTTTCATGTTTCTTTGTTATATTATGTTTCTAAAAAAGGGTAATGCAAACTTAATGTTAAGTTATTGTAATGTCAAGAGCTAAAACCCGCTTTTTTGTTAAAATTTTATTTCTTGTGGTAAATCAAGTATTTTTGCCGTTATGTTAGGCTTGAAACTGGCGACAGACCCGAGATGGGTGAATCTGGCAGAGAAATCGATAGAAGAAATACTGACCGATCATGCATATTGTGAACAGAAAGCGACTTCTTCCAATATCGCACTGATTCAGTTGTATCCTGAGAAACAGTGGATGGTAGACAAACTGGTGCCCGTCGTACAGGAAGAATGGATGCACTTTAAGCTGGTGTTGGATGAACTGAAAAAACGAGGCATGCAGCTGGGGCCGCAGCGCAAGGATGCGTATGTCGCCGCTTTGCAGGACTTTACGCAGAAAGGCGGCCGCAAGGAAGAACGATTTCTGGACAGATTGCTCATGAACGCACTTATCGAAGCCCGCAGCTGCGAGCGTTTCCGCTTGTTGTCATTGCATATTTCAGACGAGTCGTTGCGGGATTTTTACCACAAACTGATGGTGGCGGAAGCTACCCATTACCGCCTTTTTTTGGATATTGCAGAGAAATATTTTGATAAAGAAAAAGTACAGGAACGCTGGACGCAATGGTTGGAATACGAGACCAATGTGATGAAAAATATGGAGTTGCGCGGCGACAGAATGCATTAAATGATTATTATGACAAAGATTACGATACAGGATATAAAAACATATCTGCTGCAGTTGCAGCAGGATATTTGTGCTTCGCTGGAAGAACTCGACGGAGTAGCCCGCTTTGCCACCGATGAATGGCAGCGACCGGAAGGCGGTGGTGGCATCACCAAGGTCATACAAAATGGCCGCGTATTTGAAAAAGGCGGTGTCAATTTCTCCCATGTGCATGGCTTGTTGCCGGATATTCTGAAATCGGAGACGCGCAGTGCCCGCTATTTTCATGCAACCGGTGTGTCTATTGTCATACATCCCGTCAATCCCTATGTGCCGATTATTCACATGAATGTGCGTTATTTCTGTATGTCTGAGGAAGAAGACGGTCCGGTGCAGGATGAATGGTTCGGTGGTGGTATCGATATGTCGCCGGCCTATCCGAATGAAACAGACACGCGGCACCTGCATCAGTTACTGAAAAATGCCTGTGACACTTACCATGCGGATGCCTATCAGCAGTATAAAAAATGGTGTGATGAATATTTTACCATCGTACACCGCAGGGAAATGCGCGGCGTAGGCGGAATTTTCTATGACCATTTGCGTCCTGATTCGGAAGCGAAAAAGACGGTTCTGTTTGCATTTATGCAGGCGGTAGGCAATAGTTTTATACCTGTTTATCAACCCATTGTACAGCGGAATGAAACGCGTTCCTACGATCTCCGTCAGAAAAACTGGCAGTATATTCGTCGTGGCCGTTACGCGGAATTCAATCTGGTATACGACCGTGGTACTCATTTTGGATTAAAAACCAATGGCAGGATTGAATCTATACTGATGAGCCTGCCTCCGGAAGCAGCCTGGAAATATGATCATCATCCGGAAGCAGGTAGTGAAGAAGCTGATACGCTCCCGTTTTTTCAGCCAATTGACTGGTTTTAAAAACTACACAACTTGTTAATAGCTTTTGCTTGTTTATGTTGTTTTATTTTTCAATATTTGAGCTTTCAAATTCACTATGAAGTCCAATTTTGTTCACGTAGAATGCCAGCATTGCTCCAATCGCTTTAACTCTGTTTTCTGTAAGACGGAACACGATCACGTTAAAGAGATTGAGGCTATGAAGATTTGTTCCTCTTACAAAAAGGGTGAAACAATTTTCAAACAAGGTGCTTATGCTGCGGGTGTATATTGTATCAATGCCGGAAAAATAAAATTGTCCATGATGGGCGATGAAGGCAAGGAGCAGATTATCCGTATGGCCAAACCTGGCGATATTATCGGATATAAGGCATTGTTGTCCGGTGAAAAATACAACGCGACAGCCATTGCCATTGAAGACACAAATATCTGTTTTATTCCTAAGGAAATTTTCCTGGTTATTCTTCAGAAGGATGCTTCTCTGTCTTTCGAGATGATGAAGGTATTGTCAAATGAACTGAAAAGAGCGGAAGAAAAGATTACGCATCTGGCGCAAAAACAGGTGCGCGAACGTATGGCGGAAACAATTCTCTTCCTGAAAGAAACTTACGGACTGGACAAAGATGATCATGTCAATATTCAACTGAGTCGCGAGGAAATTGCCAATCTGGTGGGTACTGCCACCGAAACCGCAATTCGTCTTTTGTCGGAGTTCAACAAAGAACACATCATTGAACTTTCCGGTAAGAAAATCAAAATTCTGAATCACCCTAAATTGGTGAAGACCGCTAATCTCTACGATTAATTCCATTTTTTCTTCCAAAACATGATAATTATCATGTCGCAGTTTGACAGGTATCATCCTGCACATACTTATATTTGACATAACTTTGTCTAAAATTTAAGCATGTACAATCTGCACATCATAAATTATAATGACTTTACCGCTGACGAGTTGTGTCATTATCTGGAGGAACGTCATTATCCGCAGATTCTGACAGATTTTAAAATGATTGAAAGATATATCGATCAGTTGGTGTGTTCCGAAGATGATGAGTCTTCCACGCTGATTCATGCAATCTTCCACAAGTTGGAAATAGAAGTGAAACAACTGTTTTCCAAAGATAAAATTCTCTTATTTCCTTATATCATCAATCATCAGGAATCCAGTATATCCCTGCAGCCTATCAATCAGTTGCACCAACGTATATTGGGATTGCTGCAACGCATGCGCGGATTGCTGAATAATTATGTGCAGCAACCGGAGTGGTCCAGCAACCGGAAAATATGCAGCAATGAGCTCTATGCATTGGAACAGTCGATACAACGTGTGCTCTACATCAAGGAAAATTATTTGTGGACCAAAATAGACAAGGTCGTATCTCATGAGTACTAATCTGCCACAACAAAAGACAGTATGCTTCCACTGCGGAGAATATTGCCCTTCCAATCCTATTCGCATGGAGGATAAACCATTTTGCTGTGAAGGTTGCAAGATGGTGTACGAAATCCTGAATGAAAATAATCTATGCAATTATTACGATCTGAATGAGCATCCCGGCAATACACAGAAAATAAAAGTGCGCGCAGACAAGTTCGCATTTCTTGATGATGCCGGCATTATGCAGAAAATCATACAGTTCACAGATGGTAAACAAACTCACGTGACTTTCTATCTGCCACAGATGCATTGCAGTTCCTGTCTGTGGCTGCTCGAAAATCTGCAGAAAATACATCCTGGCATTATCACCTCCAAAGTGAATTTTGTCAAAAAGGAACTATTCGTCGTTTTTGAAAATGCTGCAACGACCTTGAGAAAAGTGGTAGAGAAACTGACCGCCATCGGATATGAGCCGCATATCAGTCTGCAGGAACTGGAAACAAAAGCGGTTCGGAAAGTAGACAAATCCAGATTGTATAAAATCGGGATTGCCGGTTTCTGTTTTGCCAATATCATGATGATGAGTTTTCCGGAATATTTCGCCACCACCGGCAAAGTGGAAGCTTATATTCAGCAGGTATTCCAGTATTTTATTGTCGCCTTGTCCATTCCTGTAGTATTCTATTGTGCCACAGAATTTTTTGAAACCGCGTGGAAAGGGCTGAAACACCGATTCCTCAATATAGATGCACCTATCGCGCTCGCGATTCTGATTACTTATGGTCGCAGTTTGTATGAAATATTTTCCGGCACCGGTTCCGGCTATCTCGATAGTATGAGTGGTATTGTCTTTTTTATGTTGCTCGGCCGCATTTTGCAGGATAAAACGTATCAGTCCATTTCATTCGACCGAGACTATAAATCTTTCTTTCCGATAGCAGTGAATGTAGTGAAAGACGGACAGGTAGTGCCTACCCGTATTGACGCGGTGAAAGAAGGGGATGTGATTCAGATTTTCACCAATGAACTGGTTCCTGTGGATGCGATTTTGTCTAAAGGCAAAGCGGAGATCGACTATAGCTTTGTGTCGGGAGAGAGTCTGCCGGTGATGAAAGAAGTGGGTGAAATTATTTATGCCGGTGGTAAACAGTTGGGCGGCGCGCTCGAACTGCTGGTGGTGAAAGAAGTGTCGCAAAGTTATCTTACCAATTTGTGGAATAAAGATGCCTTTAAAACAAAAAAAGAAGAAAGCAACCATTCCTTTATACATACGCTGAGTAATCATTTTACAACGATTGTATTGATTATCGCGGCGATTGCAGCGACCTATTGGTATATGCAACAGGAATACCGCCTGATGTGGAACACCATCACTACCGTATTGATTGTCGCTTGTCCTTGTGCATTACTCTTGTCGGCAACTTTCACCAACGGCAATATTCTGCGCATTTTAAGTAAGAATAAATTGTATCTGCGCCATCCGAATGTCATCGAATCCATATCTGAAATAAAACAGTTGGTGTTTGATAAAACGGGTACGCTCACGCAACAACAGGGCGGACACGTTCGCTATGAAGGTACGGCGTTGCCGGAACAGGATGTCATCAACGTATTGTCATTACTGGCACAGTCTGCGCATCCGCTCAGCAAAGCGGTGGTTAACGCGATGCCGCAGATGCCGTTGCAGTCCATTGCACATTTTAAAACCGTGACAGGAAAAGGCGTAGAAGGCTGGATAGACGATAAGTACTATCAACTGGGCTCTGCGGAGTTTGTAAAAGCACCGGACAGTGCCGCTTCCAAAGGCAGCAGTATCTGGGTGAAGATAGAGGGGAAGATTTATGGTTATTATCAGGTGCGCAATGCTTATCGCTTCGGATTCAATCAACTGATGCAGCGCTTGAAAGACCGATATCAGATTGCGGTGATATCCGGCGACAACGATGCGGAGCAGCAGCATCTGCAGACGATATTGGGCAAAGATGCGGATATTCTTTTTCAGCAGAAGCCGGAAGATAAACTCGCATACATACAGCATTTGCAGCAGGTGCAACATAAAAAGGTGATGATGATCGGAGACGGATTAAACGACGCGGGCGCGCTGAAACAAAGTGACGTGGGATTGGCCTTGTCTGAAAATTCCAACAATTTTACACCGGCCTGCGATGGCTTGCTGGATGCTTCGCAGTTCTCCAATCTTGACAAATTCATAAGTTTTGCACAATATGGAAAAAAAATTATCATAGCCAGTTTTATATTGTCTATATTGTACAATATTATCGGGTTATATTTTGCCGTTCAGGGAACCTTATCTCCACTAATCGCGGCAATACTGATGCCAAGTAGCTCTATTTCCATCATCCTCGTGACTTACGGGATGAGCGAATGGGCAGCCTGGAAGATTGGCCTGAAAAAATATGACAAAAGTCATACGGCAGAATGAGGAAAGATAGGGAATTAAAATGCTTTAAATTGTAATTTTGACACCAATACCAATACAATGAGCGCAATCATCATCATGTTAGTAGGCAGTTTAATCATCGCGGGTGGTTTTTTAATGGCATTCCTATGGAGTGTGAAAGACGGTCAGTACGAAGATGATTATTCTCCGGCTCAGCGTATGCTTTTTGACGATACCATTAACACTAATAATAATAATAAAACCAATCAGTAATTAGTATGGAATTAGAACGATTTTCTTATGACAACCGTATCCCGAAGTATTTTGCCATTGCGACAATACTTTGGGGCGTAGTAGGTATGCTAGCTGGTGTATTGATTGCATTCCAGTTGGCATTTCCTGTTTTAAACTTCGACCTGGCAGCTACCACTTTTGGTAGGGTAAGGCCGGTGCATACCAATGCCGTTATCTTTGCCTTTGTAGGTAATGGTATTTTTACGGCGATTTACTATTCATTGCCGCGTCTGGTGAAGACAAAAATGTACAGTGATGTGCTGAGTAAAATCCACTTTTGGGGATGGCAGTTAATCATCGTTGCAGCTGCTGTAACCTTGCTTGCAGGTTATACCACAGGTAAGGAATATGCAGAGTTGGAATGGCCGATAGACATTGCTATTACATTAGTTTGGGTAGTATTCGGTATCAATATGATGGGGACTTTGCTCACCCGACGCGAACGACACTTATATGTGGCCATCTGGTTCTTTATCGCGTCGTGGGTGACGGTAGCCATGTTGCACATCGTTAACTCATTCGAATTGCCGGTGTCATTTATGAAAAGTTATTCCTGGTATGCCGGTGTGCAGGATGCGTTGGTACAATGGTGGTACGGGCACAATGCGGTAGCATTCTTCCTGACTACACCTTATTTGGGATTGATGTACTATTTCGTTCCTAAGGCAGCGAATCGCCCTGTATATTCTTACCGTTTAAGTATTGTACACTTCTGGTCTATCATATTCCTGTACATCTGGGCAGGACCGCACCACTTGTTGTATACAGCCTTGCCACAGTGGGCGCAATCTTTGGGTACAGCTTTCTCTATCATGCTTATCCTGCCAAGCTGGGGTGGTATGTTGAATGGTTTGTTCACACTGAGAGGTGCATGGGATAAAGTGAGAGAAGACCCTATTCTGAAATTCTTTGTGGTGGGCGTTACCTGCTATGGTATGTCTACGTTTGAAGGACCGATGTTATCCCTGAAAAATGTAAACGCCATCTCTCACTATAGCGACTGGACAGTTGCACACGTACACATTGGTGCATTGGGCTGGAATGGCTTCCTCACCTTTGGTATGTTGTACTGGCTGATGCCAAGATTATTTGGTACGCAACTCTATTCTAAGAAAATGGCGGGTGCTCACTTCTGGATCGGCACATTAGGTATCATCCTGTATGCTATTCCAATGTATTGGGCAGCATTCCGTGCTTATTTCATGTTGAAATCATTCACACCGGAAGGTCAGCTTCAATATCAGTTCATTGATATAGTGCAGACAACAGTGCCGTTCTATATCATGCGCGCAGTAGGTGGTACTATCTACCTCGTAGGTGTATTGCTGATGGTATACAACCTGATTAAAACGGCAAAACAAGGTAAGTTTGTGGAAAGCGAAGAAGCCGAAGCAGCGGCATTGCCTAAGCAATATACGCCAACCGGCAAAAGATTCTGGCATAGTGTGATTGAGCGTAAGCCAATGATGATGTTGGTAGCCAGCTTAATCGTAGTAGCGATGGGTGGTATCTTCGAGTTAATCCCGACTTTCCTCGTGAAATCTAATATTCCGACTATTAGCAGTGTAAAACCTTACACGCCGTTGGAATTGCAGGGAAGAGATATTTATGTACGTGAAGGTTGCTATACCTGTCACTCACAAATGATTCGTCCGTTCCGTTACGAAGTAATGCGCTATGGCGAGTATTCCAAAGCCGGTGAATCTGTATACGATCACCCGCATCAGTGGGGAAGTAAACGCACTGGTCCGGATTTGGCTAGAATCGGTGGTAAATATCCGGATAGCTGGCATTTTAATCACATGTTGGATCCGACTTCCATGGCACCGGGCTCTGTGATGCCAAGATATCCTTGGTTGTTTGAAAGAGAACTGGATCTGGGTACAACCAAATCAAAAATTCATGCGATGCGCAAACTGGGTGTGCCTTATGCAGAGGGTTATGAAGCGAAAGCGAATGACGACCTGACAGCACAGGCAGAAAAAATTGCGCAAGGCCTGAAAGCAGATAAGATCACCATCAGCCATAAAAAAGAAATTATCGCGCTGATTGCTTACCTGCAAAGATTGGGTAAGGATATTAAAGTGGAAAATAAATAACAATATCATCCTGTTGCAGCAGACTCAGGTCTGCTGCAACAGGACAACTAAAATTCTAAACAATGAAGTTTATTAATTATCTGGAAACCATAACAGGAGTTAGTGTTTTCCCGCTTACTTCCCTCATTCTGTTCGTAGCCTTCTTTATGTTAGTAGCATTATGGGTGTGGCGTACGGATGCAGGATTTATTGACCACATGAAAAATATCCCTTTAGAAAAAGATACTAACGATTAAAATCACACCAATGAAAAAAGTTATGAAAATAAAATGGTTGATGTTCGTGCTAACCAGTATTTTGTCCGTTTCTTTCGCGGCAGCACAGACAACAGCTCCGGCAGCACCTGCTGCGTCTTCCATGTCTGTACCTATTAATACCGTATTGTGTACGATAGCAGTCGTGTTGCTGTTAATTATTGTTGTCTTAGCCATGACGGTAAACAGTGCAGTTGATTTATACAAAAAAAGAAAAGCAGAAGCGTCTTCCATAGCAAAAAATGTATCGCTGCTGATTGGCTTTCTGTTGCTGTCATCTATGACATTTGCACAGGACGCAGTGGCGGCAGCACCTGCGGCGGATAATTCATCTGCACATGTAGCTAAAATCTATTTCTATTCGTTCATTATCCTTATTGTCGTTGAAATATTCGCCATTCTTTTCCTCCTGAAAACATTGCGTTTCCTCACTGGTATCGAACAACTGAAAGCGCAAAGAATTGCTGCAGGTCAGGAAAGTTCGCTTTGGGAAAAAATGAACAAAATGAAACCTATCGAAGAGGAGGCAAGTCTGGATACAGGCCACTCTTACGATGGTATCCGCGAGTTGGATAATATCACCCCACCTTGGTTTACGGCCGCATTTTTAGGTACTATCCTCTTTGCTATTGTATACTTGTATCAGAACCATATCTCTCATTCCATGCCAACACAGGAAGAAGAGTTTGAAGTGGAAATGCGTCAGGCGAAAGCATTACAGGATTCCTTGCTCAAACTGCAAGGTAACAATATCGATGAGTCTAACGTGAAAATGCTGGGCGATGCGGAAATTGCATCGGGTCAGAAACTCTATATGTCCAACTGTTCCGCTTGTCACGGCGACAAAGGACAAGGTGGCGTAGGTCCAAACCTGACAGACGATTATTGGCTGCATGGCGGTAAAATCAACGATGTCTTCAAATCCATCAAATATGGTATTGTGGAGAAAGGGATGAAGTCTTGGAAAGATGATTTCTCTCCGAATCAGATTGCTCAATTAGCCAGTTACATCAAAACATTGAAAGGTACTAATCCTCCGGGTGCGAAAGAAAAACAAGGAGTGTTGTATGATGAAAGTGCAGATGCACCTGCAGCCGGCGCTGACGCGGCTACAACAGACAGCACTCAGACAAAATAAGAAGAAAACATGGATTTAGATGAATTGGAACACGGTTCGACCTACAGAGACAGGGTTAGTACTGTGACGGAAAAAGGAGCGAGAAACTGGTTGTATGTATTAAAGCCGCATGGCCGCTATTACAACTATCGCAACATTCTTACCGTATTCTATCTGATTGTATTTTTTGGCATGCCGTTCATTAAAGTGAATGGCATGCCATTTATGTTACTAAATGTATTGGAAGGTAAGTTTATCCTGTTCAGCAAGATTTTCTGGCCGCAGGATTTCTACATATTCGCCATCGCGATGATTGCTTCCATTGTGTTTGTAACGCTATTTACCGTCGTGTACGGTCGTTTGTTCTGCGGTTGGGTTTGTCCGCAAACTATTTTTATGGAGATGATATTCAGAAAGATAGAGTGGTGGATTGAAGGTAATCCTGCAGAACAGAAATTGCTGAATAATGGACCTTGGAATGGTAAAAAAGTGGCGAAGAAAGGATTAAAACACGCCGTGTTCTTCTTCATTTCTTTCCTGATAGCCAATACATTCCTGTCTTATATTTTTGGCGTGGACAGACTTATACAAATCATCCGTGAGCCTATCTCTGAACACCTGGCGTTATTCCTCGGTTTAATCGCTTTCACATTTATGTTTTATGGTGTGTTTGCATTTGTAAGAGAAATTGTATGTACTACCATTTGCCCGTATGGTCGTCTGCAAGGTGTGATGTTTGATAAAGACACCATGCTGGTGGCCTATGATTATAAACGTGGTGAACCACGTGGTAAATTCAATAAAAAACAGGAACGCACCATCGGTGATTGCATTGATTGTCATCAGTGTGTGAATGTCTGCCCGACCGGTATTGATATCAGAAACGGTACGCAGTTGGATTGCGTTAACTGTACGGCTTGTATGGATGCGTGCGATTACATGATGGAGAAGGTCGGTCTGGAAAAAGGACTGATACGTTATGCATCAGAAAATGGCATCGCAGAAGGTAAAAAACTATCGTTTACACCGAGAATTAAAGCATACACTGCATTGTTAGTCATATTGCTGCTGGTATTGACAGCATTGATTGCTACCCGAAAATCCGTGGATACACATATTACCCGCGCAGGCGGACAATTGTATCAGGAATTGCCGGATAACAAACTGAGCAATCTCTACAATGCCAAAATTATCAATAAAACCAACCGGAATATTCCTCTTGAATTGAAACTCGAAGGGATGGAAGGTGAGGTGAAGCTGATCGGAACCCATTCTCTGGAATTGAAAAAAGAATCCGTTAATGTGGCTACTTTCTTTATCATTGTAGACCAGAAAGAAATAAAAGAGCGGAAGAGTGAATTAAAAGTAGGTGTTTATCAGAACGGAGAAAAAATTCAAACGGTTAAAACCACTTTCCTGGGGCCGTTCATCTAAATTAAATTATACAGTATGAGTTGGGGATATAAGATATTATTAACCTATGTGGTATTCATCGTTTTTATATTGGGAATGGTATACGTAGCGATGCAGCAGACCAACGAAATGCAGGACTCTAATTATTATGCACAGGAACTGAAATATCAGTCAGTGATAGATGGGAAAGAAAACCTGCAGGCTTTGAAGGAAGATGTACGCATCAGCAATGAAGGCGGCAATGTGGTGATACGCTTCCCGCAAGTTGCTGTCACTGCAATAGAAGAAGGCTCCATAGAGTTCTTATGTCCTTCTGATCAATCCAAAGACCTGACAGTGCCGATGCAGGCGGACGATTCCGGAGTGCAGCAGATTTCAGGTAAATCAGTAAAGCCCGGCTATTATAATGTTCGTATCAGCTGGCTGAATGATACAACATCCTACTATTCCGAGCAGTTTTTTACCGTGCAATAATGTTGTTTCAGATTCTGATAGCAGGTTTTACCATCGGCATACTGGGGAGTTTCCATTGTGTCGGTATGTGCGGTCCCATCGCACTTACATTGCCTGTGCAGGATGCATCGACTCTGAAAAGACTCGGCGTCATCTCATTGTACAACCTGGGGCGCGTACTGGCATATGCCGTTATTGGTGCTATCTTCGGTGTAGTAGGGAAACAGTTTTTTATCGGTGGCTATCAGCAGTCCCTGTCGATTGCATTGGGTGTTTTATTGCTGCTATTCTTTTTCTTTTCTTCCGCTACATTTATCCGTATCCGTCTTTTTGAAAGATTCACGACGTGGCTCAAGCAGCGTCTCGGTCAACTGATGACCGGGGAGAAAAAAAGTTACACTTTTCTTTTAATCGGATTTCTGAACGGCTTTCTGCCGTGCGGACTGGTCTATGTAGCAGTGGCCGGTGCGGTGGCTACCGGTGCAATATGGAAGAGCGCCCTGTTTATGGCGGGCTTCGGAATGGGGACTTTTCCCATTATGTTTATGGTGACAGTGCTGGGGAAATACATCTCCGTGCAATGGCGTAACACCATGCGCCGTATGGTGCCCGTTTTTATTGTGCTGATGGCAGTACTGCTCATCCTTCGCGGCCTCAACCTGGGCATTCCGTATCTTAGTCCGGAAATGAAAAAGACGGAAAGCGGCACAGAAAGTTGTTGCCACAAAAAGCATTGATTATTCCTTCAGCGTTAGCTTCCACAAGCCGCGGAAATCACCCAGTTTATAACCGATCGCTTTGTCCTGCGGATATTTTTCCTGCAGCAATGCCAACGTTTCCGGTGCAATATCTTTTTTTGTGTCTCCATGGCATTGCAGACATGCCGTCATTCCGATTCTGATGGGCTTGTAGTACAACACGCTTTTGCCGACATGTACGACGGTGTCTTTTTGCTGTAAAGCTGCGGTGCTGAAATATGCCAACATCTGACTGTCCGTCTCCGTTGCAGGCGTATTCCCGGAGTTTCTGTTGAGAGACGAAATGCGCTGTATTTTTGCAGCATAGTAGTCAGAGAGGGAATCCGTAATCGGTCCGGCATTCAGCGAACAAAAGGTAACAGCATGTATGGCACCGCCTTCTCCAATGGCGGCGAGCACCTGATTCACTAAAGTCTGCTGCGCCCTGAGCGTAATGGAATCACCGATGTGCCGGTAGGTAGTATCGCTGATTTCCGCCGTCTGCTCCGTATTAGATGTTCCTTTAGGTTGGCAGCCGGAAAAGAGGGCGGCTATGATGAGAATATTGATGGATGTTTTCATATCGTCAGTCTTTAGTATTTGCTTTTGTTGTCAAAAATCGGATATTTCTGGTTAATCCGGAATATTTTGTGCGTTTTACTGCCGATTTCCGAAATAATTCCCTGAATAATTCCTCCGTTATTTCCATCCACTCTTTTCTGTTCATGGAAAGCAGTCTGCTGTCAGGTTGAAATCGCGGTTCCCGGTGTTGTATGGAAAACCTGTTCCACGGACAGACGTCCTGACAAACATCGCAGCCGAACATCCAGTCGTCAAACTGGTCGCGGAAGGCATCCGGCAACTGGTCTTTGAGCTCAATGGTGAAATAAGAAATGCATTTGCTGCCATCCACCACCTTGTCTGCCACGATGGCCTGTGTTGGGCAGGCATCTATGCAGGCCGTGCAGGTGCCACAGTGATGGCTGTTAAACGGCGCGTCGTATGCCATTTCCATATCAATAATCATCTCCGCCAGAAAGAAAAACGAACCCTGCTGTTTGTTGATGAGCAGAGAATGCTTGCCAATCCAGCCGATGCCGCTCTTTGCCGCCCATGCACGTTCCATCACCGGTGCGGAATCCACAAATACGCGTCCGTGTATTTCACCCAACGTTTCCGATAAACGATGCATCATTTCGGCCAGCTTTTCCTTTACCACCTGATGATAATCTTCTCCGTAGGCATATTTGGAGATACGGGGAGCGTCTGTGTTTTGTTGCTCCGTGGTGTAATAGTTGTAAGTTAGCGAGATGACAGTCCTGGCACCATCCACCAGCAGTCGCGGATCCAGACGCTTGTCAAAATGGTTTTCCATGTAATGCATCTCACCCTGAAATCCTTGCTTCAGCCAGTTCTCGAGTCGCGGCGCTTCTTCTTCCAAAAAGCCGGCTTCTGCGATTCCGCAATGCGAAAATCCTAGTTCTCTTGCTATGGATTTCACCACCTGAGAGCGATATGTCAGCGTTGTAGACAATGTTTTGTTTGTACTGCAAATATCAGATATTACCAGATAATCCCGATTTTCCCGATTGTTTTTCTGTTTTCTAAATCTTCATGAGCCTGATAGATTTCCTCGGCTTTGTACATCTTTCCAACGTGCGGATTGATTTTTCCTTCATGCAGCAGTTGAATGACCTGTTCCATGCAGTATTTAAGTATATCCGGTCTGTAGTCGGCCACGCGCAGCATATTGATACCGATGATACTGCGGCATTCCATCAGCAATTGAGCCGGATGGTATATCCCGAATGCGGCTCCCATCTTGGCTTTCATGAAAATATTTTTGGCATCGGTCATGGAAGACGCACCATATCCCACGATTCTGCCGCCTTTATTAAGCATTTTATACGTTTTGCGGAAAGTATCTGCCCCCAGACTGTCGAAGGCAACATCGATGGGCTCTTTGATGACTTTTGAAAAGTCTTCCTTGACGTAATTGATAACAACATCTGCACCCTGACGACGGCAGTATTCGAGTTTGGCATCGCTGCCCGCAGTAGCATATACTTTGGCTTTTTTCAATTTGCAAAGCTGTATCAGCGCGGTACCCACGCCGCCTGCGCCGGCATGAATCAGCACATTGTCATTGGGCATAATATTCGTGGCCACAGCACAGGAATAATAAGCGGTACTGTATTGTGTTGCCAGCGCCAAAGCTTTGCCCGCATCCATTTCTTCTCCGATTTTGGCAATCGCATTTTCTTTCTGAATAACATATTGACTGTAGCCACCAAAGCGCGTAAATACAAGTACACGATCGCCTTTTTGTACGGAGGTGATGTCTTTGCCTACTTTTTCCACTCGTCCTACTGCTTCATAGCCCACTACAGTGGGCAGGGGCGGGCAGTCCCGATAGTCGCCGAGGCGTGCCACCACATCCGCGAAGTTTATTCCGGAGGCTTCGACAATAACACCCACCTCATCCGCTGCCGGCTCCGTGATTTCGATGTCTCTGAATTCAAAAGCGTCTTTGGGTTTTCCGTTTTTTACTAAATAAATGGCTTTCATAGTGTTTGTTTTAAATCTCGATATGCTTAAATAATACTTTCCAGTTTGTAAGTGATTTTCTGTTTTACATGGTTACGTATAAACGTTACGCTGATTTTTTTGCCCATCCTTTTATTCAGCAGCAGCAACGCGTCTTCCAGTGGTATTTTGTGACAGTCGTAGCCGTCTATCCGGATGATTTCATCACCTTTCTGCAGGCCGGCTATCAGCGGCGGCGACTGACTTGCAATGCTTTTTACAAGATATCCGCCATTGCGGCTTCGGTTTTCCAACAGGATAATATTGGAAACATTAAAATAGTAGGGATCGTGGTAATGTTTACCCGGCTTTAAGTAAATAGCTTTTTCCGGATAGGCGTAGAAAATATCAAAGCGGTACAGGATTTCATTACCGATATTGCCATTCAGCGCATCTTCATTAGATTCCTTAATGGTAATCGGAGTTTCCTGAAATGATACAATGGTGTTTTTGATATGAAAGGTATCGATGAAGAGATTGGATAAACGACCGATTTTGGAGTACATGGTACCCGATAATCCTTCTCCCAGTTCCGCTTCGATATAGGGTTGTACTTTCAGATCTTCGGGTTCCTTGTTCTTAATGATGACCGCGACGTTTGCGCCGGTATCCAGCAGTAGTTCCGCACTGAATAATTGCGTGGATTTATTCAGAATCATGCTGTTCAGGTAGCCCTTGCTTTTGTAAATGCTGACGGGAAGGCGCGTGTAATGCCGGTTGATTTTTTTCTCAGGTTTTTTGTTGTACAACTCTATCTGATGAGTTTTGTAATTGATATGTACATAGAATTTCTCAAAAATCTCCGCACCAAAGATGCCGTCAATGTCAATACCGAGATAGGTGTCAATGTTCATGGAATCGCGGCTCAGGATATACACGGGAACATGTTCGCCTTTCATGTTGCCCAATGATAAACTTGCGCCATCAATTCGGTAAGTTTCTATGGAATCCTTGTATCCGAGGCCGGCAAAGAAGATCTTTTTGTTGTAATTGACATTAAAACTATCCAGCCATTTCGGATGTATGATGATGGTGCTCTTGCAGCCGGAATCGAAGATGAATTTCATGGAGTCTTTTCCGTCTATGGCCACGTCTACCACCAGGATATTGTTGAATAAGCGGAAAGGAAAGGTGGTTTTTCCGTCTTTGCCGGAGATGCTGTAGGATTTGATATTGGATGCCGAAACCTGACAGTTGCAGGTAAGCAGATACAACAAAAGAAGGGCAAAGATGCTGCGCATAGATAAATTTAAAATTATTTTGCGAACTAAGCGTATTTTTGCGCCATGAACTATCTTTCTGTACAGCAATTGCAAAAATATTACGGTGACAAACTCCTGTTTGAAAATATTACTTTTTTTATTGATAAAGGACAAAAAGTGGCGCTGGTGGCAAAAAATGGTTCAGGGAAATCCTCGCTGATCAAGATTTTGCAAGGGTTGGAGCCACCGGAAAGCGGCGAGTATAAATTTCACAAGGATATCAAAGTGGGATTCTTGGTGCAGGAGCCCGAGTTTGACGATAATAAAACGGTCTATCAGACCATCATGCACGCGGATAACCGTATTCTGAAGGCCAGTCTCGAATATGAACATGCGCTGAATGGCATCGGAGATTTGCAGAAAGCCATGAACATGATGGATGAACTGCATGCATGGGATTACGAGCAGCAGATGAAAACGATTTTGTCCAAATTGCTTATACACGACCTCGACCAGAAAGTGGGCAGCATGTCGGGCGGTCAGAAAAAGCGATTGGCCATGGCCGCACTTTTATTGGAACAACCGGATATGTTTATCCTCGATGAACCGACCAATCACCTGGACATGGATATGATTGAATGGCTGGAGGAATATCTTTCGCAAAGCAATATCACCTTGCTCATGATTACGCACGACCGTTATTTTCTGGAGAATGTGTGTAATGAAATTCTGGAACTGGATAACGGAATCTTGTACAAACATCGCGGTAACTATTCCAAATATCTCGAGAACAAAGAACTGCGTGAAGAAAATATGCGGGTGAATGTGGAGAAAGCGCAGAATACCTTCCGCAAAGAACTGGAATGGATGCGCCGGCAGCCGAAAGCCAGAACGACCAAAGCGCAATCCCGCGTCGATAACTTTGAAAATGTGAAAGCTGCGGCCACCGCCAAAACACAGGATAAGCAAGTGGAGATTGATGTGAAGATGCAGCGGCTCGGCGGTAAAATTCTGGAATTGCACAATATCCGCAAAGCGTATGGCGACAAAGTGTTGCTGGATAAATTTACGCATAAATTTCAGCGCGGCGAGCGGGTTGGTATTGTAGGAAGAAATGGCTGCGGTAAGTCGACATTACTCAATATTATCATGGGGCTGGAGTCCTACGATGGTGGAAATATTGTATTGGGCGAAACAGTTGCTTTCGGGTATTACAATCAGAAAGGATTGCAGCTGAAAGAAGATAAAAGAGTGATTGAAGTGGTAAAGGATATCGCGGAATATCTTCCCGTCGGCAAGGGAACTTTGTCTGCTGCGCAGGTGCTGGAACGTTTCCTTTTCCCGTTTGAACAGCAATATAATTATGTGTCAACGCTGAGTGGTGGTGAGCGAAGACGCTTGTATTTGCTGACGATTCTGATGAAAAATCCGAATTTCCTCATTTTGGATGAACCTACCAATGACCTGGATATTCTGACACTGCAGGTGCTCGAAGATTTCCTGATGGACTTCAAAGGTTGCTTGCTGATTGTGAGTCACGACCGCTATTTCCTCGATAAGCTCACCGACCATCTGTTCGTGTTTGAAGGAAATGGAAAAGTCCGCGATTTCCTGGGGAATTACAATGAATACAGGCTTCAGTTAAAAGAAGAGCAGAAGCAGGCGAAGCTGGACGAAAAGAATGCAGCTGCTGAATCCGCGAAGTTGGCATCCGCTAAACGCAAATTGTCATATAAAGAACAACAGGAATTGCAGCAATTGGAAAAAGACATTGAAAAACTAAACGCAGAAAAGCATGTGCTGACGGAAGAGTTGTCATCCGGTATCACAGACCATCAGCATATCCGTCAGTTGTCCGACAAACTGGAGTCGATTATTCAGCAACTCGACGAGAAGGAAATGCGCTGGTTGGAACTCAGCGAATGGGCCGGTTGATTATTTACAGGTATTAATGTCTGTACATACAGGTGCATCAGCCGGAATAATTTCTTTGCCACTCTGTGGTTTTCCATTCAGCACACTGTAGGTGAAATTACTCACCAGATCCAGTAATTTATTAAAGCCCACACTACCCATGCCATGTCCGCCGCCGCAAATCAGGTTGAGCTTTACGGTGTTGATGTTTTTCATCGCTTCGTAAATGGCAGCTCCACCCGCAATGTCCGGGAAGGTGTTTTTCTGCTTACACTTATAGGCTGTTCCGATATATGGGTCAATCAACTCATCACAGCTACCCGTGATAAGGCAAATCGGTGTGCTGGTTTTTTTTGTCAGCACACTCGGTGTGATGATGGCACCTGCCAGTGGGAATATACCTGCCACCTTCGTGTCGTATTGCATGTAGTCTTTCATTGGATCCAGGGTGCCTTGCGCTTGTCCCAGAACTTCCACCGGAAAATCTTTGTCTTCATACAGCACCAGTCCCAATGATGTGATGGCACCCGCGCTCTGTCCGCCGACAAAAATTTTATTAGGGTCAATGCCCAGTTGTTCCGCATTGGCCTTCAGATATCTTACCGCGGAGCGGGCATCCTGAACGGCACGAACCACTGCTGGATAAAATCCTTTGTTATAGTCGCCCTGACATTGTCCGGCCAGTAATTCATTCGGAAATCCGATGCGGTAGTCCATTGCTGCCACTACGTATCCTTTTTGTGCCATGCCTTTGCAGATTTCGGTGGTGCAGTCATCTACCTTCATAGAGAAACCACCGCCAAAAATATACAGGATGCACGGACGCTTTTTCTCAGCATCATTCTTAGGGGTAAAGATATCCATGATGAGATTCTTGGAACCTCCGTTGTGGGTCGGTGCATTTTTCTTAAATACCGTTGTCGTAATGTCAAAATCTGTAAAGACATAATCTTTGTAACGTGTGCCCCACGGATTTGGATTTGTAACCAGCATATTTCCACCACCGTAGAATGTTGTTTTTATCCTGTCTGAATTTTGTGGAAGATTCAGTACATATGCTCTCGGCGGCAACTGTCCTGTTGCCTTCTGTAAGCTGGTTTGTGTTTGTAACAAGGAGGTGCAACTGCTCAGTATAAAACTGCCGGCAGCCAATGCGAGTAAAGTGATTTTTCTTTGCATAACGGGAAAGTTATGTGCAAATATATCTAAAATTATGCCAATTGCCCGTTTATATTTTCGCTTTCTTCTTCCTGCTCGTTCTGAAATATTTCACTTCGATAGTAGAGATAAGCCAGGAAGATACTCATTGCATTCAGGATATGCCATAAGGAATGCCCCTGCCAAATGCTGGTAGGAGAGCAGAGTTTATCGGTGATATCCAGTATCCATACAGAAGAAGAAATTAGCAGCGTGATGACGGAAGCCTTTAATAATCCTACCAGACCTATGTTCTTCTTCATGCGTTTGATGATGAAGAAATTCAGTAGGAAAACGGCCGTTGTCATTGATGGGAATACAATATTTAGTGGCAACTTCCAAAGATAAAAGAAGAAGAGCAACTGTAGGATAACGGCACATGTAATGAAAAATTTATTGGATGCATGCAGTTTTCCTCTGAATTTTATAACAGGGAAAAGTTTGAAGAGTGTGTAGGCCAGAAATGAGATAACCAGAAAGTACATACCGGTTTGGTCGAGTTTCTGGAAAACGCGGGTCAGTGTAGCGTGAAATAAAAAGCTACCGATGCCCATATATAATGCGGACAGACCGATGAGTGCAGAAAAACCAGGGTATTTCGCCAGTAAATTCTTTACAGAATGTCTTTCTGAGTAGTGGTGGTCGTTTCTGGCAATGCCGATAAAAATAAGTCCGACGATAATAAAGCCGATATTGGACCATGTGTTCGATGGTTGTACAATCAGTTGATCATACCTATTCATTTCACAGAAATTGGTGGCATTGCCCAATGCTTCCCGCCACGAATCCCAGATGGTCACATACTGGTTGAGTTTGTATAAAATAAATAATCCGGCAGAAATAATCAGGGTGCCGAGTATTGGCCAGGAGAACACCCGCGGGCGATGGTTGTGGAAACTAAAATCAGATTTGAATTTGTCGAAATCCAGTACAGCCATACGATTTGTTTTTAGAAATGGGAATATGTACAAATATATTCATTGGATGCTGTGTTGCGAAATGACAGGTTGTTAAAGAACTCCTAAATAAAAATAAAAGAGGACTGCCATGCAGTCCTCTTTTATAAAATGTTGAATTTCTTATTGTCCGTTGAACATCGGTAGCCCTCTTCCGTCCATGATATTGAAGCCGGTAGTGCTGAATAGTGCCGCATTGGGTTTGGTATTCTTGATTTCTGTCACCGTGATTTTTAGCGTAGTGCCATCTTTTTGTGTGACGATGGTTTCGAGAGAAGTACCTTTGATGTCCTTTGCATTCATCTTGCCAAAAGGTGATTTTCCTTTAAATCCCGAATTGCTCAGTGTGAGTGCCTCTGCAAACGGGAGGTTCAGTTCCTGTGTAATCCATGCTTCAATGCTCGTTGAGTCATTTGGTGTAATGAGTGTTTTTTCGCATTTATATCCCTGAATCATTTTAGTGATGCCTGTTTTCTGGATAACCGGTGCTTTGGCTTTTTCTGTGGCTGAAGTTTTGTCTAATGTAGCTGTCGGCAATCGCAGCAGTAGGCCGGATTTTTTTTGTTTGGCATCTGTGGTCAGTGTCGTGATTTCATTTTCCTTCTTGTCTACAATGGCCCGCATTTGCAGGTCTTTGGCATAGTCGAACGTCGGAATCATAACGGCCTGATAGTTGTCAAATGCATAGGCAATCTTGCCGGTTGTACTTTTATTCAGTTTGTTTTTATTGTCAAAATTTACGGTAAATGAACCGAGGAATTCATATGGCTTCACAGCGCTGTTGGCAGTCGTAGCAGGTTTGGTAGTTGCTGAAGGTTTTGAAACAGGCTTCGTAGCCGGTTTTGTGGTGGTGTTTTGTGCCGTTTTAGGTTGCGTTCTTTCATGGTATTGTTGCAAGGTCTCGCCGTTGGCATTTTTTGCGGGCACCGGAATCGGAACGGGTTTTTTCTGTTCCTGTGAAGCGGGTGCATTTTGAGCCATCAATACAGTGGACACACAAATAGAAAGACACGTAAAGAAAAATTTCATACACTTAAATTTATGCTAATATACTACAATATCCTGTAGGTGTAACCATCGCAAAATCTGTGCCTCTATTTTTATTATACACCGTGCTACTTTCAATTTAACATGTTGTCGTATAATCTGTTTACTTTTTTTTTTGGGATGTATAATAAAACCCATCCAAGCACCAGCAAATCAAAATTATAAATACGCATTACCAGATAGGTGGTAATGGCGAATGCAATGAGCGCGATAAAAAGCCACTGATCCGCACGGCGGGTGAATACACCAATGATAAAGGAGGCCTGCGTCAGGAATAGCAGCCAGTACGCAATGTCGGCAAATAATGGTGTTTCAGTCAGCCATTGTGCTATCCGGTAACTGATATGTTGCGGCGCATAAACAGCCAGGTCGCTGTGTTGGTTTATCAGCATATTCGCAAAATTTCCTTCCGACAGCAGCGCACCGTTTGCCCATTTGTTCCAGGCAGAAATGAGCAGAATAAACAGCAGAAAATATCTGGCGCCTTCCATCATAAGTGCAAACCGTTCCTCTTTCCTGAAGCATAGCGGAAACAGCGCTACAAAAATGCAGGCGATACTTTTCGTGTGCGAAGCGGAAAATGATTCCAGCGTGATACGTTGGATAAAAAAGAATAGCATCAAGGCGGCCATCCAGACGGCTCTGTTTTTTTTGTCAAAAAGTGCCATGACGGCGGCGCCCGCAACACCGGTGTCCACCAGCAGGCAAAGCCAGTAATGACGGATGATGACATCAGGAAATCCGAGGAGGTGACTGAACCAGAAAGTGTAATCCAGATCCGGAGAATGAAAGGTCTGTCCATGTGCAAAAACCAACATTGCCGAACTGTAGATCCTGAATACCAGTAATACCAAGAAATAGCCTATCAGCAGGCTTTCCCATCGGCTTCTGTTGTGTATGGATAGGTTGGGTATCATTGTTTTTTCTGTACCATTTTAAAGATAGTCACCGGCTGATTTTCTGCCTTCAGTTGTTTATTGATATAGCTGTATGGCACTCTTTTTATTTCCAGCGTTCTGATGGGTTGATGATGAATTCTTGTCAGATAATGATATAACCATTGCGGATATCCTTTCATATCATCGGGTGTATTCAGGATACGTTCCGCTACCCATACGCGGATTTTTTTCGGAAGGAATCGCGTCCTGCTCTCCACCACCGGCTGCAGAGGGTCTGATTTGCCCTCCGTTTTCCAGTGATAATACCGCTGAAAGGTATGCAGGATAGTTGCTTCTTCCCAGATAGACAACTCAGGCATGTTCAGCCTTTCTCCGTTGATATAAAATGCTGTCTGTGTAATCGTTTCCGGCACTGTCTCGGTTCGGGAATACATATCCCAGACAAACCACGGAAAAGTATGTATGCGTTTGTGATTGAAATAAGCCTGGAAAAAGATAAACAGCAACACCAGTAAAAACAGCACTTTACTGTTTTTAAATAGTCTTACCAGATACCATTTTTCGGGATGCATCAGAATACCGCTTTAAAGAAGTGATAGCACATCATCAATACCAGTATTATTTTGATGCCGCTGGTGAGCAGAAAGCCCACAAATGAACCAATGCCGGAGCGGAAGGCGACATCCATGGTTTGTCCGGTCAGCAGTTCGCCCAGCATGGCACCCAGAAACGGACAGATGATAATTGATACGCCACCAAACGGCGACAACAGAATGCCGACTAATATACCAATGAAACTGCCGCGGATACCGGCCTTTGTGCCTCCGATTTTCTTGGTACTCCAGAGCGGAACGAAATTATCCGCAATCCCGATCAGCAACGCAATAAACCCATATGTAATCATGAGCCATAGGGGCAAATCTGCCGTGGCATTAAGTCCAAAGTAGGCAATCAGTAATGCAATAAATGCGATAGGCGGACCCGGCAACGGTGGCAATATGCAACTCACCAGTCCGATGACCAGCAAAATAATGCCAATGGTAATGAATATCGCTGCTTCCATTATTGTTTCAGTTGCTTAATAGGTTCCAGTGTTTTTCCTTCTATGGTAATAGTATAACCATTTTGTGTGGCCATGTAGAAAATCAACTCAAATAAATCCTTGCGTTGTTCTTCTGCTTGTCTGATAAGGTCGGCAGACAAAGCTTTTTCGGCAATTTTTTCTTTTGCCAGGGCATTCATCTTCGATATTTCTTTCGCATCAAAACTGGTAAACAATCCGGCGTCCAGGTGTTCAAAGTCGATGTCTGTATCAATAGACAGTATTTCCGGTGCCGGCATATTGCTGATGCGAATCGTTTTGTTTTTGTCATCTGCGGCAATCTGCAATTTTTCAAGATTGTATCCCACCGATACTTTTGCATTGACCTTTACAATGGCATCTTTCCGGAATCCCGGGAAATCAACATACGAAAAGTCGCGGTAAGTCATCAGTTCTGAGTAATTTCCTTCCACCGCAATCAGCTTCATCACTTTCTGAATGCGTTCCACTACAATGGTGCTGCTCACTTCCGGCTCGTGCGGTCTGTCGAATAGGTTTTTCCAGCCCAGTTTAAAGGATAATATTACGACCAGCAGCAGCAGTACTGCAATCACGGTATCCTTGATACTTGTCTTCATGTTATAAAGATAGAAAATAGTATGTAATATGAATTTTTTTACGGCAGGGAAATATTACCTTTGCAATATGAGCAGACCTGTAATTTTAGTGACCAATGATGATGGAATTATTTCGCCCGGCATACGTGCTCTGGTGGAAGTGATGCAGCAATTCGGCGATGTGACCGTAGTGGCACCTGACAGCCCGCAGTCGGGAATGGGACACGCCATCACCATTCACGATCCGCTGCGGTTGCAGAAAGTGGATGTATTCGGCGATATACCTGCCTATCAGTGCAGCGGTACGCCGGTCGATTGTGTTAAAATTGCTATAGATAAAATATTGCGTCGAAAACCGGATTTATGTGTGTCCGGTATTAATCACGGCTCAAATGCGTCTATTAATGTGATCTATTCCGGAACGATGTCCGCGGCCATGGAAGCTGCTATTGATGGGATTCCGGCTGTTGGCTTTTCCTTATCCGATTTTTCCTTTGATGCTGACTTCGAACCGGCAAAAGTGTATATAGAACAAATAGTGCGCAATCTGCTGAATAACGGAATACCGAGAGATGCATTGCTGAATGTGAATTTCCCTAAGTTGCCGCTCGAAGAAATTAAAGGCATGAAAATCTGTCGGCAGGCAGCAGCGAAATGGGTGGAAGAATTTGATGAACGCCGTGACCCGAATGGGAAGAATTACTATTGGCTGACCGGTCAGTTTGTGAATTTCGATCAGGGCGAAGATACGGATGTATGGGCGCTCGAAAACGGCTATGTATCTATCGTGCCGGTGCAGTTTGATTTAACTCACCATCACGCCATTTCTTATATCAATAAAAACTGGAATTTGCATTCGTAAATTCTTTTAAATCTGTTGTTTATGATGAATAAATTCCTGGATAAAGCGGATACAACCTTGTATGGTTTCTTTGTCGGACTCATCCTGCCGATGCTGATGTTTGTCCTGTATTATCAGGTGAAATTTTCTTACCTGAGTTGGGATGCCTATGTGGCCGGTGCCAAAGATTTTTCGGTACTTCCATCCTTCATAAAGGTATCCGTATTTATTAATCTGCCGGCATTCTTCCTGTTTAATCTTCTGCAGCGTTTTAATTTGTGTAAGGGCATATTTTTCGCCTCATTACTCTACATCGCTGCGATGCTGAGCATCAAATATTTACTGTAACGTTTATCTGTTCCGAATGAAGTACTACATCATAGCAGGCGAGCCTTCGGGAGACATGCATGGTGGAACGCTGATGCGGGAAATACAACTGCTGGATGATGCCGCGGTTTTTGCCGGTACAGGCGGAGATAGGATGCAGGCGGCAGGACTGAAACCGGATATTCACATTGCGCAGATGGCCTTTATGGGCTTCTATGAAGTAATAAAAAATCTGTTGCTTATCCGGCGTAATTTCAATACCGTAAAACAATCAATTCTTGCTTTTCGTCCGGATGTCGTGGTGCTGGTAGACTACCCTGGTTTTAATCTTAGGATGGCTAAGTGGTGCAAGCGTCAGGGCTTGAAGGTGGTGTATTATATTTCTCCCACTATTTGGGCTTGGAATGAAAAACGGGTAGAGCAGGTCCGGCAATATGTAGATGCGATGTTGTGTATCCTTCCCTTTGAAACAGCATTTTATGAAAAACACCAATACACGCATGCCTATTATGTTGGCCATCCGTTGCTGGATTTTATTGCGGAACATAAGCAAAATGTAATTCAGCAGAATGCCATGGATAAAATTGCACTTCTGCCCGGCAGCCGGTCGCAGGAATTACGACAACTACTGCCTTTGATGCTGGAAATGGCTGTACGCTTTCCGCAAGAACAATTTGTTATTGCCGGCATCAGCAGACTATCTGCGTTGTATCCTGCGTCAATGCCGGAAAATGTTTCCATTCGCTGGGATGATACCTATAATGTCTTAGCTGCAGCAAAGGCCGCGTTGGTTTGCAGCGGCACTGCAACGCTGGAGACAGCATTGATGGCCGTACCGCAGGTGGTAGTATATAAAACTTCCTGGCTGAATTATCAGATTGGCAAACGGGTCATTAAAGTAGATGCAATATCTTTGCCTAACCTCATTGCCGGTCATAAAATTGTGGAAGAATTGATTCAGTACGATTGCCATGTCGGGAGCATGGCTGATGCGCTCACCCGTGTGCTGGAGGCAGACAGGAAGGTGTTGTATCGCCCTGTACTGGAAAAGATAGGGGAGAAGGGCGCCGGAGCACGTGCGGCACAACTGATTGTCGAGTTTGTCGGTCTTCGCCACTGATTTTCACATTTCTTATGAACTTTTTTTACGTCCGGATGTTTTCTGGTATGTTGTTTGTATCATGATGTGAAATCATTATGAGTAAGATATTTTTGATAGCAAGTTTTTGTGCAATAGCACTCGCGGGTTGTAAAACACCGCAATCCACGGATACTTCTGCACTGTCCGCAGGAGACAATAGTCAGACTTCCCTCGACTGGCAGGGAATGTATACCGGCATTCTGCCTTGTGCCGACTGTGAAGGTATCCGAACAGAGTTGCAATTGAAACAGGATTTCACCTATGAAATGGGATTGAAATATCTGGGCAAAAGTGATGAAGTGATACGGTCGAATGGAAAATTTGCCTGGAATACATCCGGTAGTGCTATCACCCTGAACGGTGATAATACACAACAATTTAAAGTAGGTGAAAATAAACTTATTAAGTTGGATATCAACGGAAAGGCTATTGATAGTAAATTGGCAAACAATTACCAATTGATGAAATCACCTGCTGATGGCATTACGGAAAAATACTGGAAGTTGGTGGAATTACATGGGCAACCGATCAAGGCTGGTGCAATGCGGGAAGCACATTTTATCCTGAAAAATAAAGATAATCGGGTGCAGGGAAACGGCGGTTGCAATAGCTTCTTCGGAACGTATGAATTACAGGAGTCTGTCGGCCGCATTCGTTTTTCACAAATGGGTAGTACGATGATGGCTTGCGATGGCCTTGAAAATGAAATCGAATTCCTGAAAGTACTGGAAATGGCAGACAACTATTCCGTGAACGGAGATGTTTTATATCTCAATAAAGCAAGAATGGCGCCACTGGCAAAGCTGGAGGCGGTATATTTCAAATAGTTTTTTACTGATTTTTTGGTTGGTGGTGCGGAGCTTTTTTGCTTCGCAC
>ERZ1645187.264-NODE-264-length-51033-cov-134.001197_pt1 | contig 51033 bp, 44 predicted proteins | sample MGYA00575352_ERZ1645187 | MGnify/ENA primary metagenome ERZ1645187 (study PRJEB40837, sample SAMN11349314) | freshwater sediment metagenome | isolation source: river sediment | host: Sediment | place: India: Wazaribad , New Delhi | collected 2017-02-21 ... | reverse complement strand
ATGCTCAAGACCGGAACGCCGATCGCCCTCGCCTGAACAACACAGTTGCCCCCTGCGACAGGACGTCCCTGCGACGGTTTCGCCGCAGGGATTTTGATCCATCGCAAGGTTTGGACTTCGTCTAAGCCCGAAAACAAATCTCGACCGAGACGACGGCTCGCCAAACGGACGGGGGCGGCGGGAAGAGATCGGACGGTCGAGGAGGGCCGCCGACGGCAGCGTCGGCATGTTTGCCGCCGGCTCGAGCCGGTCGGCGCTCCGATGGAGATCCGCGCCCCATGTCACGCCGCATGACTTTCGCTCTCGCCTCCACCGCGTTCCTCGTCGCCTCGGCCACGCCCATGGTCGCCGCCGACGAACCGATCCAGCCGATCCCGGCCGCAAAGGTGACCAACGCCGCGCTCGTCGAGCTCGGCAAGAAGCTCTATTTCGACCCGCGCCTGTCGAAGTCCGGCTTCATCTCCTGCAACTCCTGCCACAACCTCTCGATGGGCGGCACCGACAACCTGCCGACCTCGATCGGCGATCATTGGCAGCAGGGTCCGATCAACGCGCCGACCGTCCTGAACTCCAAGATGAACCTCGCCCAGTTCTGGGACGGTCGCGCCAAGGACCTCAAGGCGCAGGCCGGCGGGCCGATCGCCAATCCCGGCGAGATGGCCTTCACCCATGCGCTGGCGATCGAAGTGCTCGAGTCGATCCCGGCCTATGTGGCCGAGTTCGAGAAGGCCTTCGGCAAGCCGGGCGTCGACATCGACCGGGTGACGACGGCGATCGCCGCTTTCGAGGACACGCTGGTCACGCCCAATTCGCGCTTCGACAAGTGGCTCGCAGGCGACAAGGCGGCGCTCTCGGCGGTCGAGGCCAAGGGCTACGAGCTGTTCAAGGACTCCGGCTGTGTCGCCTGCCACAACGGGCCGGCGGTGGGCGGTGCCTCGTTCCAGAAGATGGGCGTGGTCGAAGCCTACAAGACCGACAGCCAAGCGATCGGTCTCGCCGGGGTGACCGGCAAGGACGCCGATCGGCTGAACTTCAAGGTGCCGACGCTCCGGAACGTCGAGATGACCTATCCCTACTTCCACGACGGCGCCTATTGGACGCTGACCGAGGTGGTGGACCTGATGGGTAAGCTGCAGCTCGGCAAGACCTTCAGCGCGGACGAGAACGCCGCGATCGTCGCCTTCCTCAAGACGCTGACCGGCGATCAGCCGAAGTTCGAACTGCCGGTGCTGCCGCCGTCGACCGACAAGACGCCGAAGCCGAAGCCCTTCGGCTGAGGCGACGCGAGCTCCCGGGAGGCCCGACGGGCCTCCCGGACGTCTCCTCCCTCGGGTCGCCCATCGGGGCATCCCGGATCTTCTCGCGGGGAAGCCGCTCCTCTATGCTCGATGCTTCGTTCTTCCCAGCGCCTCGGAGTGAGAAACCATGGGTCAGGCCACGCCGCATCTGCTCGTCGATCCGGACGCGGAGCTCGACGGTCTCGGCGAAGCCGGGCGCGCGCGGATGAGCGACGCCACCGATCAGGATCTCGCCGACCGGCTGCGCACCGCCGGCATCGCGCTGACGCTCCAGCGGCTGGTGATCGCGCGGGTGTTGCTCTCCCGGCCGATCCACCTCACCGCCGATCAGGTGTGGGCGCGGGCGCGGGTGATCATGCCGGAGATCAGCCGGGCGACGGTCTACAACACCCTCGACCTGTTCGAGCGTTCTGCGCTGCTGCGGCGCCTGATCATCGACTCGGAGAAGGTGGTGTTCGATTCGAACACCTCGCCGCATCACCACCTCTACGATTCCTCGACCGGCGAGGTCACCGACATCTCGGCCGGCGAACTCCGGGTGATCGGCATGCCGACCCTGCCGCCGGGCATGGAACTCGAAGACGTCGACGTGGTGGTGAGGATCCGTCCTCGGGCCGAGTGAGACCGCCCGCGAGATCCGACGCGATCGAAGAGGCTCCGCCGTCGGCGGGGCCTTTCGTGTCTTCCAGTGTGGCTCGGTGCGGCCCTCCGGCGCATTGCGCGGGAGGGCGGTTGCGTGCCTCACTCGGCGGCGTTCGGGTTGCGCTTTGCGCGACGTTTCCGGGTGTGGTCCATGTAGGAGCGCAGCACCGCGTTGATCCGCTTCTGATAACCGGCGCCGTCCGCCTTGAAGAAGGCGAGGACGTCGTCGTCGAGGCGGATGGAGATCGGGGTCTTCGACGGGGGAACGACCAGGACGGCGTTCTCCCAGTCGGGGTCGAGATCGTGCTGCCAATCGGGATCGGCCCGCATCGCCGCTTCGATGTCGGCATCGGTCAGGGCATCGACGCGAGCCCAATCCGTTTCGCTCTTCAGTTCGCCCGAGGCGCGCTTCTCACGGATCTCCGCGAGGGTGTAGCGCACGATACGCTCTTTGCTCATTGGCTCTCGCTCGTCGAGCCGAGATGATCCGGATCGAAGTGCCTCGCCACGTGTAGATCACGGCGACGAGGTGATCGCCGATCGGGCCGAGGGCCTTGCAGCGGGCTTAGAGCGGATAGTTCAGCGGCTCATCCAGATGCGGCTCGAAGAACACGTCCATGGCATCGCGGAAGTCGATGCCGTGCTTGGCGATGTTCGCGAGCCGTTTATTTTCGTCCCACTCGAAGCCGGTGGCATCGAGAGGGGTGTCGTGATGGTCGTCCATATGGCCTCCACGCGGAGGGCACAGCCTTTACTGGGCGCCGCTCGCGATGCTGCAGGTTTGAAGCATGGCGTGTTCCTTTCGATTTCTCTATCTATTGTAGCACACCGTTGCCGGTGAACCGAGCATGTATATACAGTCGTATCGTATCGCTTTCAAGGGCATCGCAATTCGCTCGCCGTGCATCCCGCGCCGTCCTCCCCTATAGTCCCGCCCCATGAAGTACCCGCCGCACCTCCTCGACGAGATCCGGGCGCGACTCTCCGTGTCGGAGGTCGTGGGGCGGCGCGTGCGGTTGAAGAGGCAGGGGCGGGAATACGCCGGGCTGTCGCCGTTCAATCCGGAGAAGACGCCGTCGTTCTTCGTCAACGATCAGAAGGGCTTCTATCACTGCTTCTCGTCCGGCAAGCACGGCGACGTGTTCCGCTTCCTGATGGAGACGGAGGGGCTGTCGTTCCCGGAAGCGGTCGAGCGGCTGGCCGCCGAGACCGGGGTCGCGCTGCCCAAGCCCGATGCGCGGGAGGAGAAGCGCGAGCGTCATCGCGCCAGCCTCGCCGACGTCACCGAGATGGCGGCGCGCTTCTTCGAGGAGCAGTTGCGCCTCTCCTCCGGCGTGACGGCGCGGGCCTATGTCGAGAAGCGACGGCTCGAGCCGCGGACGGTAAAGGAGTTCCGCATCGGCTTCGCCCCGGCCGAGCGCGACGCGCTGAAGCGCTTCCTCGCCTCGAAGGGGGTGGACGAACCGGCGATGGTCGACGCCGGGCTGATCATCAAGCCGGACGACGGGCGGCCGAGCTACGACCGCTTCCGCAACCGGCTGATGATCCCGATCCAGGACGAGAAGGGCCGTGTCGTCGCCTTCGGCGGCCGTGCCATGAGCCCGGACGATCAGCCGAAGTATCTGAACTCGCCGGAGACCGAGCTCTTCCACAAGGGGTTCATGCTGTTCAACGGCCACCGCGCGCGGGCCGCGGCCTATGACCAGGGCTCGGTCATCGTGGTCGAGGGTTATCTCGACGCCATCGCGGTGTGGCAGGCCGGCATCCCGAGTGTGGTGGCCACCCTCGGCACCGCCTTCACCGAGGAGCAGATCCAGCGGATGTGGCGCTTCGCCGCCGAGCCGCTCGTCTGTTTCGACGGCGACAAGGCCGGCATCAAGGCGGCGCATCGGGCGATCGACCGCATCCTGCCGCATCTGAAATCCGGCTTCTCCTTCAACTTCGTCTTCCTGCCCGACGGCAAGGATCCGGACGAACTGATCGCGCTCGGCGGCAAGGCGGCGTTCCAGGCCGAGGTCGAGCGCGCCGTGCCGCTCGCCGACGTGCTGTGGGACCGCGAAACGCGGGGCGCGGCGATCGACACGCCGGAGCGCAAGGCGGCGCTGGAGAAGCGGCTCGAGGACCTCGTCCACGAGATCAAGGACGGCCGGGTCCAGCGCGCCTATCAACTGCGCTATCGGCTCAGGCTCTCCAATCTGTTCTGGACCTCGGAGCGGGGCGAACGTGGGGATCGCGGCGACGCCGCGGCGCGCGGCGGGCGGAGCCCGGGACAGCGCGGCGGCTGGAGCGGGCGGGCCGAGCCCTCGGCGGCGATGCCGCCGATGCCGAACGGCGATCTGGTCGGGCTCGAGCGGGTGGTGCTGGGGCTCTGCGTCGAATTCCCGGATCTCTTCGAGGCGGCGGCGGAGCGGATCATCGGGCTCGATCTGGGGCTCGAGCCGCACGAGGCGTTCAAGCGCGAGCTGTGGCGGATGGCGACCGAGGTGTCGGATCTGTCGATCTCCTCCTTCTACGACCGCATCGATCCGCGCTTCTTCTTCCTGCTCGAAGAACTGCACGGCGCGGAGGTGGTCGACGAAGAGGGGCGTGTGATCGAACCGAGCGGCGGCCGCCTGCGTCAGCGCTTCAAGGTGCTCGCCCATCACCCGCCCGAGACCTGGGTGGAGGGGTGCCTCTGGCATTTCCTCGATCGGCTGGAGCTGCGGCAGATGGAGCGCGACCTCGAGCGCGAGGTGGGGGCCATCGGTCCCGACGCCGACGAACGGGTCGAGGCGCGCATCCTCGGCATGTCGCGCGACATCTCCCGGCGCAAGGAGGAGTTCTCCCGCCGCGAGCAGGAACTGGCGGAAGAGGCCAAGGAGATCCGGCGGTCGCACGGCGACGCCGCGCCGGCCGGTATCGCCGCCGGCGGCATCGCGCCCCGGCGGAACTGAGCGATCGCGGGCGATCAGGCGGCGAGTCTCGGGCGGTCTGCGGCGGGAGCGAGAGTATTCGGCCGGTCGCTCGAAGCGCGCCGGCGGGCCTCCGATCACGAGGAATGGCGGTCCGACGACCTCCGAGCGGTTGCGGTCGTGGGGTGACGCATCCGATGGATTCGCATCGCGCCGCGAATCGTGCGACGAATCACCCTTGCACTCTGTGATTCGCCCGTTACATATCCCGGGGATTTCGTCTCGCATCGGCGCCGCAATGGATGTGCGCGGGCGGACGGCATCTGGAATTGTGGGCGTTTCCCGTGTCTTGCCTCTGTCGTCGGCGGTCCGCCGCGGGCGGGAGGAAGGCGGGTGCGTCGTACGGACATCGTCAATCGGAGCTTAACACAAGCACCGTAATCCCAATCTTCGACGCGTCGATCGCGATCGCTCCCCTCCGGTTTCCGTACCCCGCGGGCCGTCGAGGGCGGGGCATCCGTCGGCGGGTATCGGCAGTTCCAGGAGATCATTCGATGGCGACGAAGGCAGGCGAGCAGGAAGAGGCCGAGGTGCAGGCCCCGGAGACGCCGGACGGTCCGCTTCTCGACCTCTCGGATGCCGCCGTCAAGCGGATGATCAAGCTCGCCAAGAAGCGCGGCTTCGTCACTTACGACGAGCTCAACGACGTGCTTCCCTCCGAGCAGGTCGCCTCCGAGCAGATCGAAGACATCCTCGCCATGCTCAACGAGATGGGCATCAACGTCGTCGAGACCGAAGAGGCCGGCGAGGAGGAGGAGCACAAGGGCGAGGAGGACGAGCCCGAGGCCACCGACCTCGCCGAGGCGAGCCCCTCGGTGCCGGCGCGCACCACCGCGGCGCGCGAGCCGGCCGACCGCACCGACGATCCGGTCCGCATGTATCTGCGCGAGATGGGCTCGGTCGAGCTGCTCTCCCGCGAGGGCGAGATCGCCATCGCCAAGCGCATCGAGGCCGGCCGCGAGGCGATGATCGCCGGGCTCTGCGAGAGCCCGCTGACGCTGCAGGCGGTCATCATCTGGCGCGACGAACTCAACGACGGCAAGATCCTGCTGCGCGACATCATCGACCTCGAGGCGACCTACGCCGGTCCCGACGGCAAGGCCGGCGGCCCGCCGATGGTGCCGGTCGACGAGGAGAGCAGCGAAGAGGGCGAGGAGATCGCCGAGGCCGAGGCCTCGGACGAGGACGGCGACGACATGGAGGGCAACGTCTCGCTCTCCGCCATGGAGGCCGAACTCAAGCCCAAGGTGCTCGAGACCTTCGACCGCATCGCCGACGACTACAAGAAGCTGCACCGCCTGCAGGAGCAGTTGGTCGAGGGCCGTCTCAAGAACGAGACCCTGTCGCCCTCCCAGGAGCGTCGCTACAAGAAGCTCAAGGAAGACCTCATCACCGAGGTGAAGAGCCTGTCCCTCAATCAGGCCCGCATCGACAGCCTGGTCGAGCAGCTCTACGACATCAACAAGAAGCTGATGGGCTTCGAGGGTCGCCTGTTGCGTCTGGCCGAGAGCTACGGCGTCGGCCGCGAGGACTTCCTCAAGAACTATCAGGGCTCGGAACTCGATCCCAACTGGCTGCGCCGGGTCGCCAATCTCGGCACCCGCGGCTGGCGCGACTTCGTCAAGAATGAAGGGGACACGATCAAGGAGTTCCGCGGCGCGATCCAGAACCTCGCTTCGGAGACCGGGCTCGAGACCACCGAGTTCCGCCGCATCGTCCACATGGTGCAGAAGGGTGAGCGCGAGGCGCGTCAGGCCAAGAAGGAAATGGTCGAGGCCAACCTGCGTCTCGTCATCTCGATCGCCAAGAAATACACCAACCGCGGTCTGCAGTTCCTCGATCTGATCCAGGAGGGCAACATCGGTCTGATGAAGGCGGTCGACAAGTTCGAGTACCGCCGCGGCTACAAGTTCTCGACCTATGCGACGTGGTGGATCCGGCAGGCGATCACCCGCTCGATCGCCGATCAGGCGCGCACCATCCGCATCCCGGTCCACATGATCGAGACGATCAACAAGATCGTCCGCACCTCGCGCCAGATGCTGCACGAGATCGGCCGCGAGCCGACCCCGGAGGAGCTGGCCGAGAAGCTCGCCATGCCGCTCGAGAAGGTGCGCAAGGTCCTCAAGATCGCCAAGGAGCCGATCTCCCTCGAGACGCCGATCGGCGACGAGGAGGATTCGCACCTCGGCGATTTCATCGAGGACAAGAACGCGATCCTGCCGATCGACGCGGCGATCCAGTCGAACCTGCGCGAGACGACGACGCGGGTGCTGGCGTCGCTGACGCCGCGCGAGGAGCGCGTCCTGCGCATGCGCTTCGGCATCGGCATGAACACCGACCACACGCTCGAAGAGGTCGGCCAGCAGTTCTCGGTGACGCGCGAACGCATCCGCCAGATCGAGGCGAAGGCGCTGAGGAAGCTGAAGCACCCGAGCCGGTCGCGGAAGCTCAGGAGCTTCCTCGACAACTGAGGATCACCAGGACCCCGGCGACGACGCCGGGGTTCTTCGTTTCGAGGGGGTCGGTCATGCCGGTGATCGCCGTCTTCTACGGTATCGTCATCCGCATGTATGCGAAGGATCATCCGCCGCCGCATTTCCATGCTATCTAAGGGGGGTCGGAAGCGATGGTCGACATCGCCTCCGGGCGCATTCTCGAAGGGCGGCTACCGCCGACGGCGGCGCGGCTGGTTGCCGAGTGGTCCGCGCTCCATCGTGAGGCGCTCTTCGCCGATTGGGAACGGGCGCGAGCCGGGCTGCCGCTGGAGAAGATCGCAGGTCTAGATGTTGAACAAGATCGCTGAACTCTCGGTCGAAGCGCCCTTCGGGCTGCGTGTTCGGTTCGCCGACGGATCGGGCGGCCTGCACGATTGCACGACGCTCGTGTCCGAGCCGGGCGAAATGGTTCTGCCGCTGCGCGATCCCGCCTATTTCGGCCGCGTCTTCCTCGAACTCGGCGCGCCGACGTGGCCGAACGGGTTCGATCTCTGTCCGGACTGGTTGCGCGGCGAGATGATTGCCGCGGGAGAACTGGTCCTCGCCGCCGCCGAATGACGGCGAACATTCCCCATCCACGAGACTTGCCCATGTCCTTTCTGAAACGCCTCTTCGGCGGGTCCTCTCCCAAGGCTCCCGAGCCCGACCCTCAGATCGAGCTCGACGGCTGGATCGTCCGCGCCACGCCCTATCAGGAGGGTGGGCAGTGGCAGCTCTGCGGGGTGATCTGCCGCGAAGTCGGCGGGGTGGCCCGGGAGCATCGCTTCGTCCGCGCCGACCGTTTCGCCGACCGCCAGACGGCGATCGAGATGGCCTTCGACAAGGCCAAGCGGATCATCGCAGAGCAGGGCGAGCGGATCTTCGGCTGAGAGCGCCGGATCGAGCCTCCGATGACGGTGGTGCGCAACCGATGTGCGCGCCGGCGCTTGTCGGCGACGTCATGGTCGGGTCAACTGCGGGACCGCGCTCAGGAGATCCCGACATGACCAAGCCCCCGCCGCCGCCCGCTCCCGCCGATGCCGAGGCCCGTCGGGCCGCACCCGTCGTCGTCACCTATGCGGTGGAGAGCCTGCCGCCCTATGATGCCGCCTTCTACGACGCGGCACGGGAGGGGATGGAGAAGATCGACGAGGTGATCGTCGATCCCCGCGACGCGAACGCCTTCGGGGTGCCGGCGGGGTGCTTCTTCCGCATCGTCTCGATCGAGGGGCCGCAGGTCGGCGACCTCAACCTCTTCAACGCCCACGATCCGACCGAGCGGTTCTTCTCCGGCAAGACGCGGGCCTTCGCCGGGACCCACGTCGGGGTCGGCGATCGGCTGTGGTCGAACCTGCCGTATCTCCGGCCGATGGCGACGATCACCGCCGACACGCTCGGCTGGTACGGGTTCGACGCCGACGGCGCCGGGGTCCACGACGTCATCGGTACCCGCTGCGACCCCTACACCAACCGGCTGCTCGCCGGCACCGACTATCACCACTGCTGCCATTCGAACCTGACGCGGGCGCTGGCGAAGGCGACCGATCTCGGCCCGGCGGAGGCCGAGCCGCTGGTCCACGACGTGCTCAACGTCTTCATGTGTACCGGTTTCACCCACGACACCCATCGCTACTTCATGAAGGCGAGCCCGGTAAGGCCCGGCGACTATCTGGAGATGTTCGCCGAGATCGATCTCCTGGGCGTGCTGTCGGCCTGCCCGGGCGGCGATTGCGGCTCGACCCATTCGTCGGACGCGGTCCAGTGCCATCCGTTGAAGGTGGAGATCTTCCGGCCGCGCGAAGGCGCGCTCGCCGGGTGGCGGCCGGCGGAGATCAACGCCTATCCGCGGACGCACGGGCTCTGAGCCCGACGGCGGATCGGGAGACGCGGGGAGGGGTTCCGTCCGGCGCCGCGCTCCTCTAGCCTCGCCGCATCGCAACGACGATCGAGGACCGCATGACCGATTCCGCCCTTGCCCCCGAGGAACCCCGGGGCGAACTCACCGTCCGGGTCATCGCCATGCCGGCGGACACCAACGCCAACGGCGACATCTTCGGCGGCTGGGTGCTCAGCCAGATGGACGCGGCCGGCGGCATCCGGGGGGTGGAGCGGGCGCGCGGGCGCGTGGTGACGATCAAGGTCGACACGCTGATCTTCATCCGGCCGGTGCAGGTCGGCGACGTGCTGTGCGTCTACACCGACGTCGAGAGCATCGGCCGCACCTCGATGAAGATCCACATCGAGGCCTGGGCGCAGCGCTTCCGCACCGTGACCCGGGAGAAGGTCACCGTCGCCACCTTCACCTTCGTCGCCGTCGACGACGACGGCAAGCCGCGGCCGATTCCGCACGAGGTGTGATACCGAGCACACGAAGTTTCGACCCTTTCGAAACTTCGTGTGCGAAGGCGAGCCCGAAGGGGCGTCGGCCGGTCAGGCCGTGATGCGGAAGAAATTCGGACGAGTCCGAATTTCTTCCGCCCAGTATGAAACGAGGCCGCTGCGGACGGTGGGCGGAGCGAGGCCGGGAACCGAACGGGTTTTCGGGCGTTTCATCTCCGGCGGCGCGCATCGCCGCTCGATGCGAAACGGAAACGGCCCCGCTCGTGGGAGCGGAGCCGTCCATTCACCCGTCTCGGGCGACCGGGGTCAGCGGTCGGACGAGCCGGTGCGATCGATCATCATCCGATCGGCGTCGGAGAGCGTCGGCTTGGCCTCGGTCGTCGCCGCGGCGCGGCGGCTCGTCCGGCGATCCGGGGTCGATCCGGTGGTCTCCGGGTCGAGCGAGGCGACGCGGATCGGTTCGGCCGAGGTGTCGGTGTCGGCGGTGGCGATGGCGACGCGGGTCAGGCCGGCACCGGTGAAGCCGAGGACGTCGGCGGCGGCGTGCGACAGGTCGATGACGCGGCCACGGACGAAGGGACCGCGGTCGTTGATGCGCACCACCACCGACTTGCCGTTCTTCAGGTTGGTGACCTTGAGACGGGAGCCGAGCGGCGCGGTGCGGTGGGCGGCGGTCATGGCGTGCATGTTGAAACGTTCGCCGGAGGCGGTCGGACCGCCGTGCTCGGCGCGTCCGTAGAAGGAGGCGATGCCTTCGCCCTGGATCTTGCTCGCGCCGGCGAGGGCCGGGGACGAGACGAGGGCGAGGAGACCGGCGGCGAGTGCGACTCGGCGCGGCGCGGCACCGCGCGCGGCGGCGTCGTGGGTCTTGATCATGGGTACGTCTCCGATGGGGCACGGCCACCCGACGAGGGTCATTCCGGCTCGTGCTGTCGAGGCATCCCGGGGCTTCGCGAGCTCACACGGGTCATCGCCTCTCGGGTCGATGCGCGGATCGGGTCTTCACCCCGATCGGTCGTCATCGGCTCGGGATCCGGTCTCGCATCGGCGCTGAGGACCGGTATCCTTCGGGTATCGCCACGGACCGCATCAACGCTGGCCGGCGGCTGCCCGCTTCGTCTCTCGAGAGTGCTCCTGTGGCACGATCGAGACGACGGTGATCGGTGTTTCCGTCTTCCGTATTCGCTTGTCTCCGAGGGGAACCGTCGTCCGCGCCCGGGAAGGGCGACGATCTTCGGCTCCGGTCGGCCCACGGGGACGATCTTTCGTCGTCTCCACCGTCGGCGGGGGTGGGATCGGCTTCAGCCGCCCACCTCGGTCGAGGTCGGCACGCCGGATCCTCCTCCGGCGGCGGTGATGAGTACGGGTATCCACGAGGAAAGTGACGACATCGTGGCGCGTGCTTGTCGGGTGGCCACACGTCGTGCTAGGCGAAGCGGCGACTCACCTCCCGGCGCCGATGGCGTGCCAGGGAGGTCGGGGCCCGTAGCTCAACGGTTAGAGCCGGCCGCTCATAACGGCTTGGTTGGGGGTTCGAGTCCCTCCGGGCCTACCACCGTCTCCTCCTCCGATTTCCTCGGTTTCTCCTCTCCGTCGGCCGGCGCCGGCGGGCGTCGATCGCGTGCGACCAGCATCAGCAGCGTCGCGTAGGCGAGGACCCAGGCCGTCGCGGAGGTGTGGAGGAGCGGGCGGGAGAGGTCGAGGAGGCCGGCGGCGAGGCGCAGCGTCGCGGCGAGGAAGAGGGCGGCGACGAGGAAATCGGCGAGCCGGCTCACCGCCAGCGCTTTGCCCGAATAGCGGCGCACCACCGAGGTCATGATCGCCGCGCACATCAGGCCGAGCGTGCCGGTGCCCCAGGCATGGACGCCGAGGTCGGCGAAGCGCGGGTCGCCGGTCCGGGCGGCGACCGCCTGGAGGGCGAGGCCGAGGGGCAGGAAGGCATAGCCGAGGTGGAGCGCCAGAAACGGCGGGCGGTCGAGGGTCGACCAGCCCTTCCAGGTCGCCAGCCGGGCGACGTGGAGGAGGGCGGCGCCCGCCAGGAGGAACGCGGACGCACGGGCGTCGGGCGCGAGCACCCAGGCGGCGAGGGCCGGCACGGAGGCGGCGAAGACGGTGATCTCGAAGGCTCGCGGCGTCGGGGCCGCCTGGGGGCGGCCACGTTTCTCGGCGAGGTGGCGGGTCAGCGCCGGGGCGATGCGGCCGCCCATCACCATGGCGACGAGGGCGGTGACGGCGAGGCCGAGGCGGAGGGCGGGCGCGGTGTCGCCGCGCGCGGCGCCGATCAGGAAGAGCGCATCGGCCGCAGCGAAGAGACCGAGGAGGGCGAGGAGGCCGAGGTCGCGGCGATCGCCGGCGGCGACGATGCGCAGTCCGGCGTAGAGGGCGAGGGCGAGGACGTAGGTCGGCGACAGCCACAGCGACGTCGCCGAGGGCGTCAGGATCCAGGCGACGCGGGCGGCGAGGAAGAGGGTGGCGAGGGCGACGACCAGGAGCGGCGCCATCGACGGCCCCTTGGTCCAGCGCGGCAGGGCGGTGAGCATCACCCCGGCGAAGGCGGCCGGGAAATGGCCGAAGAGCATCTCGTGGGCATGCCAATCGACGGCGCCGAGGCCGGCGGGCGGCGTCCACGTCCCGTCGAGGGCGAAGAGGGTGAGGACGATGCTCGCGATGGTGCCGAGGGCGGCGAGCGGGAAGAAGACCTCGTAGGGCGCGAGGCGGGTGTCGAGCGGCTTCATGGCCGCGCGTCCTCGCCGCTCCATTCGGCAGCGCGCGGCAGGCCGGGCAGATCGAGCAGGTCGACGGTACGGCGGGCGACGTGATCGACGATCGCCTCGACCGACGTCGGCTTCAGATAAAAGGCCGGCATCGGCGGGGCGACGATGGCGCCGGCTTCGGTGACGGCACACATGGCGCGCAGGTGGCCGAGATGGAGCGGGCTCTCGCGCGCCACCAGGACGAGGCGGCGGCGCTCCTTGAGATGGACGTCGGCGGCGCGGATCAGCAGGTCGGAGGCGGCGATCGCGGCGACGGCGCCGACCACCCGCATCGAGCAGGGGGCGACGATCATGCCGGCGGTGCGGAACGAGCCGGAGGCGATCGCTGCGCCGATGTCGCCGATCGGATGGCGGACGTGGACGAGGGCTTCGAGGCGGGCGAGAGCGTCGGGGCCGATCTCGTGGGCGAGGGTGCGTTCGGCGGCCGGCGTGACGACGAGGTGGGTTTCGACGCCGCCGGCGCTCAAGATCTCGGCGACGCGCAGCCCGATCGCCGCACCGGAGGCACCCGAGAGACCGAGGACGACGCGCGGCATGGTGGCTCCGTTGCTGAGAGGTCCGAACATCCGTTCGGCCTCGTCTCGCCGTATCACAGCCCGAGGCGCGACCACAACGCATCGACGCGGGCCGCCACGTCGGGGCTCTGGGTCAGCACCCGCCCCCATTCGCGCTCGGTCTCGGTGCCGATCTTGGTGGTGGCGTCGAGGCCCATCTTGCCGCCGAGGCCGGACTTCGGCGAGGCGAAATCGAGATAGTCGATCGGGGTGCGGTCGACCAGCATGACGTCGCGCGACGGGTCGGAGCGGGTCGAGATCGCCCACAGCACGTCGTCCCAGGAGCGCGTGTCGATGTCGGCGTCGACGACGATGACGAACTTCGTATAGGCGAACTGCGGCAGCATCGACCACAGGCCCATCATCACCCGGCGGGCTTGTCCCGGATAGGATTTGCGGATGGCGACGACGGCGACCCGATAGGAGCAGGCCTCGGGCGGCAGCCAGAAGTCGGTCACCTCGGGGAACTGCTTCTTCAAGAGCGGCAGGAACAGCCGGTTGAAGGCCTCGCCGATGCGCGAGGGTTCGTCGGGCGGGCGGCCGGTGAAGGTCGAGAGATAGATCGGCTCGCGCCGCATGGTCACGGCCGAGACCTCGAGCACCGGGAAGTCCTCGACCGAGTTGTAATAGCCGGTGTGGTCGCCGTAGGGGCCCTCGGGGAGCGTCTCGGTCGGCGACACCCAGCCCTCGATCACCATCTCGGCGTCGGCCGGTACCTTCAACGGCACGGTCTTCGCCGGCACCAGCCGGGCGCGCTCGCCGCGGGTGAGACCGGAGAAGTGCAGTTCGGAGAGGTCCTGCGGCAACGGCAGGACGCCGGCGAGGATGGTGCCGGGATCGGCGCCGATGACCACGGCGACCGGCATCTTCTCTCCCCGCTTCGCCCAGGCGCGGTGATGGTGGGCGCCGCCGCGGTGGGCGAGCCAGCGGGCGATCAACCGATCGCGGCCGGCGACCTGGAGACGATAGACGCCGACGTTGTACTTCGCCGTCGAGGTGGTGTCGGGCGGACGGGTGATCACCAGCGGCCAGGTGACGAGCGGCGCCGGTTCGCCGGGCCAGCAGGTCTGGACGGGGAGATGGGTGAGATCGATCGCCTCGCCGGTGAGGACGCGCTCCTGGCACGGCGCCGAGCCCACCGTCTTCGGCCGCATCGACAGCGCCGCCTCGAGGAGCGGCAGCTTGGAGAGGGCGTCCTTCATGCCGTCCGGCGGGGTCGGATCGCGCAGCGCCGCCAGTTCCTCGCCGAGACGGTCGAGATGGTCGGGGGTGATGCCGAAGCCGAGGGCGACGCGCTCGACCGTGCCGAAGAGATTGACCAGCACCGGGATCGCCGAAGGCGATCCGTCGGTGAGCAGAGGCTTTTCGAAGAGCAGCGCCGGGCCACCGTCCCGGAGCACCCGGCGGTGGATCTCGGTCATGTCGAGAACGGTGGAGACCGGCTCGGCGATGCGTCTCAGCAGGCCCCGGCTCTCGAGCAGCGCGACGAAGGCGCGGAGGTCGCGGAAGGGGGGCAGGTCGCGTGTCGGCACATCGCACTCCTCGGGATCGCGATCGACGGGCCATGTGGGGCGAAGACGGCGATCGTCGCTTTGACCTCGGTCAACGGCGGCTGCGACCGATCAGACCCGCGTGTCGCGGGCGACGTCGCGGATGCGGTCGCGCCGGATCCCGATGTCCGCGAGTTCGCGATCACCGAGCGCGCTCAGTTCGGCGACGGTCTGATGGTACAGGCGGAACCGGCGCAGGTTCTCGGCCACGGAACGGGCGAAGCGGGCGATCGGCATGTCGGGGACCTTTCGGCGGGAATGCCGCAAGGAGCGGCATCACTGCAATTCATTTCCTAGACCAAAGTAGGATGTGCTGCAGTGCGGCAGAAGGCCGCCCCATGGGATTCCGGCATGCGGTCTCCGCATGTGCGGGACCACGCTTCGACCACGATCCTCGGGGTTCGTCGGTCGAAACGGGCCGTCCGACCGTCGGCGGTGGGCCGCCGGCGGTCTGGCGAGGGCGGATGCCGAGGCCGGCGCGACCGGAGCCGCGACGGGGCGAGCGTCAGCCGCGATCGGTCTCGCGGCGCGGCTTGTGGCCACCGTCGTTGCGACCGGGCTTCGGGCGACGGCCTTCGGGGCGCGGCGGACGGCCGCGGTTGCCGCGGTCGCGCGGAGCCCCGGCCGGAGCCGGTTCGGACGGGACGATGGTGATCTGTTCCTCGTCCGGACGGCGGGCGTTGGCGGCGAACTGAGCCGCGGCGGACTCGCGCACTTCGAACCGGGTCTCGTGATCGAAGATGCGGATGGCGCCGAGGTCGGTGCGATCGATGCGGCCGCGGCGGCAGAGCATGGGGACGAGCCAGCGCGGATCGGCGTTGTCGGCGCGGCCGACGTCGCAGCGGAACCACACGCCGGCCGAGCCGTCGGCGTCGCCGCGGGGGGCGCGTTCGCCGCGCTCGCGGCGCTCGCCGCGGTCGGTCTCGATCGGGTCGACCACCTCTTCGGCCGCCGGCAGGCGCGAGCGCCACAGACGGACGAGGGCGCCGGCGATCTCCTCCGGCGTGCGGGTCTCCATCAGCAGACGGGCGAAGTCGGCGTCCTCCTCGGCGATGCCGCCGGCGATGGTCGGATCGGCGGCGAGACGGTCGCGGTCGAGGGCGCGGATCTCGTCGGCGGTCGGCGGGCCACCCCAGGCGGGACGGATGCCGGCGTCCATCAGCAGGCGCTCGGCGCGGCGGCGGCGCGGGCCCGGAACCAGCAGACAACTGACGCCCTTGCGCCCGGCGCGGCCGGTGCGGCCGGACCGGTGCTGGAAGACCTCGCGGTCGTGCGGCAGTTCGGCGTGGATCACCAGATCGAGATTGGGCAGGTCGATGCCGCGGGCCGCCACGTCGGTGGCGACGCAGACGCGGGCGCGGCCGTCGCGCAGCGCCTGGAGGGCGAGGTTGCGCTCGTGCTGGCCGAGCTCGCCGGACAGCGCCACGGCGGAGAAGCCGCGCTCCTGGAGCGTCGCCTGGAGGTGACGCACCGCCTCGCGGGTGTTGGCGAAGACGATCGCCGCGGGCGCGTCGTGGAAGCGCAGCAGATTGACCACCGCCGCCTCGACCTCCTTCGGAGTGACGCGGATCGCCCGGTGTTCGATGTCGGCATGGCCGCGGGTGGCGCCGGCCACCGCGATGCGATGGGCGTCGCGCTGGTAGTTCTGGGCGAGGTGGACGATGCCCTTCGGCAGGGTCGCCGAGAACATCAGGGTGCGGCGCTCGACCGGCGTCGCCTGGAGGATGAACTCGAGGTCCTCGCGGAAGCCCATGTCGAGCATCTCGTCGGCCTCGTCGAGCACCACGGCGCGGATCGCCGAGAGCTCGAGCCCGTGGCGCTCGATGTGGTCGCGCAGGCGGCCGGGCGTGCCGACGACGATGTGGCAGCCCATCGCCAGCCGACGACGTTCGGCGCGCGGGTCCATGCCGCCGACGCAGGCGGTGATGCGGGCGCCGGTGTGCTCGTAGAGCCAAGCGAGTTCGCGTTCGACCTGGAGGGCGAGTTCGCGGGTCGGTGCGATGAGCAGAGCGAGGGGATCGCCGGGAGCCCCGAGGGTCTCGGCGTCGCCGATCACGTCGGCGGCGATGGCGATGCCGAAGGCGACGGTCTTGCCGGAGCCGGTCTGGGCGGAAACGAGCAGGTCGCGGCCGGCGGTTTCCTCGGCGAGGATCGCGGCCTGCACCGGCGTCGGCTCGGCGTAGTCGCGTTCACGGAGCGCCCGCGCCAGGGTCGGATGGGTCTTGGAAAAAGCCACGGAGTCGGGTGTCCATATGGGGCGCACTCCCCGACGGCGCCGATCGTCGCGGGTGAATGTCGCCGTGGTCGGCTGAGGCCGAGACGAAGAGATGGTCGCTTCGCCGGGACCGTTCGACGGCCGAGATGGAAAGCGTCGTCGCCTTCTACTCCGTCACGCCGGCCCGCCGCAAGTCCGATGCGCCGCGACGGCCGAAAACGGCGACCGGAACCGCCCCCGGTGAGCCGAGGCACCGCCGCCGGGGGTCTTCGAACGGCGAGATCTCCGCCGGAAATACGATTCGGATACATTGGTTTGCTCCGAGCGGGAAATAATTGCCGATGGGATCTTTTGTATTCGCGCGAGAGAGCTTCGATTTCTTGAAACCATCAAGCTTCCATTAACGTTGCACCTGTACAAACCAATTCATTCAAATCTTCAGAGTCGTGGGGCGACGGATGGCGGTCGGGACGCTCGCGGAATTCGATGTGGTCTTCGACGGGGTCGAGCGGCGGCGTCACAAGCGCCTGCGGGTGGCGCTGAGCGGCCGTTGCATGCTGCAGGACCGGCGCGAATTCGTCTGTCGGGTGATCGATGTGTCGCTCGGCGGTCTGGCCCTGGCCATTCCGGCGGTGGCGCGGATCGGCGAGAGGGTCGTGACCTACCTCGACGAAATCGGTCGTTTCGAGGGGCGGGTGGCGCGTCTGATCGACGGTGGACTGGCGCTCACACTGGATCTCACGCGCCACGGTCGCGGCAAGCTGACGCGCCTGCTCGCCCGACTGGGTGGCGAGGCCGTGGTATCGGATCGGCGGCACGAGCGCCGACTGCTCGACGATTTCGTTTCGGTGCTGCGGATGGTGGACGGCTCGACGGTGGAATGTCGGGTTCTCGATCTCTCGGTGTCGGGGGCTGCGGTCGGCTTCTCCGGCGCGCGCCCTCCGTTGGGCAGTCCGGTTCGCTTGGGCTCCACCGTGGGGCGGGTCGCTCGCGTGTTCGATCGCGGCATCGCCATCGCCTTCGAGGCTCCGTGCGACGACGCGGAGGGATCGATGGCTCGAGATTTCTTCGGCCCTCTCGGCAGAGCGCAAAGCGAAGCGGCGCCGGTGCATCGGGAAGTCCGCATGCATCCGGGCTGAGGCGGGTCGGAGGCCCGGGAGGCGCGGGCGGATCGCATTCTCGGCACGCCGTCCCCGTCATTTTCATGCCGTGCGCGTCAGCGGGTTTGCCTCGTCCCGCGCGAAATGCTACCAAATCCCATGCCGCCTCATGACCTCTACCGTCACAGTGCGCCCAATCACCGCAATGACCCGACGGTTCGGTTGAAGCCGCGCCGGTCGGACAATCCGGGATTTCTCGGGCGCGAGAGTCTCGACTGGGAGAGCATCCGGACGTTCGTCGCCGTGATCGAGACGGGCAGTTTCACCGATGCGGCGATGGTGCTCGGGGTCAATCAGGCGACGATCAGCCGGCGCATCGCCCGGCTCGAGGAATTGGCCGGCACCGATCTGTTCGAGCGCTCCGGCAGCGGCGTCACGCTGCTGCCCGAGATGGAGCGTCTCGCCGCCGCCGCCCGCTCGATCCATCGCGACGCCGACGATTTCGTCGATCTGTTGATGGGGCTGTGCCAGAGCGACGGCTACGTTCGGATCAAGGCGACCGAACGCGTCTACAACTACATGCTGACGCCGTTGATGACCGGCGTCCACATGGGGCCGTTGCAGGGGGTGATGGCACGCCACCCCGAACTCCTGTTGCCGAACATCCGGTTGGTGAGCGCCGAAGCCGGCGGCGAGGCCGAGATCGCGTTGGTGTGGAGCGCGCCGGGCGAAACGCCGGACGCGGAGCCCGACGACAAGGTCCGCCGCTTGGCGCGGTTGCGCTACGGCATCTTCTACACCGACCCCTACTTCGCTTCGGGGCGGGCGAAGCCTCGGGTGCTCGAGGATCTGGCGCATTCCCATTCGCTGGTCAGCCTGCCGCGGATCCACGGCACCGAGAGCCCGACGGCCTGGGGGCGGTGGTACGACGTCGTCGACCGCGCCGGCGTCAACGCTTCGGTGGTCGAGTGGAGCAGCGTCTCGGAACGGCTGGTGCTTTCCGGAGCAGCCCTGGCGCTGCTGCCGGTCTACACGCCCTGCCTCAATCCGTCGCTGCGCGAGATCTCGCTCGAAGACGCGCCGCTCCATCTCGATCTGTGGAAGGTCACCCGGCGGTCCGCGGCCCGCCGCAGCGATGTGCGCGACGTGGCGGACAAGCTGATTCGCGCCTTCGCCGGGGTCGACTGGGAAACCACCCCCTTCGTCGGCGGCTGAGAGTCGTCTCCACGGCGCGCGAGCGGTTCGGTTCACCGGATCATCTCTCGCAGCGGCGGCGACCCCGCCGCTCTCTCTCCGCTCGGCTCCGAAATCGGCTGCCGATCGGCGGGGCGGGGGGGGCGGTCGCGCCGTCGGCGTCCGGCCCCATGCAGCGGCGCATGTCGCCATGCACGAGCGGACCGCGTCGATCTCCTGTCGCGAGAAGGCGACATCGGGCACACTCTCGCGGACATCGAATTTCGTCGGAAATCATCACAGACGAGCTGCGGTCGGCCTGACGTGTCGGCCGGCGCAATCGTATTCGCGTGTCTGTTCGAACCATCCGCTCCCGCGGGTGGAAGGATGGATCTTGCTTTTTTGAAGCATAGATACTATCGAAAATTCGAATATACGTCATTTCAACTATAATTGATTTGCCGAATTGTATGGCAGAATTTCATCAACATTATGGCCGTCGACCTGTCGAAGGTCGAACAGCGCCGACCTGACGATCTCGGGGGCGCATTCGAATGGGACATACTCCGATGGCACAGACCAATCTCGACTGCCTGGGCGAAGCCTGCCCGGTGCCGCTGATCCGCACGCAGAAGGCGCTCTCCGACCTGGCGGTCGGCGACGTGCTCGTCGTCGAGATCGACCACTCCTGCGCGATGAAGAACATTCCCGAATGGTGCGGCAAGGAAGGCCACAACTTCGAGATCGAAGAAGTCGACGACGGTCAGTGGGAGATCGTCATCGAGAAGACCCACTGAGCGCGCATCAGGCGCCGCGACGACGCGGCACCGTCCAAGAGAACACGAGATCTCCGTAGGCCGGAGACGTTCCGACATTCGACGACGACGCGACACCCGCCGAAACTATCGGTCGACGGGCAGAGCTTCGTCGTCTTCGTCGCACCGGCCCGATGGAGGAGGAGAATTGCGCATGACCGACCAAGTCGCAGTGCCGCAGTCCGGGAATCCTTCGCTTCTGGCGTCGATGCGCCACAGCCAAGTGTTCAAGGACGTCTTCGTCCAGCCCTGGTCCTATGTGACCGGCGCGGTCTTGCTCGCCGTCTTCGCCGACGTGCTGCTCGAAGCGACCGGGCGCCCGTGGGGCGTCACCTCGGCGCTCACCTTCTGGGGGGCCTGGGCCTGGGGCCTGGTCGGCGGAGATCCGCATTCCTGGGCCTACTTCCACGAATTCGCCAAGGGCTTCAACACGCCTGGGCTGACCATCCTGAACGACACCGGCAGCCTGATCGACATCGGTCTGATCTTCGGTGCGTTGACGGCGACGCTGCTCGCCAGTCAGTTCAAGATCAAGCCGATCAAGTCCGGCCGTCAGGCGGCGGCGGCGATCCTCGGCGGCCTGTTGATGGGCTTCGGCGCCCGCGTGTCGTTCGGCTGCAACATCGGCGCGTTGTTCTCCGGCATCCCGGCGATGTCGCTGCACGGCTGGGTGTTCATGATCTTCATCTTCTTCGGCGCGATGATCGGCTCGAAGCTGCTCGTCGGCGTCTTCATCGGCGCACCGAAGGCCGCCGCGTCGACGTCTGCGGCGATCGCCACGCCGGCTGCGAGCGCCCCGGCGACGCCGGGTGCGCCGGGCGGCATCAAACGGATCCAGCGGACGCGGGTGGCGAAGAAGGAGAACCTCATCCAGTTCCCGATCGGCGTCGGTCTCGTGATCGTGCTGGGGATCGTCGGTTGGATTTACGGTGGCGTGATGAAGGCGCCGATGCTGGCGATCTTCTGGTGCGTCGGCGTCGCCTTCGGCTTCATCCTGCAACGCGCGCGGTTCTGCTTCACCGCAGCGTTGCGCGACCCCTGCCTGACCGGCGGCACCAGCCTGACCAAGGCGGTGGTTATCGCACTGGCGGTGTCGACGGTTCTGATCTCGGCGCTGCAGCTCGGTGCCTATGTGAAGACCGGCACTTTCGAAGCGGCGATGAAGATCGGCGGCATGGCTCCGGTCGGCATCTGGACGGCGATCGGCGCGGTGATGTTCGGCATCGGCGCGGTGATCTCCGGCGGTTGCGCCTCCGGCACGCTGATGCGGGTCGGCGAGGGCTTCGTCCAGCAGTGGCTGGTGCTGCCCTTCTTCTGCATCGGCAGCGCCCTCGGGGCCGCCACCTGGCCGATCTGGCGGGATCTGCTCGGCGTCGACCTCAAGGCGGTCGTCTATCTGCCGAACGTCCTCGGCGGCTTCGTTCCGGCGCTGATCGTCCAGTTCGTCCTGCTCGCCGCCGTCTGGCTGCTCGCCGACTGGTGGTCGAAGCGGCCCTCGAAGGCATGACGGTGTGAAGTTCCTCGGCGGCGCCGTGCAAGCGCCGCCGCCCCATTCCTTGCACGAATAATAGATCGGAATCACGATGCCGGTGGAAAAGGACCATCAACATTACGACCTCGTCGTCATCGGCGGCGGTCCGGGCGGGCTCACCGCCGCCATCTACGGCGGTCGCGCGCGGCTGAAGACCCTGCTGATCGAGAAGAGCCTGATCGGCGGGCTCGCCACCTACACCAACGAGATCGCCAACTTCCCCGGCTTTCCCGACGGCATCGGCGGTCTCGAGCTGATGCGCCAGTTCGAGCATCAGGCCAAGCACTTCGGCGTCGACTTCAAGATCAGCCCGGTCAAGGCCGTCGATCTGACCGGTCCGGACAAGACGGTCGAGACCTTCCGCACCGTCTATCACGCCAAGGCGGTGGTGATCGCAACGGGCGGCAAGCCGCGGCTGCTCGGCGCGCCGGGCGAGGAGCACTTCCTCTACGACAAGGGGATCTCGTTCTGCGCCACCTGCGATGCGGCGAGTTGCAAGGACAAGGTGGTGATGGTGATCGGCTCGGGCGACGCCGCGGTCGAGGAGGGTCTCTTCCTCACCAAGTTCGCCTCGAAGGTGATCATGTCGGTGATCCACGAGGAAGGCCACATGGACGCCAACGCCGTCGCGCAACAGGACGCGATGCGCGAGCCCAAGATGGAGTTCCGTTGGAACACCGTCGTCGACCATTTCGAGGGCGACGAGCGCCTCTCCTGCGTCGTTCTCAAAGATACCCGCACCGGAGATCTGATCCCGGTCGACGTCGATCGCTGCTTCTACTTCATCGGCTATCTGCCGGCGACCGAGCTCTTCCGCGGTCAGGTGACGCTCGACGAGCGGGGTTACGTTCCGACCAACACCCGCATGCAGACCAATCTCGAGGGCGTCTTCGCCGCCGGCGACGTCCGTCAGACCTGTCTGCGGCAGGTGGCGACCGCGGTCGGCGACGGCGCCATCGCCGGTTTCGAGGCCGAGCGTTACATCGCCGAGATCGACGTCTACGAGAAGCAGTTGATGCAGGCGGAGAAGCCCGGGCTGATCTACGTCTATTCGCCGATCGACGGTCGCTCCCGCGACTTCCTGCCGACGGTGCGCGAGATCGAACGCGACTTCGCCGGGCGCATCCGGTTGAATCTGGTCGACACCTACAAGGGTGAGTGTCTGGCGGCACGCCTCGGCGCGGTCGAGAGTCCGTCGTTGGTCTATACCAAGGGCGGTCGCGTCGTGGCCAAGTCGCGGTCGCTCGACCGTGCCGAGATCACCGCGACGTTGGCGGGGCTGGTCGAGGAGCAGGTGCCGGAACCGGCCGAGTGACACTTCGGGACCCGCGGTCCCCTTCGCGACCGACGGCGGACCCGCCGTCGGTCGACGACGTTCTCGGGCGACCGACGACGGGCCGGCCGAGGTGGTCCATCGGATCGGTTGCGGCCGGTTCGGCGGCGAAATGCGATGTGGCGAACCCGCCGGCGCGCGGTCTCCGATCCGGGGCCGCGGGGGCGTCGAGTGAGGGGAGAAGCGCGATGGGATCCGCTCAGGTGCCCGAGCCGACTGAGGATCGCGTCGACTCACGGGTGATCGAGACCATCTTCGAACGCCTGGGCGAGGTCGGCGCCGGTACCATCGCCGTCGATCTGCTCGGCCACGTCGTATGGATCAGCGAGAAGTATCTGCCGCTGCTCGGGCTGGCACGGGTCGAGGACGGGATCGGCCGCGACGTCGAGGAGATCATCCCCAACAGCCTGTTGCGCCGGGTGGTGGAGACCGGCGAGCCGATGCCGCTCGACGTGATGCGCCTCGGCGAACGGCAGCTCGTCGTCACCCGCATGCCGATCCGCGACGACGACGGGCAGGTGATCGGCGCGGTCGGCTTCGTGCTGTTCGATCGCGCCGACGCGCTTCAGCCGCTGGTCGACAAGGTCGTCAAACAGCAGAACGAATACAAGCGGATGCGCGAACGGCTCGGCGCTCAGGCGCGCCGTCGGGTGGCGCTCGACGACTACATCGGCGACACCCCGTCGATCCGCGAGGTCAAGCGTCTGGCCGCCCGCGCCGCCCAACTCGACAGCACCGTGCTGATCCAGGGCGAGACCGGGACCGGCAAGGAGCTGATCGCCCGCGCCATCCACGACAATTCGGCTCGGGCCGAACGCACCTTCATCGGCGTCAACGTCGCCGCCATTCCCGAGACGCTGCTCGAGGCGGAGTTCTTCGGCACCGTGCCGGGCGCCTTCACCGGTGCCGATCGGCGGCCGCGTGAGGGCAAGTTCCAATTGACCGACGGAGGTACGCTGTTCCTCGACGAGATCGGCGACATGCCGATGCCGTTGCAATCCAAGCTGTTGCGCGCCCTGCAGGAGCACGAGATCGAGCCGGTGGGGTCGAGCCGTTCGATCCGGGTCGACACCCGGATCATCGCCGCGACCAACGTCGATCTCGAGGAGGCGGTGCGGGCCGGGCGCTTCCGTCGCGATCTCTTCTATCGCCTCAACGTGTTGCCGATCCGGCTGCCGCCGCTGCGCACCTGCCCGGAAGACATGGAGGCGATCGCCAAGAGCGTGCTGGAGCGCCTGATCGCCGCCAACGGCTTCCCGCGTCGCACTCTGGCGCCGTCGGCGATCGACCTGCTGATGCGTTACGATTTTCCCGGCAACGTCCGCGAACTCGGCAACATCATCGAGCGGGCGGTCATCCTCTCGGACGGCCCGATTCTCCGCGCCGAGGACTTCGCCGGCCTGACCGCGAGCCCGCCGGTCCCGGCGCCGCAGCAGACGCTCGGCGAGGCGGTCGACGACTTCGAGCGCGCCTTCATCCGGGACGCGCTGGCGGCGGAACACGGGCGAGTCGACGCTGCGGCGCGCCGACTCGGTCTGTCGCGCGCCGCGCTCTACAAGAAGATCGCCAAGTTCGGGCTCGCCTCGCCACTGCGCAATCCGTGACGGGGCGGGCCCTCTGGAGTCTCGAATTCGAGACTTCGAATAATGTCGCAAAAACAAAAGCTTGGTCGAAATTTGCCGAAAATGTGTCTCTGCGACGAGACGAAAGGCCGCGAAGCCTTGCGTCAACCCCCTGAAATAATTGCCTTTTTCGTCTCTGGAGCACTTGGCACGGGGCTTGCGGGTGAGGGGGGCTGCATCGCGGGCCTCAGACCCGTGCGCCGGAGTCGACGCTAAAGACGGTACGAAGTACAATCTCCAATGAATAACAGTCGTTTTATCGCGCAAGGTTTCTTGTGAACGTAAGTATCATGTCTTATCGATGTGTGCATAGGTAGTAGGACCGACGTCGGCTGATCTTTTCTTTCTGACATTTATGGTTAGATTGCGGCACATGAAGCGCCAGGACTGATCGTCTTCGGTCAGCGCTCGTCGATCGTAGAACCGTGTCGATCTCGTACGTGTTGTCCGTGGTGCTGCGGGTCGAAAGGTCGATGTCCGACGGTTCGGGTGCTCTCAAACGGGCTCCTCGTCCTTTCGGCGATCGCGCGGCCTTCGCCGGCGATCGGGGGCTTCGGACGAAGAACGTTCCCGAGGGAACAGCTGCCGCCCGCGCGGAAGGGCAGCCCTCGGTTCAGGGAAGAAACCGACCACAAGTATCTGCAAAGGAACGCGGGTCATGAGTTTTTTGATTGCATTGGGAGCGCTGGCATTCCTGATGTTCGTCGCCTATCGAGGCATGAGCGTCATTCTGTTCGCGCCGATCGCCGCCCTCGGGGCGGTTCTGCTGACCGACCCGGCCGCCGTGCCGGCGATGTTCACCGATAAATTCATGGTGGCGATGGTCAGCTTCGTGAAGTCCTACTTCCCGGTGTTCCTGCTCGGCGCCGTGTTCGGCAAGGTCATCGAGATGTCCGGCTTCGCCAAGTCGATCGTCGCGGCGACCGTGCGCGTCCTCGGTGCCGGCCAGGCGATGTTCGCCATCGTCATCGTCGGCTGCATCCTGACCTACGGCGGCGTGTCGCTGTTCGTCGTGGTGTTCGCGGTCTATCCGTTCGCCGCCGAGATGTTCCGCGCCTCGAACATTCCGAAGCGCCTGATCCCCGGCACCATCGCTCTCGGCGCCTTCACCGCCACGATGGACAGCTTCCCGGGCACGCCGCAGATCCAGAACATCATCCCGACCAGCTATTTCGGCACCAACGCCTATGCCGCGCCGATTCTCGGCACGATCGGCGGCCTGCTGATCCTGGCGATCGGCATGGTCTATCTGAACTGGCGTCGGCGTGAGGCGGCCCTGGCCGGCGAAGGCTATGGCGAAGGCCACGAGAACGAGCCCGAGCCGATCGACACCGCCGACCTGCCCAACCCGATCATCGCGATCTCGCCGCTGGTCATCGTCGGCGTGGTCAACTGGCTGCTCACCAACCAGATCATCCCGAACCTCTACAAGGACGGCTACACGATCCCGTGGATCACCCCCGGCCAGCCCGGCGTCACCGTCGCCAAGATCGCGTCGGTCTCGGCGATCTGGGCGGTCGAGGGCGCACTGCTCCTCGGCATCCTGGTGGTGCTCGCCTTCTCCTTCAAGACGATCGTCGTCAAGTTCGCCGACGGTACCAAGGCGGCCATCGCCGGCGCCCTGCTCGCCTCGATGAACACCGCGTCGGAATACGGCTTCGGTTCGGTCATCGCCGCGCTGCCGGGCTTCCTGGTGGTCCGCGACGGTCTCGCCGCGATCCCGGATCCGCTGATCCGTGAAGCCGTCACCGTCACCTCGCTCGCCGGCATCACCGGTTCGGCGTCGGGCGGCATGGGCATCGCGCTCGCCGCCATGGCCAACACCTTCAAGGACATGGCCACGGCTTCCGGTATCCCCTTCGAAGTGCTGCACCGCGTCGCCTCGATGGCTTCCGGCGGTATGGATACTCTGCCCCACAACGGCGCGGTCATCACGCTCCTGATGGTCACGGGTCTGACGCACAAGACGTCCTACAAGGACATCTTCGCGATCACCTGCATCAAGACGTTGATGGTCTTCGTCGTCATCGCCCTCTACTACCTCACGGGACTCGTTTGATATGACACTCAAAGGAAAAATCGCCGTCGTCACCGGTTCCACCAGCGGCATCGGCCTCGGCATCGCAACCGCTCTGGCGCGCCAGGGTGCCTCGATCATGCTCAACGGCTTCGGCGATGCGGAAGCCATCGAGAAGGAACGCTCCGGTCTCGCTTCGACCTACGGTGTCGAAGTGGCCTTCGATCCGGCCGACCTGTCGAAGCCCGAGGAAGTCCGCCGTCTCGTCGCCGCCACCGAGGCGCGCTTCGGCCGGGTCGACATCCTCGTCAACAACGCCGGCATCCAGTACGTCGCGCCGGTCGAGGACTTCCCGACCGAGCGTTGGGACGCCGTCATGGCGATCAACCTGTCGGCCGTCTTCCATTCGACCGCCGCCGCGCTGCCCGGCATGAAGGCCCGCAACTACGGCCGGATCATCAACATCGCCTCGGCCCACGGCCTCGTCGCCTCGGTCAACAAGGTCGCCTATGTCGCCGCCAAGCACGGCGTCGTCGGTCTGACCAAGGTGACCGCGCTCGAGACCGCGACCACCGGCATCACCTGCAACGCGATCTGCCCCGGGTGGGTGCTCACGCCCCTCGTCCAGAAGCAGATCGATGCGATCGCGGCGCGCGACGGCATCACCGATGCGCAAGCGCGCCACAAGCTGCTCGAAGAAAAGCAACCGTCTCTCGACTTCGCCACGCCGGAGCAGATCGGCGAACTCGCCGTCTTCCTCGCCTCCGACGCGGCGGCGCAGATTCGTGGCACTTCGATCAGCATCGACGGCGGTTGGACCGCTCGCTGAGGCTCGAGGGGGCGGACGGGTCGCTCCGTCCGCTCCCCGCGCGGCCAAGACAAAGAAAGGAAACGCAATGACCAAACTGACCGCACTACGGGACGCGGTGGCGCTGATCCCGGACGGGGCCGTCCTGATGATCGGCGGCTTCATGGGGGTCGGATCGCCCCATCGGCTGATCGACGAACTGGTTCGCCAGGGCAAGAAAGACCTGACGATCATCGCCAACGACACCGCCCGCAAGGGCGTCGACATCGGCAAGCTGATCTCGGCCGGAGCGGTCAAGCGCCTCGTCGCCTCGCACATCGGTCTCAACCCCGAGACCCAGCAGCAGATGATCGAAGGCAAGATCGCGGTCGAACTGGTACCGCAGGGCACGTTGGCGGAGCGCATCCGCGCCGGCGGTACCGGGCTCGGTGGCGTCATCACCCCGACCGGCGTCGGCACCGTCGTCGCCGAAGGCAAGCAGACGATCGAGATCGACGGCGAGACCTTCCTGGTCGAAAAGCCGCTCAAGGCCGACTTCGCGCTCGTCGCCGCCTGGCGCGCCGACTACTACGGCAACCTTCAGTACGAACTGACCGCCCGCAACTTCAATCCCGCGATGGCGCTCGCCGGCGCGACGGTGATCGCCGAAGCCAACGAGATCGTGCCGGTCGGCATGATCCCGCCGGATCAGGTGGAGACCGTCTCCGTGATCGTCGATCACCTCGTGGCTCGGGAGGCCTGACCATGGACGAGAAGACCATCATCGCCAAACGCGTCGCCCTCGAACTCACCGAAGGCTCGCTCGTCAACCTCGGCATCGGCCTGCCGACCATGGTGGCGAAGTTCCTGCCGGCCGGCATCCGTGTGTTCTTCCAGTCGGAGAACGGCATCATCGGTATGCAGCCGCTGCCCGAACCGGGCGAGGCCAACGACGCGCTGACCGACGCCGGCGGCACGCCGACCAGCTTCATTCCCGGCGCCGCGGCCTTCGACAGCGTCGCCTCCTTCGGCTTCATCCGCGGCGGTCATCTCGCCGTCACCGTTCTCGGCGGCCTGCAGGTCGACGAGGCCGGCCAGCTCGCCAACTGGATGGTGCCGGGCAAGATGGTTCCGGGCATGGGCGGGGCGATGGACCTCGTCTCCGGCGCCAAGCGGGTGATCGTCGCCATGACCCACACCGCCAAGGGCGCGCCGAAGATCCTGAAGAAGTGCGATCTGCCGCTCACCTCGGTGCGCCGGGTGGCGCTGGTCGTCACCGAACTGGCGGTGATCGAACCGACCGCCGAAGGTCTCGTCCTGCGCGAGACCGCGCCGGGTGTCTCGGTGGCCGACGTCGTCGCCGCCACCGAAGCGCGGCTGATCGTCCCCGACGTCGTCCCCACCATGGCGATCTGATCGGACGACCCGCATTCCACCGACCGATACGGACTGGGGGAGGAGCCACGCTCCTCCCCCTTTTCGTGTCGGGCCTTCCGATGGTCTCCGGGAGGGCGAGGGTGAGGGCGTTGCGGGTGGCCGACGGACGACGTGGTGGGAGACGGGCCGACGCGGTGGCGCCGTTTCCGATCGGCGCCGACCTCCCGCCCTGTCATTTCCGGGTCGAGCCCGGCGACGGCGAGCCGAGAGCAAGGTGCCGAACCGCGGGCATCGTCGGCTTCGGCCCGTTCGCTCGCTCGGGTGGCTGCGCCGAGACGATGGCCGGAGGCCGCGGTTCGATGGATCTCGTACCCGATGCCGGAGGCCGTCCACCCGTCCGGGAAGTCCGCCCCGGCACGGCGGAGCCATAAAAAAAGACCCGCTCGCCGTCGCCGACGGAGCGGGTCTTCACGAGTCGTTCGGCGGGGCGATGCCGAACGGGAGGAGGCGTTCCGGCCCGTCAGGCCATGACGTTGTAGCCGCCGTCGAGGTGGATCAGTTCGCCGTTCACCGAGCCGGCGAGATCGGTCATCAGGAAGGCCGACATGGCGCCGACTTCCTCGATGGTGGTCAGCTGATGGGTCGGGGCGCGATCGATGACCTTGGAGACCAGGTCACCGAAGTGGCCGATGCCGCTGGCGGCGCGGGTCATCAGCGGGCCCGGCGACAGGGTGTTGACGCGGATGCCCTTGGGGCCGAGTTCGGCGGCGAGATAGCGCACGACGCTCTCCAGCGCCGACTTGACCGGGCCCATGACGTTGTAGTTGTCGACCACCTTTTCGGAGCCGAGATAGCTCACGGTCTGGATGGCGCCGCCGTTCTGCATCAGCGGTTCGGCGAGCTTGGCCATGCGGATCAGCGAATGGCAGGAGATGTCCATCGCCTGCAGGAAGCCGTCCCGCGAACAGTCGGTGACGCGGCCGTGCAGGTCGTCCATCGGGGCATAGGCGATGGCGTGGAGGACGAAGTCGAGGCGGCCCCACTTCTCGCGGATCATTTCGAAGACCGCGTCCATTTCGCCGTCCGCAGTGACGTCGAGCGGCGCGATGATCTCGGCATTGACCGCCTCGGCGAGCGGGCGGACGAAGCGATCGGCCTTGGCGTTGAGATAGGTGACCGCGAGGTCGGCGCCGAGGGCGCGGTAGGCCTGGGCGCAGCCCCAGGCGATCGACTTGTCGTTGGCGACGCCGACGACGAGGCCCTTGCGGCCGGCGAGGGTGGGAACCAGGGTCTTGCCCTCGGCCTTCGGCTGGGACGGGTCGGTACGGTCGAGCATGGATTCGGTCTCCGATCGAAAGAATGGGTCGTCCTCGGCGATCAGCCGAGCGTGACGACGGGACGGGCAGGACGGGTGCGGCTGATCTTCTGCGTCGGCGCCAACACCGTGGCGGTGCCGGTGACGACGGCTTCGCCGTTCTGGTTGGTGCAGGTGCAGTCGAGGGTGACGCGCTTCTTGACGTCGTCCAAGGCGGTGACGGTGACCGTCGTGGTCAGGCGATCGCCGGGGCGGACCGGGCGGCGGAAGCGCAGCGATTGGTCGAGATAGATGGTGCCGGGGCCGGGCAGCGTCGTGCCGAGCAGCGCCGAGATGTAGCCGGCGCTCAGCATGCCGTGGGCGATGACGCCGCCGAAGGGCGTGGTCGCGGCCCAGGCCGGATCGAGGTGGGCCGGATTGACGTCGCCGGAAACGGCGGCGAACTGGGCGATCTCACGCTCGCCGACCACTTCGACGCTCGAGGCGCTGCGGCCGACCGTCAGTTCGTCGAACGTGACGTTTTCCATCACGGCTTCGGGTTCCGTGGTCGGGGTGGCGGTTGAGGGTTGGGGCATCACGACAGTCGTCTCCATCTGATCGGCGTATGCCGTCGGTGTTCGCCGAAATCGATAGACCAGAGCGCCGTCACGGAAAATGAAAATGGGGCGCTGATCGGCGCATGACCCCATGCATTCGGAGTGCAGACCGCGATGCATCGATGCATGACCATCTCGTCTGTAAATTCATACGTAGAGCGATTAACAGTTCTGCGGGCTCTTTTGAAAAAGAAATGAACATCGATACAGCCTAATATATCAGGTGGATCGATGGAATACGTAGAAGAGACCATTCGCACAATGGCGTCTCGCCACAACGACGTCGGTCGCGGTTCGCTCGGCCGGGGCGCTTCGTCGTGCCCCGCGCCGAGATCGCCTCCACCGGCAGGAGGGAACAGCATGACGAAGCTCATCGACTTGAGCGACGCGGTCCAGAAGATCCCGGACGGGGCCACCTTGATGATCGGTGGATTTCTCGCCGTCGGCGCACCGCTGCGCCTGATTTCGGAATTGGAACGTCAGGGCAAGCGGGACCTGACGATCATCGTCAACGACACCAACCGCGCCGGCAAAGGCGTCGGCAAGCTGATCGCCGCCAAGGCGGTGAAGAAGGTGATCGCCAGCCACGTCGGCACCAATTCCGACACCCAGAAGCAGCTGCTCGACGGCGACATCGAGGTGGAACTGGTGCCGCAGGGCACGCTCGCCGAACGCATCCGCGCCGGCGGCGTCGGCCTCGGCGGCTTCCTCACGCCGACCGGCGTCGGCACGCTGGTGGAGGCCGACAAGCCGCTGCTCGAGATCGACGGCCGGACCTACCTGCTGGAGAAGCCGTTGCGCGCCGATTTCGCCCTGGTCTCGGCCGCCAGCGCCGACCACAAGGGAAATCTCGTCTATGCGCTGACGGCGCGCAACTTCAACCCGCTGATGGCGATGGCGGCCGACACGGTGATCGCGGAAGCGCACCAGATCGTGCCCGTCGGCTGCCTGCCGCCCGACAGCGTCGTCACCCCCGGCGCCGTCGTCGACTATCTGGTGGCCAAGGAGGCCCGTCATGGATGAGAAACTGGTGATCGCGTCGCGCGTCGCGCGCGAACTGAAGAGCGGCATGCTGGTCAATCTCGGGATCGGTCTGCCCACCCTGGTGGCGCAACTCCTGCCCGACGATCTCGACGTCGACTTCCAGTCGGAGAACGGGCTGATCGGTCTCGAGCCGCTGCCCTTCGAGGGGCTCGCCGACGACGACCTGATCGATGCCGGTGGGCGTCTGGTCAGCGCCGCGGCGGGGGCGACCTCGTTCGACAGCGCCATGTCCTTCGGGCTCATCCGCGGCGGCCACATGGACGTCACCGTGCTCGGCGGGCTCGAGGTCGACGAGGCCGGGCATCTCGCCAATTGGATGGTGCCTGGCAAGATGGTGCCGGGTATGGGTGGGGCGATGGATCTGGTGGCGGGTGCCAAGCGGGTCATCGTCGCCATGACCCACACCGCCAAGGGTGCCTCGAAGATCGTGCCGCAGTGCAGCCTGCCGATCACCTCGTCGCGTCGCATCGATCTCGTGGTCACCGAGCTGGCGGTGATCGAGCCGACCGCCGAGGGTCTGGTGCTGCGCGAGACGGCGCCGGGCGTCAGCGTCGACGACGTGTTGGCGGCGACGGGCGCCCGTCTGATCGTGCCGGACGAGGTTCCGGTGATGGCGATCTGAGCGCCCCCGCGGACGACACGTCGATACGGAAAGGGGGAGGCGCGACCCGAATGGGTTCCGCCGCCCCCTTTTCGATTCTCCGCTCACATCCGCCGCTCTTTCGTCGGCGAATGATCTCCGATGCACGGTGTGCGGCGTAGCGCCTCGACATGCGGACCGCCGGGGTTCGACGCCTCTCGGCTGCGCGAGAAGCCTCCGCGCGGGCGGTGATCGGCCGGGTCGAGAAACGCGACGACCGGCGCGAGGCCGCGCCGGTCGCACATCGCGGGACTGGAACCGGCCTCAACCGGCGTCGTGGACCGCCTGAATGGCGGTGATGGCGATGGTGTAGACGATGTCGTCGACGAGCGCGCCGCGCGACAGGTCGTTGACCGGCTTCCGCAGGCCCTGGAGCATCGGGCCGATGGAGACGACGTTCGCCGAGCGTTGCACCGCCTTGTAGGTGGTGTTGCCGGTGTTGAGGTCGGGGAAGACGAAGACGTTGGCGTGGCCGGCGACCGGCGAATTCGGCGCCTTCTGGCGGCCGACGCTCTCGACGGAGGCGGCGTCGTACTGGATCGGGCCGTCGACCGCGAGGTCGGGTCGGAGGCGACGGACGATGGCGGTCGCCTCGCGCACCTTCTCCACGTCGGCGCCGGTGCCGGAGGCGCCGGTCGAATAGGAGATCATCGCGATTCGCGGATCGATGCCGAAGGCGGCGGCCGATCCGGACGACTGGATGGCGATCTCGGCGAGTTCCTCGGCCGTCGGGTGCGGATTGACGGCGCAATCGCCGTAGACCAGCACCTGGTCGGGCATCAGCATGAAGAACACGGAAGAGACCAGCGTGCTGCCCGGCTTGGTCTTGATCAGTTGCAGGGCAGGGCGCACCGTCGAGGCGGTGGTGTGGACCGCGCCCGAGACCAGCCCGTCGACGTCGCCGCAGGCGAGCATCATGGTGCCGAGGACGACGTTGTCCTCGAGTTGCGCCCGCGCCTGATCCGCCGCCAGCCCCTTGGACTTGCGCAGTTCCACCATCGGGCCGACGTAGCTCTCGCGGATGACGGCGGGGTCGAGGATCTCGATCTCCTCGGGCAGGTCGACGCCGTGCAGCGCCGCCGCGGTGCGCACGTCGGCCGGTCGGCCGAGCAGGACGCAGCGGGCGATCCGGCGGCGTTGGCAATCGGCGGCGGCGGCGAGCGTCCGCGGTTCGTCGCCTTCCGGCAGCACGATGCGCCGATCCGCCGCCTGGGCCGCGCAGATCAGCTCGTGCCGAAAGATCGGCGGCGACATCGGCCGGGCCGAACTCGGCTCGGGTTTCGGTGCCAGCCGCGAGACGTCGACGTGTTCGGCGACCTGGGCGATCGACCGTTCCATGCGACCGGCGTCGTCGGCGCGGACGCTGCGGTCGAAGTCGGCGAGCCGGGCGGCGGCCTCGAAGGTCTGCAACTCGGTCGACAGGACGGCGAGGCCGCCCCAGCGCGCCGCAAGAAAGGCGCCGATCTCGGGCGACGGCATGGCGCCGCAGGTCATCAGCAGGCCGGCGATCGGCATGCCGCTCGCCGCCGCCAGAGCGGTGGTGGTGACGACGTCGAGGCGGTCGCCGGGGGTGACCACCAGCGTGCCGGGGCCGAGGCGGACCACCAGATGTTCGGGGCTGCGCGCCGCGACGACCACGTCGCGGACACGCACTTCGGCGAGCGCACCGCCGTTGACCACGGCGAAGCCGAGTTCCGAGACGACGTCGGAGAGGCGCGGCGCCGAAAGGTTGGGGTCTTCCGGCACCAGGGCCACCAGGGGCACGAGGCGTTCGGACGAGCCGAGGGCCGGGCGCAGATCCTCGCCGACGTTGACGACGACGACGCCCCCGAGCGCCCGCTCGCCGGCGAAGCGATGGGCCGCGTCGGCGACGGTGTCGGCGATCATGGTCTCGCTGCCCATGCGGGCGGAGACCACCGCGACGACCTCGGCGGCGAGATTGCGGGCCACCGCCGCATCGAGGTCGGCGACCAGCGCATGACCGGGCGACAGAGATGCGCCCTGGACGACCACCACGTCGGCGTCACCGCTCGCTTCGTCGACCAGCGCCACCACCTCCTCGAGCAGAGTGCCGAGGCGGCCGCGGCGCAACATGTCCTCGCCGCGGGCCAGGGGGATCGGTTCGGGGGTGGGGAAGCCGAACAGGGTGCGGGCGACGGCCCGCGAACCGTCCGGGCGATCGGAGCCGACGTCGGGATCGCCGATCGGCTTGACGAAGCCGACGGCGTGGCCGGCCTCCTGGAGGGCGGCGGCGATGCCGAGGGCGACGACGGAGACGTCGAGACCCGGCGAAGCGGGCGCGACGAACAGGAAGCGAGGCCGTTCGGTGCGGGTCATGACGCCAGTCCCTCCGCGAGGCCGAAGGAGACGGGGGTGTCGGGAAATGCGATGGCGGCGGTGTCGGCGGCGATCATCCGTTCCTCGTCGGTCGGCACGACCAGCACGGCCGGCCGGTCGCCGGTGCCGATGTGTCCGGCCCGGCCACCGACCATCTGGCGGTTGGAGGCTTCGTCGAGAGCCGCGCCGAGGAGGCCGAGACGACCGACGATCGCGGCGCGGACGCGGGCGGAGTTCTCGCCGATGCCGCCGGTGAAGACGATCGCGTCGAGCCGGGCGAGCGACATCGCGAGGGCGCCGACGGTGCGGGCGGCGCGATGGGCGAAGACGTCGAGGGCTTCGATGGCGCCGACATGACCTTCGTCGGCCGCCGCCTCGAGGGTGCGGCAGTCGTTCGAGAGGCCGGAGAGGCCGAGGAGGCCGCTCTCCTTGTTGATCAGGCGGTCGAGCCCGTCGAGGTCGAGGCCGTCGGTGCGGGCGACGTAGAGCAGGGCGCCGGCGTCGACGTCGCCACAGCGGGTTCCCATCACCAGGCCCTCGACCGGGGTGAGTCCCATCGAAGTGTCGACGCTGGCGCCGTCGCGCACCGCGGTCGCCGAGGCGCCGTTGCCGAGATGGACGACGACGAGGCCGTGATCTTCGGGGTCGAGCCCGAGCATGGCGGCGGCGCGGGCGGCGACGAAGCGATGCGACGTGCCGTGGAAGCCGTAGCGACGGACGCCGAGTTCGGTGTGGAGGCGCCGCGGCAGCGCGTAGAGATGGGCCGCCGGCGGAATGGTCTGATGGAAGGCGGTGTCGAAGACGGCGATCTGGCGGGCCTGCGGCAGGGCCGCCGTCGCGGCGCGGATGCCGATCAGGTTGGCGGGATTGTGCAGCGGCGCCAGTCGCGAACAGGCCTCGATGCCGGCGAGGACCTCGTCGGTGATCTCCACCGAGCGGGTGAAGCGGTCGCCGCCGTGGACGACGCGGTGTCCGACGGCGCGGACCCGGGCGAGCAGGCCGCGCCGATCGAGGAAGGCCAACAGGCTGCCGAGGGCGGCGGCATGGTCGCGACCGGGAACGGCTTCGCGATGACGCTGGGCGTCGACGTCGAAGCGGATCGCCGCGTCCGGACTGCCGAGCTTCTCGGCCAGTCCGGTCAGGACGGCGATCGGCCGCTCGGGATCGAAGACGGCGAATTTGAGCGAGGACGACCCGCAATTGACGACCAGAACGAGAGGTGTCGACGACATCGACGGCTACCTTTCCTCAAATCTCGGGCTCGCCGGCGATCGGGGCACCGGCGGGCGGGTTGGGCATGCCAGGGTTCAGATGCGTTCCACGCAGACGGCGCGTCCGACGCCGCCGTCGTCGCCGGAGGCGAGGCCGGTGCGCAGATCGCGCCGACGCAATTCGTGAAGCAGGGTGACGACCATGCGCAGGTCGGATGCGCCGCTCGGTCCGCCGAGCCCCAGCGCGCCGCCGAGGACGTTGATCCGCGCGAGCTCGATCCCGAGATCCCGCCAGGCGGTCAAGGCATGGGCCGCCGAGATCTCGTCGATCTCGACGAGATCGATCCCGTCGAGGTCCCAGCGCAGGCTGCGCGCCGCGGCGCGGGCGGCACCGGCGATCGCCGCTTCCGGAATGGTCGATGCCTCCGCCTCGGCGGTGGCGACGAGCCGGGCGAGGATCGGCAGGCCGCGCCGCCGGGCGATGTCGGCGCGGGTCAGCACCAGCGCCGCGCCGCCGAGTGCCGTCGGCGCCAGCGCCTCGATCGAGGTCTTGGCCGCGCCGGGGGCGGCCGGGCGGGGATCGGGAAGGACCCGCGGATCCGTCGGCTGACGGATGGTCTCGTCGTGGTCGACCGAGATCGCACCGGATCCGACCGGAACGATCTCGTCGACGAAGCGACCCGCCCGAGCCGCGGCGGCGACCCGCAAGCGCGAGGTCAGGGCGAAGCTCTCGAGTTCGACGCGCGTCAGATCGCAGCGCCGGGCGATCGCCTCGACGGCGGCGAGTGCGTCGGTGCGGTCGTCGTCGCCGTCGGTCGGGCCGGCGCCGCGCGCCGCTGCGACCACGACCTCGACGTCGCCGGAGGCGAGGCGATCGGCGGCCCGCATCAGCGAGCGCAGACCGCCGCCCGGCGTCGCGGCGGTGTTCGGGGCGCCGATCTCGTCGGCGAAGAGCACGGCGTCGACCATCTCGGCGGCGAGACCGGCGCGCGAGATCGCGGCCCGGACGGCGGCGTCGCCGAGCCCACCGGCGCCCAGAGGAGCCAAGGCTCCGACAGGGGTTCCCACCGCGGTGCGGACCGCGGAAACGATGACGACATCCGACATGGTCGGCCTCGTGTCTGATTGCGGAGAAGGAAGAGATCGGAGGGCGGTGGAACGGCGGCCGCCGGGGCGCAGCGTACCGCTCGTTCCGCCGCCTCCGCCGCGCGGTCCCTCGGGCTCTCTCGTCGCCCGTCGGATCACGCGGCGTCTGCGTCGAGGCTCAGGGGCGTTCGACGCACATGGCGATGCCCATGCCACCGCCGATGCACAGAGTGGCGAGGCCCTTGGACGCGTCGCGCCGCTGCATCTCGTGGAGCAGCGTGACGAGCACGCGGGCGCCCGAGGCGCCGACGGGGTGGCCGAGCGCGATGGCGCCGCCGTTGACGTTGACCTTGGCCGGATCCCAGCCGAGTTCGCGGTTGACGGAGATCGCCTGTGCGGCGAAGGCCTCGTTCGCCTCGATCAGGTCGAGGTCGGCGGCCGACCAGCCGGCCTTGGCGAGCGCCTTCTTCGACGCCGGGATCGGGCCGGTGCCCATGACCGCCGGGTCGACGCCCGCCGTCGCCCAGGACTTGATGATCGCGAGCGGGGTCACGCCGCGGGCCGCGGCCTGCTGGGCCGTCATCAGGACCACGGCGGCGGCGCCGTCGTTGATGCCGGAGGCATTGCCGGCGGTGACGGTGCCGTCTTTGGCGAAGGCCGGACGCAGCTTGGCGAGCGCCTCGAGAGTGGCGCCGTGGCGGATGAACTCGTCGTTCTCGACGATCACGTCACCCTTCTTGGAGGGGATCACCACGGGGACGATCTCGTCGGCGAGACGGCCGGCCTTCTGCGCCGCTTCGGCCTTGTTCTGAGAGGCGACGGCGAAGATGTCCTGCTCTTCGCGCGAGATCTGCCAGCGGCGGGCGATGTTCTCGGCGGTGACGCCCATGTGATAGCCGTGGAAGGCGTCGGTGAGGCCGTCCTTGATCATCGAGTCGACGACTTCGAGCGAGCCCATCTTGGTGCCGTTGCGCAGATGCGCGACGTGGCGCGCCCGGCTCATGCTCTCGATGCCGCCGGCGACGATGACGTTCGCGTCACCGTTGGCGATCTGCTGGAGGCCGAGCGCCACGGCGCGCAGACCCGAACCGCAGAGCTGGTTGAGACCCCAGGCGGTCGCCTCCTGCGGGATGCCGGCGGCCATCGCCGCTTGACGCGCCGGGTTCTGACCCTGACCGGCGGCGAGGATCTGGCCGAGGATCACCTCGTCGACGTCGGTGGCTTCGGTGCGCGCCCGCAGCAGCGCGCCGCGGATGGCGACGGCACCGAGTTCGTGGGCCTCCAGGCCGGCGAGACCGCCGTTGAACGAACCGATGGCGGTGCGGGCGGCGCCCGCGATGACGATGTCCGACATGATCTTGCTCCTGATCGACGGCGATGTGAGCCGCCCTGCCCCGCTCGGGAAACGATCCGACCGACCGGCGGGGCTCCGGTGCGGTCGTGGTGGGTCGAAAGAGGGGTGAGGATCGAGGGTGACCTCGATCCTCGTCGTCGCTCACAGCGTCAGGGCCAGGGCCCACAGCAGGAACAGCACCAGCGGGGTGTGGAAGAGCAGCTGGGTGAAGCAGAAGCCGACGATGTCCTTGGCCTTGAGGCCGAGCACGCCGAGCAGCGGCAGCATCCAGAAGGGGTTGATCAGGTTCGGCAGCGCTTCGGCCGCGTTGTAGACCTGAACCGCCCAGCCCATGTGGGTGTGGAGATCCTTCGCCGCCTGCATCACGTAGGGCGCTTCGATGATCCACTTGCCGCCACCCGAGGGGATGAGGAAGCCGAGGATCGCCGAGTAGATGCCGATCACCACCGGGAAGGTCTGGCCGTTGGCGATCGAGACGAAGAGGTTGGCGATGTGATGGGAGATCGACATGCCGTCGGCGCCGTTGACGCCGGTCAGCATGGTGGCGATCGCGCCGTAGAACGGGAACTGGATCAGCACGCCGGCCGAAGTCGGCACCGCCTTCGACACCGCCTTCAGGAAGCTGCGGATGTTGCCGTGCAGCAGGAGGCCGATCATGAGGAAGATGAAGTTGTAGGTGTTGAGGTTGGAGATGACCGACAGCGCGTCCTTGCTGGCGAATTCGCTCCAGCAGAAGCCGATCGCCAGGATCACGATCAGCACCGGCAGGATCGGGGTGAACTCGAACCATTCACCGGGACGTTCCTGCTTCTCGGCCGCCGCGCTCACTTCGGTGACGTCGCAGCCCATGTCGGCAGCGGTCTTCACGTGCGCGCCCTTCGGCGCGGAGAAATAGGCGATCGCGACCGAGACGACGAGGATGATCCCGCCCATCAAGATCGACTGCCACAGGAAGATCGTCTGGGAGAGCGGGATGACGCCGGTGATGTCGGAGATCGACTTCGGCAACGAGGCGGGGTTGGCTTGCAACATCGCCGAGGACGACGAAAGGCCGAGAGCCCAGGTCGCGCCGAGGCCGAGATAGGCGGCGGCGCCGGCGGCGCGGTAGTCCATCTTCAGTTCGGTGCGGCGAGCGAGCGCGCGGACGAGCAGGCCGCCGAGCACTAGGCTCAGCGCCCAGTTGAAGTAGGAGGAGGCCATCGACACGAAGGACACCCAGGCGACCGCGCCGGCGCCCGTCGAGGGAACCGCGGCGAGGCGGTCGATCAGGCGGGTGCACGGCGGCGAAGCGGCGACGACGTAGCCGGTGATCGCCACCATCGCCATCTGCATGGTGAAGGGGATCAACGTCCAGAAGCCCGCGCCGAAGCCCTTGGCGACGGCGAGCGGCGCCGCGCCGGTGGCGAGGTTGGCGAGGGCGACGACGATGACCGTCAGCACGACGAAGACGAACGCGTCGGGAAACCACTTCTCGGCCCATTCGGTGAAGGAATAGGCGAGGCGTGCGAGACCGCCCTGCCGTTCGTTCTCGAGCGCATCGGCCCGAGCGGAGACGTCTTTGTTCATGGCTCTTCTCCCTGAGAGGAATGCCCCGTCGGACGGCGATCGGACGGCGCGGTCGGACCGCCTCGCTTCGACCGTTTCGGCGTCACCGATGGATCTCGGCGTCGTCGTGTTCGCTCGAACGGGCGATCGGGTCGTGTGACGGTTTTCGTCGACTGCGGTTCCGGGCATCCGGTCGGGGTCGCGGGTCGCGGCCTCTTCGATACCCTCGCCGACGTCTCGCCGTTGCCGACGGACGTGGCACCGGCTGAGCAAGGCCCGTACCAAACATTGATCGGACCGGAAACTCCGCTGAAACTCCGATTTCGAAGTATCCGATCAGGTGGTCGGCTGTGAAGTCGGCTGCACACCTGCGCAAAAATTTGCGCACCCGGCGTGGATCTGAAAACGACCGAATGGAAGTCGAAAGAAGTACGGTATATGGCTCGCGTGACGACGGTCGCCTCGCCGGCCGAAATCGAGTGTGATGTCATTCCCCCTGCAACCGATCGAGGCAGACACCTTTGCGCCTGTGGACCCGAGACGCCCTGCTGCCGATCCACAATCTGCGCCATCGGCTGATCGCGACGTCTCTGATCGTCGTCACGCTGCCGATCGTGCTGGTCGCGGTGCTGCTGCTTCTCCAAGAGCGCGACGCGATCCTGGTCGAGAAGGAACACAAGCTGTTCGCGCTGACGCGCATCCTCGACACCGAGTTGGGGCCGGGTTTCGAGGCCATTCTGGCGGATCAGCCACCCGCGACGCGGGGGCACGACGACGAGATCCGGCGGCTCGCCGAACGTCTTTCGCCGCTCGCCGACCGGGTGGCGGCGGCCGATCCGGGGGTCGGCGTCGGCTACTATTCCCGCCGGCTCGACGCCATCGTCACCTACGGCCCCAACGCCGACTACGGCCACACCATCGGGCGTCCGATCGCTGCCGACCATCCCGGTCGGCGGGTGATGGAGACTGCGACGGCGCGGATCGAGACCGGTGTTCTGGTGCGCGGCTCGATCCTCAACGCCATGTTGCCGCTGGTGCGCGACGGGCAGGTGATCGGCTACGCCTGGGCCAACGAGACGACCGAAGCGATCGGCCTGCAACAGCGGGTGATCGTTCTCGTCGTCGTCGCCACCAGTCTCTTCGGCATGCTCGTTGCCTTCGCCGTGGTGTGGTCCCTCTCTCGCGGTCTGTCGCGAGAGGTGGACGTGATCGTCCATGGGCTCGAGACCATGCAGACCGACCTGCGCCACCGCATTCCGCCGCTGCGCGACGAACTCGGCGAGATCGTGCGCGCCATCAACGGCATGGCCAAGGCGCTGTCCGACGCGCATTCGCTCACCGAGAACATCCTGGCGAGCATCGCCGACGGCGTCGTCTCGGTCGATCGCGACGGCATCGTCACGGCGCTCAACCCGGCGGCCGAGGCGCTCTACGGCAAGCCGGCGGAGGCGGCGATCGGCCGGTCCTATCGCGAACTCTTCGCCGCCTCGATGTCGCACAGCGCACTGATGGAGACGCTGGAGAGCGGTCGAGCGGTGATCGGCGTCTCGCTCGAATTCCGCCGCGACGATCGTCTGCTCAAGCTCGACGTCTCGTCGAGCGTGCTGCGCGACGGCGACGGCAAACCGATCGGCGCGGTGGTGGTGCTCAACGACGTGAGCGAGCGCGACCGGCTGATGAACCAGGTGATGCGGGCCGACCGGCTCGCCGGGCTCGGCGAGCTGACCGCGGGAATCGCGCACGAGATCCGCAATCCGCTGACCTCGATCCGCGGCTTCCTCCAGTATCTCCTCGAGTGCGAGAGCCCGGAGGAATGGCGCCACTACGGGCCGATGATCCTGCGCGAGGTCGACAGCCTCAATCATCTCGTCGGCGAGTTGCTCGCCTTCGGTCGGCCGCGACCGCCGCAGATCGATCGCATCGCGATCGACGCTCTGCTGCGCGAGATGACGTTTCTGGCGCGCGGCAAGTCCGAAGCCCGCATCGAGGTGCGGGTCGCCCCCGACCTGCCGATGCTGGAGGGCGATCGGGAATCGCTGAAACAGGCGCTGCTCAATCTGGTGATCAACGCGATCCAGGCGATCCCGGCGGCCGGTCTCGTCGAGGTCTCGGCCGAGGTCGAAGACGATCACGCCATCATCCGGGTGAGCGACGACGGCGTCGGCATTCCGCCCGAGAACATCCGCAAGATCTTCGATCCGTTCTTCTCGACCAAGGCGTCGGGAACCGGCCTCGGCCTGGCGATGGTCCACCGCATCGTCGACGCCCACGGCGGCGCGATCTCGGTGGAGAGCCGACCGGGCGTCGGCACGACGATCGAGCTCCGCCTGCCTCTCACCCGCCGCCCCCCCGAGGAGACCCAATGAGCGCGTCCGTATCGAAGGTCATCGTCTGTGACGACGACGAGGCCATCTGCCGCATGCTCTCGGTGGTGCTCGCCAAGGAGGGATTGCAGGTCACCGTCGCCCACGACGGTCAAGAGTGCGTCGAAATTTTCCGCCGCGAGCGCGCCGACGTCGTGCTGATGGACATCCGCATGCCGCGCATGACCGGTCTCGAGGCGATGAAGGCGATCATCGAAATCGACCGGTCGATCTCGGTGATCCTGATGACCGCCTTCGCCGAGGTGGCGACCGCCGTGCAGGCGATCAAGGACGGCGCCTTCGACTACGTCATCAAGCCCTTCGACCTGGAAGAGATCCGCGTGTTGGTCCGCCGCGCCCTCGACATCCGGGCGATGCGGGCCGACATCGTCTCGCTGCGCCGGGAGTTGTCGGAACGCTGGGGGGCGGAGGGCATCCTCACCGACAATCCGCAGATGATCGCGCTGCGCCAGACCATCGCCAAGGTGGCCCGCAGCCAGGCGACCATCCTCGTCCACGGCGAGACCGGGACGGGGAAGGAACTGGTGGCGGCGGCGATCCACTACGGCTCGCCGCGGGCCAGCGGTCCCTTCGTCAAGGTGAACTGTGCCGCCATCCCCGAGACGCTGCTGGAGAGCGAGTTCTTCGGCTACGAGAAAGGGGCCTTCACCGGCGCGACGGCGCTCCGGCGCGGCCGCTTCGAGAGCGCCGAGCACGGAACCCTGTTCCTCGACGAGATCGGCGAGATCACGCCGGCGCTCCAGGTGAAGCTCTTGCGGGTGTTGCAGGAGCGCGAGTTCGAACGGGTCGGCGGGTCGAAGCCGATCCGCACCGACGTTCGGGTGGTCGCCGCCACCAACCGCGATCTCGAGGCGATGGTGCGCGAGGGCACCTTCCGCCGCGATCTCTATTTCCGGCTCAACGTCGTGGCGCTGCGCACCATTCCGCTGCGCGAGCGCCCCGAGGACATCCCGCTCCTGGCGCTCCACTTCCTCGATCGGTTCGCCGCCACCGACGGTGTCGAGGTGCGCGGCTTCGCGCCCGAAGCGCTGCGCTGTCTCGCGGCCCACGATTGGCCGGGCAACGTCCGCGAACTCGCCAATGCGGTGGAGCGCGCCGTGGTGATGAGCACCACCGGGCAGATCCTGCCCGAGGACCTGCCGGAGGCGGTGCGCTGCCGCGACACCGTCCCCGATCTCGGCGAGCCGTCGATCGAGCCGCCGGAGGAGACCGGCGACCGGCCGTTGCGCGAGCTGGTCGGTGCCTTCGAGGCGGAGGTCATCTCGCGCGCGCTCGCCCGCAACCAGGGCAACCGTGCCCGCACCGCCTCGCGGCTCGGCATCAGCCGGCGGGCCCTGCTCTACAAGCTCCAGGAATACGGCATCACCTGACCGGACGCGGGGGCTCTGCACTCGATCAGCGATTTCCAATTCGCACCGCCGTGTTTCGAACCTCGGAATCGATCGGGGGCGGGCGTGGCTGGTAGTCCCCGATCGAGTATCGTGCCCAGGACCCCTACGCGGGGCGGGCAGGGGGCGATTCTGAATAGGCCGACTGCAGCGCGGTGTTTTCCCGCCGTCGTCGCACGATCCGCTCGATTTCGTCGATCACGCCGACCGGCGGTGCATTCCGGAAGATCGACTTGTAGAAGGTCGTGTCCCCCTTGGGCAGATCAAGGGCGGCCAACCAGAGGCGCCAGCACAGCGCGGTGTCCTTCCGCAGCCGTCTCACGTAATGGCCGGCATAGAACAGATAGGTCGGGCTCAATCTCCTCAGATCACGAACCGTGGCGCGATAGCGCATGTGGTCAGCCGTCCCGGTGAAACAATCGAGAGGAATGCGCTTGTGCAAGCCGATATCGGCGATGAAGCGCAGCGTGGCGTGTTCGGAGAGTGGGAATTGGAGCCGCTCGACTGGTGCGATCTCCTCGATGCGCCGCACGTGCCGACGATCCAATCGTTGCATCGGATCATAGGCGACGAAGATTTTCGCGCCACGCGCCACCTGGGTGGCGAGGTCGTCCATGACTGGCACGATGTGGTCACGCTCGTCACGCCAACGGCTTTCCCACGGCGCTGTTGCCGTACGGGCGCTCGCCTGCGGTACGAACGCGGCCACGGTAGTCGCATCGAGCGGTCCGGAGAAGGCGACGGCCGCGAAGCCGCCCATCGACGAGCCGTAGGTCGCCCGCATCGGATACCGAGCCATCACTCGTGCTGCACCCTCCAGCGCCCGTCCGATGTCGACCGACTGATACCAGTTGTTGCGATCGGTTTGGAAATGGACGGCGTCGTATCCCTCGGCGGCGAGGAAGGTCTCACCGAAGTTGTCGGTCTGATATCCCGGCGAGGGCAAACGGCCGTGAAACGCGGCCACGATGCAATCCGCTCTGCGGCGTTTCGCAGCTCTGAACCTGACGCGAATGTTGCGTCCTTCATAGATGAGCACGCCGATCTCTCGTACGAAAAGTTGTACCGACCGTCGTGATAGCACGGGTTGCAGATCGGGCAAGGGCATGAGCGTCCCACCCCGTTTCTCGCACATCTCTGGTGCGAAAAGGTTCAAACCACGTCGAGCCGGCATTCTCGCCGATCGGATCTGACCCAAGAAATTGGCGTACCGTGGTGGGTGAAGATGAGAACTGGGTGAGGGTTGGAGGTCGATGACCGATCCGGAGCGGCCTCACGGTCCATGGCGACGGGGCCGCCCGGACATGCGGTAGAGGCCTATTTCTCCTACAGATTCAGTTCCCCTGCGGCTTGCTTGCATGGTATCTCGGCGGCGGCATTTCGCGAAGGCATCGGGGGATCACGTGCATGGCGCGCGGCCGGCGCAGCGGCAACGACATCGCGGCTCCGCCGGTCCGGCGACACATCCTGGCGCGGCTCGCCGGATTGATCGCCTTCGTCGTCGTCGCCTTCGTCATGACCGTCTGGATCATCGAGCGGCGCACCCGCGACGACGACTTCTCCGCCGCGGTGCGGTCGGTCGAGACTTTGCTCGCCCAGAAGATCGACACCGCCACCGGGCTGATGCGCGCGACGGTGGCGGCGCTCGGCACCTCGGACGAGATCGCCCACGCCTTCGAGGGGCGCGACCGCGACCGCCTGCGGGCGCTGGCGGGGCCGCTGTTCGACACCCTCCACCGCGATCACCGCATCACTCATCTCTACTTCACCGGTCTCGATCGGGTGAACGTGCTGCGCATGCACGAGCCGGAGTCACACGGCGACCTCATCGACCGTTTCACCACCCGAACGGCAGCCGAAACCGGCTCGGCGAGCGCCGGCATCGAGCTCGGCCCCTTCGGCACGCTGACGCTGCGCTCGGTGACGCCGTGGCGGCACGACGGGGCGACCATCGGCCTCATCGAACTGGGGGAGGAGATCGGGCCGTTGCTCGCCGACACCGGCCTGTCGCTCGGCATGCACCTCTATGCCCTGATCCGGCGCGACACCACCGACCCGACCGGCTGGCGACAGGGGCGGCGCATGCCCGGTCAGCCGTCGCACCTCCAGGGATTCGGTGACCACGTGTTGGTGTCGCAGTCGTCGCCCGAAACGCTCCCGGCCGAACGCTCGCTCTTCCCCGAACTCCTCCGTGACGGCTCGATCCGGACGATCCAGACCGCCGGCGGACCGCTGTCGGTGGCCACCGCGCCGCTCCGCGACGCCTCGGGGCGCGAGGTCGGCGTCCTGGCGATCTTCGCCGACCGCAGCCGCGCCCAGGCGACCTTCACCAACTGGATGATCCTCGCCACGCTCGCCAGCCTCGCCGCCGGGGCGGGCGTGTTCTTCTCCTTCAACCGCGCGCTCTCCGGCGTCGAAGCCGCCTACCGGCGTCAGCACGAGTTGGAGCATCGCCTGCTGACGATCTCGGAGGAACATCAGCGCATCGTCCAGTTGGAGAAGCTCTCGGCGATGGGCACGATGGTCGGCGAGATCGCCCACCAGCTGAACAATCCGCTGGTCGGGGTGGTCAACATGGCCCAACTCGCCGAGCGCTCGGTCGACAAGCCGGACCGGGTACGGGAGCTGCTCGGCGAGATCCGCAAGGCGGGCCAGAACTGCTCGGCCTTCGTCAAACGCATGCTCGCCTTCACCAAGGTCTCGTGTTTCGACAGCCGGCCGACCGACCTGCGCACCGTCGTCGACGAGGTCCTCGCACTCTTCAACCAGAGCATCGGCCGCAAGGTCTCGGTCGAGCGCGCCATGCCCGAAACGCCCGCCGTCGCCGTCGTCGATCCCAACCTGCTCGGACACGCGATCTTCAACCTGCTCACCAACGCGGCCCAGGCGACCGGCGAGGGAGGTCGAGTTCGCATCTCTCTGGCGCCCGCTGCTCATGCCGACGGCCGACCCGGCTGGCGCTTCACCGTGGAGGACGATGGGCCGGGGATCTCGGACGACGCCATGCGTCGGGTGTTCACCCCGTTCTTCACGACGCGGAAGGAAGGGACCGGCCTCGGCCTCGCGGTGGTCCAGCACATCGTGCTGTTGCACGAGGGGGAGGTCGGAGCCGCCAACCGGGAGCAAGGTGGTGCGTCTCTTGCTCTGTGGGTGCCCGAGGCGGTCCCCGCCGCCCCGCGAGCCCTCGACGAGACGACCGCATGACGAAGCCCCGGATCCTCGTCGTCGACGACGACCACTTCACGCGGACCCTGTTCGACGGGCTGCTGCGCGATCGATGCGCGGTGCTGGCTCTCGCCGAGACCGGCGCGGCCGCACGCGCCGCCTTCGCGGGCGGCGACTTCAATCTGGTGCTGATGGATCAGCGTCTGCCCGATGCCGACGGCCTCGACCTCTTGCGCGAGTTCCGGGCGCAGAGGCCGCGGCTGGTGGCGATCATGATCACCGGTCATGCCGACGTGCAGGACGCCATGCGGGCAGTGCGCGAGGGCCTCTTCGATTACCGCACCAAGCCCTTCGAGGACCTCGAAGATCTGGAGAGGGTGATCGACAAGGCGCTGGAGATGGACCGCGCCTATCGCGAGATCGACCGCCTGCGGGCGGCGGCTGCCGGGTCGAAGCTGATCGCCGCGTCGCCGGCGATGACCCGCCTCGTCGACCAGATCCGTCAGGTGGCGACGCTCGACACGACCGTGTTGCTGGAAGGCGAGAGCGGCACCGGCAAGGATGTCGTCGCCCGGCTGATCCACGCCGAGAGCCGGCGCGGGCGCGGCCCCTATCTCGACGTCAATTGCGGGGCCCTGCCCGAGAGCCTGCTCGAAGGCCTGCTCTTCGGCTACGAGAAGGGCGCCTTCACCGGGGCCGCCAAGACCACGGCCGGCACCATCGAGAAGGCCGACGGCGGCTCGCTGTTCCTCGACGAAATCGCCGACATGAGCCCCAAGCTGCAGTCGGCGCTCTTGCGCGTCCTCCAGGACGGTTGTTTCTCGCGCGTCGGCTCGACGACACGCCGCTCGAGCGACTTCCGCCTGATCGCCGCGACCAACCGGCCGCTCGCCGGGCTGGTGGCGACGGGTGCCTTCCGCGAGGATCTCTTCTACCGCATCAACGTCGTGGTGCTGCGCCTGCCGCCGCTCCGGGAACGCGCCGGCGACGTGGTGCTGCTCGCCACCCATTTCCTCGAGCATTTCCAGGCGAAGTTCGGCCGCGTCGTCGGTCCGTGGTCGCCGGAGGCGCTGCGGCTGCTCGAAGCCCAGTCCTGGCCGGGCAACGTCCGCCAGTTGAAGCACGCGATCGAGCGGCTGGTGGCGCTGCACCCCGGCGGGCCGATCGACGTCTCGCACGTCGCCGCGGTGATCGAGCCGGCGGCGGTGCCGGTCGCCGCCGCACCGACCGGCGCCGAAGTGGGCGGACGCGACGTCGCCGCCTATCGCGACGCCCGCGAGGACTTCGAGCAGGACTACCTGCGCCGCCTCTTCGTCGCGGCGGGCGGCAACGTCTCGGAAGCGGCGCGGCTCTCCGGCATCCCGCGGCAGAACCTCTACGTCCGCATGAAGCGCTGGGGCATCGTCATCGATTGACGACACCTGTCGCGAAATCGTGACAGGTCGCCCGCCCGGCCGTCCCTCGCGCGATCCCGAGAAAGCGACGCGAAACAGCGACTTCCGGAATTCCACCGGACTGGCCCGGGACTTGCGGTTCTCCCTTCGACCGGAAGGGGGAACGCCTCATGAGGTCCGCCTCGAAATCGCTCTTCGCCGCCTTCGCCTTCGCGATGCTCGCGGCCGCGCCGGGAGCGGCGACGGCAGCCGACGTCAAGGGCGCGGCGCCGACCGATCCGGCGCTGATCGAGAAGATCCGCAAGTCCAACGCGGAGTGTTACGCCTGCCACACCGAGGCCGGCCTGAAGACCCCGCCGCGTCCCGACATGGACCTCGCCGCGTTGGCGAAGACCCTGCACGACCCGAAGCAGTTCGACGGCTCGAACCATGCCGGCATGGAGTGCAAGATCTGCCATGGCCAGGGCTATGTCGCCTTCCCGCACGCGCCGGAGGCCAAGAAGGCGATCAGCGAGTGCGGCGAGTGTCACGCCACCAAGGCGCTCCGGGTCGAGACGCAGTTCAAGGACTCGGTCCACGCCAAGAATCTCGCCGACAGGTTCACCTGCCAGACCTGCCACGATCCACACGTCTACAAGGTGGCGATGAAGGTCGGCGATCCGCGCAGGATCGTCGCGCAGGACAACGCCATGTGCGTCGACTGCCACAACTCGGATCTGCGCTACGGCTCCTTCTCGGCGGCGCTGCCGACCAAGAAGGTCCGGCCGGATCTCTATGCGACGCACGACTTCCTGCCCAACGCCCGCCTGCACTGGTCGGCGGTGCGCTGCATCGAGTGCCACACGCCGATGTCGCCGGTGAAGAGCCTCGCCACCTCCCATGAGATCCTGGGCAAGGACAAGTCGGAGAAGGCCTGCGTCACCTGCCATTCGCAGGACTCGGCGCTCGCCACGCGGCTCTATCGCTTCTCGGCCGCCAACGTCGGCACCGACCTCGGCTTCGCCAACGCCTCGGTGCTCGGCTCGGCCTATGTCGTCGGCGCCACCCGCCATCCGCTGATCGATCGCGCCGTGATCGCCCTGTTCGGGCTCACCGTGGTCGGCCTCCTCGGCCACGGGGCGGTGCGGATCGTCATGGCCTTCTTCCGCCGCAGGAGGGCGTCATGAGCCATCGCATCTATCTCCTCCCCTCCTGGCTGCGGCTCTGGCACTGGACCAACGCGACGCTGATGATCGTGCTGGCGGTGACCGGCGCCAGCCTGCACTTCGCCGATCCCGGGCTCCATCTCGTGCCCTTCAGCCTCGCGGCGAAGATCCACGACATCGCCGGCGTGGCGCTGCTTCTCGCCTACGGCTTCTTCGTCTTGGCCAACATCGTCACCGGCAACTGGTGGCAATACGTGCCGAAGCCGCCGGGCGTCCTCGCCCGCTGCTGGAAGCAGATCGTCTTCTACGGCTGGGGCATCTTCTGGGGCGCGCCGCATCCCTATCCGCCGACGAAGGAAGCCAACTTCAACGCCCTCCAGGCGATCGTCTACTGGGTGATCATGTATGTGGTCGTTCCGACCGTGATCCTCACCGGCGTCGTCTTCCTCTTCCCCGATCTCGCCCCCGCCAAGGTCTTCGGCCTCGACGGCCTCCTGCCGGTGGCGATGCTCCACTACCTCGCCGGCGCCGCCGTGATCCTGTTCATGCTGGCGCACATCTACCTCGGCACCACCGGTGTCCGACCCACCTCGCTCTTCAAGATGATGATCACGGGCTGGCACGAGGAGTGATCCTCGCCGCCACCTCGCAGAGAAGGAACGCGATCATGAAGACCCTGCTTCGCACCGCCGCCCTCGTGTTGCCGCTCTCGCTCCTCGCCGGCGCCGCTCTCGGCGAAGAAGAGAAGAAGGTTCCGCTGAAGCCGGTGCCGGTCCATGCGGTCAAGGCCGCGGCTGCTCCGGTGCTCGACGCCGATGTCGCGACCGGCGTCTGGGAAAAGGCCCCGGCCACCGCCGTCAAGGCGCAGAAGGGCGTCAACTTCAAGGACAACCTCGGCGAGACCGCCGGCACCGTCCAGGCCGCCTACGATGCCAAGTCGATCTTCCTGCGCATCACCTACGACGACCCGACCCTGTCGGTGCGCCGCAGCCCCTTCGTCAAGCAGGCCGACGGCTCGTGGAAGAAGCTCGTCGACCCGGAGGACAAGGGCGGCGACAACAACAAGTTCTACGAGGACAAGCTCGCCATCATCTGGAACATCGACCACTCGATCTTCGGCTTCGACGAGAAGTTCGGCTGCCAGGCCTCGTGCCATGCCGGCGAACCGGGCAAGCCCTATGGCAACAAGTACACCGAGGACGAGGGTGAGCTCGGCGACATCTGGCACCTGAAATACGTCCGCGGCGGCTTCCTCGGCCAGATCGACAACCAGTACCTCGACAGCACCCGCTTCGACGCGGCGAAGGCGCCGGAAGCCGGCCGCAAGTCCGACGCCAAGACCGGCGGCGGCTATGCCGACATCAAGCTGGTCGACGGCAAGCCGGAGTTCATGAACAAGTCCGGCCAAGCCGCGAACAAGGGCGGCACCTACTGGCTGCGCGAGGCCGACAAGGCGCCCTTCGACGATGCGAAATACGTCGCCGGCGACGAGGTCGCCTCGATCCTGGTCGAGCCCTTCACCGGCGACCGCGGCGTCATCAAGACCTCGGCCAAGTGGAAGGCCGGCAAGTGGACGATCCTGATCGAGCGGCCGCTGACCACCGCCTCGAAGTTCGACGTGCAGTTCTCCGACCTCGCCAAGGTCTACGGCTTCGGCGTCGCCTTCTTCGACAACGCCCAGGTCCGCCACGCCCAGGTGCGCGAGCCGCTGCATCTGATCTTCGACAAGTGAGCGAACGCCCCGACCGGCGGGCGACGAGACCCGCCGGCGATACCTGCCCACTTCGGACCGATCGAGGCGCCAGCCTCGGTCGGTCCGGGTGACGTCCCCGGGCGTGGTGTGGGAGCGGTCGCCGGGAGGCGGCCGTCGTCG
>ERZ1645187.262-NODE-262-length-51148-cov-105.105787_pt1 | contig 51148 bp, 42 predicted proteins | sample MGYA00575352_ERZ1645187 | MGnify/ENA primary metagenome ERZ1645187 (study PRJEB40837, sample SAMN11349314) | freshwater sediment metagenome | isolation source: river sediment | host: Sediment | place: India: Wazaribad , New Delhi | collected 2017-02-21 ... | reverse complement strand
GAAACACCGGCAACAGCGCCAGAAGCGCGCCGAGATCGGTGGCGTGCGGCACCTTCAACTCCAGCACCATGATGGTGATGATGATGGCGATCACGCCGTCGCTGAAGGCCTCGAGTCGTCCCTTGTGCATGATTCACTCCCCGTCCTCGATGTGCCGATCGGCCGATCCTGCCGCGCTCGACGTCGCCGAGGCAAGATGGAGCACTCGCCGGAGGCGTGGCGACGGCACCTGGCCGCGGAGATCGCGCAGGAACTCGATGCCCGCCGCCACCGCCGCCGGGCCGATGCCGTGGCCCTCGCCCGGCAACCGCACCACCTCGACCACCGCCCCTGCGGCGGCCAGACGATCGCGGGCGACCTCCGATTCCGTCACCGGGATGACCCCGTCCGCCTCGCCGTGGACGAGCCGGATGGGAAGCCCGTCGAGCCGAACCGCCGGTGCCGTCGCCATCCGCCCGGACCAGCCGATGACCCCCGCGAAGCGCCGGCCGCGCGCCACCGCGTCGAGCGCCATGATCGTGCCCTGGGAGAAGCCGGCGAGCACCGTGCGCTCGGCGACCGTGCCGGCGGCGGCGATCGCCGCGTCGACCACCGCGTCGAAGGCCGGCGCGGCGGCAACGACCCGGGCCGGACGGTTCTCCGCCGTGACGCCGAGGACCGAGAACCACTGCCGCCCCATCGCCGCCTGATCGAAGGCCTGCGGCCCGTCGGGTGCGGCAAAGGAGAGGCCGGGGAGCTTGCGGGCGAAGATCGGCCCGAGCCGCGCCATGTCGGCGCCGGAGGAGCCGACGCCGTGGAGGAAGACGACGAGATCGATGGAAGGGACGGACGAAGACACGGCGGCGATCACCTCGGGTGGATGAGACCTCTCGACCCTAACCGATCACCGTCGCCGTCGCGCGCCCCGCGGATTCCGACCGACTGTTCGACATCGTCGAACGATCGCCTCACGGCACCAGCACCATCGAGCCGGTGGTGGCGCGTGCCTCCAACGCCCGATGCGCCTCGGCGGCATCCGAGAGCTTCCACACCTTGGAGAGCGGGATCTCCACCGCGCCGGAGGCGATCACCGCGAAGAGATCCGCCGCGATCTCCTCGAGCGCCGCGCGCGGACCGATGTGGGTGAAGAGCGTCTGCCGGGTGGCGAAGAGCGAGCCGCGCGAGGCCAACTCCTGCAGCGAGAACGGCGGCACCGGTCCGGAGGCGTTGCCGAAGGAGCAGAAGAGGCCGAAGGGCTTGAGAACATCGAGCGACTTCGGGAACGTGTCCTTGCCGACCGAATCGTAGACCACGTCGACGCCCTTGCCGCCGGTCAGATCCTTCACCGCCGCGACGAAGTCGTCCTTGCGGTAGTCGATGACGTGGTCATAGCCCCGCGTCTTGGCCAGCGCCACCTTGTCCGGCCCGCCGGCGGTGCCGATCACCGTGGCGCCGAGATGCTTCGCCCACTGCCCGGCGATCTGGCCGACGCCACCCGCCGCCGCGTGGAAGAGGATGGTCGTCCCCGGCCCCACCTTGGTGGTGCGCTTGAGGAGATACTGCGCCGTCATGCCCTTGAGCATCGCCGCGGCGGCGATCTCGTCGGAGACCCCGGCGGGGATCTTCACCAGCCGATCGGCGGCGACGTTGCGCTCCTCGGCATAGGAGCCGATGGCCGCGACATAGGCGACCCGGTCGCCGACGGCGACCTCGCTCACCCCCTCGCCGACTGCGACGACGACACCGGCGCCTTCGTTGCCCGGCACGAAGGGCAGGCCCGCCGGCGCCGGATAGAGGCCGGAGCGGAAGTAGCAGTCGATGAAGTTGAGGCCGATGGCGGTGTGGCGCACCCGCGCCTCGCCGGCCTTCGGCGGGGCGAGGTCGAAGTTCTCGTAGACGAGCACCTCGGGACCGCCGGTCTGATGGACGCGAATGCCTTGGACCATGTCGTCTCTCCCTTGTCGCGTGGCCGGCCGTCACCGCCCCGGTTCCGGGTGCATCGGCCGAGGAAGGCGCCGCATCGCGCGGATGCGGCGCCCGTGCCCGTCACTCCGCCTTGCGCTTCGCCTTGCGGCTCTTGGCCAGGATGTTGAGCGCCTCGACGCCGGCCGAGAAGGCCATCGCCGCATAGATGTAGCCGCGTTCGAGGTGGAAGCCGAGGCCGTCGGCGACCAGCGCGATGCCGATCAGCAGGAGGAAGGCGAGCGCCAGAACCTTGGTGGTCGGGTGCTTCTGGATGAAGGCCGAGACCGGACCCGAAGCGACGTACATGACGCCGACCGCGATGATCACCGCCGCGATCATCACCGAAACCTCCTGGGCGAGGCCGACCGCGGTGATGATCGAATCGAGCGAGAAGACGATGTCGATGATGATGATCTGCCCGACCACCGCCGCGAAGGCGTTGGAGGCGGCATGCGCCATCTCGCCCGGCGCATCCTCTTCCACTTCTTCGTGGATGTGGTTGACCGCCTTGTAGATCAGGAAGCCGCCGCCGACGATCAGGATCATGTCCTTGATCGACAGCGGATGGCCGAACAGCACCGTCACCGGGTCCTTGAGCTGGACGATCCACGAGATGGCGAAGAGCAGCGCGATGCGGAAGCCGAGCGCCAGCGCCAGGCCGAGCTTGCGCGCCCTCGCCGCCTCCTCGCGGTTCAGGTGGGCGGTGGCCACCGACAGGAAGACGACGTTGTCGATGCCGAGCACGATCTCGAGCACCGTCAGCGTGACGAGGCTCGCCCACACGGCGGGATCGGAGAGGAGGGCGACGAGATCCATGACGGTCCTTCGGTCTTCGAGAAATCGGGTCAGAAATGGAAGCGGGCGAGGAGTGCGGCGCCGACCGGCGAGAAGAGGACGAGCGCGGCCCCCCACAGGAGCAGCACGACGCCGACCAGCCGCGGCACCGCGAGCGACGTCGTGACCTTCTCGACGACCATCACCGCGCCGATCACCGCGATCCACACGACGTTCATGACGCCGACGGCGAACATCACCACCATCAGCGCCCAGCAGCAGCCGAGGCAGTCGATCCCCTGCTCGACGCCCTGACGGAAGACGCCGGCGGTGCGCGAGGTCCAGTTGTCGGCGAAATAGGGCGCCGGGAAGCGGCAGCGGGTGAGGCAGCCCATCTTCAGCGGCGAGAACTGATAGAGCCCGGCGGCGAGGAGCGTCGTTCCGGCCAAAACCTGACTGGCGGTCGTGCCCGCCGGGGTCAACACCCGCAACTGGGTCAGGAGCCCCTGCCCCACCGTGGCGAGGCCCGCGAAGACGATCCAGATCGCGAGATAGCCGGCGGCGAGGACGAGCGGCGACACCGTCGCTTCGCCGCCACGGCGCTTCTCCTCGGCGAGGCGGGCGTAGGAGGTGAGCACCGGCGCGGCGCTCGGCAGCATCATGGCGAAGACCATCGCCACCCACATGCCGAGGACCGCGAGCCCGTCGGAAAGGCTCCACGCCTCGCCGGTCGGCCCGCACAGCACCGTCAGCGCCGCCCGCATCTCCGGGGTGAGTTCGGCGAAGCCGTTGAGCCGGTTGAAGACACTCATGCCGGGGCCGAGGTCGCTCATGTCGGTCGTCGCCAGCATCCCGGCGATCATCGCCGCGAGCCACAGCCAGCCGATACCGGCGCCGAGCGCCACGAAGAGCCAGACCACCGTCTTCGGGTTCGCGAGAAAAGCCGACACGCCGCCGCCGGCCGTTGCCGACGTCGCTCCGCTCCCCCCGTCCCGGCTCTCGCCGTCAGGCCCCACACGCGTCTTCATCGTCACCGAGATGGGCCTTCTCCGGGCCGCTGACAAGCCCTCATCGTCGCAGTCTCTCGCGTGGCGGGGCGATCGACGAAATGGCAGAGCCCTCCCCCGCGACAGCCGTCGATGCGGTCGCTATAGGTGAGGACCCGGGGTCGCGCGCGCCGACCCTCGCCCCATATGAAGGGGTGACGTCCCCTTGCCCCTCGGAGCCGACCATGACCGACCCGACCGTCCCGACGAGTTTCGACGTCGCCGTCGTCGGTGCCGGACCGGCCGGGCTCACCGCCGCGATCGTGCTCGCCCGCGCCGGCTTCGCGACCGCCCTCGTCGCCCCCGCCACCCGCCCCGACGACGTCCGCACCACGGCGCTGCTCGGCGGCTCGGTGAAGTTCTTCGAGACCCTGGGGCTCTGGCGCGACATCGCCGCCGCCGGCGCCGATCTCGCCACCATGCGCCTCGTCGACGACACCGGTCGGCTCTTCCGCGCGCCGGAGGCGAACTTCCGCGCCGCCGAGATCGGGCTCGAGTCCTTCGGCGTCAACATCGTCAACTCGGCGCTGACCCGCATCCTCGACGCCCGCGTCGCCGCGAGCCCGCGTCTCACCCGCATCGAGGCCGCCGTCGAAACCGCCGACCTCGGCGCCGACGCGGTCCGTCTGACCCTCTCCGATGGTCGAGAGATCACCGCGAAGCTGGCGGTGGCCGCCGACGGCAAGAAGTCGCGGCTGCGCGAAACCGCCGGCATCGAGACGACGAACTGGGCCCATCCCCAGTCGGCGCTGGTCTTGAACCTCTCCCACCCGGTGCCGCACGGCTTCGTCTCCACCGAGTTCCACGGCCCCCACGGCCCCTATGTCCTGGTGCCGCTGCCGGGCAACCGCTCCTCGGTGGTGCTGGTCGAGGCGCCCGAGGAGGCCGAACGCCTGAAGGCCCTCGACGACGCGGCGCTGGCCCTCGAGCTCGAGCGCCGCGCCCATTCGCTGCTCGGCCGCTTCACCGTCGAGCCCGGCCGGCAGGTCTGGCCGCTCGCCTCGATGATCGCCGAGAGCCACGGCAGGAAGCGCGTCGCCCTGGTCGGCGAGGCCGCCCATACCTTCCCGCCGATCGGCGCCCAGGGCCTGAACCTGTCGCTGCGCGACATCGCCTCGCTCGCCGAGATCGTGGTCGACGCCGCCCGCGCCAAGGCGGACATCGGCTCGGAGGAGACGCTGAAGGCCTACGAGCGCTCCCGCCGCCTCGACGTCGAGACCCGCACCCGCGGCGTCGACGTCGCCAACCGGGCGCTGCTGTCGAGCCTGCTGCCGATCCAGGCCGCCCGCTCTCTCGGTTTCGTCCTCGCCAACGCAATCGGCCCCCTGCGCCGCCAGATCATGCGCGAGGGCCTGACCCCCTCCTGGTCGACGCCCCGCCTGATGCGCGGCCTCGACATCGCGGCGGTGTGAACCGTCGCGCCTGCATCCCGCGGAGGCACTCCGCATGACCGAACACCAGCTCCCCCCCGTCGCCGCACCGACGTCGCTCCACCGTGGCCTCGCCGAGGCCGAGGCCGCCCGCCGCCTCGCCCTCGGTGCCAACGAGCTGCCGAGTCCCGGGGCGCGGGGTCTCCTCACCATCCTGAAGGGCGTGCTCTCCGAGCCGATGTTCCTGCTGCTGCTCGTCGCCGCCGGGCTCTATCTGGCGCTCGGCGATCCGCACGAGGGCGCGGCGCTCGGCGTCTTCGCCTGCCTCACCGTCGGTCTGGTCATCCTCCAGGAGATGCGCGGCGAGCGCGCCCTGACCGCGCTGCGCGATCTCTCCGCCCCGACCGCCCGCGTCCGCCGTGACGGCCGCGACCGGGTGATCCCGGCCCGAGAAGTGGTCCCCGGCGACATCCTGGTGGTGGAGGAGGGCGAGCGCATCGCGGCGGATGCGGTGCTGAGGCAGAACCATGCGCTCGTCGTCGACGAGTCTCTCCTCACCGGCGAGGGCGTCCCGGTCCGCAAGATCGCCGAGCCGAGCGCCGATTTCGCCGACGTCCGCCCCGGCGGCGACGACCGCCCCGAACTCTATGCCGCCACCCTCGCCGTCTCCGGCCGCGGTCTCGCCGAGGCGGCCCGCACCGGCGCCGCGACGGTGGTCGGCGGCATCGGCGCCTCGCTCGCCGCGATCGACGAGACGGCGACGACGCTGCAGGGCGCCATCGCCGGCCTCGTCCGCGTCTTCGCCGTCTTCGGCGCGCTCGCCTCGACCGCCCTGGTGGTGATCGTCCACATGAGTGGCGGCTCGTGGACCGAGGGCATCCTCGCCGGCCTCGCTCTCGCGATGGCGATGCTGCCGGAGGAATTCCCGATGGCCCTGGCGATCTTCGTCGCCCTCGGGGCCGAGCGCCTCGCCCGGGTCAACGTGCTGACCCGCCGCCCGGCGATCATCGAGACCCTCGGCGCCGCCACCGTCCTCGCCACCGACAAGACCGGCACGCTCACCGCCAACCGCATGGAATTGGCGGCGATCGCCTGCGACGGCGAGGAGATCCGCCTCGACGACGGCGCCGACGCCCCGCTCGCCCCGGCGCTCGCCCGCGTTCTCACCGTCGCCGCCCGGGCGAGCCGCGCCGACGGCTTCGATCCGATCGATCGCGCCCTGGTGCTCGCCGCCGACGCCCGTCTCGACGGCCCGGTCCATCCCACCGACCACGGCCTCGAGGCGGACTACGCCGTCGCACCGGGGCTCCTCGCCATGACCCGCCTGTGGCGCGGCCCGGAAGGCACCAGCCTCGTCGCCACCAAGGGCGCGCCGGAAGCCGTCGCCCGCCTCTGCGGCCTCTCCGATGCCGATACCGCCGCCCTCCTCGCCCGGGTCGAGGCCCTCGCCGCCTCCGGCCTGCGCATCCTCGCGGTGGCCGAAGGAGCCTGGGACGCGAGCCCCGCCCCCCGCCATCAGACCGCCTTCACCCTCGCCCTCGTCGGCCTCGTCGGCTTCGCCGATCCGCTGCGCCCGACCGTCCCGGCGGCGATTGCCGAGGCCCATCGCGCCGGCATCCGCGTCGTCATGATCACCGGCGACCACCCCGAGACCGCACGCTCGATCGCCTCGAAGGCCGGCATCGGCCGCGGCGTCGACCGCCCGGTCGGCATCGCCGAGGGTCCGGTCGCGGTGCTGACCGGCCCTGAGATCGCCGCCCTGGACGACGCGGCGCTGGCCGACGCCGCCCGCTCCGTCGACGTCTATGCCCGGGTCATGCCGTCCGAGAAGCTGCGGCTGGTGCGCGCCCTTCAGGCCGCCGGCGAGGTCGTCGCCATGACCGGCGACGGCGTCAACGACGCCCCGGCGCTGGAGGCCGCCCACTGCGGCATCGCAATCGGCCCGCGCGCCACCGACGTCGCCAAGGAGGCCGCCGACATCGTCCTCCTCGACGAGGACTTCGGCTCGATCGTCTCCGGCGTCCGCCTGGGGCGGCGGATCTTCGACAATCTGCGCAAGGTGATGATCTACATCGCCGCGATCCACGTGCCGATCGCCGGCCTCGCCCTCCTGCCGGTGATCTTCGGCTTCCCGCCGGTGATGCTGCCGCTGCACGTGGTGCTGACCGAGATGGTGATCGACCCGATCTGCTCGCTCGCCTTCGAGAACGAGCGCGAGGAACCGGGGATCATGGCCCGCCCGCCGCGCGCCCTCGACGAGCCCTTCGTCGGCTTGGCGCAGCTCGCCTGGGGCCTCTTCCAGGGCGCCGGCGTGCTCGCCGCCTGCCTCGGGGTGCATGCCTGGGCGCTGCGCTCCGGCTTCTCGACCGACACCGCCCGCACCCTGGTCTTCGTCGCGCTGACCACCGGCAATCTGGCGCTGGTCCAGGTGAACGCCACCGCCGGCCTGACCCTGGTTCGTCTGTTCCGCCCCGGCAGCCTCGCCTCCTGGGCGATCACCGCGGCGGCCGCGACGGCGCTGGCGACGGTGATCGCGGTGCCGTACCTGCGCGACCTCTTCCGCTTCGCCCTGCCGGATGCGCCGTCGCTGGCGATCGCCGTGGCCGCCGGATTGGCCGCGCCGCTGGCGTTCGACTTCATGAAGCCGCTGATGAGGAAACGGGCGGCGTGAGGTCGCCCCCCCTCAAGCTCCCGGAGCCGGGACCACACCCGGGTCGCCACGGAACTGCGGCGCCACCGGCACCACCGCCGCCGGCAACACCCGGCCCGACGGCGTCGAGACCGAATGGGCGAAGAGCCCGCGAGCCACGAAATGCGGATCGGCCAGCGCCTCCGCCATGTTCAACACCGGCGTGACGCAGAACTCCGTGCCGGCGAGGATCCCCGACCATTCCACATGGGTCCGCGCCGCCACCCGCTCGGCCACCGCCGCCCGGGTCTCCACCGGCGTCGCGTGGTCGTCGCGCAAGGCTGCGGGCAGGTCGATCACCTCGCAGAAGGCGAGCCAGAACTTGTCCTCCAGCGCCCCGACGGCGAGGAGCCGCTCGTCCTTCGTCCGATAGAGCGAATAGCGCGGCAGCGACCCGACGAAGATCGGCTCGCCGGGATCGGGGAAGCGCCCGGTCGCCGCCCCCTCGGCCTGGCTGAAGAAGCCGAAGGTGAACATGCCGTCGGTCATGGCGATGTCGAGCTTCGTCCCCCGCCCGGTCTTCTCCCGGCCGAGGAGGGCCAAGAGGATGTTGATCACCGCCGGCAGGGTGCCCCCGGCGATGTCGGCGGCGAGCAGCCCCGGCGGCGGCGGATCGACCTGCGGCAGACGGCCGATCGAAAGCGCCCCGGTGGTCGCCTGATAGTTGAGGTCGTGGCCCGGCGCCGAGGCCCGCGGCCCCTGCGCCCCGAAGCCGGTGATGGCGCAATAGACGATGCGCGGGTTGATCGCCGCCAGCACCTCGTACCCGAGCCCGAGCCGCTCCATCACGCCGGGGCGGAACTGCTCCATCACCACGTCGGCGCTCTCGATCAGCGGCCTGATCCGCTCGACCGCGTCGGGGCTCTTCAGATCCAGCTCGAAGATCTCCTTGCCGCGATTGAGCATGGCGTAATAGGCCGACATCGCCTCCCGCCCCTCGCCGAGGATCGGCCCGTGGAAGCGCATGTCCTCGCCCCCCGGCCGCTCGATCTTGATCACCCGCGCCCCCGCCTCGGCGAGCATCAACGTCGCCAGCGGGCCGGGCAGCAGGGTCGAGAAGTCGAGCACGGTGACGCCGGCGAGCGGGCGCGTGTCGGGAAGCGGCGGGGTCATGGGGTTTCCTCGGGCGAGTCGCGTCTTGGTTGGCGGCCGGAACCGCAACCCCGAGACTAGACCGGTCGCCCGAGCCTTGTGAACTGCCCGACGGTCACCGTGCCGAACAATCGTTCAACGCAGGACCGGCAGCATGTCGTGGGTGATCACCCAGAGGAACCCGGTGACCGTCAGAACCGACACCAGCGTCCCGATCAGCACGATCGTCGAGGCCTGCGACACGTGCGAGTGGTACTGCTGGGCGATGACGTAGACGTTGAGCGCCGGCGGCAGGCAGGCCATGAGCAGCGCCGTCATCATCCACACCCGGTCGAAGCCGCCGATCCAGGAGAGCACGGCGAAGACGAGAACCGGATGGAGGATCAGCTTGATGAAGAGGACGACCGGGATCTCGAGCGTGATCTTCTCGACCGGCCGGAGCCCCACCGTCACCCCCATCGCGAAGAGCGCGCAGGGCGCCGCCGCCTGCATCAGCGAGGTCAGCATCTTGTCGATGATGACCGGCGGACGCACCTGCAGCGCCGCCGCCAGGACGCCGACGATGGTCGCCAGGATGAACGGGTGGAGGAAGATGCGCTTGAGGATGATCAGCGCCGTCGACCACGGGCTCTGCTTCTCGCCGGCGAGCGCCATCAGGAGCGGCGCCAGAGTGAACAGCATGGCGTTGTCGAAGCAGAAGACCAGCGCCGTCGGCACCGTCGCCTCCGGCCCGAGCGTGGCCAGCGTCAGGCCCGGCCCCATGTAGCCGATGTTGGAATAGGCCCCGGCCACCGCGACGATGGTGGCGGCCCGGAGATCGCCCTTGTTGAAGACGATTCCCGCGAGGAGCGAGACGGCGAAGACGGCGTAGGTCGAGAAGGTGGTGCCGACGACGAAGGCCCAATTGGTCAACTGCTCGATCGGCGTCTTCGACAGGAGCTGGAAGAACAGCGCCGGCAGCGACACGTAGACGATGAAGAAATTGAGCCAGGCGAGCCCCTCCGCCGGCAGCTTGCGCCATTTGCCGCAGGCCCAGCCGATGAAGATCAACCCGAAGAAGGGCAGCGCGAGGGAGAGGACCTGTTGCATCGGTTGCGTTTCGCGCCTTCCGCCGGAAAAGAGTCGGTCCGGTGAAGCCGCCGCGCGCCGAATCCGCCCCGCGACGCCCCAGATCGATTGAAGCCGGCGAAATCTAGGGACACGCACCCCCGTTTCGTCAACCGGGACCCGATGCAGGAGACCCATGCGCGCGCCCGAAACGACGGACACACCCGGGGATCGGACGCCGTCCCGTGACATGCCCTCGCCCGCCGACCTCCGACTATCCTCGACTTGCGCCTCCGGGCCGGACCGGATTAGATCGCGCCGATCCTTTCGCACTGCAGCGACGGGCGATTTCGTGCGCCCGTCTTCCGGAGGCTCCCATGACCGTCAAGACCCCCAAGGCCTTCTTCAAGCCCCTCGCCATCGGCGCGCCGGAGCCCTTCCGCGAGCTGCCGGTGACGCTCGAGCGCATGATCCACTTCGTGCCGCCGCACATGGAGAAGGTCCGCGCCAAGGTGCCGGAGCTCGCCGCCAAGGTCGACGTCGTCCTCGGCAACCTCGAGGACGCCATCCCCGCGGACCAGAAGCTCGCCGCCCGTCGGGGCTTCATCGAGATGGGCAAGGCCACCGACTTCGCCGCCCTCGGCACCGGCCTGTGGACCCGCATCAACTGCCTGAACTCGCCCTGGGTGCTCGACGACGTCACCGAGATCGTCGCCGAACTCGGCGACAAGCTCGACGTCATCATGCTGCCCAAGGTCGAGGGCCCCTGGGACATCCACTACCTCGACCAGCTCCTCGCCCAGCTCGAGGCCAAGCACGGGGTGAAGAAGCCGATCCTCATCCACGCCATTCTCGAAACGGCGGAAGGCGTCAAGAACGTCGAGGCGATCGCCACCGCGAGCCCGCGCATGCACGGCATGAGCCTCGGCCCGGCCGATCTCGCCGCCTCGCGCGGCATGAAGACCACCCGCGTCGGCGGCGGCCATCCCGAGTATCAGGTGCTCGAGGACGCGAACGGCGACGCCCCGCGCACCCGCTTCCAGCAGGACCTCTGGCACTACACCGTCGCCAAGATGGTCGACGCCTGCCAGTCGGCCGGCATCAAGGCCTTCTACGGCCCGTTCGGCGACTTCGCCGATCTGCCGGCATGCGAAGCGCAGTTCCGCAACGCCTTCCTGATGGGCTGCCTCGGCGCCTGGTCGCTGCATCCGACCCAGATCGACATCGCCAAGCGGGTGTTCTCGCCCGATCCGAAGGAGGTCGCCTTCGCCAAGAAGATCCTCGACGCCATGCCCGACGGCACCGGCGCGGTGATGATCGACGGCAAGATGCAGGATGACGCCACCTGGAAGCAGGCCAAGGTGATCTTCGACCTCGCCAGGCTGGTGGCGTCGAAGGACCCGGAACTGGCGGCCGTCTACGGTCTCTGAGGTCGGGCGGCGACGGCCCTCGTCGATCGTCGGAGGCGATGCGCGCGAGTGAATTGCCCCGGCGGCGGCGCCCGTTGGCGCCACCGCGGTGCACCACGACACGCCGACCGAATACGTCGGGCGAGCGGCCGATCGGTCGCCCGCCCGCGGCGTCTTCGCGCAATTCGTCGCACATCCGGGCGATATTCCGCCGTTTCACCCCCGCATGCTGCACTGCGGTCTTGACTCGCGCGCCTCGCTCGTGGCCTGTGGGCCTTCGGTCGCTAAGGAGATGTACCGATGGGTACTCTCCGCCGGCATCGAGTGCGGGAGCGTGGCGTGACGGTCGAGAGCAGGGTTCGGGTCGCCAGATTCGGCATCGGTCAGGTGGTTCGCCACCGCGTCTATTCCTTCCGCGGCGTGATCTTCGACGTCGACCCGGTGTTCTCCAACACCGAGGAGTGGTGGGAGGCGATCCCCGAGGACGTCCGCCCGTCGAAGGACCAGCCCTTCTACCACCTCTACGCCGAGAACGCCGAGAGCGAGTACGTCGCCTACGTCTCCGAGCAGAACCTGCTGCCCGACGACACCGGCCTGCCGCTGCGCCACCCCCAGATCGACGAAGCCTTCACCCGCACCGAAGACGGCACCCTGGTGGCGCGTCACCCGGCGGCGAACTGAGCGGCCCGCTCCCGTCACGCGGCCACCGTTGCCTCGGTGGCCGCATGACAGGCTGCTTTCGCTCCGAGGGTCGTCATTTCGGCGCGAGCCCGAAGTCTCCATGACTCCACTGTTGTGACATCGGCGCGGACTGTCTGGCCGCAAACGGCGCCCCACCCGGCCCGACGACCGTCTTCTTCGTGCTCTTGTCGACCGAGGCGTTGACCGCGCCGAGTGTGACCTTGAGGTGCTGCACGTCGGAGCGGTTGTACCCGGCGCTTCCCGTGACTTTGATCGGTGCGATCACGATGCCGAGGCTCGAAGAGGCAGACTGCTTCACGACGAAATCGCTCTCGTATTCGTAGCCGACGATCTGGGCTCTCGGCCCTCCGGCGCGAGCGGCGACGATCCCTCTCGCCACGTTCTTGAGCCATGAGGAGAAGCCAGAGTCCTGGAACACGGCCACGCCCTGACAGATGCTCGTCGACCGATCGGTCGTGGTGATGTTGAAATCGATGAAGCTGTTGATCGTCCGGTCCCGACTCGAAGCGAGAGAGAGTGACGGGATGATGCTCGCGCCCGAGAATATCGGGATGCCCCCCTCCGCACTCGTTCCAGCCGAGACATTCGTGCCCTGAACGACATTCACCGCCAGATGTACCTTGGCGGTGCTGCCGAGTATGCCGGTCCTGTTTTCTTCATCGAGCGCAATCGCTTGCGCCAGCCCACATTTCAATGAGTTGATGACCACCTCGACCGGCGCGATCGGCGTTGCCGTGCTTTCCTCCTCGAACGGCGTCACCGAACAACCACCGAGCAGCAATACCCCCGAAAGCAGAAGCCTCCGCATGTCCCCCTCCTCGAAACTCGAGCATCAAAGGAGGTCATCATAGCGAGCACAACCAGAGAGCCACAACCACCAAAGATGGCGAACGAGATCGCTTCGCCCGCCTCACCCGATCGCCTTCAGCGCCATCACCGCCGCCGAGGCGCGGTTCTCCACCCCGAGCTTCGCATAGACCTGCTCGAGATGCTTGTTCACGGTGCGGGGGGAAAGCCCCAGGATGTCGCCGATGTCGCGGTTCGACTTGCCGCGGGCGATCCACAGCAGCACCTCGGCCTCGCGGCCGGTGAGCGAAAAGCGCTTGCGTAGAGCCGCCTCCTCGCCACCGACCTCGTCGCTCATCAGCCGGAACAGCAACTCGTCCTCGCCCGCCCGGCCGAGGAAGGCGAGCGTCACCCGCCGATCGCCGGTCGCCCCGAGGGCGATCGCTCCCTCGCCCTCGCCGTTCGCCCGCCGCGCGATCTCGGCGCGGACGGCCTCGGGAAGGCCCGCCTCACCGGTCGGGTCAGGCACCACCTCGGCGATCAGCCGCACCGCCTGCGGCGTCGCCCAGGCGATACGGCCGGTCTGGTCGGTGGCGAGCAGGAAGCGCCCGGCGGTGTCGAGCGCCATGCGCGCCGAACGTTCGCGCCGGGCGTTGGCGAGGTGGACGCGGATGCGCGCGGTGAGTTCGTCGAGTACGATCGGCTTGGTGACGTAGTCGACCCCGCCGGCCGAGAGCCCCTCGACGATGTGCTCGGTCTCCGAGAGCCCGGTCATGAAGAGGATCGGCACGTCGGCGGTGGCGGCGTGGCGCTTCAACCGGCGACAGGTCTCGAACCCGTCCATCCCCGGCATGACGGCGTCCATCAGCACCACGTCGGGGGTGATGCGCTCGACGATGGCGAGCGCCTGTTCGCCCCCCGTCGCCACCAGCACCATCGCCCCGCCGGCCTCCAACGCCTCGGTCAGGAAGCCGAGCGTGTCGGGATTGTCGTCGACGACGAGGACGATGTCGCGGGTCGCGGAAGCGTCACGCATCGGCATCGAGGGCCTCCAACTCGTTCATCACCCGCCCCAGATCGAAGTCGGCGAGCGCCCGTCTCACCTCGACGAGGCGGGGATGGAGCGCCGCTCCGTCCGCCCCGAGCCGCGCCTCGACCGCCGCCAACTTCTGCTCCAGGCCGCGAGCATAGCCGATGCGGGCGAGTTGCAGCATCTCCTCGATCTCCACCCGGTTCGGACCCGGTGTCGCGCCCGCCGCCACGCCGCCCGCCGCGTCGGCGACCTCGCTGCCGTCGAGCCATTCGAGCCCGAGCTGGGCCTGGAGGATGTCGTAGAGCCGCCTCAGATCGAAGGGTTTGGCCAGCACGTCGTCGTGCGCCGCATCCTCGCCGCTCGGCTGCGGCGTATCGCCGACGTTGGCCGAGAGGATGACGATCTTCGCCGCCTCGTGACCGCCGCTCCTCAGCGCCCGGGCGAGTTCCCAGCCGTCCATGCCCGGCATCGAGATGTCGAGGAGGAACAGATCCGGCCGGATCTCCCCGGCGAGCGCCAGCGCCGACGGCCCGTCCTCGGCCTCGAACACGGTGAAGCCGAGTGGCGCCAGCGCCTCGCGCACCACGCCGCGATGGTCCGGATTGTCGTCGACCACCAGGATCGTTCGCCGCGCCCCGGCATAGCCGTGCCGCGGCGGCGGCGGCGCCACCTCGACCGGCTCGGAGCGCACCCCGAGATGCATCCTGAGACGGAAGCGGCTGCCCTCGCCCGGCGTGCTGTCGACCCGGATGTCGCCGCCCATCAGCGTCGACAACATCTTCGAGATGGTCAGCCCCAGCCCCAGCCCGGGCGCCCCCTTCGCCGCCCGCCCGCGCTCGAACGGCTCGAAGATGCGCCCCATCTCGCTCTCCGGGATGCCGCGCCCGGTGTCGGTGACGGTGAAGGTGGCGATCTCGTGCCGCATGTTGAGGTCGAGATGGACCGAGCCGCGATCGGTGAACTTGACGGCGTTGGAGATCAGGTTGACCAGCACCTGCCTCAACCGCTTCTCGTCCGAGACGACGATCTCAGGCAGCCGCGTCGGCCGGGTGAAGCGGAAGGCGAGGCCCTTTGCCTCCGCCTGGAAGCGGAACATCTCGACCAGTTGATCGAGGAATTCCGGCAGGCGAATCTCGTTGCGGGCGAGTTCCAGCCGCCCCGCCTCGATGCGGGAGATGTCGAGGAGCCCGTCGATGAGGCCGGAGAGATGCTCGGCCGAACGGCGGATCACCTTGACGGCGTTGGCCCGCGTCGGCGGCATGCCCTGGTCGCGCTCCAGGACCTGGGCATAGCCGAGCACGGCGTTGAGCGGCGTCCGCAGTTCGTGAGAGAGGCCGACGAGATAGCGGCTCTTGGCGCGATTGGCGGCTTCCGCCACCTCCTTCGCCTCCTGCAACGCCGCATCGGTACGCTCGTGGGCGGCGATCTCTTCGAGCAGGAGGCCGGTCTGCCGCGCCGATTCCTCCTGCGCCACCCGCCGGCTCTCGTGCGCCAGAACGAAGAACCACGCCACCACCCCGGCGACGATGAGAAGGACGAAGAACGCCGTCCACAGGGCCCGCGTCAGCGCCGCCTCGACCTCCGGCGACGCGGTCGCCGACTGGAAGTGGATGGTGAGCAGCACGAGCCCGATCGCCGTGGTGATCAGGGTGAGAACGGCGAGGTACTCGACGAAGCGCGGCCCGACCAATCGGCCGATCCGAGCCGGCAGCATCGCCGCGACCGCGGCCCGCGCCTGGGCCGAGACCCGCGCCCCCGGCTTGCACAGATCGCGACAGCGGGCGTCGAGCGAGCAGCACAGCGAGCAGATCGGCGCATCGTAGGCCGGGCAATGAGCGGTGTCCTCGGGCTCGAACTCGTGCTCGCACACCGAACAGCGGATCGCCGAGCGGGCATGCCACTCGCTCTTCGGTCGCCGCGCCAGATACCAGCGCCCGTCGGTCGCCCAGGCGATCAGCGGCGCCGCGACCAGCGCCACGGCGAGCGCCACGAAGGGCGCAAAGGCCCGCGCCACCTCGCCGAAATGCCCCGTCGCAGCGATGAGCGCCGAGGCGGTGGCGATCACCATCGATCCGACCCCGACCGGGTTCACGTCGTAGAGATGGGCCCGCATGAACTCGATGCCGGGCGGGGCGAGGCCGAGCGGCTTGTTGATCGCGAGATCGGCGGTGATCGCGCCGAGCCACGCCACCGCGACGATGGCGAAGAGCCCCAGCGTCTTCTCCAGCGCCTCGTAGATGCCGAGCTCCATCAGGAGGAGCGCGATCGACACGTTGAACACCAGCCACACCACCCGGCCGGGATGAGAATGGGTCAGCCGCGAGAAGAAGTTCGACCAGGCGAGCGACCCGGCATAGGCGTTCATCACGTTGATCTTGAGCTGCGATACGACGACGAAGGCGGCGGTGAGCACCGTCGCCGCCTCCTTCGACGGCAGCATGTACTGGAACGCCACCTGGAACATGTGGGCCGGCTCGCCGGCATGGTTGCCCGGCACGCCCCACCGCAGCGCCACCACCGCGAGCAGCGACCCGGCGAAGAGCTTGGGCAACCCCAGCACCACCCAGCCGGCCCCGGCGAAGAAGGTGCCGAGCCGCTGCCCGAGCCGCGCCAGCGACGCCCGGACCCCACGCCCCCGCGCCTCCCCGCCCTCCGCCGGCAGGAAGCGCAGGAAGTCCACCTGCTCGCCGATCTGCGGCATCAGGGCAAGGATCACCGACGAGGCGAGACCGAATCGGACGAGATCGAACTCCTCCCATGCCGTCCCCGGCACCCCGCCCCGATCGAGCCCGCCGAACTGCCACCACGCCGCGAACTGCGCCGGATCCTTCCAGGCGATGAAGGCGAAGGGGGCGATGTTGAGGACGATCCAGAACGGCTGCGTCCACAGCTGGAAGCGCGAGATCGCGGTGATGCCGTAGACCACCAGCGGGATCACCGCGAGCGCCGACAGGATGTAGGAGAGCCACAGCGGAATGCCGAAGGCGAGCTCCAGCGCCCCCGACATGATCGACGCCTCGATGGCGAAGAGGATGAAGGTGAAGCTGGCGTAGATCAGCGAGGTGACGGTCGAGCCGATGTAGCCGAAGCCGGCGCCGCGGGTCAGCAGATCGATGTCGACGCCGTATTTCGCCGCGGTCCGCGCGATCGGCAGGCCGGTGACCAGCAGGATGACCGAGACGGCGAGGATGGCGGCCGTGGCATTGACCACCCCGTGGGCGAGCGTGATGGCGCCGCCGATGGCCTCCAGCGCCAGGAACGAGATCGCCCCGATGGCGGTCTGGGCGACGCGCGGCGCCGACCACTTGCGCGCGCTCTTGGCGGTGAAGCGCAGCGCATAGTCCTCGAGCGTCTGGTTGGCGACCCAGCGATTGTACTCGCGACGAACGGGAAGAATGCGCTGCTGACCGGCCACGGTGAGGGGTTCCTTGCGGGCTCCGGCCCGTCGGTGCTCACGGGCTCCGCCCGGTCAGCAAGATCCATGCAAGCCGGCGGCCGCACCGATCGCGGCCCTGCGAAGCAGATCGCACAGCGAAGAGGCAGCAGAAAGCCCAATTCTCGAGCATGTCGCGGCATTGCACACAGCCTACGTCAGACGACGTATATGGCGCAGCGCAACATGGCCCCAGGCTCCCCGCCAACGAGTTCCGACCCGGGCTCGTCAGATCGAAATCGAACGCTTCTTGGGGGAGTGTGTCCATGTCGAAATTCGTTGCCGATGCCATGTCCCGTCGCGCCTTCGGCGCTCTCGTCGGCGCCGTGATCGCCTCCGGCGCCTTCGCCGGTGCCGCCTCCGCGCAGGAGACCATCAAGGTCGGCATCCTGCACTCGCTCTCCGGCACCATGGCCATCTCGGAGACGACGCTGAAGGACACCATGCTGTTCCTCATCGAGGAGCAGAACAAGAAGGGCGGCGTCCTCGGCAAGAAGCTCGAGGCGGTGGTCGTCGACCCGGCCTCCAACTGGCCGCTGTTCGCCGAGAAGGCCCGCGAGCTGATCACCAAGGACAAGGTCTCGGCCGTGTTCGGCTGCTGGACCTCGGTGTCGCGCAAGTCCGTGCTGCCGGTCTTCAAGGAGCTCAACAACATCCTCTTCTACCCCGTGCAGTACGAGGGTGAAGAGTCCGAGCGCAACGTCTTCTACACCGGCGCCGCGCCGAACCAGCAGGCGATCCCGGCCGTCGACTACCTGATGTCGAAGGACGGCGGCGAAGTGAAGCGTTGGGTGCTCGCCGGCACCGACTACGTCTATCCGCGCACCACCAACAAGATCCTCGAGGCCTACCTCATCTCCAAGGGTGTGGCCAAGGAAGACATCATGATCAACTACACGCCGTTCGGTCACTCCGACTGGCAGACGATCGTCTCCGACATCAAGAAGTTCGGCTCGGCCGGCAAGAAGACCGCCGTCGTGTCGACCATCAACGGCGACGCCAACGTGCCGTTCTACAAGGAGCTGGGCAACCAGGGCATCAAGGCCACCGACATCCCGGTCGTCGCCTTCTCGGTCGGTGAAGAGGAACTCGCCGGCATCGACACCAAGCCGCTGCTCGGCCACCTCGCCGCGTGGAACTACTTCCAGTCGGTCAAGGACCCGGCGAACGACGCCTTCATCGCCAAGTGGAAGGAATTCACCAAGAACCCGAAGCGCGTCACCAACGACCCGATGGAAGCCCACGTCATCGGCTTCAACATGTGGGTCAAGGCGGTCGAGAAGGCCGGCACCGTCGATCCGGACAAGGTCATCGACGCGCTCCCGGGCATCGAGGCTCCGAACCTGACCGGCGGCATCTCCAAGATGCTCCCGAACCACCACATCACCAAGCCGGTGCTCATCGGCGAGATCAAGGCCGACGGCCAGTTCGACGTGGTGTGGAAGACCAAGGACCTCGTCCCCGGCGACGCCTGGACCGACTTCCTCCCCGGCTCGAAGGACCTCGAGGCCGACTGGGTGTCGCTCAAGTGCGGCAACTACAACACCGTCACCAAGAAGTGCGGCTGATCGCGCGCTGACGACCCCGCGACCGCCGGTCGCGACACGAGACGTCGCCCGGGCTCTGCCCGGGTGACCCTTCTCCCCTCGCGGGAGAAGGTGCCCCGAAGGGGCGGATGAGGGGGCGCCGCGTGAGCGGCAACCCCGCCGCCCGGGGTCGAAGAGATGCGCGTTCCGCGCACCCCCTCATCCGGCCTTCGGCCACCTTCTCCCGCGAGGGGAGAAGGGCGACCGCGTCCCGCGGTCGTGGACCACCTCGAAACGGGACACGAGACGCATGAACGCGACCGTCCGCCGCCTCGCCCGCTCGGCTCTCCTGCTCCTGGCCCTGCTCGCCGCCCTGCCCGTCCTGGCGACGGTCGCGCGAGCCCAGGACATCTCCGGCGCCCTGGCGAAACTGACGACCGACAGCTACGCCGACACCGGCGAGGCCATCGCCGCGCTGGCGACCAGCGGCCATCCGCGCGCCGCGGTGATCGTCCAGGCGATCCAGGACGGCAGGCTCGAGTTCGACGAGGCCTCGAAGACCGTGGCGCTCCGTACCGCCGCCGGCCTCGTCGACGCCGCCGAGGGCAAGACGCTGGCGAGCCCGCCCGCCGGCCTAACGCCGGTCCGCGTCAACAACCGCGTTCGTTCCGCGCTCTCCGCCGCCATGGGCGCGCTGACCCTGATGTCGCCCGATCCGCTGAAGCGCCGCGAGGCGGCAGAGGCGGTGTTCAAGTCGCGCGATCAGGGGGCGCTCGCCACCCTCGAGGCGGCACTGCCCAAGGAGGGCGATGCCCGCGTCCGCTCGGCCTTCGAGGCCGCCCGCGCCGCCATCGTCCTCTACAAGACCGACGCGACCGAAGACGCCCGCGTCGCCGCCTCCGACATCCTCAAGGCCCGCGCCGATCAGGACGCCGTCGCCACCTTGCGCGGCCTGCCCTCGGACACGCCTAAGCGCGTCAGGGACGCCGCCGAAGGCGCCGCCAAGTCGATCGAGACGTCGCTGGCGCTGTGGGCCTCGGTGCAGAACGCCGTCTATGGCGTCTCCCTCGGCTCGGTGCTCCTCCTCGCCGCGATCGGCCTCGCCATCACCTTCGGCGTCATGGGCATCATCAACATGGCCCACGGCGAGATGGTGATGCTCGGCGCCTACACCACCTTCGTGGTGCAGGAGGTGATCCGCGCCCATGCCCCCGGCCTCTTCGACTGGTCCCTCGCCATCGCCATCCCCCTCGCCTTCCTGGTGTCGGGCGCCGTCGGCGTCGCCATCGAGCGCGGCATCATCCGCTTCCTCTACGGCCGCCCGCTCGAGACGCTGCTCGCCACCTGGGGCCTGTCGCTGATCCTCCAGCAGACGGTGCGCTCGATCTTCGGCGCCAACAACCGCGAGGTCGGCGCGCCGTCGTGGATGTCCGGCTCCTTCGAGATCGGCAACCTGACCATGACCTGGGGCCGCCTGTGGATCGTGGTCTTCGCCCTCGCCGTCTTCGTCGGCCTGATCCTGATCCTCAAGAAGACCCCGGCCGGCCTGCAGATGCGCGCCGTCACCCAGAACCGCGCCATGGCCTCGGCGATGGGCATCCGCACCCCCTTCGTCGACGCCCTCACCTTCGGGCTCGGCTGCGGCATCGCCGGCATCGCCGGTGTGGCGCTCTCGCAGATCGACAACGTCTCCCCCAACCTCGGCCAGAGCTACATCATCGACAGCTTCATGGTCGTGGTCTTCGGCGGCGTCGGCAATCTCTGGGGCACCCTCGTCGGCGCCCTGACGCTCGGTGTCGTCAACAAGTTCCTGGAGCCCATCGCCGGCGCCGTACTCGGCAAGATCCTGGTGCTGGTCTTCATCATCCTCTTCATTCAGAAGCGTCCGCGGGGCCTCTTCGCCCTCAAGGGCCGGGCGGTGGAATCATGATCCGACATTTCCTCGCCAAGGGTCTCGACACCCGCGTCGTCATCGCCCTGATCGCCATCCTGGCCAGCGCCGTCCTGGTGCCGCTCGCCAATCTGGCGCTGCCCGAGAGCCATCCGCTCCACGTCCCCACCTACCTCCTGACGCTGTGGGGCAAGTACGCCACCTACGCCGCCCTCGCCCTGGCGCTCGATCTGGTGTGGGGCTACTGCGGGATCCTGTCGCTCGGCCACGGCGCCTTCTTCGCGCTCGGCGGCTACGCCATGGGCATGTACCTGATGCGCCAGATCGGCACCCGCGGCGTCTACGGCAACCCGATCCTGCCCGACTTCATGGTGTTCCTGAACTGGAAGGAACTGCCCTGGTACTGGGAGGGCTTCGATCACTTCGCCTTCGCGATGCTGATGGTGGTGCTCGTCCCCGGCATTCTCGCCTTCGTCTTCGGCTGGTTCGCCTTCCGCTCGCGCGTCACCGGTGTGTATCTCTCGATCATCACCCAGGCGCTGACCTACGCCCTGCTGCTCGCCTTCTTCCGCAACGACATGGGCTTCGGCGGCAACAACGGCCTCACCGACTTCAAGGACATCGTCGGCTTCAACGTCCAGGCCCAGGGCACGCGCGCGAGCCTCTTCGCCCTGTCCTGCCTGTTGGTGGCGGCCGGTCTCGTCCTCACCGCGGCGATCGTCAATTCCAAGCTGGGGAAGGTGCTGATCGCCATCCGCGACGCCGAGAGCCGCACCCGCTTCATCGGCTACCGGGTCGCCACCTACAAGACCTTCGTCTTCACCGTCTCGGCGATGCTGGCGGGCCTCGCCGGCGCCCTCTACGTGCCCCAGGTCGGCATCATCAACCCGTCGGAATTCTCGCCCGGCAACTCGATCGAGGCGGTGATCTGGGTCGCCGTCGGCGGCCGCGGCACCCTGGTCGGGGCGATCGTCGGCGCGGTGGCGGTCAACTGGGGCAAGACCTGGTTCACCGGCGTGCTGCCGTCCTTCTGGCTCTTCGCGCTGGGCGGCCTCTTCGTCCTCGTCACCCTGTTCCTGCCCAAGGGCATCGTCGGAACCTGGAGCGAGTGGCGGGCGAAACGCAGGGCCGCGCCCCCGGCCGACGCCACCCCGGCGCCGGCGGAGTGAGGAGATCGTCATGACCGAAGCGCTCGCTGCCAACGCCCTCCTCTATCTCGACGACGTGAAGGTCTCCTTCGACGGCTTCAAGGCGCTGAAGGGTCTGTCGCTGACCATCGAACCGGGCGAGATGCGCGCCATCATCGGCCCCAACGGCGCCGGCAAGACCACGATGATGGACTGCATCACCGGCAAGACCCGCCCCGACGAGGGCGAGGTCTCCTTCGAGGGCGGCTCGATCGACCTGACCCGCCTCGACGAGGCGACCATCGCCGAACTCGGCATCGGCCGGAAGTTCCAGAAGCCGACGGTGTTCGAGAGCCACACCGTCGAGGACAACCTCTATCTGGCGCTGAAGTCGGATCGCGGTCCCTTCGCCACCCTCTTCCACCGCCTCTCCGGCGCCGAGGCCGCCCGCATCGACGAACTCCTCGCCACCATCAAGCTGACCGATCGGCGCAACGACCTCGCCAAGAACCTCTCGCACGGCCAGAAGCAGTGGCTGGAGATCGGCATGCTGCTCGCCCAGGAGCCCAAGCTCCTGCTCGTCGACGAGCCGGTCGCCGGCATGACCGACGCCGAGACGATGGAGACCGCGGCACTTCTGCGCCGCATCCACGCCTCCGGCAAGTCGGTGGTGGTGGTCGAGCACGACATGGCCTTCGTCCGCGAGCTCGGCGTCAAGGTGACGGTGCTGCACGAGGGCGGCGTGCTGTCGGAAGGCTCGATCGACCACGTCGCCAACGACCCACGGGTCATCGAAGTCTACCTGGGGCGGTGAGATCATGCTGAAAGTCTCCAACATCGATCTCTTCTACGGTGCCGCCCAGGCGCTCCGCGGTGTCTCGGCCGAGGCCCATGTCGGCGAGATCTCCTGCGTCCTCGGCCGCAACGGCGTCGGCAAGACCTCGCTCCTGCGCGCCATCACCGGCCACCAGCCGATCACCGCCGGCTCGATCGAATGGGAAGGCCGCGACCTCGGCCGCACGCCTCCCTACGATCGTGCCCGCCACGGCATCGCCTTCGTCCCCCAGGGCCGCGAGATCTTCCCGCTCCTGACCGTCGAGGAGAACCTCCAGACCGGCTTCGCCGCCCTCCCCCGCGCCGAGCGCTTCGTCCCCGACGAAGTCTTCGATCTCTTCCCCGTCCTCAAGGACATGCTGCGGCGGCGCGGCGGCGATCTCTCCGGCGGTCAGCAGCAGCAGCTCGCCATCGGCCGCGCGCTCGTCACCCGCCCCCGCCTCCTCGTCCTCGACGAGCCGACCGAGGGCATCCAGCCGTCGATCATCAAGGACATCGGCCGGGCGCTCGAGTACCTGCGCGCCAAGGGCACCATGGCGATCCTGCTGGTCGAGCAGTATTTCGACTTCGCCCGCGAACTCGCCGATCGCTACGCCGTGCTCGATCGAGGCGAGGTGGTGATCGCCGGGACGAAGGACGAGGTCGATCCGGAAGAGGTGCGCCGCCGCATCGCGGTGTGACGTCGCGGCTCGGCCCGCCCTACCCATCCCCGAAGACGACGACGGGGCGATCGTCTCGCGACGATCGCCCCGTTTCCGTTTCGACCCGGACCGCTCAGTGCGGCAGGATCACCGAGAAGATGACGTGGCGCGGCTCCTTGCCGGCCGCCTTGGCCGCCGCCATCAGCGACGTGTCGGGCGAGGCGCCGGTGACGCCGACGCGGGCGAGCCGCGCGTCGATCTCGGCCGGCGTGACCTTCAGCACCGGGGCGAGATCGGCGAGGCGGGCGTTGCCGATCGCCTGGAACATCGCCACCTGCGGATTGCCGCCGACACCACCGATCTCGAAGATGCCGGTCGCGGCGAAGCCGAGCGCCGCGACGAGCGACACGCCGAGCGGCCACATCAGCCAACCGCGCTTCAGATAGCTCAGCATCGGCAGCCAATTCTTCCACACGTGCAGCACGAACGGCACGATCAGCACCATGCTCAGCCACTCGTGCATGCCGCGGAAGGCGGCGGTGCCGACGTGGAAGAACAGGAAGACGCCCGACACGAGCGACACCACGAAGAGACCGGTGGTGAAGGGGGTGGCGTAGCGATTGACGTAGTCGCGGAACATGAGGGCCTCCAGAGCGGGAACCAAGGCCCGGCGACGGCGCGCGCGCCACCGGAAGTCCCCGCTTCGATGGACCCGGATCACGGAAAAGTCGAATGAACTCGCGGTAAGGTGATACGCCGCCCGCCTCTCGGACGACCCTCGGATGCGAAAACGCGCGGCAGGAGACCGGCCGCGCGTCAGGATGTCGCAGGGATTGCCGAACCGATCAGGGCTTCGGCGCTTCACCGCCCTGGAGCTTCTTGGCCGCCTCTTCCGCGCGCTTCTGAAGCTGCTGCTGGAGCTGCTCCTGGCTCTGCTGCGAAGCGGTGGGATCGATGCCGGCACTCTCCGCAGCGGTCTTGAACGTGTCGAGCCGGAAGGGATAGCCGGTCGGCTTCTGCTGCATGTTGAGCGCGGTGACGATCAGAACGTTGCCCTTCTTGAGGTCGCCGTTCATCTGATCGGAGAGATCGAGGTCGGCATAGCAGGCGTTGGGGAAGCAGATCCTGTACTTGACCTCTTCCTGCTTGCCCTTGTCGACCATCACCCGCATGCCCGGCTGGATCAGCACGCCCGGCGGCACGGCGATCAGCAGGGTCTTCTTCGGCTCACCCTCGGTGTCGCGCAGCGCGACCGAGGCGATCAACTCGCCGTTGGCGCCGCGCAGCTCCTTGGCGATGAGGCAGACGCTCTTCCCCTCGCCGTCCTTCTGGCAGATCTTGACCCAGGGATAGGCGTCTTCGGGGATTTCCGGCTTGGCGCCGGGCTTGGCCGCAGCCGCCGCGGGCGCCGCCGGCTTCTGGGCCTGAGCCGGAGCCTGACCCTGCGCCGGAGCCGCCGGCTTCGGAGCCGCCTGAGCGGGAGCGGCCGGTTTCGCCGGCGCGAGCTGCACGGGGGCGCCGGGCGCCGCGGTCTGCGCCCAAGCCGACGGAGCGAAGGCCATGAGGGCCGCACCGACGATCCCTGCGGTCAGAGCTTTTCGACCACGACCCGCCTCGTTCGTCGCGGCCGTCAGGCGAGTGGACCTTTCAGTCATGGAACCCCGATCCTCGAATGAGCCGATCCCGGCGATCTCCGAACGGCCTCCCGCCCGGTCGATCCCTCGGGGTCGACATGAAAAACACACCTCACACCGACGCCACGTCCCCGCTGCGACGGTCGAACCGCCTCGGCCGCTCGGCCACAGCGCCTTGCGGTGCGCGCCCGGGACCCGGCGTCGAGATGCCGGCGGAACACGGCGAAACCGTGTCGAGGCACCTCGGTCGAACGATCCATAGCCTCTCGCTCGAGTGATTTCCAGCCGTTCCGACGCACTCTTCGGCGGATGTGGCAGCGAAGTCGCTGCCACATCCGGCGTCCCCTCTCCGGCGTGGTAGCATCCCCCGGCAGAATCAGGAGGATCGCGGGACGTGTCCGCCGCCAGCATCGCCACGGGAGCCGGATTCCCGGCTCGCCGCCACCCCCGTCGCCACGGGCGGTCGACGCTCGTCCTCGCCCTCCTCGTCGCCCTCGCCCCCGCCGCCCTCGCCGAACCGCGTCCCTCCATCGCCATGCACGGCGTGCCGCTCTACCCGGACGACTTCGCCCACTTCGCCTACGCCGATCCGAAGGCGCCGAAGGGCGGGCGCATCACCATGGGCGTCCAGGGCTCGTTCGATCAGCTGAACCCCTTCGTCTTCAAGGGCAACGCCGCCGTCGGCCTGCGCGAGGGCTCGGGCGGCACCAACGTCTACGAGAGCCTGATGGAGCGCTCCTTCGACGAGCCCTTCTCGCTCTACGGCCTGATCGCCGAGACCATCGACGTCGCTAGCGACGGCCGCTCGGTCGAGTTCCGCCTGCGCCCCGCCGCCCGCTTCTCCGACCGCACCCCGGTGACGCCCGAGGACGTGATCTTCTCCTTCGAGACCCTGAAGGAGAAGGGCCTGCCCTACATGCGCTCCAACTACCGCGACGTGGTGGCGGTGGAGAAGACCGGCGACCACGGCGTCCGCTTCCGCTTCGCCCACGCCGACAATCGCGAGCTGCCGCTGATCCTGGCCCTGATGCCGATCCTGCCGGCCCATGTCTGGCGCGACCGCGACTTCGAGAAGACGACGCTCGAGCCGCCGGTCGGCTCCGGCCCCTACCTCGTGACCCGCGCCGAGCCCGGTGCCGTCCTCGAACTCGCCCGCGATCCGGACTATTGGGGCCGCGACCTCCCCGTCCGCCGCGGCCTCTACAACGCCGACGTGCTGCGCTACGAGTACTACCGCGACCACAACACCCTGTTCGAGGCCTTCAAGAAGGGTCTGATCGACATCCTCGCCGAGGGCGACCCGGCCCGCTGGTCGCAGAAGTACGACTTCCCCGCCGTCGTCGACGGCCGGGTGAAGCGCGAGGCCTTCGTCACCGAACTGCCCAAGGGCATGACCGGTTTCGTCCTCAACGCCCGCCGCCCGCTCTTCGCCGACGTCCGGGTGCGTGAGGCGCTCGTCCGCCTCTACGACTTCGAATGGGCCAACAAGAACCTGTTCTTCGACCTCTACGAGCGCCAGAAGGGCTTCTTCGACGGCTCCGAGCTCGCCTCTGCCGGCCGCCCCGCCGACGATCGCGAGAAGGCCCTCCTCGCCCCCTTCGCCGGGGCGGTGCGCGACGAGGTCCTCGCCGGCCGCTGGACCCCACCGGTGACCGACGCCTCCGGCCGCGATCGCACCGTGCTCAAGGGCGCCCTCGATCTGCTCGGTGCCGCCGGCTGGCGCCTCGAGGGGACGAAACTCGTCCACGCCGCGACCCGCGAGCCCTTCGCCTTCGAGTTTCTCGCCGCCACCCGCGAGCACGAGCGCCTCGCGGTGGGCTATCAGCGCACGCTCGCCGCCCTCGGTATCGAGATGCGCATCCGCACCGTCGATGCCGCCCAGTTCGAGATGCGGCGCAAGACCTTCGACTTCGACATGACGCTGTGGTCGTGGGGCGCCTCCGCCTCCCCCGGCAACGAGCAGCTCAACCGCTGGACCAGCCGCGCCGCGGCGACCGAGGGCTCGCTGAACCTGCCCGGCGTCGCGAGCCCGGCGGTCGACGCGGTGATCGACGCTCTCCTCGCCGCCCGCACCCGCGAGGATCTCGTCGCCGCGGCCCGCAGCCTCGACCGGTTGCTGATCTCCGGCTTCCACGTCGTACCGCTGTTCCATGCGCCGGCCCAGTGGGTGGCGCATTGGACACGAATCGAACATCCGTCCACCATGCCGAAATGGGGCTGGACGCTACCGGCCTGGTGGGTCGCCAACGGGGGCAGGGAATGATCGTCGCACGCGAAGACGAATCGCGGGTTCACACCGCCTCCGGCGTCTGGGGGCGCGTGACCCTCGACCAGATCGTCGCCAAGAACGCCGAGAGCCGCCCCGACCATCCGGCGTTGGTCGACTTCGCCGACCGCCCGGCCTGGACCCGCGGCGCGCCCGAGACGCTGACCTGGAGACAGCTCCAGACCCGCGTCGACGCGCTCGCCGCCTTCTTCCTCGCCGTCGGCCTGCAGCCCGACACCGTCATGCTGATGGAGATGCCGCCGACCGTCGACGCGGTCGTCGCCTTTCTCGCCGCCTCCCGCGCCGGCCTGATCGTCGCCCCCCTGCCCCTCGGCGCCCGCGAGGCCGACGCCGTCGACCTCTGCCGCCTGACCGGCGCCAAGGCGATCGTCACCGCGACCGAGACCCAGGGCGAGGCCCACGGCGAGCGCCTGCGCTCCGTCGCCGCCGAGCTCTTCCAGATCCGCTTCGTCTTCGCCGCCGGCGGCGACGTGCCGGACGGACTGATCGATCTCGCCATGGTCTTCGCCGAGGCCGACAGCCTCGGTGCCCCGGCCGAGGTGCAGCGCCGCGGCAATCCCGCCGATCATGCCCTCACCGTCGAGATCGCCTCGCTTCCCGGCGACGAGAATGGCGAAGGCGAAGCCGCGCCGGCCCGCGTCGCACCGCTGCCGCGCTCTCACAACCACTGGATCGCCACCGGCCTGATGACCCTGCTCGAGGCGCGCATCGACGCCGACAGCGTGGTCCTCTCGCCCTTCGCCCTCTCCGGTACGGTCGGCCTCGGCGTCGCCGTGGTTCCTTGGCTTCTCGCCGGCGCCACCCTGGTGACCGGACTGCCGCTCTCCACCGACCGCTTCGCCGAGGAGGCGGCCACCCGCGGCGCCACCCACGTCCTCTCCCCCGTCCGCCATGCCCGGCGCCTCGCCGAGCGCCTCGCGTTGCATCGCAACGACGCGACGGTGGTGACGATCGGCGAGGAGGAACAGGCGGAATGGCCGATGCCGCAGGGCCGTGACGTCGTCGACGTCGCCGTCGTCGGCGCCTTCGGCCTCGTCGCCCGTCGCCGCGCCGATCCGCTCGCGCCACGTCCCCTGCCGATCGGTGTCGTCGGCGCCCCTGCCGACAGCGAATTCGGCCCACGCCTCGTCGAGCTGCGCGTCAAGGCGCTGGCCCAGCGCGCCGCCACCATGCCGCCCAACCGCACTCTCGGCGGCGAGATCCAGCTGCGCGGCGCCATGGTGCCACACTTCAACTGGCCGACCACCGCCCAGGAGCGTCGCCATCGGCCGCGCGATCCCGACGGCTGGATGGCCACCGGCATTGGCGCCCGCATCGTCTCGGCCCAGCCACCGACCTGCGAGATCGCCGGCCGCGTCGACGCCGCCGTGCGCATCGGCCAGACCACCGTCGATCTCGAGGCCCTCGACCTCGTCTATCGCTCGATCGACGGCGTCGCCGATGCCGCTGCGTTGGTCGTCCAGGACCCGCTCGAAGGCCCGACCATCGCCGCCGCGGTGGTGCCGAAGAGTGGTGTCCGTTTCGACCCCGACCGCTGGCTCGCCGCGATCGAGGAGAGCCGCATCGGCCTCGCCCGCCTGCCGACCCGCGTCTTCGCCGTGCCGGCGATCGCCCGCGGCCCCTCCGGTCGGGTGCTGCGCGGCGGCATGAGCCAGCACCTGATGGCGCGCCCCTGAGCCGGGGATCGGATCGACGAAACGAAAACGCCCGCCCTCGGATCTCCGAGCGCGGGCGTTTTCGTCATGAAGGGGAAATCGGTGGCCCGACGTCAGGCCCCGGTGGCGGCGAGGCCCGCGGTGTCAGCCGTCTCGGCCGCGATCTCGGCGAGGCCGGACACCGCCAGCACCTCGCGCAGCGCCACCGCCATCGAGGCGACCCGCTCGGCGGCGAAGGCATCGGTCGTCGGGTCGATGGCCTCGACGTTGGCGCGCAGGGCTTCCAGACGGCGAAGGACGTTGGGCAGCATGACGGCGACTCCGCGATCGTGTTCGTTGTGCCCGATGATGAGGCGCGACCCTCAACGAATCCTGAAGAAATTCGATCGACTTCCGGCGACGGGCGCCATTGCTCCGCCTTGCCCGGCCACGAGCGTCGCGTCAGGATGATTGCGGCGGTGCCCTCCTCGCCCTGCCGCTCACCATCGCAAGGACGACCACCGTGATCACCGGGATCCTCTTCATCGTGTTCTGGCTCGCGGCCGCGGCGGTCTGGTTCGTTCTGTCGATGAGCGCCGGAACCATGGCCAACGATGCCGGCGGCGCGTCGTCCGAGCTCCATGCCCGCATGCTCTTCCTCCTGGCGATCGGCCAGATCCTCGTGGCGATCGCCGGCATCCTCGGTGGTGCGTCCTACCTCTTCGTCGGCATCGGCGGAACGCTGTGGAAGACCTTCTGGCTCCTCCTCGCGATCGGCATCGCCATTCAGATCATCGCGGTCTTCCGCCTGTTCTCGGCGATGTGAGCCCTGCCGTAACGCCTCCTTAACCATGCGGCGCTCACTCTGGATCGATTCCGGAGCCCGTAGCCTCATGTCCTATCGCGGACGCATCCTCGTCATCGAAGAGCAGCCTCGCCCGGAGACCCGTCTCCTGTGGGAGGGCATCCGCGCCGAGGGCTGGGACGTCCACGCCGTACCGCTGTCGCGCACCCTGGAGCAGGCATCGTCCGCCCACCCGGATCTGGTCGTCCTCAATCTCGCCGGCACCGACGGGGACGTCGCCCGCACCCGCTATCTCGACACCGCCGCCCGCATGTCGCTGATGCGCGCCACCCGCCGCACCCCGGTGATCGCCGTCGACGACGGCGCCCTCGCCGACGAGGAACGGCCGATCGGCGTCGCCGACGTCATCCGTGCCCCTTGGTCGGTCGGCCACGTCGCCGCCCGCATCGGCTCACTCACCCGCCTCGCCACCATGCGCGCCGAAATCTGGCGCCGGCTGGAGACGGCCCAGCGCTACGGCCTCTCCCAACCCGATCTCGAACTCGGCGCCACGCTCGCCGACGCCCACGTCCTCGTCGTCGGCGCCGGCATCCGCTATTTCACCATCGAACGCGCCCTATCGAAGCGCGCCACCCTGGTCGGCGCCTTCACCATCGAGACCGCCCACGACTATCTGGAGCGCCGCTCCTTCGACGCGGTGGTTCTCAACCTGCCGCTCGACGACGCCGTCGACTTCGTCGAGGTGATGCGCCGCAATCCCGAGTGGTTCGCCCTGCCGGTGGTGGTGCTGACTGGCGACAACGACGCCCGCATGGTCGAGGCCGTCCACGAGGCCGGCGCCAGCGACGTCGTCTTCGCCGACGAGAGCGAGAAGGTGCTCGCCGACCGGGTCGAGGCGGCGATGACCGAACACCGCCTGCGCGAGACGCTGAAGCTCGCCTATGCCCGCGCCCGCCACCATGCGACCGGCGACGCCCTGACCGGTCTCTATGGCCGCGGCTTCCTGATGGACCACCTCGGCCTGCTGGTCGCCGACGCCCATGAGACCGGCGAACGCCTCTCGGTGGTCGGTCTCCGGGTGTTGGATCTCGCCGAGCTCAACGCCGAATGGAGCTGGTCGGGCGGCGACCACCTGTTGCGTCAGATCGGGTCGCTGATCGGCCGGCTGGTGCGCGGCGAGGATCTCGCCGCCCGCGCCGGCGGCGACCGCTTCGCCCTGGTGCTGCCGGCGACCGACGGCGAGGACGCCCTGCGCGTCGCCCACCGCATCGCCGGGGTGATCGAGACCACCGCCTTCACCGTCCCCGGCGCCACCGGCCCGGTCTATGTCTCGATCGTCGTCTCGACCGCCGAGGCCGAGCCCCACGACGACCCCGACAGCCTCTACGCCCGGCTCTTCGCCTGACCGCGTCTCGCCGCCCTCAGGCCGGCGCCGCGCAGTCGCGCATCCGCCTGAGACGGACCCCCGCCGCCGCCAGATCGGCCGGGAAGGCGTCGCCGGAGAAATAGGCCCATTCGTCGTGCCGCGCCCCGACGATCTCGTCGCCCGGAGCCCCGCGCCCACCCGGCATCGCCGGATGACACATGGCCAGCGGCCGCGCCCCCGCCCCGTCGAGGAAGCGACGGAAGTTCGCCCGATAGCTCTGGTCGGTGGCGAAGGCGGTCACGCCGCGGAAACCGTCGTTGACCCGGATGCCCCGCGCCCGCGCCCGCCGCGCCATGCCGGCCGACAACATCGACACGAACAGCGTCTTCGGCACCTCGATGCCGCGGCGGACGATGGTGGCGGCCGGTTCGTGGCAGTCGCGCACCCAGGTCGCCGCCGGATCGAGCGTTCCGTCGTCGAAGCTGTCGAACAGTGCCGCCCGCACCACCGGCAGCACGTGGACGTGCTGGTGACCGTCGAAGAAGTCCGGAGAACGCCCGAAGACCTCCCGGAAACGGCCGACTTGGCGCCCGATCTCCGCCTTGATCTCCGCATAGACGAGACGCCCGGTGAGGGCGCGGGCGAGGACCGACCCGAGCCGCTGTGGCCGCCCCCCGGGGGCGAAGGTCGGCATCGACCCGAGCGGAGTGAGTTCGGTGAGGGTGAAGTGCAGTCCGATGTCGGCGCGATCGGCGAGCGGCGCGAGCCGCGACGCGTCGCGTTCGAAGGCCTCGCCGCCGACCATGCACCCGGTCGCGGTCAGCCGGCCCGCCTCGATCAGCGCCAGTATCGCCTCGTCGATGTCGTCGGCGAGACCGAAGTCGTCGGCGCACAGCACGAGGTCCCGCAGACCGCGGCCCTTGGCCGCCGAACCCTCACCTCTACTCGCGAAACTCATTCCCCACGCTCACCTTCACCATTGACGGACCCGGCCTGGAGGGCGACACCTGTCGGCGCTCGCATCAGGCCGGATACATCATCCGCCAGCCCCGAGGAAAGGAAAACCGACATGATGGCCGCTCCGGTCGCCTCGAAGCCCGAGGGCACTCCCGGACCGATGGTGAGCGTCGTCCTGCCGATGCGCAACGAGTCGCGCGGTCTCGACCGGCTGTTCGCCCGGCTCGTCCCGGCGTTGAGCACTCTCGGCCTGCCCTACGAGATCGTCACCATCGACGACGGCTCGACCGACGACACGCTGGCTCGCCTCAAGGCCTTCCGCGACGAGGTCGCCCATCTCAAGGTGGTGTCGCTGTCGCGCAACTTCGGCAAGGAGATCGCGGTCACCGCCGGCCTCGCCCGCACGACCGGCGACGTCGTGGTGGTGATGGACAGCGACCTGCAGCATCCGCCGGAGTCGATCCCCGCCCTGCTCGCTCCGTGGCGCGATCAGGGTTACGACCTCGTCTATGCCCGCCGCATCAACCTCGATCGCGGCGGCCTGCTGCGCAACGCCTTCTCCAAGGCGTTCTACAAGGCCTTCGATTTCATGAGCGAAGTCCGCGTCGACCGCGAGACCGGCGACTTCACCGCCATCGATCGCAAGGTCGTCGACGCCTTCCTCGCCATGCCCGAGCGCAACCGCTTCAACCGCGGCCTCTTCGCTTGGGCCGGCTTCAAGACCACCACCGTCGACGTCACCATGGAGGAGCGCCACGCCGGCACCTCGCAATGGGGCTTCGTCAAGCTCCTGAAGCTCGCCGTCGGCGCCATCACCTCCTTCGGCACCCTGCCGCTCAAGGTCTGGGCCTTCATCGGCGGCCTGGTCTCGGCGAGTTCGCTGATCTACGGCGCCTATGTCGTGGTCAAGACCCTGCTCTTCGGCGCCGACGTGCCCGGCTTCCCCTCGCTGATGGTGGCGATCCTGTTCTTCGCCGGCATCCAGCTCATCGGCCTCGGCATCATCGGCGAGTACCTCGGCCACGTCTTCTCCGAGGTGAAGCGCCGGCCGCTCTACTTCGTCCGCGAGGCGATCGGCTTCGATACCCCGCCCGCCACCACCGCCCACACCCCCGGCATCACCGTCGAGGAGCATGCCCATCATGACCTCTGACGCCGTGCCGCGGCGCGGCGGGATCGACCTCGGCCTCGTCGCCTCGATCCTCGTCGTCGCCGCCGCCTGGGTCGTGCTCACCCGCCCGTGGCTCTCCGGCGCCTTCGCCGTTCCCTGGGACGCGGAAGCTCATTTCCGGCCGCAGATGGCCTTCCTCGCCCGTTCGCTCAACGCCGGCGAGAGCCCGTTCTGGAACCCCTACGTCTTCGCCGGCTGGGCCCAGATCGCCGATCCGCAGTCACTGATCTTCGCCCCGGCGTTCCTGATCCTGTCGCTGTTCGTCGCCGAGCCCGGCGCGGTGGCGCTCGACGCCACGGTCTATGCCCAGCTCGGCGTCGGCGCGCTCGCCCTCCTCCTGTGGTTCCGCGACAAGGGTTGGCACGTCGCCGGCGGAACCGTGGCGGCGCTGGCCTTCGCCTTCGGCGGCTCGGCCGCCTGGCGCATCCAGCACACCGGACAGGTGCTGAGCTTCGCCCTGGTGCCGTTGGTGCTGCTTCTCGTCGAGCGCATGATCGTCCGCCGCTCGATCGGCTGGGGCTTCTCCGCAGGTCTCGCCGCCGGCTTCCTGGCGCTCGGCCGCGACCAGATCGCCCTCCTCGGGCTCTACTTCCTCGTCGCCTATGCCGTCGTCGAGATCCTGGCGCCGGCCGATCGCCTGTCGCGCTTCGCCGGCTCGCTGCTGCCCGGCCTCGCCGGCGTCGTCGGCGGCCTCCTCGTCGTCACCGTACCGGTGGCGATGACGCTCATGCTCTCCGAGCAGTCCAACCGACCGGCGATCGACCTGATCGGTGCCGGCAAGGGTTCGCTCCATCCAGTCTCGCTGATCACCGCGGCGATCGCCGATCTCTTCGGCCAGGGCGCCCAGGACGTCGACTTCTGGGGGCCGCCGAGCGAGACCTTCGGCGTCACCGAGGTCTACCTCGCCCAGAACATGACCGCCGTCTATGCCGGCGCCCTGCCAGCCATGGCGGTGCTGGTGCTCGGCATCGGCCGCGGCCTGCTGCTCCGCCCGGCGATCCTCTTCCACACCGCCGCCGCGGTCTTCTTCGTGCTCTATGCGCTCGGCTGGTACACGCCCGCCTTCCGCTTCTTCTACGAACACCTGCCCGGCGTGGCGCTCTACCGCCGCCCGGCGGACGCCACGTTCTTCATCGGCTTCTCGCTCGCCGTCCTCGGCGGCTGGCTCGTCCATCTGCGCCTCTCCGGAACGCTGGCGCCCGCCGGACGCTTCGCGCAAGGCCTCCAGGCGGCACTGATCGTCCTCGTCTTCGCGGCCCTCCCCGTCGCCTTCGGCCTCCACGCCCGTCGGCTGGATCTCGTCTGGAAGCCGCTCGTCACCGCCGCGCTGTTCTCCGCCGTCGCCCTCGTGTTGCTCGCCGTCGCCGCCCGCCTGATGCGGGGCGACCGGCCGCTCGGCGCCATCGCCGCCACCGTCCTCCTCGGTGCCTTCACCACCGTCGACCTCGCGTGGAACAACGCCCCCAACGAATCGACCGCCTATCCGGCCGCCACCTACGACGCCCTCGCCTTCGACACCCGCGACCCGGTGATCCCCTTCCTGAAACAGAAGGTCGCCGAGACCCGCGCCCCCGACCGGCGCGACCGGGTGGAACTCGCCGGTGTCGGCTTCCACTGGCCGAACGCCGGCATGATCCACGGTCTGGAGAACACCCTCGGCTACAACCCGCTGCGCTTCTCCTGGTACGCCCGGGCGACCGGCGCCATCGACCATTCCGGACTGCCCGAACAGAAGGAATTCTCGGCGCTCGAGCCCTCCTACGACAGCCTGCTCGTCGACATGCTCGGCCTGCGCTTCATCGTCACCGGCGCGCCGGTCGAGACGATGGACGAGAAGCTCGCTCCCGGGCGTCTCGTCGAGATCGCCCGCTTCCCGGCGATCCCCGGCATCCCCCCCGCGCCCGGACGTGCCGAGACCTTCGTCTACGAGAACCCCCGCGCCCTGCCCCGCGTCCTCTTCGTCGACGCCGCTCGCCCGGCCGATTTCGATGCGATCACCGCCTCCGGGATCTGGCCCGAGGGCTTCGACCCGCGCCGCGAGGTGCTGCTGCCGCCCGAGGCGCTGCCCACCGGGCCCGTCGCCGGCGACGCCACCACCCCGGCCGGCACGGCGGCGATCGCCGCCTGGCACAACACCCGCGTCGACGTCGACGTCGAGGCGACCCGCGCCGGCTGGCTGGTGCTCAACGACGTCTGGCACCGCTGGTGGCGGGTCGAGGTCGACGGCCGACCGGCCGATCTCGCCCGTGCCGACGTGCTCTTCCGGGCCGTCCGGGTCGAGCCCGGCCGCCATCGGGTGAGCTTCGTCTTCGCCCCCTTCTCCGGCCTCTTCGCCGACCTGAAGGCCCGCCTCGCCGCCCGGCTCTGACCGCCGCCCCGGTGCGGAGAAGCTCGACTCTTCTCCTCGCCGCTCATCGACCGTTCACCGTCCGCGCCGAAACCGGTGGGGGCGGTCGCGGTCTTTTCCCCTTCTTCACGCTCTCGCCCGATGCTCGGCCTCACGAAACGCCCGAGAGGCCACGATGTCGACGAACCCGCTGCTCTGCGCCACCGCCCTGGTCGCGCTCCTCGTGTCCAGCCCCGCACAGGCCGGCATCTCCGCCTTCTTCGGCGGCCTGCGCGCGACCGCCGCCCTCGACACCCCGCCGTCTGCCCGTTGCCGACGGCCGAGGCGATCGTTCTCGACGGAGTTCTCCGGCAGGTCGAACCGCTCGAAACCTGACCGCCCCCCTCCGACTCGCGACAGTGACCGCCGCCGCGACCGGGAGTTACTCAAACGTTAACCATCTCTTCAGTGGTTGGCGTCACACTCGCAAGACAAGAACGAGAATCGGAAGGAGACGAAGACGTGTCGATCGCTGCAAGCCTCGCGCTCCTCTTCGGAATCGTGATCGGACTGCGTTTCAACGTCCGCGCCCTGTTCGGTCTCTGCCTGATGGTCCTGATGACCGGGGTTGCCGCTGCGCTCGTCGGCGTCATCGCCGTCGGAGATGCGGCGCTCTTCGCCATCTCCACCACCGTGGCGCTCCAGGTCGGCTACTTCGTCGCCGTGGTGATCGGCGCGATGCAACTCACGGACATCCCCGAACCGCAAGTCTCCGCCGAAACCCGCGAACTCCCGCGCCTCGGTGGCAAGGGCGCCGGACGGCAGCGGTCTCTCGGATGACGCCATGCGCAGCGCTCCCGGCGGGTCCGTCTCGACCACTCCGGCATCGCGCCGAAATCCGCTCCTCGGCATCTCGGCCGGGTTGAGCCTCTTCCTTCTCGAACCGGCCGCCTTCGCTCAGTTGCGCCCGCCCGCCGCCACGCCGCCGATCTGGACCCAGGTCCCGACCCGCATCGACCGGTCCAAGGACACCCGTGAAAGGGTGGAGATTCCGGCCCCGCCGCCGGGGTTCGTCGTCGCCGGCGATGCCCGCACCGACGCGGCGGGACGCCTGATCATCGGCGGTCGCTCCCATCGCCTCGTCGGCCTCGTCCCGATCGAACCGGATCGCCTCTGCTCGACCGCCGACGGTCGTCGTTGGGCCTGTGGCGTCCGCGCCCGCGCCCAGCTTTCCGGGCTGGTGATCGGCAAGACCCTGCGCTGTCACCACGTCGGAGATCCCGCGGCGGCCGAACCGGTCGTCGACTGCCGAGTCCGGGAACGCTCGGTGACCGAGTCGATGATCTCCGCCGGTCTCGGCGATCTCGATGCCGAGGGTGCGGCGATCGCCCATCTGGCGACCGCCCGCGAAGCCGCCCGTCGCGCCCGGATCGGCATCTGGTCGGCCCTTCCGCCACCCTGACCGGCGTCTCAGGACGCCCCGTCGCCGCTCGGCTCCCCCGGCAGGGTGATCGTGACGCGCAGGCCGTGCGGCTCCACCACGCCGAAGTCGATCCGCCCACCATGGCCCGTGATCGCCGCGTCGACGATCGCCAGCCCCAGACCGAAGCCGCGGTGGTCGTCCATGTTGCGTGCCGCATCGCCGCGGACGAAGGGCTTCAGCATCGCGGCGCGTTGCGCCTCGTCGATCCCGGGACCGTCGTCCTCGACCTCGATCACCGTGCCACCGCCCGCCCCGCCGTGCAGCCTGACAACCGCGCGCGTCCCGTATTTCAGGGCGTTGTCGACCAGATTGGCGACCGCCCGCTCCAACGACACCCGTCGCACTCGCCGGACCAAGTGATTCGGCCCGTCGTAGGTGACGTCGCGACCGAGATCCGACCAGCCGTCGCAGATGGTCTGGATCGTCGCCGAGAGATCGACCAGCCCCGGAACCTCCTTGTGGCGCCCCTCCGCCAGATAGGTCAATGCGCCCTCGATCATGTCGGTCATGCCGGTCAGGTCGCGCAGGATCTCGCCGCGCATCGCCTCGTCGGCGACGAACTCGGATCTGAGCCTGAGACGGGTGATCGGGGTGCGCAGATCGTGCCCCATCGCCGCCAGCATCCGCGTCCGATCGTCGACCAGGGTGCGGATGCGCAGCCGCATCGCCTCGAAGGCGGCGGCGGCCACCCGCACCTCCTCCGGCCCACGCTGCGGCAGTGGCTTCGCCTCGCCCTCGATGTCGAAATCGCGCGCCGCCACGGCCAACGCCCGCAGCGGGCCGACGAGCCCCCGCGCCGCCCACAGCCCGAGCAGCGCCGACGACAGCCCGGCGAAGACGATGCTGAGCGTCCAGGGGCCGAGGAAGAACAACGGTGGCGGTGGCGGCGGCCGGTCGGTGAACAGGATCCAGTCGCCGTCGTCCAGGCCGACCGCGATCCGTCCGCCCATCGGCGGCGGCCCCGGTGGCCCCGGCGACGGCTCTCTGCTCCCCCCGGGGGGCACCGCCGCCCCCGGCCGGCCGAGCATCACTACCGTCGCGGTCTCGGCGATCCCCTCGAGCGGCGGTGGCAGACGACGCGGTCCGAACGGCCGTGCATCGCCGCGCCGGATCGCGGGGGGCGTGTCGTGGAGGAGTTCGAGTTCGATCTCGGGAATGGCGCGCGCCGTATTCGCGACCAGCCGCAGCCGATCGGCACCCGGCGCGGTCGCCGCGATCATCCGCACCAACGTACCCGGATGGACCAATCCGCGCCGGCGATCCTCCTCGAGCCCGTGATTGGCGACGATCGCCAGTTGGATCAGCACGACCGACGACACGACCACCGCCGCCGTCTGGGTGGCGATGCGCCGCGGCAGGAGCCGGCCGAACGGGTTGGTCATGACGTCTCGACTTCCGCCGTGAACATGTAGCCGCCCGAGCGCACCGTCTTGATCATCTCGGGATGATGGGGATCGGCTTCCATCTTACGCCGGATCCGACTGATGAGAATGTCGATCGATCGCTCGAACGGCCCCGCCGCCCGCCCCTGGGTGAGGTCGAGCAGGCGATCGCGGGAGAGCACACGCCCCGGTCGCTCGACCAACACCAGGAGCAGGTCGAACTCCGCGCCGGTGAGCGCGATCTCCGCCCCGCCCGGACTGGTCAATCGCCGCGCCAGCGCGTCGAGCCGGAACCCGGCGAAGGCGAACTGCCGCACCGTTCCCTCGCCGGACGTGTCCGCCGCCTCCACCACCCGGCGCAGCACGGCGCGGATGCGGGCGAGCAACTCGCGCGGATTGAACGGCTTGGCGAGATAGTCGTCGGCCCCCATCTCGAGACCGATGATCCGGTCGAGTTCGTCACCCTTGGCGGTCAGCATGACGATCGGGATGCGCGTGTCCCGCCTGAGCCGGCGGCAGATCGCCAGCCCGTCCTCGCCCGGCAGCATCAGGTCGAGCACGATCAGATCGAACCGACCGTCGGCGAGCCGCTTGTCCATCTCCTTCCCGTCGGCTGCCACCGAAACACGGAAGTCGTTGGCTTTCAGGTAGCGCGCCACCAGCGCACTGATCTCGCGGTCGTCCTCGACGACCAGGATGTGAGGTGAAGCGATCATGGTCATCGAATGCCACATCCTCCGGGTTTCGCATCAGCTTTTTTGTATCGGATTGTATCTGTCGGAGAAATGGAAACACCGAGACATCGCATCGTCCTTGCGCTTAACGCCGGGTTAACCCTCACGGCGCGTTCTCGTCTGGAGCGAGAAGGCCGTCGTCTTTCTCACCACCCCGAAAGGACAGCACATGTCGTCCGTCACCGCCGCCGGTTCGCAGATCGGGATGATGTCGCCGCGCGAGAGGCTCCAGCAGGTGCTGGAGTCGCAGATCGCATCCGGCGAGATCGCCGCCACCGACGAGAGTGCACTCGAGTCCGCCCTCGACACGATCGACGAGGCGATGAAGTCCGGGGCCTCGTCCACCGCTTCGACACCGCCGAAGCCCGGCGACATGGAGGACAAGATCGCTGCCCTGATCGACCGACAGGTCGAGGCCGGCACGTTGACCTCCGATCAGGCGGAGGAGTTGAAGGAGCTCTTCGCCTCCGCCGCGCCGCAGGGTGACCGCGGCCCGGTTGGTGCCGGCGGCCCGCCGCCCCCGCCGCCCCAGGGCGGAACCGACGAAGCGTCGGGCGCGTCCTCGTCGACCTCCGCCGACCAACTCGCCTCGCTCCTCGCCGACTTCCTGAAGCAATTGCGCGAGACGACGGCCGGCACCGCCGGCTATTCGACCGACGGCTCGTCGAAGACGACCTCGGCGAGCGCCCTGGTCCTCGACAAGACGGCGTGAGCGGGACGCGGACCGACCCACGCCCGCCCTGCATCGTTCGACCGAGCCGGCGCCTCCCCGCCGGCTCTGGCGCCTCGGGGTGGAATGCCGCTAGACTGCGGCCTCTCGCGCCGCACCATGGCGGAGCGATTCCACTCGACGACGAGACCCGATGACCGACCGCGCCACCGAGATCCTCGCCCATCTCATCGCCTTCGACACCACCAGCCGCAATTCCAACCTGCCGCTGATCGAATGGGTCGAGGACCTTCTCGGACGCCACGGCGTGCCCTTCGAGCGCGTCCTCGATCCGACCGGCACCAAGGCCTGCCTGTGGGCGACCGTCGGCCCGCGCGACGTCCCCGGCTACGTGCTGTCCGGCCACACCGACACGGTGCCGGTCGAGGATCAGGACTGGGCGACCGACCCCTTCGAACTCACCGAGATCGGCTCGCGCCTCTACGGCCGCGGCACCTCCGACATGAAGGGCTTCGCCGCCGTCTGCCTGTCGAAGCTCGACCGCATGCTGGAGGCGCCGCTCGCCCGGCCGATCCACCTCTGCCTCTCCCACGACGAGGAGGTCGGCTGCATCGGCGTGCGCAATGCCCTCGCCCGCATCGACGAACTCGCCCCGGTCGCGCCACTCGCCGCCTTCGTCGGCGAGCCGACCAACATGGCCGTCGTCGTCGCTCACAAGGCGAAGTGGAGCTACCGCGTCACCGTCCGCGGCCACTCCTGTCATTCCTCGCTGGCGCCGAGGGGCGTCAACGCCATCGACGCCGCCTGCGAGGTGATCGCCGAGATCCGCGACATCGGCCGCCGCTTCGAGACCGAGGGCGCCCGCGATCCGCTCTACGACGTGCCGTTCTCGACCGCCCATGTCGGGACGATCCAGGGCGGCACCGCGCTCAACATCGTACCCGAGCGCTGCACCTTCGAGTTCGAGTTCCGCATGCTCGCCGGCATCGACCACCAACCCTTCGAGGACGAGCTGCGCGCCTTCGTGGCGAGCGAGATCGAGCCCTGGATGAAGACCCGCGACCCGGCCACCGGCATCGACATCGAGCTGGTGAACGGCTTCCCCGGCTTCGACACCCCGCCCGAGGCCGACGCCACGGTCCTCGCCAAGCGGCTCGCCGGCCGCAACGACCACACCAAGGTCGCCTACGGCACCGAGGCCGGCCTGTTCGTCGCCATGGGCCGCATCCCGACGGTCGTCGTCGGCCCCGGCTCGATCGGCGAGGCACACATCCCCGACGAGTTCATCGAGAAGGCCGAGCTGGAGAAGTGCGGCACCTTCCTCGACCGGCTGATCGACCACTGCCGCACGTGAGACCGCGCCGGCGAAGTCCCGACCTGTTCGAAACATCGCCGGCGAAGGCGAGCCCGCACGGGTGCCGGCCGGTCGGGCCGTGACACTCGTGACATGAGCCTTCATTTCTGCCCGGCCGAGCGCAACACGAAGGCGATGACCTCGGCCACCGCCTTGTAGAGCTGTTCGGGGATCTCGCTGTCCAGTTCGACCTGGGCCAGAGCCGCGGCGAGCAGCGGGTTCTCCTCGACCGCGACACCGTGCGTCTCCGCCGTCGCGAGGATCGCATCGGCGACCGCGCCGCGCCCCTTGGCGACGACGACCGGCGCGCCCTCGTGGTCCCATTGCAGGGCCACCGCCAGACGCTTGCCGTCTCCTTCGCCGTCCTCGCGCCCCACCCTCGCCTCCCTCAGAGCTTCACGTCGACGAGATGCCCGGCCCCGGTCGCCGCGGCGCCGCTCGCCGGCCGCCCGGTGGCCAGATGGATGCTCTCGACCGGGATCGCCGCCGCCTCCAACGCCCCCTGGAGCCGCCCGACGTCCGCCCCGAGCCGGGCCGCCGCATCCGGCCGTTCGGCCCATAGCCCGATCGACAGCCGTTCGCCGGAGAGCCCGATCTGCGCGTGGATCGGCCCGAGCGGCTCGACGTCGAGCGAGAAGCGCACCCGCCAACCCTTCGTCGCCGCCGCTTCGCCACGCCCCCGCCCGCCGTCGCGCTCGATCGTCATCTGCACCACGCCGGTGGCTCCCCCCTGAGCGAGCGGCATCTCCACCGTCCATTCGCGTGTCGCCCGAGCCTCGCTCGCCGGCGCCGCATCGTCCGGCCGGCGATCGAGCGCCGCGAACTGTTCCAGCAGGATGCGCGACAACGCCCCTTCGGTGCGCTCCAGCGCCCGCCGTCCGAGGTCCTCGGCTCCATCCTCTCCGACCCGCTCCACCGTGAGCGCCGCCTGCCCGCGCGGCGCCTGACCGCGCCGAGGTGGAGCGGGCCGCAGGTCGCGCTCCGGTCCCAGCGAGGCGAGCGCCGCCACCACCGCCCCGGCTTCGGTCGACCGCGTCGTCGTGAGGCTTCCGGCGAGCTCGAGCCCCCTCACCACCACCTTCAACAGGGCCTCGACCCCGTCGTCTGCCGCCCCGGCCGGTGCCGCCGCGCCCGCTGCCGGCGGAGCGACGGTCGCCTCGGCCAGCGATGCCGCCGCGGCCATCGGCGTTTCCGTCCCCGTCGGCGACGGTCCCGGCTGCGCCGCGGCGCCGGCCCGTGTCGGGCCCGTGGCCGCCGTGCCCCCCGGCGTGGACATCGCGATGCCCGTGGCGCCACCGCTCGCCGCCCCCGGAGCCACGCCGATCGCGCCGGTCGTCGTTCCTCCGCCGGTTCCACTCGCCGGACCCGGCGACGACGGCGGCAGCGGCGAGGTCCCGGCCGAGCGAGGCGCAGCGGCCGTCATGCCGATCGTCGGTTCGAGGGCGTTCGACGATGTGGCGACCGGCATCCCCGTCGGCGCGCCACCGGCCGATACCGGAGCCGCCATGGCTCGCCCGGCGGCGGGCCCATCGGAACGCCCCGCCGCCACGCCCGGAGCCGGCGGCGAATTCCCTGCCGCCACAGACGGAAGCGGCGCCGTGCCGGTCGTTGCCCCGGCCGACGGCGGGCGCGTCGCAGTCCCGGCGCCGGGCGCCGGCGATGCCGAACCGCTGCCGGCGCCGCCTGCCCCGGGCGAAGCCACACCGGTGCCCGCACCCTCGCCGCCGCTCGATCCGGAGACGACGCCGCCATAGGCTCCCGCCACCCGGCCGGCGAAGGAGCGTGCCGTCGATTCCACCCGTCCCGCACCGTCGCCGGCGCCACGTGGCATCGCGGCTCCGGGCCCGACCGCCGTGCTCGCGGCCGAACTGCCCGTGCCCGCCGTCGCGAGGCCACCCGTCACACCGGCGCCGGCCGGTGAACCGCGCGGCGGCGTTCCCGCCGACTTCGCCGACGCCCCGACCCAGTCGCCGAGCGCTGCCCGCAGCGCGAAGAGGGCCGCCTTGAGATCCTCGCCCGGCGCCGCCCGCCCCACCGCGTTGCCCGCCAGCCGCGACTCGAGAAAGACCCCCGATCCGACGACCGCCCGGCGCACCGCCTCGGCACTCGGCATGCCGTTCTCGCCGAGCCGGGCCTGCATCAACTGCGCCACCACGGCGCGCACCGGCTCCGGTACACTGCCCTTCGGAGCCGCCGCGAGGCCGGCGAGTGTCGCGTAGAGCGGCGCCAGCCCCGACTGGTTGGCGGCCGCATCGCGCACCGCCTGGGCCAGCACCTGGGCCGCCGCCTCGCCGCCGCGCCCCACCGCAGGCGCGACCGCCGCACCGCCGGTCTGCTCGACCACCGTCACCGCCGCGCGCCCGCCGCCGTCGACCGCGCGCACCTCGAGCCGGAACGTGTCGCCGACCGCCGGAGCGCGGCGCCCGAAGGCGGCGACGTCGACCTGCATCATCCCATGGCGGCTGGCGACCACGGCGATGCCCTCCGAGAGCGACGCCACCCGCACCTCGACCACCCGTCCGCTGGCGAGCTTGGCGAGATCGAGCCCGCTCGTCGGCACCGATGTCGGTGGAGCGACCGAAAAGCCGTCGTCGGCAGCCACGTCCGCCCCCCGTTCAGCCTGGTTTCCGGGCACGATGCTACGCTCGCCGCGGCACCTCGGCAAACCGTCCCGCGTCATCGATGCACGGCCGTCGAGTGATCCGTGACGCGGCCGCCCAGTGCTTGCGGCGATTCGGGGCAATGAGTTGAATTCGTTCGCAAACGGCCCCTTCACAGACGACCCGCTTCATACTAACGTCACACCCCGCGCGTAGAGGTCTCGTCAGAGCCCATCGCTCAGTTCCCCTCCTCGTCGTTGCGGGTCACGGCCGTGCAAGCGTTCAAGCGTATCGTCGGACACATGGGTGCGCCCAGCGCCTTCGAACTGGGTGTCGTCGCCGTTCTCCTGGCGCTGACGGGCCTCGCTCTCCTACGCTGATCGCGCAGCCCGCCCAGGCCTTGCCTTCGCTGTCGGACGACCGCACGATACCGCGCTCCGACGACGAAGCAGGGTGGCTCATGACCGCGACAGATCCCGTACGTTCCCACGATCCGGCGACGACCTCGCCGGGCGCGCGCCGCCACGGTATCCGTCTCGATCGCCTCGCCGCCCTGATCGCCCGTGAACGCGCCGCCTATACCGCCCGCCGCCCGCGCTCCGCCGCCCTCGCGGTCGAGGCCGCCGAGCACTGGCACGACGGCGTGCCGCTCCACTGGATGAGCGACTGGGGCCTGCCCTTCCCGATGTTCCTGGAGCGCGCGAAGGGCTCGACCCTCGTCGATGCCGACGGCAACGACCACGTCGACTTCTGCCTCGGCGACACCGGCTCGATGTTCGGCCATGCGCCCGAGCCGGTGATCCGCGCCGTCGCCGAGCAGGCCGCCCTCGGCATCACCGGCATGTTGCCCTCGGTCCACGTGCCCGAGGTCGGTCGCCTGCTCGCCGCCCGCTTCGGCCTGCCCTGGTGGCAGATCACCATGACCGCCTCGGATGCCAACCGCTCGGTGATCCGCTGGGCCCGTGCCGTCACCGGTCGCTCCGACATCCTGGTCTTCGACGGCTGCTATCACGGCGCCGTCGACGACACCCACGTGCGCCTGCGCGACGGTCGGCCGATCCTGCGCCCCGGCCTGATGGGTCAGGTCTGGGACCTGCCCGAGCACACCCGCGTCGTCCCCTTCAACGACCCTGCCGCGCTCGAGGCGGCGCTCGCCGACGGCAACGTCGCCCTCGTCCTCACCGAACCGGTGATGACCAACATCGGCATGGTGCTGCCCGATCCGGGCTTCCATGCGGTGCTGCGCGATCTCACCCGCAAGGCCGGCACGCTCCTCGCCATCGACGAGACCCACACCATCTCGTCCGGTCCCGGCGGCTACACCCGCGCCCACGACCTCGATCCCGACTTCTTCGTCCTCGGCAAGCCGATCGCCGGTGGCGTCCCCGCCGCGGTCTACGGCTTCACCGATGCCGTCGCCGAGGGCATGAAGCAGGCCCGCGCCGCCACCCCCGGCTATTCCGGCATGGGCACGACGCTCACCGCCAACGCACTCGCCGTCGCCGCCATGCGCGCCTGCCTGACCCATGTGATGACGCCCGGCGCCTGGGATGACATGATCGCGCTCGCCGACCGGCTCGCGGCGGACCTCGAGGGCGTCATCGCCCGTCATCGCTTGCCGTGGGTGGTGACGAAAGTCGGCGCCCGGGTCGAGTTCATGCTGTCGCCGACCCGCCCCAGGGACGGCGGCGAGGCCGGGAAGATCGGCGATGCCGAGATCGAGGGCGCGCTCCGCCTCTACCTGATCGAGCGCGGCGTCATCGTCACGCCCTTCCACAACATGATGCTGATCGCCCCGACGACGACGCTCGCCGACGTCGAGCGGCTGATCACGGCCTTCGACGCGGCGCTCACCGAGTTGGCCGAGTGAACCGCCCTCCCGGAAACGAAGAACGCCGCCCGAGGGCGGCGTCTTTTCATGGTCGACCGTCCGAAACGACGATCTGGTTCAGATGAAACGTCCGAAATAGAGAACCGCATCGAGAGCGGCCAGAACCGCCATGATACCGAGCGCGGTCCGCACCATCCGGCGATCGCGCCGCGACACACGAACCTTCTGCACCCCCATCGGCGCGGCTTCGACCACCGCCTGCCCCATTCCCGAATCCATCACCGCACCCGTCTCCGCAATCGACGTCATTGCCCCACTCCCGACACGAGAAGCACGGGAAGAGGATCGAATCCACACCCTTACCGAATGGTGAATCGGAAGCCTACAAAACTGAAATTCAGGGCGGACTCAAGACGACTGTCTGTGGATCGCAGACATCGACGACGCGCAGTTGCGCCCTTGCATCACCCTGCCAATGATCGAGGCCGAGTGCACCCACCACGTGCAGCGGTCGCCCGCGCGACGCCAGGATGGCGCGACCGATCGGCTCGTTCGCCGCGCGGAAGGCGATCGCCTTGATCTGCGCCCCGTCGCCACCCGCCAGCGACAGCCGCACGTGCCCTGCTCCGACCTCGTCGGCGAAGGCGACGCGATGGGCGGGAAAGGCGAAGAGCGGCTCCGGCTGCCCCGATCCGTAGGGCCCCGCCTTCTCCAGAGTCTCGATCAGATCGACGCTGGCCGCCCCCGCCGTCATCGCTCCGTCGATCTTCAGATCGCGCCGCTCCAGCGCCGTCGCCACCGTCGACGACAGCCGTTCGGCGAGGAACTCCCGCACCGCGTCGAGTCGGCTCTCCTCGACCGTCAGCCCCGCCGCCATCTTGTGGCCGCCGCCCTTGGGGGCGAGCCCTGCCTCGACCGCGGCCCGCACCGCCGCGCCGAGGTCGACGCCCGTGACCGAACGCGCCGAGCCGGTGCCGAGCGGCCCGCGATCGAAGGCGACGGCGAGCGCCGGACGGTTCCACCGTTCCTTCAGCCGCGCCGCGATCAGCCCGACGACGCCCGGATGCCACTCCGCCGACGAGGCGACGACGATCGGTCCCGGGTCGGTGCCGAAGCGCGCGACGATCTGCGCGTCGGCCTCCTCGACCATCGCCGCTTCCATCACCTGCCGCTCCTTGTTGAGCCGGTCGAGGTCGGCGGCGATGCGCTCGGCCTCCACCGGGTCGTCGGTGGCCAGCAGCCGCGAGCCGAGCCCGGCGTCGCCGATTCGCCCGCCGGCGTTGATCCGCGGGCCGATCAGGAAGCCGAGGTGATAGGGCGACATCGGCCCCGAGAGCCGCGCCACCACCGAGAGGGCGGCGAGGCCGACGTTGCGGCGCCTGCGCGCCACGGCGAGCCCCTTGACCACGAAAGCGCGGTTGAGCCCGATGAGCGGCACCACGTCGGCGACCGTGCCGAGCGCCACGAGATCGAGCAGCGCCAGCAGGTCCGGTTCCGGCCGCCCCCGGAAGAAGCCGCGTCGCCGGAGTTCCCGCGCCAGCCCGACCAGCGTCACGAAAGTGACGCCGCAGGCGGCGAGATGGCCGAGGCCCGAGAGATCGTCCTGGCGGTTGGGATTGATCACCGCGATCGCCGCCGGCAGTTCGACGCCGCACTGGTGGTGATCGATCACCACCGTGTCGAGCCCCGCCGCCCGCGCCGCCTCCAGCGCCTCGAACGAGGTCGAGCCGCAGTCGAGCGTCACCAGGAGCCGTGCCCCCGCCGCCGCGAGACCGCGGATCGCCTCGACGTTGGGGCCGTAGCCCTCGATCAGCCGATCGGGCACGTAGACGATCGGATCCGAGCCGACCTCGACCAGCCAACGCCGCATCACCGCGGCGGAGGTCGCCCCGTCGACGTCGTAGTCGGCGAAGAGCGCGATCTTCTCACCCGATTGGACCGCATCGGCGAGGCGCACCACCCCGGCGTCCATCGCCGTGACGGTCGACGGGTCGGGCATCAGCGACTTGATCGTCGGATCGAGGAAGCCGAGCGCCTCCTCGAGCCCGACGCCCCGCCCCGCCATCACCCGCGCCACGATCTCCGGCAGGCCGAGGCGCTGGACCATGGCGGAGGCGAGCGAGGCGGCGGCGAGATCGAGACGGTCGACCCAGGTCCGCCCGGAAGCGGAGCGCGTCACCCCCAGCACGGCACGCGGGGCATCGTCCTCGGCGAAACCGAACGGCGGCATGGCGATCCTTCTCGATGAGCCGAAGCGGGCGCGACTCGCCCGTTCGTCCGCCGCATCATCGCCGCTGGTGTCGCCCGGCGGTACCCCCCGACGGCGGCAGCGGCCGACGGTGGCCACGAACGAAGGAAAGGCGCCGATCGGCGCCCTCCGAAGTCGTCTCTGCCGCCCGCTCAGGCCTTGATCCGGACGTAGCTGCCCGGCGCGTCCTCGATCGGCTTGAGCTTCTTGCCGCCGGGCTTGCGCGCCGCCACCTCCGCCGGCGCCAGCGACGTCAGCCACGCCTGCCAGTGCGGCCACCACGAGCCGGGCGTCTCCTTCGCGCCGGCGATCCAGTCCTCGAGCTTCCCCTCGGGTCTGCCGTTGGTCCAGAACTGGTACTTCGGCTTGGCCGCCGGATTGACCACGCCGGCGATGTGACCGGAACCGGCCAGCACGTACTGGACGTCGCCGCCGAAGTACTTGCAGCCCTCGAACACCGACTTCGCCGGAGCGATGTGGTCCTCGCGGGCGGCGAGGTTGTAGATCGGGATCTTCACCTTGGAGAGATCGAGCTTGACCCCGTCGAGCTCCATGCGGCCCTGCGACAGGTTGTTGTCGAGGTAGCAGTTGCGCAGGTAGTAGCTGTGGTTCGCCGCCGGCATGCGGGTCGAATCGGAGTTCCAGTAGAGCAGATCGAAGGGGAAGGGCTCCTTGCCCTTCAGGTAGTTGTTGATGAAATAGGGCCAGATCAGGTCGTTCGAGCGCAGCATGTTGAAGGCCGAAGCCATCGACCGCCCCTCGAGGTAACCCTTGGCGCGCATCTTCTCTTCGATCTGGGCGATCTGCTCCTCGTCGACGAAGAAGGTCTTGAGATCGCCGGCATACTTGAAGTCGACCTGCGTGGTGAACAGCGTCGCCGACTTGATCCGGTCGTCGCCGGTCGCCGCGCACCAGGCGAGCGTCACCGACAGCAGGGTGCCGCCGACGCAGTAGCCGATGGTGTCGACCTCGCGTTCACCGGTGGCCTTCTCGATCACGTCGATGGCGCCGAGGATGCCCTCCTTCATGTAGTGCTCGAACCCCTTCTGCGCCTGGCGCTCGTCGGGGTTGACCCAGGAGACGACGAAGACGGTGTTGCCCTGCTCCACCGCCCAGCGGATGAAGCTCTTCTCCGGGTTGAGATCGAGGATGTAGAACTTGTTGATCCACGGCGGCACGATCAGCAGCGGCCGCTTGCGCACCTTCTCGGTGGTCGGCTCGTACTGGATCACCTGACAGACGTCGTTCTGGGCGATCACCTTGCCCGGTGTCATCGCCAGGTTCTTGCCGACGGCGAAACGGCTGGCGTCGGACTGGCGAATCTTGAGATCGCCGCCGCCGGCGACGATGTCCTCGGCGAGCATCTTCAGACCGCGGGCGAGGTTCTCGCCGTTCGAGGTCATCGTCTCGCGCAAGAGTTCCGGATTGGTCAGGAGGAAGTTCGACGGGGCGAGCGCCGCGGTGATCTGCTTGACGTAGAAATCGGCCTTGGCCTTGGTCCGATCGTCGAGCGCGCTGGCGTCTACCACCAGATCCTCGGCCCAGCGCGAGGTGATGAGATAGAACTGCTTGAGGAAGTCGAAGAAGGCGTTGTCCTTCCACTCCGGATCCTGGAAGCGCTTGTCTTTGGGATCCGGCTCGGCGACCGGGGGGACCGGCTCGCCGCTCATCCGCTTCAGCGTCGACGACCACAGGTCCATCCAGCCGCCGACCAGCTTGTTCTGCGCCTGGATGGCGCGCGCCGGGTCGGCCAGCCAATACTCGCCGACATGGGCCAGCGTCTTGGTGACGTTGGCGATGTCGGCACTCATGTCGATCGAGGTCTCGCCCGTCTCGCGCGGCTTCAGATAAGCGGCCGCGGCCTTGCCGGCCTGCTCCATCGCCTTGGCGAGATTCTGCGCGAAGGTCTCGGGATCGTCGACCATGTAGCGCAACAACGAGCTTCCATCGAATTCGGCCATGAACGTCGCGTCTCCCTGCCGGCGATCCTTGTCGTTTCTCGAACGCGGGCGCCGGCCCCTCTTCGTCCGCATCGGCGAGGCGCGACACACCGGTCCGGTGACATTCCGCCGGGAACCGTTATCATCGAGCAACTCTAGCACCGAGGATGCTCGCAGGTCGTGACGAAACGAGCAACGCAGAATTACGTAGCATTTCGGCGGATCGGCTTCGCCGCCGTCGTCGTGGCCGCCGCGGCCGGGCTCGCCGGCTGCTCGAGCAGCGACTACGCCACCGCCGCCGCATCGCCTTCACCCGCCGCCGTCGACCTGCCTCCGCAACCGACGAAGCCGACGGTGCAGCGGTCCGACCTGCCGCCGCCCGCCGCCCACACCGGTGCCGACGGCTATCCGAACGTCAACGTCGACACCGCCTCGCCGACCCGCACTCCGGTCCGCTCCGCCGAAGAGCGCGATCGATTGGAGGCCGAACTGATGGCGCTGGGCGAGCGTCAGCGTTCGAACACCGGCGGCACACCCCAGTCGGTCGTCCAACAGCTGCAGGATCTCGGCCGCCGGTCGAAGGCGGAGGCCCTGAAGGAAATCGAATCGGGCAAGGCCCCCGACCAGCCCTGAGGGCAGCGGGGACCGAATCGGACGCCTCGCGAACGCGCCCGGCGACCGAGGGTCGCCGCCGTCACGGGGTGTCGTCGTCTCGTCGTTCGATGGATGCCAAGTGCGGCGACATCTGTTAAAAGGCGGTCCCTTCGCGCCGCGTTTCGCCGTCGTTCGGCCACATCGCGGAGCGATCGAGGGAGGGAGCGGGCACGAGAACGTGCCCGCGGGATGAACCGAGGCTCGGCGGCGGCCGAGAGACATCGCGATCGGGCAGCACCCGGCCGCGAGGCGCATGAGAAGGTCTGGACCCATGGACGAGTTCCACAAGATCCGGCGTCTGCCGGTTTACGTCTTCGAACAGGTCAACCGTCTCAAGGCTCAGGCACGAGCCGCCGGCGCCGACATCATCGATCTCGGCATGGGCAATCCCGATCTGCCGACCCCGCGCTTCATCGAGGAGAAGCTGATCGAGACGATCGGCAAGCCGCGCACCAACCGCTATTCCTCGTCGAAGGGCATCCGGGGTCTGCGTCGGGCCCAGGCGAACTATTACGAGCGCCGGTTCGGCGTGAAGCTCAATCCCGACACCCAGATCGTCGCGACGCTGGGGTCCAAGGAGGGCTTCGCCAACATGGCGCAGGCGATCACCGCGCCGGGCGACGTGGTGATGTGCCCGAATCCGAGCTACCCGATCCACGCCTTCGGCTTCCTGATGGTCGGCGGCGTCATCCGCTCGATCCCGATCGAGCCGGGGCCGGAGTTCTTCC
>ERZ1645187.261-NODE-261-length-51464-cov-7.175281_pt1 | contig 51464 bp, 40 predicted proteins | sample MGYA00575352_ERZ1645187 | MGnify/ENA primary metagenome ERZ1645187 (study PRJEB40837, sample SAMN11349314) | freshwater sediment metagenome | isolation source: river sediment | host: Sediment | place: India: Wazaribad , New Delhi | collected 2017-02-21 ... | reverse complement strand
TTGCAGTGGACGCAGTTCTGCGCGTTGATCTGCAGGCGCGGTTCGCCTTCCTCAATCCCGACGAATTCATAGACGCCCGCCGGGCAATAGCGGGTTTCCGGCCCGGCATATTGCTTCAGGTTGACCTCAACCGGGATCGACGGATCCTTCAGCTGCAGGTGGCAGGGCTGATCTTCCTCGTGGTTGGTGTTCGACAGGAACACGCTCGACAGACGGTCAAAGCTGATCACGCCATCGGGCTTCGGATAGTCGATCGGCTTGTACAGGTCGGCCCGCTGGATTGCTTCGCAGTCGCGGTGATGCTTCATCGGCTTGGCAATGCCGAACCCGAACAGGGTACGCAGCCACATGTCGGCACCCGCCAGGATCGTGCCAAGATCGCCGCCCCACTTCGCCACCAGCGGCTCGGCGTTCTGGACCAGCTTCAGTTCCTTGGCGATCCAGCTGTCGCGGACAGCGGCATCATATTCCGCCATCGAATCGTGTTCGCGGCCAGCAGCGATAGCTGCGGCAGCGGCTTCAGCTGCCAGCATCCCGCTCTTCATCGCGGTATGGCTGCCCTTGATGCGCGGCACGTTGACGAAACCGGCCGAGCAACCGATCAGCGCACCGCCCGGGAAGTCCAGCTTCGGCACCGACTGCCAGCCGCCTTCGTTGATCGCGCGCGCGCCATAGGAAACGCGGCGACCACCTTCCAGAATGGCGCGGATCGCCGGGTGCTGCTTCCAGCGCTGGAATTCCTCGAACGGATAGACGTAGGGATTCTTGTAATCGAGCGCGGTAACGAAACCGAGCGCAACCTGGTTGTTGGCCTGATGGTACAGGAAACCGCCGCCCCAGCTGTCGCTTTCCGACAGCGGCCAGCCCTGGGTGTGGATCACGCGGCCCGGCACGTGCTTGGCCGGATCGATGTCCCACAGTTCCTTGATGCCGATGCCATAAACCTGCGGTTCGCAGTCGGCTTCAAGGTCGTAACGGGCCTTGACCTGCTTGGTCAGGTGGCCACGCGCACCTTCGGCAAAGAGGGTGTACTTGGCATGAAGTTCCATGCCCGGCTGATAGTCGGCCTTGCGGCTGCCATCGCGGGCAATGCCCATGTCCTGCGTCGCCACGCCCTTGACCGAGCCGTCTTCGTTATAAAGCACTTCGGCAGCCGGGAAGCCGGGGAAGATTTCCACGCCCAGTTCTTCGGCCTTGCTGCCCAGCCAGCGGCACAGGTTGCCAAGGCTACCGGTGTAATTGCCGTCGTTCGACATGAACGGAGGCATCGGCCAGTGCGGGATCGAGATGTGCTTGCCCTTGGTCAGGACCCAGTGCCAGTTGTCCGTCACCGGGGTTTCCGCCATCGGGCAGCCCTGCTCGCGCCAGTCGGGCAGCAACTCGTCCAGCGCCTTGGGATCGACCACGGCACCCGAAAGAATGTGCGCGCCGACTTCGGAACCCTTTTCCAGGATGCAGACCGAAAGTTCAGGATTAACCTGTTTCAGCCGGATCGAAGCGGCAAGGCCAGCTGGGCCTCCCCCAACGATCACCACGTCATACGGCATCGATTCGCGTTCACTCATGACCTAATCCCACACCCTGTCTGGTTGGTATCTTGCGGCGAAAACCCTTGAAAGGTGCCGCGGGGCAGGTCAAGACCCGAGACGTGACTTTCTCTGGCCAGAACTCTTCCAGCGGGACCGACCTGTCCGCCGCCATCGCCGCCGCGCTTGACTGGTGGCAGCAAGCTGGCGTCGATCTGGACTATGATGATGCCGCGCGCGACTGGCTGGCCGGAGCAGCGCCTGCCGCTACGGCGGAGCCTGCGCCGCCGGTCCTTGTCCTGGCTCCAAAGCCGCCCCCGCCGCCTGCACCACGGATCGGCGGCGAGCCGGGAACCTGGCCCACCGACCATGCTGCATTCGTGCAATGGTGGCTGTCCGAACCCCTGCTGGACAATGGGCAGGTTTTTGCCCGCGTCGCTCCCCGTGGGCCGCGTGAAGCGCCGATCATGGTCCTGGTCGATCATCCCGAAGCAGGAGATTCGGACCGCCTGCTCTCCGGAGAGGAAGGCAAACTACTCGATGCGATCCTGCGCGCGATCGGGATCGAACCGGATCAGGCTTATGTCGCCAGCGTGCTGCCACGCCATATGCCGCTCCCCGATTGGGACGGCCTGGCCGCAGGAGGACTGGGCGAACTGGCGCTGCATCACGTCGTGCTGGCCGCACCGCAGCGGCTGATCACCTTTGGAAAGCACGTCTCATCGCTTCTCGGCAACGACCCGGCGAAAAGCGCTGACCCCGCCCGCCATTTTTATCAAGTAGGCGCAGGCATACCGGCTCTGGCAGCGCCAGCGCTTGGCACCCTCATGGCACGGCCACGGGGCAAGGCGGGTTTGTGGCGGGCGTTGCTTGATTGGCAGGGCGCCTGACGCAGACCCAAAAAGGGACGAAGCGGGGACAACCTGATGACAATTTCGAAGCAGCATCTGCTGGCTGGCGTAGCGCTGGCACTTGCGGCGATTGCTGCGCCGCACGCAGCACAGGCCAATTCCGCCGCAATGGAATATTTCACCAAGCGGGCAGACCGCTCTGCGGTGCCAAGCCTGCTCAGCGCTGATGATCGCGCCTATTACACCGCCGTGTTCGACGCGATCGAACGGAGCGACTGGGCCAAGGTGCAAGCCATGTTTGCCGAGCGCGCCGATGGCCCGCTGCACCAGATTGCCAAGGCAGAATACTATCTGGCTGCCGGTTCTCCCAAGATTGAGCTCGACGCACTGAATGCCTGGCTGGCAGGCGGAGTGAGCCTGCCGCAGTCGGAACAGATCCTGTCGCTGGCCCGCAAGCGCGGCGCGACTACCCTGCCCGCCCTGCCGCCGGCCAACCGGCTGGTCAGCCTGCCTAGTTTTGCCAAGCGCATCCGCCCGCGCGAAACGGCCGACGGCACCATGCCCGCCGCGATTGCCGCCGCGATCAATGCCAAGATCAAGGAAGACGATCCCGCCGGGGGCAAGGTCTTGCTCGACGGGATCGATGCCTTGCTCTCTCCTCAGGCGCGTGCGGAGTGGCGCTCGAAAATCGCCTGGAGCTTTTACATCGAGAATGACGATGCCAGCGCCCTGGCCGTGGCCCAGACCGTGCAGGATGGCAGCGGTCCGTGGGTTGCTGAAGGCTGGTGGATTGCTGGCCTTGCCGCTTTACGCCTGAACGATTGCACCGCTGCCGCCGATGCCTTTGCCCGCACCGCCCAGCTTTCCACCAATGCCGAACTGACCGCCGCCGCGCATTACTGGAACAGCCGCGCGCTGGTCCGCTGCCGTCAGCCGGAAAAGGCCTCGGCCCCGCTGCGCGCAGCCGCGCGGATGGACGAGACGCTTTACGGGATGCTGGCCGCCGAACAGCTTGGCATGAATCTGCCGCGCACGCACGAAGCGCCAGACTTTACCCAGACCGACTGGCAGCAGCTGCGCGATGTCGGCAATATCCGCACGGCCGTCATGCTGGCCGAAATCGGTGAGGACGGGCTGGCCGACGAAGTGCTGCGCCATCAGGCGCGGATCGGCGCACCGTCGCAGTATCAGCCCCTCTCGCGTCTGGCCCGCAGCCTGGGCCTGCCCGGAACGCAGATGTGGATGGCCTATAACGCCCCGCCGGGCGGCAAGCCGGAGCCAGCCGCGCGCTTCCCCACGCCCAAGTGGACGCCCGTTTCCGGATGGAAGGTCGATCCGGCGCTGATCTATGCCCACACCCTGCAGGAATCGATTTTCCGGACCAAGGTGGTCAGCCCCGCAGGCGCGAGGGGCCTGATGCAGATCATGCCCTCTGCCGCCCGCGATCATGCTCGCGCATTTGGCGTTGGCGGCACGGCAGCCGATCTGGGCAAGCCGGAAGTAAACCTGGCCTTTGGCCAGCGCCATCTGGAAATGCTGCGCGACTCTCCCGGCACGCAGGGTCTGCTGCCCAAGGTGATGGCGGCCTATAACGCTGGCCTGACCCCGATCACCCGCTGGCAATACGAAGTGAAGGATCAGGGCGATCCGCTGCTGTGGATCGAAAGCGTCCCCTATTGGGAAACGCGCGGCTATGTGAACATCGTGATGCGCAATTACTGGATGTATGAACGGCAGGCCGGCGGCCCGTCCGAAAGCCGCATGGCGCTGGTTCAGGGCCTGTGGCCTACCTTCCCCGGCCTTTCCGGATCAAAGGCAGTGCGCATCGGCAAGGACGGAACGCTTCTGCGCGGGCGCTGATTGGCTGCTGAATTGACCTTCGGCAGGTTCTGGCTGAACCTGCCGGTCATCCTACCCGATCTAGCAGCTTTAACCGGCGAAGCGGATCAGGCGGCTATCCGCCACAGCGGCCGTGCGGTGCGGCACCACGTCGCGGACATATTCCTCGTTCTTGACCATGGCCATGAAGGCTATGCTGTTGGGATAGCCCATGACGAAAGCCTCGTCCCACTCCCCTTCCGGGCCAGTCACCACGCATTCCATCGGCGCTTCCCAGACCATGGCCGCGCCGTCATTCAGCACGACCCGCTGAAATCCTTCCTTGTAGATTTCATAGGCCTGACGCCCGGTCAGACCCTTGCCGTGCATGGGATGGCCTTCCGGATATTCGGCCAGATCGCGGAACTTGATCAGGTTCAGCATATGGATCGGCTTATCGCGCGGCAGGTCCTTGAAGCGCTGCCAGTTCTCGCGGCTGGGATCGACGTAGCCGCTCATCACGCGTCTGCCAGCTTATAGTCGCGGAACTGGTCCCGCAGGTCCTTCTTGCTGATCTTGCCGGTCGCGCCGTGGGGGATTTCGTCCACAAACTCGACCGCATCGGGCAGCCACCACTTGGCCACGCTTTGGGCCAGGTGATCCTTGATCTCCTGCGCCGTAACTTCCATGCCCTTCTTCTTGACCACGACCAGGATCGGGCGTTCGTCCCACTTGGGGTGGTAGATCCCGATGGCGGCGGCTTCGGCCACGGCGGGATGGCCCACGGCGGCGTTTTCCAGTTCGACCGAGCTGATCCATTCCCCGCCAGACTTGATCACGTCCTTGGTCCGGTCGGTCAGTTGCAGGGTGCCATCCGGGTGAAGGATACCGACGTCGCCGGTATTGAACCACTGATCGGCATCGGTCGCATCGGCATCGGCCTTGAAATAGCGCTTGATCACCCACGGCCCGCGCACCTGCAGCGCGCCCGCCGTCTTGCCATCGCGCGGCAGGACGATGGAAGAATCGCCAAGGTCCACCGTGCGCAGTTCGACGCCAAAGGGCACGCGGCCCTGCATCTGCTTTACATCGACCTGCGCGGAAAAATCCTTGTCCGCCCAGTCAAAGGTCTTGGCTCCGGTGGTGCCGATCGGGCTGGTTTCGGTCATGCCCCAGGCATGGGCGACATTGACTCCGGCCTTCATCAGCCGCTCGATCATGAAGCGCGGCGCGGCGGAACCGCCGATGATCGCATGGCGCAGGGTCGGCAAGGTGATGCCGGTTGCGTCCATGTGCTGGAAAGTCGCCAGCCAGACAGTCGGCACGCCAGCGGAATGGGTGACCTTTTCCTTGTTCATCAGGTCACACAGCACGGCCGCATCGTTGACCGCGCTGAACACGAACTTCACGCCCGCAGCCGCACCGCCCCACGGCAAGCCCCAGCTGGCAGCGTGGAACATCGGCACGACCGGCAGCATGACCGCCGTGGTGTCAAAATCAAAGATCGAGGGCTGCAGGCTGGAAATCGCGTGGAGCATGGTCGAGCGATGCTCGTACAGCACGCCCTTGGGATTGCCGGTCGTGCCGCTGGTGTAGCAGAGCATGCAGGGATCGCGCTCGTCGCCAGTGGCCCATTCGGTATTGCCGTCCTCGGCCCCGATCCAGGCTTCAAACTCGCCATTGTCAAAGCAGATGAAGTGCTTGATCGTAGTCCAGCGCGGCTTCATCCGTTCAACAATCGGGGCAAAGGTGTGGTCGTAAAGCAAGACCTGATCTTCGGCGTGATTGGCGATATATTCCAGCTGATCGTCGAACAGGCGGGGATTGATAGTGTGGAGCACGCCGCCCACGCCGACCGCGCCGTACCAGCTGACCAGATGGCGCGAGTGGTTCATGGCGAGGGTCGCCACCCGGTCGCCCTGCTGCACCCCCAGCTTGCGCAGGGCCTGTGTCATTTTCAGAGCATCGCGGCGGACTTCGGCCCAATTGGTGCGGGTTTCGCTGCCATCGGCCCAGCGCGTCACGATCTCGCGCGTGCCATGCTCCCGCGCGGCATGATCGACCAACCGCGTGACCCGAAGATCCCAATCCTGCATCGCTCCCAGCATTTCTCTCTCCGTCCCGTTGTTCGTTTTGGCGACAACACCGGAGCAGCCGGGATTTAACCCGCCCTGACTGCCCCTGGCTGCCGCAGTTGCGCCCTGTGCAGCTACGCGACGAGTTTCAGATGCCCTGCACCCCGCCGCGCGCTTAATGACACATTGGCAATACCTTCCACGGTTGCCAAGCGTTCTGCAAGTTCCCCATCGACCATGAAATCGCGGCCCAGCCTGACCTGCGGTTCTTCGCCGCTGCCAGTGCGCAGCCGGACGATCACTTCACCGCGTCCATCGCTGCCGGGAACCAGCAGCATGGCAAGGTCGGCAAAGACCTCTGGCCGCAGCACATCAAATTTCAGCACCATGCTGGCCGCGCTTTTCACTTCGGACAGTGGCCGCGCCCCGCGCACGGTGATGCGCGGCGGCTCGTCCGCACTTGGCGCATCAAGCTCAACCGTCAGCAACAGGCAGGTGCCGTCCTTGGCCCATTGCTGCATCGGCTCGACCAGCGTTTCTTCAAAACAGGCGGCAGAGAACTGGCCGGAATTGTCAGAGAAATCGGCCCGGACGAAATCGGCCCCGCGCCGCGTCTTGCCGCGGTTCACGCTTTCCACCATGGCCGCCATCACGGCCTGCGCCCGGCCACCGCCCGGCACGCCGGTTTCCATCAGGCTGGCATAGGATCGCGCCCCATTGGCACTGGCCACCGCGCGCCATTGCTCAACCGGGTGAGCGGCAAAGTAGAAGCCGAAATTCTCGCGCTCCTTGGCCATCTGCTCGGACTTGGACCAGACCGGAGTTTCCGTAAGACGCATGGCCGGTGCGGCGTGATCGTCACCGCCGAATAGGCCGTGCTGACCACTGGAGCGGGTGCGCGCAGCCTCGTCCGCCACGGCCAGCAGCATGTCGGCATTGGCCAGAACCTTGGCCCGGTTCGGTTCCAGCCCGTCGAATGCGCCAGCGGCGGCCAGCCCTTCCAGCTGGCGGCGGTTCATGCTGCCTTGCGGTACGCGGCGGAACAGGTCTTCCAGGCTGGCAAAGCGGCCATTGGCCTCACGCTCGGCCACGATCGCATCCATCGCCTTTTCACCGACGTTGCGGATTCCGGCCAGGGCATAGCGCACGGCGTAGCCTTCTTCGGTCGGCTCAACGGTGAACTCGGCCTCGCTGCGATTGATGTCCGGCCCTTCCAGCGCCACGCCATTGCGGCGCATGTCGTCGACAAAGACGGCCAGCTTTTCCGACTGGTGCATGTCGAAGCACATCGCCGCAGCATAGAATTCGTGCGGGTAATGGGTCTTCATCCACGCGGTCTGGTAAGCCAGCAAGGCATAGGCCGCAGCGTGCGACTTGTTGAAGCCGTAGCCGGCAAACTTGTCGATCAAGTCGAACAGTTCGTTGGCCTTCGCCGCCTCGATGCCCGACACCTGCTTGCAGCCATCGACGAAACGCTGACGCTGCGCGTCCATTTCGGCCTGGACCTTCTTGCCCATGGCGCGGCGCAGCAAGTCTGCATCGCCCAGCGAGTAACCCGCCAGGATCTGCGCGGCCTGCATGACCTGTTCCTGATAGACGAAAATCCCGTAGGTTTCGCCCAGAATGCCCGCCAGCTTTTCGTGCGGATATTCAATCGATTCCGCCCCGTTCTTGCGCCGTCCGAACAAGGGGATGTTGTCCATCGGACCCGGACGATAGAGCGAAACGAGCGCGATGATGTCGCCAAAATTGGTCGGCTTCACCGCCGCCAGCGTGCGCCGCATCCCTTCGGATTCCAGCTGGAACACGCCCACCGTATCGCCCGACTGAAGCAGGTCATAAACCGCCGTATCGTCCCACGGCAGGGTCGACAGGTCGATCTCGATCCCGCGCTTCTTCAGCAGTTCCACCGCCTTTTTCAGGACGGACAGGGTTTTCAGGCCAAGGAAGTCGAATTTGATCAGGCCCGTGTCCTCGACATATTTCATGTCGAACTGGGTCACCGGCATATCCGAACGCGGATCGCGGTAGAGAGGCACCAGTTGGGCCAGCGGACGATCCCCGATCACCACGCCCGCCGCGTGGGTAGAGCTGTTGCGCGGCAGGCCTTCCAACTGGACCGCCAGATCGACCAGCCGCTTCACCTCGTCGTCGTTGTCGTATTCGCGCTTGAACTCTGCCGCGCCGTTCAGGGCGCGCGGCAAGCTCCACGGGTCGGTCGGATGGTTGGGCACCATCTTGCACAGGCGGTCGACCTGGCCATAGCTCATCTGCAGGATGCGCCCCGTATCGCGCAGCACGGCGCGGGCCTTCAGCTTACCGAAGGTGATGATCTGGGCGACGTGATCGTGGCCGTATTTGGCCTGAACATAGCGGATCACTTCACCGCGCCGGGTTTCGCAGAAGTCGATATCGAAGTCCGGCATCGAGACGCGTTCCGGGTTGAGGAAGCGTTCGAACAGCAGGCCGAGCCGGATCGGATCAAGGTCGGTAATGGTCAGCGCCCAGGCGACCAGCGAACCTGCACCCGAACCGCGCCCCGGCCCCACCGGAATATCGTTGTCCTTGGCCCATTTGATGAAGTCGGCAACGATCAGGAAGTAACCGGCAAAGCCCATGCGGTTGATGATGCCGGCCTCGAAATCGAGCCGGTCGTAATAAACCTGCCGTTCCTCTTCCGACATTTCGCCATAGGGCTCCAGCCGCTTTTCCAGACCGGCGCGGGCGTCATCAACCAGCATCTGCTCTTCGCCTTCGCGGTCCCCGGCAAGGCTGGGCAGCAGCGGCTTGCGCTTGGGCGGGGAAAAGGCACAGCGCTGGGCAATGACCAGCGTGTTTGCGGTTGCTTCAGGCAGGTCCTGAAACAGCTCGCTCATCATCGGCCAGCTTTTCACCCACCATTGCGGGTTGGACCGGGGCCGCTCTGCCGCATCGACATGAGTCGAATTGGCAATGCACAGCATCGCATCATGCGCGTCGTAGAAACCGGGCTCGCCGTAAGCGGCGGGGTTGCTGGCGACCAGGGGCAGGTCGCGGGCATAGGCAAGGTCAATCAGCGGCTCTTCCGCCGCTTCCTCCGCCGGATCGTCACGCCGGGCGATTTCGATATAGAGCCGCCCCGGAAACAGCGCCTCCAGCTTGCTGCAATAGTCCCGCGCCGCTTCTTCCTTGCCATCGGCAAACAGGCGAACCAGCGCCCCCTCGCCCGCACCGGTCAGGCAGATCAGGCCGTCGCTATGCCCGTCGAGGTCGGCAAAGGTGACATGCGGTTCCAGTTCCAGCGGGCGATCAAGGTGCGCGCGGCTGACCAGATGGCACAGGTTGTTCCAGCCAGTTTCGTTCTGGGCGTACAGCGGCAGCCAGTCGATCGTCTCGCTACCATCGCGGCGAATGCCCAGCAGCGTGCCGATGATCGGCTGAATTCCCGCATCCTTCGCCGCCCCGGCAAAGGACATGGCGGCATAAAGCCCGTTACGGTCAGCAATGGCGATGGCCGGAAAGCCGCGCTCTTTCGCCAGCTTGGCAATCGCCTTGGGGTCAATCGCCCCCTCAAGCATCGAATAGCTCGACAATACGCGCAAGGGGACGAAAGGTTCGAAGGCCATGGTCAGACCCTAGGGTCAGCCGCCGGGATTCGCAAAGGGCTGAGCAAGCTTTTCACAACTTGCCGCATTCCCCACCACGGCAGCCAGCGGTCAGAGCAGTTTTTCGATGTCCTTGGCGATGGATGCCGGCTTGTCCGTCGGGCCGTAGCGGCGCACCACCTTGCCATCGCGGTCAATCAGGAACTTGGTGAAGTTCCACTTGATCGATTTGGTTCCCATCACGCCCGGCGCTTCGCTTTTCAGCCAGGAATAGAGCGGCGTTTCATTCGGACCGTTGACTTCAACCTTGGCCATCAAGGGAAAGCTGAGGCCGAAATTGACCTTGCAGAATTCCTCGATCTGATCCGCCGTGCCGGGTTCCTGCCCGCCAAACTGGTTGCAAGGGAAAGCCAGCACTTCAAAGCCGCGTTCGCCATACTGCTTCCACAGGGCCTCCAGCCCGTCATACTGCGGGGTAAAGCCGCACTTGCTGGCGGTGTTGACCACCAGCAGAACCTTGCCTTGCTTGTCGGCCAGATTGAGCTGCTTGCCGCCCGGCAGATCGGCAGTGAAATCGGCAATCGTGGTCATGGCACTCTCCCCAGCATTACGTTTTGACGCAGGATAGGGGCCACGGCCCCCGCGTCAATCGCCTGGCCCTGCCTGAAGGTGCAGGTCTGCCGCCTATGCCAGCACGCCGTTATGCAGGCGCACCACGCGGTCCATCCGGGCGGCCAGCCGCTCGTTGTGCGTGGCGACCAGGGCGGCGCTGCCTGTGCCGCGCACCAATTGCAGGAACTGTTCCAGCACCCGGTCCGAAGTCCGCTCGTCCAGATTGCCGGTCGGCTCGTCCGCAAGGACCAGCGCAGGCCGGTTGGCCAGCGCGCGGGCCACGGCCACGCGCTGCTGCTCACCACCGGAAAGCTGGCTGGGGCGATGGTCAAGCCGCTCGGCCAGGCCAAGGGCAGTCAGCAATTCCCGCGCCCGCTCTGCCGCCGGTGCGCGCGCCGTGCCTGACACCAATTGCGGCAGCATGACATTTTCCAGCGCAGTAAAGTCCGGCAGCAGGTGGTGGAACTGATAGACAAACCCGATCCGGTCGCGGCGCAGTTCGGTGCGTTCATCGGCGGACAGGCGCGAGGCATCAACCCCAGCAATGTCAATCTCGCCGCCAAAGCCGCCTTCCAGCAGGCCGACCGCTTGCAGCAGGGTGGATTTGCCCGAACCGGACGGACCCAGCAGGGCCACGATCTCTCCGGGGGCAACCTCCAGATTGACGCCGCGCAGCACCTCGATGCGCTCGCCGCCCTGTTCGAAACTGCGGGTCAGGCCCGCAAGGCGAATGACGGGCTTATTCATAACGGAGCACCTGAACTGGATCGGTACTGGCCGCACGCCAGGCCGGATAGAGCGTGGCGAGGAAGCTGAAGCCCAGCGCCATGACGCAGATCAGCCCAACCTCGACCGGATCGGTCCGCGCGGGCAGTTCGGTAAGAAAGCGGATTTGCGGGTCCCACAGGTTCTGCCCGGTAATGATCTCGATAAAGCGAACGATCGGCTGGCGGAAGAACAGCACGAGGAAGCCCAGCGCCAGGCCGCCCAGCGTTCCGGCAAGGCCGATGACCGAACCCGTAGTCACGAAAATCTTGAGCACCGAGCGGCGGCTGGCACCCATCGTCCGCAGGATCGCAATGTCGCGGGTCTTGGACCGCACCAGCATGATCAGCGAGGACAGGATATTGAACGCCGCAACCAGCACGATGATCGACAGGGCAAAGAACATCGCCACCCGTTCCACCTGCAAGGCTTCGAACAGGCTGGAATTCATCGTCTTCCAGTCTACCACGGCCACTTCACCGGCATACTTCTGGCGTACCGGCTCAACAATTTGCGAAGCCTGATCAGGGTCTTTCACCTGCACTTCGATCATGCCCACCGCATCGCCCATCATCAGCAGGGTCTGGGCATCCTGCATCGGCATAACCACGAAGCGTTCGTCCAGATCATAGACCCCTACTTCGAACACGGCAGCGACCTCGTAGGAGATCTGGCGCGGCACCGTTCCGAACGGGGTCGATTGGCCCTGCGGGTTGATGATCGTGATGAAGTCGCCGACCCGCGCACCAAGGTTGGTGGCAAGCTGCGAGCCCAGCGCAACCTTGCCCGCATCCGGCTTCAGCGCGGCGATGTTGCCCGCAACCACCTTGGGGGCAAGGGCGGCAATGTCTTCCTGGGTCTGGCCCCGGGTGAAGATCGCCTCGGCCCGGCCATTGAAGCTGGCCAGCAGCGGCTGCTCGATCAGAGGCGAGGCACTGACCACGCCCGGCGTGGCCCGCGTATCCTGCAGGACGGCGCGCCAGTTTTCCAGCTTGCCGCCATAGCCCTGAATGATCGCATGGCCGTTCAGCCCGACAATCTTGTCAAACAGTTCGGCGCGAAAGCCGTTCATCACGCTCATCACGATGACCAGCATCGCGACCGAGAGGGTAACGACCCCGACCCCGATCCCGGCTACTACGGCAATTACCGCCTCGCCCCGCTCTGGCATCATGTAGCGTTTGGCGATGGTCCATTCGAATGGGGATAGCAGCAAACCGTTTCTCGACACGAATTTGGAAAGGAATGGGCAGGATTTAGGGCGATTGCTGCCGCAGGGCAATGCCCCCGCCCTTGCCTTCGCGGGCAAATCTCGCCAAAGGCGCAGCAACAGGGCAGATCCAGCGTCGGGCGACTCATCATGAACATTACCCACCCCTTCCTTGACGCAGATGGCGACAAGCTGCGCGAGGAATGCGGCATCTTCGGCGTGATCGGCGCCAAGGACGCTGCAGCAATGACTGCGCTTGGCCTCCACGCCTTGCAGCATCGCGGTCAGGAAGCTGTCGGCATCGTCAGCTTTGACGGACAGGAATTCTTTGCCCGTCGCGGTCTGGGCCACGTCGCCCAGGTCTTTTCCGATTCCACCATCCTGGAAGAACTGCCGGGCGAAATGGCCTCGGGCCACGTTCGCTATGCAACGACCGGCGGACAGGGCCTGCGCAACGTCCAGCCGCTCCACGCCGATCTGGCGCGCGGCGGGTTTACCGTTGCCCATAACGGCAACATTTCCAATGCAATGGCGCTGAAGCACGAACTGGTGGAACGCGGTTCGATCTTCCAGTCGACTTCCGACACCGAAGTGATCATCCACCTGATCGCAACCAGCCGCTTCCCCAAGCTGCTCGACCGCTTCGTCGATGCGCTGCGGATGCTGGAAGGCGCCTATTCGCTGATCTGCATGACTCCCAAGCGGATGATCGCCTGCCGCGACCCGCTGGGCATTCGTCCGCTGGTCATGGGCAAGATTGGCGATGCGACCATCTTTGCCAGCGAAAGCGTTGCGCTCGACGTGGTTGGCGCTGACTTTGTGCGCGAGATCGAGCCGGGCGAACTGGTCGAAGTGCGTGCCGATGGCCGCATTTCCAGCCATCGCCCGTTTGGCGAGACCAGCCCGCGCCCGTGCATTTTCGAACACGTCTATTTCAGCCGCCCGGACTCGGTGATGGGCGGACAGTCGGTCTATGAAGTGCGCAAGCGCATTGGCATGGAACTGGCCAAGGAATCTCCTGCCGAAGCCGATCTGGTCATCCCGGTGCCGGACAGCGGCGTGCCTGCCGCCATCGGCTATGCGCAGCAGAGCGGCATTCCGTTTGAACTGGGCATCATCCGTTCGCACTATGTCGGCCGCACCTTCATCCAGCCATCGGACGGCGCACGCCATGCCGACGTGAAGCGCAAGCACAATGCCAACCGCGCCCTGGTGGAAGGCAAGCGGATCGTCCTGATCGACGATTCCATCGTGCGCGGCACCACGTCGATGAAGATCGTGCAGATGATGCGCGATGCTGGCGCAGCCGAAGTCCACATGCGCATCGCCAGCCCGCCGACCGAGCACTCCTGCTTCTACGGCGTCGATACGCCAGAGCGGAACAAGCTGCTCGCCGCCCGGATGGGCGTTGCGGAAATGGCCGAATTCATCGTTGCAGACAGCCTTGCATTCGTCTCGATCGACGGGCTCTATCGCGCGGTGGGCGAGGCAGAGCGCAACAATGCCTGCCCGCAGCACTGCGACGCCTGCTTTACCGGCCAGTACCCGACCCCGCTGACCGACATGGCCGACCGCGAGATCGATACCGGCCAAATGCCGCCAGCCACCGGGCAAGTGAAATGAGCGAGTTTGCCGGTCAGATCGCACTGGTCACTGGCGCAAGCCGGGGCATCGGCGCGGCCATTGCCGAAGCTCTGGCCGCGGCTGGCGCCCACGTGGTGCTGACCGGGCGCGATACCGGCCAGCTTGAAGCGGTCGAGCAGCGGATTTTCGATCAGGGCGGCAGCGCCACCATCGCACCGGTCGATCTGGCCGATGCAGACGGGATCGCGCGGCTGGCCAATGCCGTTGCCGAGCGTTGGGGCAAGCTGGACATTCTCGTCCATTCAGCGGCAGTCCTGCCCGAACTGATGGCGGCAAAGGACATCGACCAGACCGCCTTTTCCAAGGCGCTGACGATCAACGTGCTGGCAACCCAGGCCCTGATCGCGCGGTTCGATCCGCTGCTGCGGGCCAGCGCCGACCCGCGCCTCGTTTACCTTACCACCAGCGTCGCCACCGCGCCGCGCGCCTTCTGGGGCGGTTATGCCGCCAGCAAGGCCGCCGCCGAAGCGCTGATCGATTGCCATGCGCAGGAAACCCGCAACATCAGCAAGTTGCGCGTTGCAATCATCGATCCGGGTGCCACCCGCACCGCCATGCGGGCCAAGGCCTATCCGGGCGAAGACCCCAAATCGGTCAAGCTGCCCTCGGTCGTTGCAGACCGGGTCGTGGCCCTGCTGGGCGAGGAATTCACCAGCCCGCACCGCGAACGGGTTAACCAGACCTCGTAAACTGCGGTCAACCGCATCGGTCCATATCCTGTCAGGCCTGCCGCGAAACCCTGTGGTGGGCCTGTCACAACATGGGGTACGCCGATGTCTGAAAATCTGCTGATCCAGAACGACGCCTATTTCACCGCAGCGCAGGAAGATCGCTCTGCCCCGCGCACGCGCCTGACGATCCCCGCCACGCTGCGTGTTTCGGGTGGACGCGGTTTCCAGACAGTCGTTCACGACCTTTCGCTGAGCGGTTTCAGCGCCGCTGCGGTCAATCGCATTCGTCCCGGTTCGATCTGCTGGCTAACCCTGCCGGGCATGGAATCGCTGCAGGCCGAAGTGGTCTGGTGGGACAACAGCCTGATCGGCTGCGCCTTTGAAAAGATGCTTTCACCCGTGGTGCACGAGAATATCCTGAACCGCTGGAGCGGCTCGGCATCAGTCAGAACCTGACCACCAGCCGCGCCGCGACACTGCCAATGGCAGCAGCGGAGCAACACCTCTGCGCGGCGGAGTAAAACTCAATTCCGCGCGGCAATTCTGGCCAGTGCCGCGTCCATCGCCGGCAGGGCCGAACTGCGCGCCGGAATATCGCTGGCGAAAATGGCGAAAAACAATCGCTGGCCGCGCGCCGACAGGAAAGTGCCGACCAGCGCGCTGGTCGCGTTGAGCGAGCCGGTCTTGGCCGCCAGATTGCCTTCCAGCGGAGTTCCGGCAAACCGGCGCTTCAGGGTGCCTTCCCGGCCCGCAATTGGCAGCGATGCAAACCAGTCAGTGCCCCACGGCTGCCGGCCGGCCCAGCGCAGCAAGCCAATCGCGGCGCGCGGGCTGATCCGGTTGTAGGTCGACATTCCCGATCCGTCCCACAATTCAAACCCGACCGGATCGATCCCGGCTTGCTCCAGCAACTTGCGCTGCGCCGCGCTGGCCCATTGTTCGGACTGGCTGGCACCGCCCAACCTGCGGAACAGGGCCTGCGCGTGAAGGTTCTGGCTGACCTGGTTGATCGTAACCACATCCTGCGCCAGCGGCGGCGGCGTGAGGCTGGCCAATGGCTTTGGTCCGCTTGCCGAAGCAGGAACCGGACTTGCCCCATCCGCAACCTGATCGGCCAAGGCCGGGCCGCGGTGGCGAGCGCGGATCTGGCCGGTCACTTTCACCCCGCGCGCGATCAGCAGCTCCTTCAGCGCCCAGGCGGCATAGTGCGCCGGATCATCCACGCCCAGCCGGTCCGTCCATGGCGCGGCATTGGCCGGGATCGTGCCATAGAGGCGCAGTTCCGAGCCATTCACCGCCCGCTCGACAAACAGCCGGGTCTGCCCGCCCGCAGCAACAGTCACCGCCTCGTTACGCAGCCCGTAATAGCCCGGAACCTGAACCTGCGGTGCCTGCCCAACCGCGCCCGGCCTTACCGACAAGCCCAGTTCATTGTCATCCAGATTGAGCGCGGCAACCGCAGTGCCGGAATCGGTCCCGATATTGTTCCAGCTCATCCCCGGAACCCAGCGCTGATCGGGCCAGAAGGTCGCATCGCCAATCACGTCATGAACCTGCCGCGTGGACCGGGCGACGGCATCGGCCAGTTCCGCCAGGCAATTGACGGCGCAATCGGGCGCGCTGGACATCCGCGCATCACCGCGCCCGAACAGGACGACATTCAGCCCGGCCTGCCCTTTGCGACTGTCCTTTTCCAGCCAGACCTGCGCACCGCCAGCCCGATCCGGCTGGGCCATGTCCGGCAAGAGGGCATAGGCTGCAGCGGTGGTAAACAGCTTGGCCGTAGAGGCCGGGATGAACCGCTGCTCGGCATTAAGCGAGACGATCTCGCGCCCGTTTCCATCAACCACCAGCAGGCCAAACCGCGTTCCCTTTGGCGCGGTAGCCAGGATGGCTTCCACATCCTGCTGCAGCGACGGCGCATGGGAGGCAGCCGGGGCCTTGGCTTGGGCATTGGCATGGGTCTGGGCCGGAACGGCAAGACCAAGCAGGGCCAGCGGGATCAAAGCGTTGCGGATCATGCGGCCCTTATGTGCAATGCGTCAGCGCAAGTCGACAAGCTCAACCGCAGGCAGCGGGTCCGCCCCCGGCTGCTCGGCCCAGTGGCGAGAGTTGAGCACCCCGCCATCGGCCCGCAAGTTGGCGACCTGATCCAGATCGACTTCGGCAAAGACCCATTGCGCGGCATCCATCTCGCCTATGGCAATCACCCCGCTGGCCGGCATCCCGCGATCGGGCGGAGCATAGATCGCCGCCGCGCCGCGATTGACATCGACTGCCGGAGACCATGGCGCTTCGCCGACGGTGGGCGAATGAACCGCATAGCACTGCCCCTCCAGCGCCCGGGCCTGCGCACCGATGCGGACCCGCCAATAGCCATGTTCGCTATCGGTGCAGGACGGCACCAGCAGCAGTTCCATCCCCGCCTCAACCTGCGCCCGGGCGAGTAGCGGAAATTCGCTGTCATAGCAGATGTTCACGCCAATCCGGCCCAGTGCCGTATCGAACAGCCGCAGCATGGGCGCAGCGCTGACGTGCCACTCCTCGCGCTCGAACCGGGTCATGACCAGCTTGTCCTGCACCCCGACCTTGCCCTGCAGCGTGAACAGCCGCGTGCGATTGACGTAAGCGCCATCCTCACGCGCAGCGGGCGCGCTGGCCGCCAGAATATGCAGGCCATGCCGTGCGGCAAGTTCGGCGTGGAGCGCGTCCACACGGGGCAGCAGGTCCGATACGGTGCGCAGCGATCCGGCCAGATCACCCATCGTCGCCGGATCAAGCGAAGCCAGCTCCATCGCGCCATATTCGGGAAACACCGCCAGCGCCGCCCCTGCCCCGGCAGCTTCTTCAACCCAGCGGGTCAGCTTGGCGGCATAGGCATTCCAATCGGCCAGTCGGCCAATCGGATATTGCGCAGCGGCGACGGTAAAGCGCCTCACAACGCGCGCATCCAGTATTGCATCGGCTTGCCGCTCTCCTCGCTCTCGCCATGTTCCTGCCAATGGAACGTGCCCGTCAGTCCCGGCACCGGGGCATAGCCACGGCGGGTCCAGAAGGCATCGAGCGGGACATAGCCTTCTGGCCGAGCCGGATGATCGTCCGGACGGACGACCGCGCAAAAGCTGGCATGGCTCGCCCCCCAGGCCCGCGCCGCTGCTTCGCGGTGATCGAAGAAGGCGTGACCGATCCCCTTGCCGCGATATTCCGGCAGCAGGACGCTTTCCCCGAAATAAAAGACTTTCGCGCTGTCGATGCCGCAGCGTTCGAATGGTTCGCGGATGTAATCGTCCTGCGCGGCAAGCGGGCTTGCCGTGGCCGCGCCGACGATGCGCCCGCCATCCCGCGCGGCGACCAGCACCGCATCAAGCGAGGCGGTGAATTCGGCCAGATACTTGCGCTCGAAATCGGGGGACCCGTCGTAAAGGTACGGATAGGCGGCGAATACCGCGATCCGCAGTGCAGCCAGATCATCCAGCGCGGCCTGCAGTGCCGCTCCGGACAAGGGCGCAACCTGAATGGTCAACCGACCACCTGCGCGGTCCAGTCCGCCAGATTGTAGTAAACCGTCACGCGCGTGATCTTGCCCCCGGCCATGGTGAAGAAGGCGCCGGCCGGAAGGACATAGGTCTGCCCCCTGGCTTCGGGCAGGCCCTCATCGGTGGCGAGATATTCGCCGTGGACCGTGAATTCGGCCGCGCCGTTCGCGCCGTCCTCGCTGGCCATCAGGACGATGCCGTCGAGCCGCTCGCGATAGCAGCGCTCCATATGGGCCAGAAATTCGGCAAAGGCTGGCTTGCCGACCTGCCGCCCGCCCTGATTGATGTCGTGGATCACCCCGTCATCCAGGCAATCGAGCATCCCCTGCCAGTCACCTGCGTTGAAAGCGGCATAATAGCGGGTCAGCAGGGCAAGCGCGTCGATACGGTCCATCGGTCAACTCCTCTCTGCCGATCCTAGCGCCAAGCGCCCGCCCCCTCAATCGGCAAAGAAAAGGGGCGGCGCCACTGGCACCGCCCCCAATTCCTTGTCCGTTGCGAAAGTTCTTAGAACTTGCCGCGCAGGGTAACACCATAGGTGCGCGGTTCGCCTAGGAACTGGCCGAACAGCTGACGACCAGCGGGGTAGTTGTTGGCGTCGTTGAACGGCGCACTGCTGGCACCAGCCTGAGCCGGCGAGTTGAAAGCGACCTGAGCATAGTCCTTGTTGAACAGGTTCTGCACCCAGAATTCGAGTGCCCACTTCTGTTCGGGAGCACGCACGCCGAAGCGGGCGTTGACGATGCTGTAGCCGTCCTGCTCCTTCTGCGGGAACAGGTCCGAACCGGTGTTATAGTCGCTGGTGGTGCGGCTATCGACATAGACCAGGCCGGTATAACCGTCGCTGCCCAGATCCGGAGTCCACGAGAAGCTGGTCGTGATGACCATTTCCGGAGCGTTGGACATGGTGTTGCCCGGCAGCAGGCGGAGCGAAGCGTCAAGCGGGCCGCCGGTGTTGCTGCCAACCAGATCGCTACGGTACTTGGTCTTGGCGTAGGTCAGGCCAGCGCCAATGCGGACGTTGTCTGCCGGAGCCAGCGTGGTTTCGACTTCGACACCTTCCGAACGGACACCCCAGGTGATGTCGTTCTTGTTGCACGTACCGGTCGTGCTGGACGTGTCACGGTCAGCACCGTTCAAGCTGGTCTTGCAGCCGTTGATGTTCTCAACAGTGTAAACCGAACCGTTGAAGGTGTTCAGCTGGAAGCTGCTGAAGTCCGAACGGAACAGGGTCACGCCAAGGCTGAAAGGACCGGTCGCATACTTCGCACCGATTTCGTAGCTGTTCACCAGCTCCGGTTCGAACTGAAGGTTGTTCACGTAAGCTTGAGGACCACCAGCTCCGAATACCAGAGCAGGCGTCTTCAGGTCCGAACGATCGAGGTTGAAGCCACCCGCCTTGTAACCGCGCGAGTAGCTCACATAGGTCATCAGGTCGTCGATCGGACGGTAGGACAGGATCGCAGTGCCGGTCCATTCATCTTCACTACGGCTCGTGGCAATCGACTTACCGTTCAGCTCGGCAGTCGAGTTGCCCTGGCAACCCAAGCCAAGCACGCCTGCGGCCAGCGCCTTTGCGGTCGCATTAGTGCCCATGTCTGCAGCATAGAGCGACTGCTGCAGCGTGGTGCAGACCGTGTTGTTGTTAGCGAAGGTCGCGGTCATGTCCTTCTTGTCGTTGGTGTAACGAACACCAAGCGTCAGATCGAGCTTGTCGGTGATGTGGAAGATATTGTGGGTGAACAGGGCCCAGTTCTTCCCGTTCTGGCGATAGACGTCACCCAGCGAGCCATTGACGCCAGGGCTGCCGAGGGTCGACAGCGTCTGAAGCGCCTGACCGAGCTTGGTGCCTGCAACTACACCGGTCGCAGGGTTGTCAAAGGTTGCAGCCAGACCAGCGAGACCGCCAGCTGAGATGCACCCGGGGCTGGTGGGCGAATAGGCCGGAGCAAACGAAGCGGTACCCGACACAATACGGCAAGCAGCAAACTGGCCGTAGTCCTTGCCGAAGCGCAGGTTGTCAGCAACGACCAGACGTTCGTCCGAGTAGAAACCGCCAACGAGCCAGTCGATCTTGCCGTCAAAGGCTTCGCCCTGCAGGCGCAGTTCCTGCGTGAAGGTGTGGAACTGACGGTAGAGCTTGTCCGGCTCATCCGCGCGGTAGAGAATGTCGACAGTGCCGTAGTCGACATCGCCAGCCTGGCCCGCACGGTATTCACGATAAGCAGTGATCGAGGTCAGCGTGGCGCCGCCCAGATCCCACTTCACTTCACCCGAGAAACCGTAGTCCTTCACCTTGCCAGCATAGCTGCGGCCCGGAGTGACGGAGAGCGTACGATCATAACCCTGATTCAGTGCCGTAAGGTTCTGGCCAAGATCACGCAGCACATTGACGATGTTGTTGCCAAGATCGTTGATGCGCGCCGGGCTTGCCCCGGACTGCAGGATCGGGCTGGCAACGTTGTTCAGGTTGCCGATGTACGGATTGACGCTCTTGTCGACGTAGATCGCACCGCAGCAGCGCTCGTCACGCCAGGTGTAGTCACCGATCAGGCGGACCGTCACGTCGCTGTTCGGTTCCCACAGCAGCTGACCGCGCACGAAGAAGCGGTTGCGGTTGTTCACGTCGATGTTGTTCGCGGTGTCGGTCATGAAACCGTCGCGGCGGACATAGACGCCGTCCACGCGAGCAGCGAGCTGTTCGGTGATCGGGCCAGTGATCGAGCCGCCAACGCGAACCAGATCGTAGTTGCCATAGGTCGCTTCGCCCGAAGCGCCGAACTGGAACTGCGGCTTCTTGGAATAGATCGAGATCAGACCTGCCGACGAGTTGCGGCCGCCCAGCGTGCCCTGCGGGCCGCGCTGCACTTCGACGCGGTCGATTTCGCCCAGCTCGCTAAGGCCGATGCCCGAACGCGAGCGATAGACGCCGTCGATGAAGACCGGAACCGAGCTTTCCAGACCGGGGTTGTCACCCACGGTGCCGATGCCGCGGATACGAGCCGAACCATTGGATTCCGAACCGCTCGACGAAACGATCAGCGATGGAGCCAGCTGGTTGAGCTGACGAATGTCGTTGGCACCGCTGTTCGACAGGGCTTCGGCATTCACAGCCGAGATAGCCACCGGAACATCAGCCAGCGCCTGGGCGCGGCCCTGAGCCATAACGACGATTTCACCCGGATCCTGAACCTGCTCTTCAGCGGCGGTGTCCGTCGGTTCGGTCGACTGCGCCAGAGCCGGCGAGGCAGAAATCAAAGTGAGCGCGACGGCGGAAACGCCTACGCTCAAAAAAGCATTCTTTCGCATTGTTGTACTCCCTGTCCAAAACTTCGCACAACCCCCACTTGACCATTCAAGAAGACATTAAAGCGGGATCTGTCCTTGATCTGGGGCAATAACGTCACAGTTATTACTGTCAACGCGCCCCCTGAGGGCATTCGACGAAAGACATGTTTCACAAGGACAAACGGCGGGCTTGCAGTTCAACTGGAACCAAGTTTGTCAAAAGCTGATGCGCAAAAGACACAGCATGAAGCAAGATGCTGCGATACCCCCTAGGCAATTACCCTTGGTCGGCATGGCAAGCGACTTTCGACATCGCCAAGAACGGCAGGTTCATCGCCCACACTCTCGGCGCTTTCAATTTCGACGGGGCAAACCTGCCGGGCGAGAAGTAGCCCTCATCCGCCAGCTCCGATCAAGTCGGGGACGACGCAATTGAAAAAGGGCGGGGATCGCTCCCCGCCCTTTTCATTTCAGAGCAGCGCTGGCTTAGCCGAACAGCTTGGTCGCCGTTTCAGCGACGCGCTTGCCAAGGTAGCGAGCGCTTTCCAGTTCGGTTTCGCTCGGCTGGCGGCTGCCGTCGCCGTTGGCGATGGTAGTGACGCCATAGGGCGCACCGCCAACCAGCTCGTCATTGCGCATCTGGCCCTGGAAGCCATAGTCAAGACCAACGATGGTCATGCCAAAGTGCAGCAGGTTGGTGATGATCGAGAACAACGTGGTTTCCTGACCACCGTGCTGCGTGGCAGTCGAAGTGAAAGCCGCGCCGACCTTGCCATTCAGCGCACCGCGTGCCCACAGACCACCGGCCTGATCGAGGAACGCCGCCATTTGCGAGCTGATCCGGCCAAAGCGGGTGCCGGTGCCGACGATGATCGCATCATAGTTTTCCAGTTCGGCCACGGTCGCCACGGGGGCTGCCTGATCGAGCTTGAAATGTGCGCCCTTGGCCACGTCTTCCGGCACGGTTTCCGGAACGCGCTTCACGTCCACTTCGGCTCCGGTGGCGCGGGCGCCTTCGGCAATGGCATTGGCCATGGTTTCGAGGTGGCCATAGCTGGAATAGTAGAGGACCAGGACCTTGCTCATTTCAAATCTCCATCTGGGCGGCGGGTGCCGCAGAACTTGTATGGCCTAAATGGACGCTTCCACCCATTCTGTTCAGTGAGATAAAGCGGATCAAATTGTTCGGATAATCCGAACAGGATATTGCTCCCCGGTCCGCCCGTCCGCGCCTTGATTGCGCGCGCAGCAAATTTGGCGTAAAGGCGCGGGCGAGCGCCCCGGCCCCCGCGATTCCGCTGGAATTGCATCGGTCGGGGCTTACCGTTTCGCGCACATCCGCGTGACATAAGGAAGCATGCCATGTCCCGTCGCCGCCAGATCTATGAAGGCAAGGCCAAGATCCTCTACGAAGGTCCTGAACCCGGCACCATCATCCAGTATTTCAAGGACGATGCGACCGCCTTCAACGCCCAGAAAAAGGGCACGATCAACGGCAAGGGCGTGATCAACAACCGCATCAGCGAGTATGTGTTCACCCGCCTCAACCACATCGGCATCCCCACCCACTTCATCAAGCGCCTGAACATGCGCGAACAGCTGGTGCGCCAGGTCGAAATCGTGCCGATCGAAGTGGTCGTCCGCAATGTCGCTGCCGGTTCGATTTCCAAGCGCCTTGGCATCCCCGAAGGTGAGCCGCTGCCGCACACCCTGATCGAATACTACTACAAGGACGATGCACTGGGCGATCCGATGATCGCTGAAGAGCATATCGCCTGCTTTGGCTGGGCATCGAATGAAGAGATGCAGGACATCTCGGCCATGGCGATCCGCGTCAACGATTTCATGTGCGGGATGTTCGCGGCGATCAACATTCGTCTGGTCGATTTCAAGCTGGAATTCGGTCGTCTGTGGGACGGCGATTACAGCCGCATCATCCTGGCCGACGAAATCAGCCCCGACGGCTGCCGTCTGTGGGACATGGTCACCGGTGAAAAGCTCGACAAGGACCGTTTCCGCCGCGATCTGGGCGGTGAGGAAGAGGCCTATCAGGAAGTGGCACGCCGCCTTGGCCTGCTCGATTCCGACAACGGCCCGAGCGAAGTCTTCGACCTTTCGGCACACCGCAAGCTGCGCGGCAAGTAAGCGCGGGGCCTGAGCCCTGTTCGTCGTCCCCGGCTTGACCGGGGACCACTTTCCTGCGCCCACTAGTTCGCCTCAGCGCGATACCTGGCGTATCGCTTGATGCCCTGGGTCCCGGCCTGCGCCGGGATGACAATAAATTTTACGTGATCCCGGCGTTTACGTGATCCCGGCGCAGGCCGGGACCCAATCGGGCAAGAACGCTTTCGCGGGGATGACGGGAGAGCGGCAACACCGGGCTTCATCCGGAGTGCGGCCCACGGGCCCTCTTGCCCCGCTTCCCGCAATCCTCCACCAATGCGGCCATGAAAAACCGCAAACTGCTGTTCATCCTCTCGATTTCTGCCCTTTCCCTTGCCGCCTGCGCTCCTCAGGCCAGGACAGTTGCCAGCACCGCCGCTCCGCCTCCCGCGCCGGATTGGGCATTTGAGAAAAGCGACGTTCCGGTTGATCCCGGCTACCGCTTTGGCCGCCTGCCCAATGGCATGCGCTATGTGATCCGCCAGAACGCCACGCCCAAGGGCACCGCGCTGGTGCGGATGCAGATCGACGCCGGTTCGCTGGATGAAAGCGACACCGAACGCGGCTATGCCCACTATGTCGAGCACATGGCCTTCAACGGCTCGACCAACGTGCCGGAAGGCGAAATGGTCAAGCTGCTGGAACGGCATGGCCTCGCCTTTGGCGCGGATACCAATGCCTCGACCGGGTTCGAGCGCACGACTTATATGCTGGACCTGCCGCGCAACGATACGGAACTGCTGGATATCGCGCTGATGCTGATGCGCGAAACGGCCAGCGAACTGACCTTTAGCCCCGCCGCCGTGGACCGCGAACGCGGCGTCATTCTGGCGGAGATGCGCGACCGTAATACCTATGCCCTGCGCAATGTGCAGGATCAGCTGAACTTTGCCTTCCCCGGCTCCAGGGTGGCAGAGCGCCTGCCGATTGGCACGGCGCAGTCCCTCGACGCAGCGACGGCGGAGGGGCTGAAAGCCTTCTGGCAGCGCGAATATGTGCCTGATCACACCACGCTTTACGTCATCGGCGATTTCGACGCGGCGCTGGTTGAGCAGAAGATTCAGGCCCGCTTTGGCGACTGGCGCAAGACTGAAGCCGAGCCGATGCCCAAGGCTGGCCCGATTGCGATCGAGGCAAAGAACCAGGCCGATATCTACATCGACCCGGCCCTGTCCGAACGAGTCACGATCAGCCGCAGAGGCGTCTGGCTGGACGAACCGGACACCTTGGCCCAGCGCGAGGAAAACCTGCTGCGCCAGATCGGCTATGCCATCATCAACCGCCGCCTGCTGAGCCGCACCCGCGAAGCCAATGCCCCGTTCCGCAATGCCAGCTTTGGCACCGGCGACGTGTTCAAGGAGGCGCGCAGCACCGAACTCGGGATCGACTCCGTCGATGGCAAATGGCGCCGCGCGATGATCGAAGCGGTGATCGAATACCGCCGCGCCATGACCTTTGGCTTCACCGCCGATGAAGTGGCCGAGCAAATCGCCATTATCCGCACTGCCAATGCCAATGCCGCGAAAGGCGAAGCGACCCGCAGCCATGCGCAATTGCTGGGCGCAGTGCAGGCGCTGGTGATGAACGACATTGTGCCGGACACGCCGACCAATTCGCTCAACCGCCTGGAAGCCTACGTCCCCAAGATCACGCCAGAGGCCGTGCTGGCCGCGCTGGAGCGTGAGGCCGTTCCGCTGGAATCGCCGCTGATCCGCTTTCAGGGCCGCACTCCGCCCGCCGACAGTGAAAAGGGCCTGATGTCCGCCTGGGCCGAGGCCATGGCTGCTCCGGTCCGTCCGCTGGAGCGCAAGGCCGCAGCCAGCTTTGGCTATGCCGATTTTGGTCCTGCAGGACAGGTGATCAGCGATAGCGTTGAGCCGAAGCTGGGCATCCGCACCCTGCGCTTTGCCAATGGCGTGCGGCTCAATCTGAAGAAGACCGATCTCAAACAGGATCAGGTGTTGGTGCAGGTCTCGGTCGATGGCGGCGATATGCTGGCAACCAGGGATCAACCACTGGCCACGCGCATGGTCTCGGTCCTGGCCCAGGGCGGCCTTGGCAAACATTCCAAGGACGAACTGGATACCATGCTGGCGGGCCGCACTGTCTCTGCCAATTACGGATCGACCGACGAAACCTTTGTCCTGCTGACCGGCACCACGCCGCGCGATCTGGAACTGCAATTGCAGCTGGCCGCCGCGCAGATCACCGATCCCGGCTATCGCAAGGAAGGGCAGACCCTGTTCCTGCAGTCGATCAACAACCTGTTCGCCAGCCTGCGTGCCACGCCCGGCTCGGCGCTCTCGGCAGACATGGGTGCAATCCTGTCTGACAATGATCCGCGTTTCAGCCTCGGCAAGGTGGATGACTACCGCAAACTCAATTTCGAAGGGCTGCGCGCCGCTATTACCGACCGCCTGAGCAACGGTGCCATCGAAATCGGCGTGGTCGGCGACATTGATGAAGCCGCCACAATTGCCATGGTCGCCCGCACCTTTGGCGCCCTGCCCCCGCGTGAGCCGGACTTCCGCCCCTATGCCGAACGGCGCGACCGGCCCTTCACGGCGGAGCGCAAACGCCATGTCCTGCGCCATACAGGGGCAAAGGATCAGGCGCTTGCCACTTTCGTCTGGCCGACCCGCGATGGCGAGGATCAGACTGCGGCGCTGCAATTGCAGCTGCTGGAGCGGGTGATGCGGATCGAGATTACCGAAACCCTGCGTGAAAAGCTGGGCAAGGCCTATTCGCCCGGTGCCAGCAGCAGCACTTCGCGCAGCTGGCGCAATTTCGGCACATTCTCGGTCACGGCATCTGTCGATGTGAAGGAACTGAACGCAACCCGCGCCGCGATCCTTGAAACCGTTGCGGCGCTGCGCGATGCGCCAGTCAGCGAGGACGTGCTGCTGCGGGCGCGCGAACCGGTGCTGGAAGGGATCGACAATTCCCTCAAGACCAATGCCGGCTGGCTGACCTATGTCGACCGTGCCCAGACCGAACCGGACCGGATTGAACGCTACCTGCGAGCAAAGGAATTGCTCAAGGCCATCACACCGGCCCAGCTTCAGGCGCTGGCACGCCAGTACCTGGCGGCTGATGGCGCAGTGGAATTGAACGTCCTGCCCGAAGGGATCGACGATCCCGTGGCCACCGTTCCGCCCACTCCCTGAACCGCAAGAAAAAAGGGCGAGGTGCTTGAAGCACCCCGCCCTAGTTCAGGGAGGAACTGTGAAATCAGGACTTAGAATGCAACCGTTGCTTCGACACCGAAGGTGCGCGGAGCGTTGAAGTTGGCATAGTCACCAACCACGGTGCGGTAGTTACCGTCGATCGGAACGCGGTTGGCGTTCGAACGGCGATAGATGTGGGCTTCGTTGAACAGGTTGCGCGCCCAGACTGAAACGGTCAGCGACTGGCCGTTGTCGTTCATCGGGATATCGGCAACCGAGACGCGAGCATTGACCAGCACGCTGCTGTCAACCTTCACCGGCTCGTTATCGAAGGTGTAGTGACGATCCGAGTAGTTGGCATCGACGTGGAACTTCAGTGCCATGTCGCTGGTGGTGCTCAGCGGCAGGTTCCAGTCCAGGTTACCCGACAGCGCGTGCGGCGGGGTGTAAACCAGGAACAGCGGCTGCAGCGGGTTGCCTGCGACCAGCGGGTTCGGGGTCGGCGGAACCTTCCAGTAGGTGTATGCGTAGGACACGCCCATGGTCAGGTTGTCGGTCGGACGGACGGTCAGGTCAGCTTCGATCCCGCGGATCTTGGTCACGCCAGCAGCGTTAACCGTTTCCAGGGTGTGGCGGACGTTCTCTTTCCCGTTGAGCAGCTCAATCTGATAGAAGTCGAAGTCGAACTGGCTGTCAAACCGATCCATGACGTAGCCGACCAGGTTGAAGCGGACGCGGCGATCGAAGAATTCGGTCTTCGCACCAACTTCGTACGACTTCACGCTTTCCGGCTTGAAGGTCGCGAACTTGATCGAGCGCGAGCTGGCACCGCCAGCGCGGTAGCCGGTCGAGTACTTGGCATAGAGGTTGACGTTATCGGTCGCCTGCCAGGCCAGGATCGCCAGCGGATCGAAGCGGTCATACTTGAACTTGAAGGGGAAGCTGGTGGCCTTGTTGCTGACCTTGTAAAGATCGCCTTCCTTCTGGTCGTGGGTGAAACGACCGCCCAGGGTAAGCTTCAGTGCGTCGGTTGCGTTCCAGGTCGCCTGACCGAAAGCGGCATAGCTCTTGGATTCGGCGAAGCTGGCGCGCGAGATCGACAGGGCCGAACGCTGCCAGGTCATGGCGTCGTTGATGGTGTAGCCGGTCCCGGTCGAGTTCCACTTGTTGGTGCTCGGCGTGGCGGCTTCTTCTTCAGCGCGCTCGTTGAAGTAGTAGAGGCCAGCAACGTAGTCGACGCTGCCGATCGTGCCGACGGCCTGCAGTTCCTGGCTGAACTGGCGAGCATTCAGGAACGAGAGCGAGTAGCGGCTGAAGCTGTCGCTCGGCAGGAACGACGGGCTGCGGTGCGCACCGCCCGAGTTGTCCCACTGTTCGGAGTCAACCGTGCGCCATGCGGTGAGCGAGCGCAGTTCGACTTCGTCAGCCACCTTCCAGCGCAGGTTGCCGGAGAAGCCCTGGGTCTTACCAATGCTGACCTGCTGCGGCACGCCGACATCGGCAGTATCCATACGCTCGGAGCCATAGACTACGAGGCCCGGCAGCGGTGCTATCTTGCCGGTGGGCAGCTTGTTGCCATTGGCCTGGATTTCAGCCAGCGTGGCGACCGGGTAGTTGTCCGGGTTGAAGTTCAGCAGCTGGCTGTAGAACGGGGTGTTCTCGTCGCGGCTCTTGTCGAAAGCAAAGTCAGCCGTGAAGTTGTCGGTCGGCTTCCAGCGGGTGGCAATGCGGCCGCCATAGCGGTGGTACTGGTTCCAGCCAGCCTGACCTTCCAGCGGGTTCTTTACGGTCGGGTCCTGGTGGCTGATAACGCCATCCACCTTGAACGAGAAACCGGCCACTTCCGGCAGGTTCAGGTGCAGACCGGCAGTGTAGCTGCCGAAATTGCCGACGCCAGCATTCAGCTTGCCGCCGAATTCACCGGTCGGGGCCTTGCTGATCAGGTTGACCGCGCCGCCTTCGGTGTTGCGGCCGAACAGGGTGCCCTGCGGACCCTTGAGAACTTCAATCCGCTCGACTTCGAACAGGTTAGCGTTGAGGCCATGCTGACGGGCGAGATAGATGCCGTCGATGTAAACGCCGACGCCCGGTTCGCGAGCCGGCTGGTTCGCGTCACCCGGAACGATGCCGCGGATACCGACGGTCAGCGCGGTCTGGCGCGATTCGTAGGTTGCAACGCGCAGCGAAGGGATCGAACCGTCGCCCAGGTCGAGCAGGCTCTGAACGTGGCGCTTCTTGATGTCTTCGTCACCCATGACCGCAATCGCGATCGGGGTCTGCTGAAGATTGGTTTCGCGCTTGGTGGCGGTAACAACAATGTCGACAAGGCCGGAATCGCTCTGGGCGTCAGCAGCTTCGGCCGGGGCGTCTGCAGCCGGTTCGACTGCGGCCATCGCGGGCGCTGCAACGAGCACCGCGGCAAGCGCGGCAGCGGAAACAGAAAGCCTGTTGGTAAGGCGGTTCATTTCTAAAGTCCCTCATCGGTTGTTGTCAGACCGCGGTCCCATGTCAGCGAATCGCTTGGCGCGTTCTTCCGCTGCGGTGCCGTAGCCGAGTGCCCCGCTAGGCCCTCTGCATTGCAGGACAGCGACGTTTTGAAGACAGTGGAGAGACTCTTTGATGACAGTACCGTGACAGTCAGAATGTGACGAAGCGGCGTCACAAAACGGTCATGTCTCGCGGGCAGAAAGGCCGCGGGGAAAATTTGCCATGCTTATGACCAACGCGACCACCACCCTCCTTGTTACCTCACCCGACCCGGCACTGATGCATGGCATCAGTGCGAAGCGGCCGGACCTGAAAATGATGCCGCTTGGCCCACGGATCAGCAGCGACCTGAAGATCGAGGGCACGCCGTTATGCTTTGTTGACTGGCTCTTGCCGGAAACGTCCGGCCTCGAACTGGTCCGCCGTCTGCGCGAGGCGCGCCCGACCCGCGCCGCCCATATCACCATGGTGCTGGACAGCGACGACAGCGACGATCGCCGCCGCGCGTTGAAGGCCGGTGCTGACGATTACATGATCGGTCCGCTCGATGCGGCTACCCTGCTTGACCGGCTGGCCTTTTATGAAATCGGCGATGCCGCCCCCGCTCCGGCCCGTTCAAGGCTGACCAACGGCGAACTGGTTGTGGACCTTGCCGCACACCAGGCGCGCTGGCGTGGCAATGCCGTGGCTCTGCGGCCCAACGAATTCCGTTTGCTCGCCCATTTCATGGAACATCCCGACCAGGTGTTCAGCCGCACGGCCCTGATCGAACGGCTGGGCAAGGACGATGAAGCGATTGACGAACGCACCGTCGATGTCTGGGTTGGCCGTCTCCGCCGCTCGCTGGCAGCCCACGGCGCACCCGATCCGCTGCGCACCGTCCGGGCGATGGGCTATGTCATGGACAGCCAGTCTGCCTAGGGCCGCAGGCGCAAAAACCGCGCTGATTGTTGATCCAACCGGGATGCACGCTTGCCCCAGCGGCCAAGCGGCGGCATAGGCCGCTCATTCCGAATCCCCAGCGAAAGGCCCGGCAAATGAAGGTCCGTGTATTCGTCTCTCTCAAGAACGGCGTGCTCGACCCCCAGGGCCGCGCGATCCACCATGCTATCGAAGGCCTGGGCATCCACGGTGTGAACGATGTTCGCGCTGGCAAGATGATCGAACTGGACGTCGATGACACCGTCACGGACGAGCAGCTGGAAACCATGTGCCGCCAGCTGCTGGCCAACATGGTCATCGAAAACTACCGCATCGAAAGGCTGGCGGCGTGACCTTCCGCAGCGCTGTCATCACCTTCCCGGGCTCCAACTGTGACCGGGACATGGCCGACGCGCTGGAAAAGGTGTCGGGCACCGGACCGCACCGGGTCTGGCACGGCGATGCCGATCTGCCGCAGAACCTGGACTTCATCGCTCTGCCGGGCGGTTTCTCTTATGGCGACTACCTGCGTTCAGGTGCCATGGCCGCGCGCAGCCCGATCATGCAGTCGGTGATCGCCGCTGCCAATCGCGGCGTGCCGGTGCTGGGCGTCTGCAACGGCTTTCAGGTACTGACTGAAAGCGGGCTGCTGCCGGGCGCATTGCTACGCAATGCCGGCATGAACTTTGTCTGCCGCGATGTCGCCCTGACGGTTGAAAACACGCAGAGCCTGTTCACCGGCGGCTATGATGCCGGCCAGACGATCCTCATTCCGGTGGCCCATCACGATGGCAACTACTTTGCCGATGCCGAGACGCTTGACCGGCTGGAAGGCGAAGGCCGTGTGGCTTTCCGCTATGCCGAGGAAGTGAACGGATCGGCGCGGCAGATCGCCGGCGTGCTGAATGCAGCGGGCAACGTGCTGGGCATGATGCCCCACCCTGAACGCATGATCGAAGCAGAACAGGGCGGCACCGACGGGCGCGCCCTCTTCGAAAACGCAATCAAGGCGCTCGCTTCGGCTTAACCCGCGCTGGCGCGGAGCAGCGCTCCACCGAACAGGCCGGTTGCCTCGTGCGCCGGCATCGGGCGGCCATAGTAGAAGCCCTGGATCTTGCGGCAGCCGAGCTGGCGGATCAGATTAAGCTCGTGCTCGGTCTCCACGCCTTCTGCCGTGGTCGACATTTCCAGGCTTTCGGCCATGGCGACGACCGCGCGGATGATTGCCAGACTTTCGACATTGCCCTTGGCCGCGCCCTGCACGAACGAGCGGTCGACCTTGATCGTCGAGAAACGCAGGTTGCGGATATAGGCGAGCGAGGAATAGCCGGTCCCGAAATCATCCAGCGCAATCCCGCAGCCCAGCGCCATGATCTGCTCCAGCGCAGCGCGCGCGGTTTCAGCATCGCGGACGAAGATCGATTCGGTGACTTCGATTTCCAGCCGCTGCGGCGGCAGGCCGCTTGAGCTGAGCGCACCGACCACGCTGGCGATGAAACCACGGTCGAGCAGCTGTTCGCCCGAAACGTTCACCGCAACCTTCACGCCATTGGGCCACTTGACCGCCTCACGGCAGGCTTCGCGCAGCACCCATTCGCCAATCGGCACGATCAGGCGGGTGTCCTCTGCCAGCGGAATGAACTTGGCCGGGCTTACCATGCCATGTTCCTCGCTATTCCAGCGCAGCAGGGCTTCAAAGCTGACAATGGACTCGTCCCTGGCATCAACTACCGGCTGGTAATTGAGCAGCAGCTCGCCCTTCTCCAGCGCGCGGCGCAGCGAGAACTCCAGCTTGCGCCGTTCTTCCGCTTCCTGGTGCAGCGAGGGTTCGTAACCGTGATGGGCGCCGCCGCCTTCTTCTTTCGAGCGATAGAGCGCGAGGTCGGCATTGCGCATCAACGTTTCGACGGTCGACCCATCGCGCGGCCCGATCGCAGAACCGACCGAGGCACCGATATAGAGCGTGTGATGATCGACCTCGTAAGGGCGCGACAGCAGTTCAATGGCCGATTCGGCGACGCGGCTGACGCGGTTGGGATCAGTCGCATCGCGAATCACGACAGCGAATTCATCTCCGCCCAGCCGTCCGACCAGTTCATTGTCGGTCATGATCGACTTGAGCCGGTCCGATACGCGGGCCAGCAGCTGATCGCCCACCAGATGCCCGAGGGTATCATTGACCGCCTTGAACCGATCAAGGTCGATCATCAGAAAGGCACAGCGAGTGCGCCACTGATCGGCATAGCGCATGGCTTCGCCAAGCGCCTCGGTCACCATCATACGATTCGGCAGGCCGGTCAGCGTATCATAGCGCGCCATGTGGGCGATCTTGTCGCTCGATTCGCGCTGCTCGGTCACGTCCGAACCGACCCCCCGGAACCCGTCGAAATTCCCGTTCTCGTCCAGCTTCGAAGTGCCGGACAGCTCCCACCAGCGTTGCTGGCCGTTGATCGCGACCCGCACCAGCAGGTTGGAAAAGCTTTCGCGGCGCTTGAGCCGTTCGGCCAGGTCATGCAGGCTGGAAGGGAACTGGCCCGTCTCCCACGCCTCACCCGCGATCAGCTGAATGAACGGCTTACCCTCGATCTCGTGGGGCGACATGCCCAGGGCAAAGGCAAAGCGCGGGCTGGCGGAACGGACCCGGCGCGAGGGATCGATCTGCCACAGCCAGTCCGCTTCGCCTTCTTCAAACTCGCGCAGCAGCATCGAAACGACTTCGCTCTTTTCCGCCATCGCGGATTCAGCGATTCGGGCCGTAAGGAAGAAGCGGGCGTTACCAATAGCGCCGAAGCCGACGACAAACAGGAACACGACCGACAGCACTGCCATTTCGGCGCTGCCGGAAAAGATGAAACTGCCGAGAGCCGCGACACCGACCACCCCGGAAAACAGCAAGTTGCCCAGTGGAACCGCTGGCAGCAAGACAGCCGAAGCGGTCATCAGCATGGCGCAGACCGCCCACAGTTCCAGATGCTGCGCAGCGGAGCCATAAGGCACGAAAGCTGCCAGCGGGACTGCCCAGATCAGGGCATTGGCCAGCGAACTAAGCGCCTGGCGCTTTACTTCATCGCGCGAAATGCGGCGACGGTCGGCATCGGCCAGCGTCTTGTCGATCCGCGCGCCATGAAACAGGCTGAACGCCAGAGCCAACAGCCAGCCAGCAAGGGCGGCGGGATGGACTGTCTGGTAGCAAAGCTGCAACACGGCCAGAGCCGCAATGCCATGGGCCACGCTCCGCGCCGCAGTGGCGCGGGTCAGGCTGGAATACTGCAAACCGCGCATTCGGGTCCAGTCACCCTCGTCGGGTTCATTCAGACCCAATACTGCCATGACCGGCAGATTTTTGGGCAATACGGCAGGAGTGTTGTCTGACTTGTTCACAGCAGCGTCATTAACGCCGAATTCGTTATCACGGCGTAAAGGTTACGTGTTTTAACCGTGGCTTGCAGATATTCCTTTGGAACTAATCCAGTTTGGCGCGGGCCTGTTCCCAGTTGCGGCCATTAAATGCTTGAACAACTGGCTCCACCCCATGATCGGGATCCAGGCACCGAAAGTGGACACTCCACGCCTCTGGATGAGAGCGCGGCTGGTAAAAGCTTTTGATTCCGCAGGTGCGGCAAAACAGATGCTCCGCCGCACCGGTGCCAAAGCGGTAAGAGGTCAGGCTATCCGCACCTCTGAGCAATTCGAAATCGCCATGCGGCACGATCAGGTGCAAAAACCCCGTCTTGCTGCAGATCGAGCAATTGCAGTCGAGCACTTCGAGTGGCGGCTGGACCGCAATCGCAAAGCGCACCGCGCCGCAATGGCAGCCGCCTTCCAGCTTCATTCCACCGTCACCGATTTGGCCAGGTTCCGCGGCTGGTCCACATCCGTGCCCTTCACGCAGGCGACGTGATAGGCCAGCAGTTGCACCGGAATGGCATAGATCAGCGGCGCGATCAGCGGGTGGACCTTGGGCATTTCGATCGTCGCCATGCAGCCCTCGCCCGCTTCGTCCAGCCCTTCGCGGTCGCTGATCAACACGATCTTGCCGCCGCGGGCGCGGACTTCCTGCATGTTGCTGACGGTCTTTTCGAACAGCGGCCCGCTGGGGGCGAGGACGATCACCGGCACGGCCTCATCGATCAGCGCGATCGGACCATGCTTCATCTCGCCCGAGGCATAGCCCTCAGCGTGGATGTAGCTGATTTCCTTGAGCTTGAGCGCACCTTCCAGCGCCAGCGGATAGTCCTGCCCGCGCCCCAGATAAAGCACGTCACGTGCCGGGGCGATGAGGTGCGCCATGGCGGCGATCTCGTCATCATGGGACAGGGCATCGTTCATGCAGGCTGGCACTTCCAGCATATGCTTGACCAGCTCGGTTTCCTCGGCCCGGCTCATCTTGCCGCGCTTGACCGCCAGATGCGCGGCCAGCGCGGCGAGCACGGCCAGCTGGCAGGTAAATGCCTTGGTCGATGCAACGCCGATTTCCGGCCCCGCATGGGTCGGCAGCAGCAGGTCCGCTTCGCGCGCCATCGAGCTGGTCGGAACATTGACCACGACTGCGATGGTCTGGCCGTTTTCCTTGCAGTGGCGCAGCGCTGCCAAGGTATCGGCGGTTTCCCCGCTCTGCGAAATGAACAGGGCCAAGCCGCCCGGCTCCAGCACCGGGTCGCGGTAGCGGAACTCGCTGGCGAAATCGATGTCGACCGGCAGGCGGGCGAATTGTTCAAACCAGTACTTTGCCACCATCCCGGCATAAAAGCTGGTGCCACAAGCAACGATGGTGACGCGGTTGATCCGGGACAGGTCAAAATCGAACTGCGGCAGGGCCACCGACTGGTCGACCTGACGGATATAGCTTTTCAGCGTTTGCGCTACGACCGTCGGCTGCTCGAAGATCTCCTTCTGCATGAAGTGGCGGTAATTGCCCTTCTCGATCTCGACCGCAGAGGCACCAGAACTGGTGATCTCACGGGTGACGGGATTGTTGTCCTTGTCGAATACCTGCGCCCCGTCGCGGGTGACGATCACCCAGTCGCCCTCGTCCAGGTAGGAAATCTTTTGGGTCAGCGGTGCAAGGGCCAAGGCGTCAGAGCCAAGGTAGGTCTCCCCGTCCCCATAACCGACCACCAGTGGCGAGCCGAGCCGCGCACCGATCAGCATGTCGGGATGGCTGCGGAACGCGATGGCGAGCGCGAATGCACCGCGTAACTGCGGCAGGACCTGCTTCACCGCCTCAGCCGGCTCAGCGCCGCGCTCTACCAGTTCGGAGACAAGATGGGCGACCACCTCGGTATCGGTATCGCTTTCAAAAACCCGCCCACGCGCGGTCAGCATTTCCTTCAATTGCTTGAAGTTCTCGATAATCCCGTTGTGGACCAGCGCCAGTTGCCCGGTGGCATGGGGGTGAGCATTGGCCGCAGTCGGCGCGCCATGGGTGGCCCAGCGGGTGTGGGCAATGCCGGTCGTGCCTGGGGCCGGATCGCGGGCGAGTTCGTGTACCAGATTGACCAGCTTGCCCGGCGCGCGGCGGCGGATCAGTTGGCCATCATGGACCGTGCAGACCCCGGCGCTGTCATAGCCGCGATATTCCATCCGGCGCAGGCCATCGACCAGCCGGTCCGCGACCGCATCCTTGCCGACGATGCCGATGATTCCGCACATGGGTAATTGCTTTCGTTAGAGTGGTAAGAGGAAGACAACCGGGCCTGCCAGCCTCAGCCTTTCTTCTCTGCCTTCTTCTTTTTCATGGCATCGTGGAAGCGGTCCGCCCAGCCCGGTTTGACGAGTTGTTCACCGCGTACAATGCGCAGTTCGCCCGCCGCGACATCGCGCGTCACCGCACTACCCGCGCCGACAATGGCATCGGCACCGATCTTGACCGGCGCGACCAGCGACGAATTCGAGCCGATGAAGGCGCGTTCGCCAATGATCGTCTTGTACTTGAAGTAGCCATCGTAATTGCAGGTAATCGTGCCTGCGCCGATGTTCGCACCAGCCCCGACCTGGGCATCGCCGATATAGGACAGGTGATTGGCCTTCGCCCCCTTGCCCATCGTCGCCTTCTTCACTTCGACGAAATTGCCGATCTTGGCCTTTTCCTCAAGCACGGTGCCGGGCCGCAGCCGCGCAAAGGGGCCGACTTCGACGCCAGTTTCAAGGCTGGCTCCTTCGATATGGCAATTGGCGCGGATCTTTACACCGTCAGCCACGATTACGCCGGGTCCGAAGAATACGTTGGGTTCGATCAACACGTCACGGCCCAGCCTGGTATCCCAGGCGAACCACACGGTTTCCGGCGCGATCAGGCTGGCGCCATCGTCCATCGCCTGCTTGCGGCGGCGCTGCTGCCAGCGCGCTTCGGCTTCGGCCAGTTCGGCGCGGGTGTTGACCCCCATGACTTCGGCTTCGTCGGTTTCAACCACGACCACCCGCGCACCTTCGGCAATCGCATTGGTTGCGACATCGGGCAGGTAATATTCGCCAGCGGCATTATCGTTGCCGACTGCATCGAGCAGCCGCCACATGTCATCACTATGCGCCACGATCACCCCGGAATTGCACAGGTTGACTGCCCGTTCTTCAGCCGAGGCATCCTTGTGCTCGACCATCTTGCGCACCGTGCCATCAGCATCGGCAATGATCCGGCCATAGGCAGCCGTATCCGCCGGACGGAAGCCCAGTACGGCAACCTTGGCTCCGCCGCTCAGCGAACTGCACAGCCGCTGCACGGTGGCGGCGGAAAGGAACGGCACGTCGCCAAAGCAGACCAGCACCAGTCCGGTAAAATCGGCGAGCGCCTGCTTGGCCATCAGGGCGGCATGGGCCGTGCCAAGCTGCGGTTCCTGCACCACCACTTCGGCGCCGCTATCGGCCAGGGCAGCTTCGATCTGTTCGCGCCGATCACCTGCAACGATCACTTGCCGGTCAATCCCGACCTCACCCAGGCTGCCCAGCAGGTGGAGCAGCATCGGGTGGCCCGCAATCGGATGCAGAACCTTGTGCAGGTCGCTTTTCATGCGGGTTCCCTTGCCAGCGGCAAGGACAATGACGGCCAATGGAGTATCGCTAGCGCTCATGCCCGTCGACATGCCACCAAATGATTGCGGATTCCAGCGGCCTGAGCCATTGGCCCACTGATGACTGCACACCGCTTTGCCATTGTCGGCTTCGACCTTGACGGAACCCTGCTCGACACTGCGGGCGACCTTGCTGTGGCGCTGAACCATGCGCTGGGTACGATTGGCCGCGCCCCGGTGCCGGAAGCGGAAGTGCGTAACCTGATCGGCGGCGGTTCGGCCCTGATGCTGCGCCGTGCCCTGGCCTTGACCGGCGGCGACGAGGGGCTGGATTTCGAAGCCCTGCGCCAGGTCCTGATCGCGCACTATGGCGATAATATTGCCCATCACACGGCGCTCTATCCCGGGGCAGCGGAAATGCTCGACAGCCTGGCAGCGCAGGGCACGCAGATTGCGGTTGTCACCAACAAGCCAGAGCCGCTGGCGGTCAAGCTGTTCGACGCGCTGGGGCTTTCCCCGCGCTTTGCCACAGTGATCGGCGGCGGACGCTATCCGCTGAAACCCGCGCCTGATGCGCTGCACGCCATGGTCGAACAATGCGGTGGCGGCGCGGCGGCCTTCGTGGGGGATACCACGTTTGATACCCGCGCGGCGCGGGCGGCCGGCCTCCCCTCGGTCGCGGTCAGCTTCGGCTTTTGCGACGCCCCTCCGCATCAGTTGGAGGCCGACGCGGTGATCGACCATTTCGATCAGCTGATTCCCGCACTTTCCGGCCTCTGACAGCCCGATTCGCGGCGCAAACCGCGCGGTTGCGCGGATTCTACCATGGTTTTACGCTAGGGAACGGCAGTGCTGCATTGCGGCATATTGCAAGGTGCCCGCCGCCATGCCATGCCGCCCGCGCTTCCCCTAGGGATCAACCAATTCAAGTGGAGAGAACCCGATGACCATTTCGTTCAAGGATCGCGTTGCAATCGTCACTGGCGCCGGTGGTGGCCTGGGCCGCGCCTATGCGCTCGAACTCGCCAAGCGCGGGGCCAAGGTTGTCGTGAACGACCTGGGCGGCAGCCGCGACGGCACCGGCCACTCCGACGCCGCGCTGAAAGTGGTTGAGGAAATCAAGGCCGCTGGCGGCGAAGCCATGTCGAACGGCGGTTCGGTCACCGAATACGAACAGATGGTGGAAATGGTTGCCAAGGCGAAGGAAGCCTGGGGCGGCGTCCACATCCTGATCAACAACGCCGGCATCCTGCGCGACAAGAGCTTTGCCAAGATGACCATGGATGACTGGAAGCTGGTCATCGACGTGCACCTGAACGGCGCTGCGAACTGCACCAAGGCAGTGTGGGACCTGATGCGCGAACAGGCCTATGGCCGCATCCTGATGACCGCCAGCTCGACCGGTCTGTACGGCAACTTCGGCCAGGCCAACTATGGCGCGGCCAAGCTGGGCCTCGCCGGCTTTACCAAGACGCTGGCGCTGGAAGGCGCAAAGTACAACGTCCGCATCAACACCCTGGCCCCGGTCGCCGGCACCCGCATGACCGAAGACCTTGGCATGCCGGAAGCCTTCTTCCAGATGCTGGCTCCGGAAAACGTTGCGCCGATGGCCCTCTATCTGGTCAGCGAAGAAGCGCCGACCAACATGATCTGCGGCGCTGGCGCCGGTGCCTATCACGCGGCCTATGTCACCCTGACCCCGGGCGTGGCCCTGCCCGCTGACGAGCGTACGCCGGAAGGCATCGCTGCACACTGGGAGCAGATCATCAACCGCACCGGCGAAATCGTCCCCCAGTCGGGCGGCGAACAGAGCCAGGTCGTGATGGCCGCGCTGAACAAGCTGGGCGCTGCTGGCTAAGCCTGCGCTTCGCAATCCGCAAAAAACAACCGGGACCGCCGCGCCACTGGCTCGGCGGTCCCGTTCTATTTGGGGGGCAGACAAGTGCGCCATTTCCCGCGCCCCCGGAAATGCCCCTAACCATGCCTCAACCTTGTTTCAGTCGCCCCTGCGCCAGATGGCAGTCCTAGATTGAGACAGGGAAGCAGGAGCGATGCTCAAGCGAATTGATCCTTCACAGGCTGAACTGGGAATGTTCATCTACAAGCTGGAGGGGCCGTGGCTTAAGCATCCTTTCTGGAAGACCAAGTTTGTCATCGACGATCCCTATATTCTGGCAGACCTGCGCGACTCCGAAATCGAAGCGGTCGTGATCGACATCTCGCGTGGCCGTGACATCAGCCCCGGACCGCCGCCCGTGCCCGCTCCGGCAGCACCCTCGCCAGCGATCCGTCCCCGGTTGCAGACCCCGATTGCGCGCCCGGCACCGGAACCGGCAGCCTTCAACTTTCGCTCGATCCGCCCCCAGACGACCGCCCGCGAATTCGGCCATGCAGCCAATGTTGCCGAGCGCGGGCGCAAGGTCGTGAGCCAGGTCTTTCTGGAGGCGCGACTGGGCAAGTCGATCAAGGCCAAGTCAGTCGAGCCGGTGATCGAGGATATCTTCGCCTCTGTGCAGCGCAATCCCTATGCCTTCAACGGCCTGATGCGCTGCAAGCAGGAGGCGGAAGACGTCTATCGCCACGCTCTGGCCTGTTCGGCCCTGATGATCTCGCTTGCCCGGCAATTGCGCATGAGCCCGACCGAAATCCGCGAGGCGGGACTGGCCGGGCTGCTGTTCGATGTCGGGATCAGCCAACTGCCGATTGAAATTTCGCAGTATCAGGACGACTTCCGCAGCATTCCACACGAAATCCTGCAACAGCACACCACACTGGGATACAACTTCCTCAGCGCCAGCGGCCTTTCCGAACGCACCGCCATGGTCGCGCTGCACCATCATGAGCGCAATGACGGTTCGGGCTATCCCTCGGGCCTGATCGGCGGCGATATTCCGGTGCTGTCGCGCATGGCCGCGATTTGCGATGCCTATGACGAACTGGCCAGCCGAAGTTCGGCCTGTGCTTCGGTCAATCCCGGCGAAATCGTGAAGCGCATGGCTGAAATGCAGGGGAAATTCGATCCCGTCGTGTTCGATGCCTTCGTCCAATGCGTCGGCATTTGCCCGATCGGCACTTTCGTCGAACTGCACAGCGGCAAGCTGGCCATGGTGGTCGATCAGCATGAAACCGACCACTCCCGGCCCAAGGTCCGCACCTTCTACTCCCTCATCACCGGTGAGCGGATCAGGTCCGACGAAATCGACCTCGCTGCCGAGCCGCACCCGGATGAAATCGTCGGCCTGGCCAACATGTCACGGTTCGAGCCGGAGGAAGTGCGCGAACTGCGCCACCGGATGCTGAATGCGGTGATGCGAGCTGCCTGACAAAGCTGGGCTTGAGATGCGCGACAAGGGCCTTATGCAGGGCGCAACAGGAGAGAACCCATGCGCGCGACCCAGGCATTTATCGAACAGACCGGCGGCCCCGAAGTCATCCAGTGGCACGAGGTCGACCTGCCCGCCCCCGGCCCCCGCGAAGTGCTGATCCGGCATGAAGCGGTCGGCCTGAACTTCATCGACACCTACCTGCGCACCGGGCTCTATCCGATGCGCCTGCCAGGCGGCCTGGGCTTTGAAGCCGCTGGCGTTATCGAAGCCGTGGGCAGCGAAGTGACCCGGTTCAAGCCGGGCCAGCGCGCCGCCAGCTTTGGTGGCACCCCCGGTGCCTATGCAACCGCCCGGATTGCCAAGGAAGCGGAACTGTTTCCACTGCCGGAAGGGATCGACAGCCAAATCGCCGCCGCCGTCTTCCTGAAGGGCGCAACCACCGAAGCCCTTGCGGAACGTGTCGCGCCAGTGGCGGAAGGTGGCTGGGCGCTGGTTCCGGCAGCGGCTGGCGGGGTTGGCCTGCTGCTGGTGCAATGGCTGAAGGCGCGCGGCGTGCGCGTGATCGGCACGGTTGGCGCGGCGGAAAAGATCGCCCTCGCGCAAGAGGCTGGCGCAGAACAGGTGTTCCTGTCCGCCGATCCCGATCTGGTTGCCAAGGTCCGCGAAGCGACAGGCGGTGCCGGGGTGCGCGTATCCTATGACGGGGTCGGCGCTTCTACATGGCAGACCTCGCTCGATTCGATGGCCCCGCGCGGCACGATTGTCTCGTTCGGCAATGCCAGCGGCCCGGTTACGGGGGTTGCCCTGCGCGATCTCGCCACGCGGGGCTCGCTGTTCGTCACGCGCCCGGGCGTTTACGACTATTACCGCGATCCCGCTGAGGCCATGGCCGGGGCGGCGAAGCTGTGGGACATGGTCGCTTCGGGCAAGCTCAAGATCACGATCGGGCAGACCTATCCGCTGCTGGAAGCCGCCCAGGCCCACCGCGATCTGGAAGCGCGCAAGACCACGGGTTCGACACTGCTTCTGCCTTGATCGCCGAATGGCGCTGCCGGCTGAATAAAACCGAGCCTCTTTCGCCATCCCCGCGCAAGCGGGGATCGCACGCCGCACCGGTATTGCTGGAATGCCAGCGGCCCCCGGTCGCGCTGGGGACGACGTTGTTGCATTGATCGGAGCGGAAAAATCAATCCGCCGTGGCGAACCAGATGACGTGGCGCGGGCCTTTGCCCTTGCCGTTGGCATCGACACGGGCGCGCACTTCGACTTCCTCGACCGCAAAGCCAACCTCGCCCAGACGGCGGGTGAACTTGGGATCGGGTGCGGCTGACCAGATCGCCAGCACGCCGCCGGGACGCAGCGCCTTGCGTGCGGCATGCAGGCCAGCCTTGGAATAGAGCCGGTTGTTCTCGGCGCGGACCAGCCCGTCCGGACCATTGTCCACGTCCAGCAGGATCGCGTCGAGCGGTTCGGGGGCCAGCAGGATTGCTTCGGCTACATCGCCCATGCGCAGGGTGACGCGGGGATCATCGAGGCAGCCCTCGGCCACTTCGGCCATCGGACCGCGCGCCCATGCGATGATCTCGTCCATCAGCTCGGCCACGGTGATCCGGGCATCCGGTCCCACCAAGGCCAGTGCGGCACGCAGGGTAAAGCCCATGCCATAGCCGCCGATCAGCAGGTGCGGCGCGCGGACATTACCCAGCCGCTCGATCGTCAGCCGCGCCAGCGCCTCTTCCGAACCGCGCATCCGCGTGCTCATCAGCTCGTTATGGCCCATCACGATCATGAAATCGCGGCCGTGGGAGAAGAGCCGCAGCTCTTCCCCACCCGGAACCTGAGCGGTCCCCAGAAGCTGGCGCTGAATCATGTCAGGCCGCACGCTGGGCGCGATCCACCGCTTCCTGGTTGAGCATGTCGGCCAGCAGGAACGCCAGTTCGATCGACTGGGCCGCATTGAGACGCGGGTCGCAGTGCGTGTGATAGCGATCGGCCAACGCGGAATCCGAAATGGCCACGGCGCCACCGACGCATTCGGTCACGTCTTGACCGGTCATCTCGATATGAATGCCGCCAGCATGGGTGCCCTCGGCGCGGTGAACGGCAAAGAAGCCGCGCACTTCATTCAGGATGCGGTCGAACGGACGGGTCTTGTAACCGCTGTCCGCCTTGATGACATTGCCGTGCATCGGATCGCACGACCAGACCACCGGGTGGCCTTCACGCTTCACCGCGCGGACCAGCGGAGCAAGGCCAGCTTCGACCTTGTCATCGCCAAAGCGGCTGATCAGCGTGATCCGGCCCGCTTCGCGTGCGGGGTTGAGCAGGTCAAGCTGACGGATCAGTTCATCCGGCGACAGGCTCGGCCCGCACTTGAACCCGATCGGGTTGCCAACGCCGCGCAGGAATTCGACATGGGCCGAACCTTCAAAGCGGGTGCGGTCACCGATCCACAGCATGTGAGCGCTGGTGTCGTACCAGTCACCGGTCAGCGAATCCTGCCGGGTCATCGCCTGCTCATAGGGCAGGTGCAGTGCTTCATGGCTGGTGTAGAAGCTGGTGCCCTTCAGCTGCGGTACGGTCGACGGATCGATCCCGCAGGCTTCCATGAAGTCCAGCGCTTCGCCAATCCGGGTCGAGATTTCCTCGAACTTGGTCGCCCACGGGCTGCGGCCCATGAAATCCAGCGTCCACTGGTGAACCTGGCGCAGGTTGGCATAGCCGCCGGTCGAAAAGGCGCGCAGCAGGTTCAGCGTCGCGGCGCTTTGCGAATAGGCTTGCAGCAGGCGCTGCGGATCGGGATTGCGTGCTTCAAGCGTGAAGTCGATCCCGTTGATGTTGTCACCCAGGTAGCTGGGCAGCTCAACATCGCCCTGCACTTCCACTGGCGAACTGCGCGGCTTGGCGAACTGGCCAGCCATGCGGCCCACCTTCACCACCGGCTGCTTCGACGCGAAGGTCAGCACCACGGCCATCTGCAGCAGCACGCGGAACGTGTCGCGGATGTTGTTCGGGTGGAATTCGGCAAAGCTTTCAGCGCAGTCACCGCCCTGAAGCAGGAAACCCTTGCCAGCGGCCACCATGGCCAGATCGGCCTTCAGCGCGCGGGCTTCACCGGCAAAAACCAGCGGCGGAAAGGTCGAAAGCGTGCCCGTGACCTTGTCCAGCGCCGCAGCATCGGGATAGCTCGGCAGATGCCGTGCTTCCTTGGCCGTCCAGCTTTCGGGGGTCCAGTTACTCGCCACTTTCCATGCTCCACTTCATCACAAAGCGCGCCCCATAGACCTAGCGCGGGGCAAATGCAAAACATGCAAACTCGATCAACGTGATCGCGTAATAATATTTCAGCCGCAAGACCCTCTCACCGCCCGGTGGCAGCGGCTCCAGCTGCCGGTGCTGCGTTCGAACCGACCAGAGCCTGCCCCTGCGGAATGATCGCCACCCGCCATGACTTGCCGGGCGCAAGATACTTGGCCGCCAGAGCCTGCATCGCTTGCGGAGTCGTCTCGGTATAGTCGCCCAGTACGCTGCGGACCTTGCCATAACGGCCGGGATCACTGGTCGCCCCTTCGATCAGGTACATGAAGAAGGCGCTGGAAGACGAGGCCCGCGTCAGTGACTGCTTGAGTGGTTCCGTGACCCGCGCCAGTTCCTCGGCACTGACCGGATTGGCGGCAAGATCGGTCGCGATCTCTTCCGCCGTGGCAAAGAATACCGGCACCGACCTGGGCTGCAGGCTGGCCATGGCAAATACATTGCCGCCCTCCTTCAGATCGACCGGCCAGGAATTGACCACCTGCGGCGCATAGGCCTCGCCCAGCTTTTCACGTAGCTTGTCCAGCAGGCGATTCTGGAACAGCTGGGTCAGGATCTCCAGCTGGCGACTTTCACGAATCTGCTCGGTTCCGCCGCCGGTTGGCCAGCCGATGATCCCGGCGGCCTGATTGTCCTGCCCGCGATGATAAAGCAGGACCGGCTGCGCCGAAGGCGGCAGGTTGCGCGCGTCGATGCCCGCCGTTCCGGCTGGCAGACCGCCCCGGCTGGGCAAGGCGCCAAAGGTGCGGTTCAGCGCGGCAATGGCCTTGGCCTTGTCGAAATCCCCAAACAGCTGGACCTCGATCGGGCCTTGCTTGAGAATCGGTTCCCACACCTGCCGGAAACCTTCGACCGAGGTCGCTTCGATATCCGCGGGGGTCGGGGTGCGGAATACCGGATCGCCGCCGCGTTCCAGCAGCTTCAGGTCGCGCTCCAGCACGCCCTGCGGGCTGGCGGCATAGCTTTCGTAATTGATCCTCGCCGCCGCCTGGGCGCGCAGCACCGGGTTCCTGTCCCAGCGCGGCATGGCGAATTTGGCCGCGAACAGGTGGAGCTGGTCCTCAAGATCCGCCGCGCGGGTATCCGCCTTGAACGCGAAGGTCGCATCCTCGATCTCGAAATCGAAGGCGATCTTGCGCCCGGTCGAGGCCCGATCCATCGCTTCACGGTCAAACGAACCGACGCCGGAATCGACCAACGCCATTTCCCCCAGGGTGGCATAGGGCGCAGTCTTTTCATTGAAGGCGCGATAGCCTGCGCCAAAGCGCACTTTCAGCGTCACCCGGCCCGGTTCATCCTCGGTCGGCCACAGGATGACCTTGACCCCGTTGGCATAGTCGATCTGCTGGATATCCAGCAGGCCGGTGGCCTGTTCCGCCAGCGGCTGGGCCGGTTGGCCGACCGCCGGAAGGTCGGAATACTTGATCGAATTGGCGGTAAGGCGGGCATTGCTGCTGGCCGTGGCCGGTGCGGCCAGCGCGGTGCGCAGGGCGGCGGGCGTCGCCTCGCCAGCCTGCGGCGTAACATAGACCGCGCGGGTGACGCTACCAGCGAACATGGCGCGGGTCTTGGCCTGGATCGCGGCGGGCGTGAACAGCGGGATTGAACGGCGGAAGATGTCCTGCACCACTTCGGGCGAGGCAATTGTCTCGCGAATGTCCAGCGCGGCCACCATGTCGTCAGCCAGCTTGCCACCGGGCAGCAGGCGGCGCTGCTCGACGCTGCTTTCAAAGGCGACCGAGAATTCCTGCACTTCGCGGTCGATCTCTTCCTGGCTGGGCGGCTTGGCCATGGCATCGGCGATCACGCCGCGCGTATCGCGCAGAGCCGACGCCCAGTCCGGCCCAAGCGGGGTGATGCTGACGAAGGTCGCATTGGCCGAGCGCGCGACCTTGTCCTTGTTGACCTGCGCAACAAGGAAGCTGCCCCCGGCCCGCGCCTTGGCCTCCAGCCGGCGGTTGATGATCGCCTGGACAACAGATTCGACCATGATGCCCTGGTTATAGACCACCGTATCGCGGACCGGCCGCCACGGGCGCAGCACCGCATAAGTAATGGAACGCGGCATTTCCGGTTCGACGAAGACGCGCACCTCGCCAATTGGCGCGGCGCCCTTTGCGCCCTTGGGCGGCAGCGGATCACCAAAGGCCGGTTCCGGCACACGCGGGCCAACGCCTTGCCAGTCGGAAAACCACTTCTTGATCGAGGCTGCCATTGCCTCGGTAGGAATATCGCCAGAGACGATCACCACGGCATTTTCCGGGCGATACCAGCGCTGGTGAAAGGCACTGACACTGCCGGAATTGGCAGCGCTCAGCGTTGCTTCGGTCCCGATCACCGGGCGCACGGCCAGCTTCTGCCCGGCAAACAGGGTTTGCTGGATCTGCTCGAAAACGCGCGTCGCGGTGCCGCCGCGCTCACGCATTTCGGCCAGGACGATCGGCACGTCGGTGCGGACGTTCTTTTCGTTCAGGACCGGGGCAATCATCATGCCCGACAGCAGCTTCATCGATTCATCGACCGAAGCCTCCGTCGCATTGGGCAGGTCCAGCTTGTAGGTCGTCGCGACTGGCGAAGTTTCCGCATTGGTATCGCTGCCGAAGGTTGCGCCCATGCGCTGCCAGGTGGGGATCGCCTCGCCCTCGCCCAGATAGCGCGACTGGCGAAACACCATATGCTCCAGCAGGTGCGAGAAGCCGCGTTCGTGATCCCGCTCGTACAGTGAGCCGACATCCATGCGGATGCGGATTGAAACCTGCCCCGGCGGCACGCCGTTCTTGCGCACTACATAGCGCACCCCATTGGGCAGTTCGCCAAATTGCCATTCCTTGTCGTGCGGAATATCGCTGCAGCGATAGAGCCAGGGCGCGGATGGATCACACTTTGGCACCGCCTGCGCCGCAACGCGCTTTGCCGCTGCGGGCCGTTTGCCCTTCGCAGGTGCCGCCTCTAGCGCCGGAGTTGCCACCATGGCCAGCGCAGGAACAATCAGGGCGAAATTGCGCAGGGCGCGGCGGGTCTTGGACATATGCAAAGAGCTATAAGCGGCGCTTTGATGAAGGACCAGTGAATATCAGGCGCAGATCCGGCAGCAATCGACGGCACACTGACCGGAAAGTTGCACATTGCTGATCGGAAATGCCCGCCATCGGGCACTTGACCACGCCCCCTTGCAGCCTACATGCCAAGGCATGTTCATCGAAACCGAAACTACGCCGAATCCGGCCACGCTCAAGTTCCTGCCCGGTCAGGAAGTGATGTATGCCGGGACCCGCGATTTCCGCGACGACGAAGACGCCGCCGCCAGCCCGCTTGCCTCGGCCCTGTTCGATCTGGGTGACGTGACCGGCGTGCTGTTCGGGCGTGACTTTGTATCGGTAACGGCAGGCCCGGGGGTCGACTGGTCGGCGCTGAAACCGCAGGTCGTCTCCATCCTGCTTGACCACTTCATCACCGGCGCGCCGCTGTTCCATGCCCCCAGCGCTTCGGGCATCGTGGTTCCGGCTGAGGTAGAAGATTTTGGCGACGATCCCGCCGATGCCGATATTGTCGCCCAGATCAAGCAACTGATCGAAACCCGCGTGCGCCCCGCTGTGGCCAATGACGGCGGCGACATCGTCTATCGCGGCTTCCGCGAAGGCGTGGTCTATCTGGCCATGCAGGGCGCCTGCTCTGGCTGCCCCAGCTCTACCGCGACGCTGAAGAACGGGATCGAGACGCTGCTCAAGCACTATGTCCCGGAAGTGAAAGAGGTTCGCGCCGCCTGACGGCTGACCGCCTCGTTCCGGACCACTTCAGATATACCACAGTTCCACAGAGGAAATTCTCATGTCTCAGCCGCTGCCCGATGCTTCGCTTGACCAGTTGTTCCGCACTGCCCGCACCTATAACGGCTATCTCGACAAGCCGGTTGCGACCGAGCAGCTTCACGCGATCTGGGACCTGTTGAAGATGGGGCCGACCAGCGCGAACCAGCTTCCCGCCCGCCTGATCTGGTGCACCACTGACGAAGCCAAGCAAAAGCTGGCCGGCTGCACGATGCCCGCCAATGGCGAGAAGATCCTGAAAGCTCCGGTCAGCGTTATCATCGCGATGGACATGGAATTCCACGAGCAGCTGCCGTGGCTGTTCCCGCACACCGATGCCCGCGCCTGGTTCGTCGGCAACGATGCGCTGCGTGAACGTTCGGCCTTCCTCAACACCTCGCTGCAGGCCGCCTACTTCATCATGGCCGCCCGCGCTGTCGGTCTGGACACCGGTCCGATGACCGGTTTTTCGACCGATGCAGTCGATGCCGCCTTCCTCGCCGACAAGCCGAACTACAAGTCGGTCATGATTTCGACCCTTGGCTACGGCGATCCGGCCAGCATCTTTGATCGCAGCCCGCGTCCGGATTTCGATACTTTCAATTCCATGGCCTAAGCGGTTAAAACCGCCAGATGAAGACCCTGGTAATCGATAGCGCGACAGAGGCCTGCTCGGTCGCGCTATTTAACGGCAACCGGCTGCTGGCCGGTGACTGGCGCATGCTTGGCCGCGGCCACGCCGAACAACTGGTGCCGATGATCGAGGCTCTGCCCGGCAAGGGTCAGGCAGGTCGCATCGCCGTGGCGCTTGGTCCGGGCAGCTTTACCGGCGTGCGCGTTGGCCTTGCGGCGGCACGGGCCCTGGCCTTTGCCTGGAATGCCGAACTGGTTGGCTACCCGACCATGGGCCTGATTGCAGCAATGGCCCTTGCCGAGCGGCCCCAAGGCTCCGCGACAGTCTGCACGACCGGGGGACATGGGGAGTGGTTCGTGCAGGAATTCGATGCCAGCGCCGTACCGACAAGCAGCCTCGCCTCGTTAACCCCGGCCGCAGCAATAGTCGCTGCACAGGCAGAACTGGTTGCGGGCAGTCAGTCCCCGGCCCTGGTCAGCCAGCGGGGCCATGGCGAGGCGCTGGAAATCTGGCCCGACGCACGCGCTTTCCATCTACTGCCACCGGCCCAGATCACGCCGGAAACCGCCCCTCTCTATGGCCGCGCCCCCGATGCGCGGCTGCCGGGTGCCGCATGATGCCGCCCCCTGACGATGTCGATCGGATCATGTCTGTGATGCAGGCCGCATTCGCGCCTGAATACGGCGAAGCCTGGAACCGCCGCCAAGTTGAAGACGCCTTGTTGATTGGCAATTGTCATTATTACTTGGTTGCAGCCAGCGGGCATGAACCTGCGAATCAAGAGCCTGCGGCAGGCTTTTTCCTTTCTCGTCAAGGATTTGAAGAAGAAGAATTGCTGTTGATCGCAGTTTCGCCAGATCATCGGCGCCAAGGCCTGGCCAATAAACTTTTGAATCAAATTAAAAAAGATGCAGCTACGCGCGGAGCGAAGCGCGTTTTGCTTGAAATGCGCCGAGGAAATCCAGCAGAGGCGCTCTATCGCGCCCATGGCTTCCAGCCGATCGGTGAGCGTATTAAATATTATCGTACGTTAACTGGTGAACGACTGGACGCAATAACATTTTGCGCGGAAATTGCTTAAAAACCAGTTTCGATAGACTTCATCCCGTTTCGGATACGAAAGCATCACAAGACCTAATCTTAAAAACTTGTTTCGTTAACCAGTTTGCTCTATGGCCCTTCCACAACATTAAATACGGGAAGCCGGAACCCGAAAATTTCCGGGGTCGCACGAATACGGAAGGAATAGGCCATGGATGCAACCCAGGCTGACATCAATGAAATGCTCATCACTCTCACTTCGGATATTGTTGCCGCGCATGTCAGCAACAACAATGTCGAAGTAGAAGAAGTACCGGCGCTGATCAGCAAGGTCTATGGCGCCCTGGCCGACCTTGGCCAGCCTGTCGTTGTCGAAGAAAAGCTTCCCGAACCCGCCGTTTCGGTGCGCGCTTCGGTAAAGCCGGACTACATTGTCTGCCTTGAAGACGGCAAGAAGCTCAAGATGCTCAAGCGTCACCTGATGACACACTATCAGATGACACCGGAAGAATATCGCGCGCGCTGGAATCTGCCCGCCGACTATCCGATGGTTGCACCTAACTACGCCGAAAAGCGTCGCGATCTTGCAAAGCAGATCGGTCTGGGCCGCAAACCCGGCCAAAAGCGCGGTCGCAAGCCCAAGGCTGACTAACCGCATTACCTGCAGTTGAAGAATCGCCCTGCCGGTCTATGATCGGCGGGCGTTTTCTATTTCTGGACTAATAATTCGTGCATCAAGCCATCGACATCGAAGCCCTTTGCGCCGAGCGCGGCCTGCGAATTACTGAACAGCGCCGGGTGATTGCCAAGGTTCTGTCTGAATCCACCGACCACCCCGACGTGGAAGCCCTGCACGAACGCGCCTCTGCCATCGACCCCAAGATCTCGATTGCCACGGTCTATCGCACGGTCCGCCTGTTCGAAGAGGCGGGCATTCTCGACAAGCATGACTTTGGCGATGGCCGCTCACGCTATGAAGCCGCGCCCGAAGCGCACCATGACCATCTGATCGATGTCGAAACCGGCAAGGTGATCGAATTCGTCGATCCCGAGTTGGAAGCCTTGCAGCGCCAGATCGCCGAGAAGCTGGGCTTCCGGCTCGTCGACCACCGCATGGAGCTTTACGGGGTACGGCTGGACCGCGAAGGCTGATGGCAATCGCCCTTGCCCGCCAGCGGAGCATTTCCGCGCTTGGCTGGCTGCGGATCGTTCTGCGCGTTTTGGCCATGCTGCTTTTGCTGCTGGCCTGTCTTCCGCCTTACTACCTGTTCCGCCTGCTGCGGCTCCACAACCCATGGCCGCGCATTTTCCTGAGCGGAGTGACCAGGATCATAGGCGTTGCCTTGACCTATCGCGGCGAGAAGGTTCGGCGCGGTGCCTTCCTGCTGGCCAATCATGTCAGCTGGATCGACATTCCGGCACTGGCCGGGGCAACAGGCACAGCCTTTATCGCCCACGATGGTCTTGCCGCCATGTCCTTGCTCAAAACGCTGTGCGAGATGAACGACACGGTGTTCATCGCCCGGCATGATCGCAGATCCCTTGCCAAACAGATCGCAGACATCCGCACCGCCCTGTCCGATACCGGCGCGCTGACGATCTTCCCGGAAGGGACAACCAGCGATGGCACCGGACTGCTGCCGTTCAAAAGCTCGCTCCTTTCCGCCATCGAGCCGATTCCGGAAGGGATCGCGGTGCAGCCGGTCCTGCTTGACTATGGCCCGGAAGCGGCAAAGATCGCCTGGGTCGGCGATGAGCATGGGCTGGACAACTTCCTGCGCATTCTGGCGCGCAGTCGCCGGGTTAACCTTACCCTGCACTTCCTTGAGCCGCTGAGCGGAGAGGCGCTGGCCAGCCGCAAGACGATTGCCGCCACTGCGCGTGATGAACTGCTGACCGCGCTGGGGCGATAGCGCTTCAAATTTGTGCCGAATTGGCTTATCGGCCCCTCCCCATGCGCCCTACCCCGCCCCCCCGGACCTATCGCGTCAAAAGCTTTGGCTGCCAGATGAACGTC
>ERZ1645187.260-NODE-260-length-51482-cov-10.391701_pt1 | contig 51482 bp, 44 predicted proteins | sample MGYA00575352_ERZ1645187 | MGnify/ENA primary metagenome ERZ1645187 (study PRJEB40837, sample SAMN11349314) | freshwater sediment metagenome | isolation source: river sediment | host: Sediment | place: India: Wazaribad , New Delhi | collected 2017-02-21 ... | reverse complement strand
GGCCTCGTCAAGTGGGCTTGACGGCTTGCTGCACGGTTGTTTGGCTTCGTCAAGTGGGCTTGACGGCTTCATGCACGGTTGTTTGGCTTCGTCAAGTGGGCTTGACGGCTTCATGCAACTCGTTTGGCCTCATCAAGTGGGCTTGACGGCTTGCTGCACGGTTGTTTGGCTTCGTCAAGTAGGCTTGACAAGGCAAAACCGTAATTCCGGGCAAGGAAAATAGTAGTCTGAAGAAAAAAGGATGGTTTCAAAGCGCAATTAACCCATCAATCTGATAGGCATTTTCGTAAATGGCAATAACGGCTTCGGGCGAGGGCATCATCTCTTTGCACGAAACGCCAATGTAGCGGATGTCGCGCGAGGTTTTGTAGGTAATTTTATCGGGATGGCTGAAAAATGATTTGACCTGTTCCAGTTTAAGGCTGTCGTTGGGGATAATAAATTTGAAATAATAGAGCCGGGGCCAATAGGGCTCGGCATGCAATATCGCGTGAAGTTTTATCAGTCGTTCGTCCATCTTGTTTCGGTTAATTTACCAAATCACCTGTACAAATCCCTTTTTTCGTCGTCGTTCGCCATCTCGCCCCTGGGCATCGACAACCCAATAATAGACCCCGGCCGAAACCAACTTGCCGCGCACCTTGCCATCCCAGGCGGCCAGTTCGGCATCTTCCGGAACATAATCGTTGCGGCGGAACTGGTGCACCAGGTTCCCCCAGCGGTTGAATACCTGAAAGTCGAGCGATTTGAGCGACCGGGTTTTGACGATTAGCTGATCGTTAATCCCGTCGCCGTTGGGCGTGAAAACAGGAGCCACTTTTACCAGCGAGGTATCGACCACAATATAATCGGCCAGATAAAAGGTATCGCGGCAGACAAAACCGGGCGACTCTTTGGCCACCACCAGTTTCACCTTATATTTCCCGGAATTTTCGTAGATATAAATTGGGTTGGTATCGTAAAGCACATCGCGGATAGAGTCGACCTCTGCCCCACCCGACGATTCGGCTTCGATAGCTGTTTTTTCCTTGTAGATAAACCATTCGTATTTATCGCGGTCACCATTCTCCGATTCGTCATTAAACTGAATCTCGGCAGGAGCTTCGGGGTAAGCATATTGTGCATCGGTTTTCTGGTTTGCCGTCCACGAGAATTGGGCTTTAGGAACAATCGACTGATAAATTACCTCTGCACTTTTCATGCAACCCGAGCGGTCGGTTACCTCCACTTTGTAGCTGCTGTTTTTCGATGGCGGAGGCGAAACGTTAAAATTGGGCACGGTTCCGAGCGGAGAAGTTCCTTCGAACCAGAAGTAGCGAAGCGAACTGTTCAGCGCCACCGGCTGGCCCGAGGTTAAATCGGAATAAGTATAGGCGGCGCTGGTGGCTGTTCCGTTCAAAGTAAATGTATTGCAATCGGAATTGGCGATTTGGGCCACCGGTTCAATCCAACTGTTGAAAACCCACGCCCTAAACTGGTAGTTGTTGCTGCCTTCGGTAAAAGTGACACGATAACAGCCATCGCCCAGATTATTTCGTATGGACGAGGTGCCGTTTTCAGTGGCTAAAAAATCGAAGCTGCGCGTAACGCTGTTCCATTTTTCCCATGTAAAAGTAACCGAAGCAGAAGCCGTTGAAGCGGTTAGCGAACCATTTTGATCGCCTTGGTTTCCACAAAAATAGTAGATCGGATCGTTGGGAGTGAAAGTCGGATAGGCAGTCTGTTCGGTGCTGTTGGCACTTCCCGAAGTAAGCGACTGCGAAAAAGATGCCTGAGCCAGCAAGAGCAGCAAAAAGGCGCCGGTAAGCCAGCTAAGATTAGACCTTTCGATTTTCATATCCGGTTTTCCTGATGATTTACAATAATACAAAATTAAACAACATGGGCATGTAGCCAAATATTTTCGACGTACAGTTTAACGCGTATCGATAGTTGTCACTTTCTTGCGTAAATCTTTCAACAACCAGCCAATAATTCTGCCGTGCATCTTATCTTTGCAAAACAACCGAAAACAGACATTTAAACAGAAAATACCCGAAGCATTGAGCAAATATCTTGAAAATCTGAACGAGGCACAGCTGCAGGCAGTTATCAACACCGAAGGCCCTTCGCTGGTGATTGCCGGCGCCGGATCCGGAAAAACCAGGGTGCTGACCAACCGGATTGCCCACCTGTTGAGCCAGGGCGTGCGCTCGTCGGCTGTGCTGGCGCTCACCTTTACCAACAAAGCTGCCCGCGAAATGAAAGAGCGGATCACCCACATGGTTGGGCCACAAATTGCCCGCTATCTTTGGATGGGCACATTCCATTCCGTTTTTTCGCGGATTTTGCGCGCCGAAGCTTCGACGCTTGGCTACCCGTCGACGTTTACCATTTATGATACACAGGATGCCAAAAGCCTGCTTCGGACAATTATTAAAAGTTTAAGCCTCGACGAAGCCGTATATAAACCGGGTGTGGTAATGAGCCGTATCTCGGCTGCCAAAAATAATCTGGTTACCCCGGGGGCTTACATGGCCAACAGTTCGGTTCGCGAAGCTGACAAAATGGCCCGAATCCCCAAAACCGGAGAGATTTATGCCGAATATGCCCGCCGGTGCAAAAATGCCGGCGCGATGGATTTTGACGATTTGCTGTTATTAACCAATCTGCTTTTCCGCGATCATCCCGAAATACTGGAGAAATATCAACAGGCATTTCAATATATTCTGGTAGACGAGTATCAGGACACCAACTTTTCGCAATACATGATTGTCAAAAAGCTGGCCGAGCCGCACCAAAACATCTGCGTTGTGGGCGACGATGCCCAGAGTATTTATGCTTTTCGCGGGGCACGCATCGAAAATATCTTGAATTTCAAAAACGACTATCCTGAATTTAAAACCTATAAACTCGAACAAAATTACCGTTCAACTCAAACAATTGTCAATGCAGCCAACAGCCTGATTGCAAAAAATAAAAACCAGATTCACAAAACCGTTTTTAGCGAAAACGAATCCGGGCATAAAATCAAGGTTATTACTGCCATTAACGATCAGGAAGAGGGTTTTCTGGTGGCCAACGAGATTCATGAAATCCGTATGCGTGAACACGACAACTGGTCCGATTTCGCCATTCTTTACCGCACCAACGCCCAGTCGCGAATTTTCGAAGAGGTGCTCCGTAAACGGAATATTCCCTACAAAATATACGGCGGGTTGTCGTTCTACCAACGCAAGGAGATCAAAGACATTTTGGCCTATTTCAGGCTGGCTATCAACACCCGCGATGACGAATCGTTTAAACGAATTATCAACTATCCGGCACGTGGAATTGGTGCAACCACCATTGGCCGTATCGAAGAAGAGGCTTCACGCCAAAACGCAAGCATGTGGGAAATCGCATCGAATATTCAGCACCTGACCAAAGCCGGGCTCAACAGTGGTTCTGCTAAAAAAGTAACTGAATTTATCGAATTGCTTAGCCGCTTTGGCGAAAAAGCCGCTCAAACCGAAGCTTTCGAAATGGCTCAGCAAATTGCCACTCAAGCCGGAATTTTGGCCGAATTTTATCAGGATAAATCGCCGGAAAGCATCAGCCGCAGCGAAAACATACAGGAGTTGCTCAATGCCATTAAATTATTCTCGGACAGCGCTCAGGAAGAGGGGCGCGACAATCAGTTGGCCAATTTTATGGAGGAGGTTTCGCTGCTCACCGATCAGGATCAGGATAAATCGGACGATGTCGATAAAATAACGATGATGACAGTCCACTCTTCGAAGGGATTGGAATTCAACAATGTTTTTATTGTAGGAATGGAAGAAAACCTCTTCCCGTCAGGATTTTCGGGAACAATGACTTTGGCCGAACTTGAAGAAGAACGAAGGCTCTTTTATGTCGCGCTCACACGGGCCAGGAAAAAGGCTTTCCTCTCGTGCGCGCAGCAGCGTTTCAGATGGGGGAAGCTCGATTTCAGCAATCCGAGCCGTTTTATTGGAGAGATCGATTTGCATTTCCTTGATATTCAAAACAGCCGAATGTTCCCGCAATTTCATAGCCGAGTGTTGGCCGAAGAAGGAAAGTTGCCACCACAACCGGCACGAAGCAGCCATTCGCAACCGTTGAACCGACAGCAGCAGGTTACACGAACGGGGACAACTGCAACACCACTGTCCGACAATTTCGAGGCAGACGATCCAGCCACTTTTGAAGCCGGCATGTATATCGAACACCAGCGCTTTGGCAGGGGAAAAATCATTGAAATTCAAGGTGTGATGCCCGAAGCAAAAGCCAAAGTCTTTTTCCCTAATCAGGGAGAAAAGCAGTTGCTGTTGAAATTTGCCAAATTAAAGATATCAAGATGAAGCACGACGCTTTGATATGGTGACGAAAAAAAGTAGATTTGTGAATGAAAAAACAACGGAAGTATAATTCTGTCAAACAATAAGTTAATAAAAACACCCCATGATATCAAAAGATTACAACACGCAGCGTAAAAAGATGAAACTGCCAGAATATGGCCGCTGTTTGCAGAAAATGGTCGACCACGTACTTCAAATCGAAGACAAAGACGAGCGCAATCTGGCCGTAAAATCAATCATCGATATTATGGGGACAATGTATCCGTATCTTCGCGACATCAATGATTTCAAACATAAATTATGGGATCACATTGCCATCATGTCTGATTTTAAACTCGATATCGATTACCCATTTGACCCGCCCAAGCCCGAAACATTCTCGGAAAAGCCACAGTTTGTTCCGTACAACCAGTCGGATATTCGTTTTCGCCACTACGGAAAGATTATGGAACAACTCATTACCAACACCGTTGCCATGGATGACGAAAATCCGGCCAAAACGGTAGCAACAGAACAGTTGGCCAACCAAATGAAGAAATCGTACCTGACATGGAACAAAGATGCCGTTGACGATGAAAAAATTCTGGATGACCTTTCGCTCATATCAAAAGGAAAGCTCAATGTTGGCGAGAACTTTAAACTACAGGAAGTTATCGACATAGTTAAACCGCAGAAACCCAAACAACAGCAAAAAAAAGGCGGGCAGAACAATCCTAACCGAAAACACAAATAGAGAATAGCCCATGGCAAGGTTTATTATCGAAGGTGGACAACGCCTTCAAGGCGAACTGACACCGCAAGGAGCAAAGAACGAAGCCTTGCAGGTGATTTGTGCCACGCTGCTTACTGCCGATAAAGTTACCATCACCAACATTCCCGAGATCAGGGATGTTATCAAACTGATTGAAATCCTGAAAGATTTAGGGCTTTCCGTTTCCCGGAACCAAAAGGGAAGTTACACTTTTCAGGCCGACAAAATCGATATAGATTACCTGAAAAGCGAGCGTTTTTTCTCTCAGGCTGCAAGTCTGCGCGGTTCCATTATGATTGTCGGCCCTTTGCTGGCCCGTTTTGGGAAAGGCATCATACCGCAGCCCGGCGGCGACAAGATAGGCCGTCGACGGCTCGACACCCACTTCAGGGGTTTCGAGATGTTGGGAGCTACCTTTCATTTCGATGCCGCAAAATCGTTATACGAAGTTGAAGCGCCAGCCCTGACAGGCTGTTATATGTTACTTGACGAAGCATCGGTTACCGGAACAGCCAACCTTATCATGGCTGCCGTAATGGCCCAGGGAACGACTACCATCTACAATGCAGCCTGCGAACCATACATTCAGCAACTTTGTAAAATGTTGGTGAGCATGGGTGCCAAAATCGAGGGAATAGGCTCCAATCTTTTGACAATAAAAGGTGTTGTAACGCTCAAAGGATGCGAACACCGGTTATTGCCCGATATGATTGAAGTTGGAAGTTTTATCGGCTTGGCCGCCATGACCTCATCCGATATCCTGATCAAAAATGCCGGTTACGACCAACTGGGTATTATCCCCGACTCGTTTCGCCGCCTGGGAATCTCACTCAACCGCATCGGCGACGACATTCACATCCCGGCTCAGGATAATTACGAAATCGAATCGTTTATCGACGGTTCCATCATGACCATAGCCGATGCACCATGGCCGGGCCTTACCCCCGACCTGCTCAGTGTTTTTTTGGTCGTAGCCACGCAAGCCAAAGGCAGCATACTTATCCATCAGAAAATGTTTGAAAGCCGCCTTTTCTTCGTTGATAGATTGATTGATATGGGGGCAAAAATAATATTATGCGACCCGCACCGGGCCACCGTTATCGGACTGGAAAAATCGCACCCGCTCAGGGCAACCAAAATGAGTTCGCCCGATATTCGTGCCGGTGTAGCACTACTCATTGCCGCACTTTCAGCCAACGGGAAATCGACCATCGACAATATCGAACAAATTGACCGTGGGTACGAAAATATTGATATGAGGCTGAATGCTTTAGGAGCCAAAATTATCAGGGAATAAAATTTCATTGCCTGCAACAATCCCCGACTGAACAAACTGACAGATAAAGGAAGACTTTTTTCTGTCAGTTTGTCGCTTTAGCTGCCATTGGCAGATAATTTGCTATGTAATAATCAAGAAGTTGAAAAAAAGTAGAATCATGACGAAAAAGAGAGACGATAAAGAAAAGCATATGGCACAACCAACAGTCGACATAGAACAGAATACTGAAAATCAGAATATTGACAATAAAAACCTGCAAGAGGCAACAATCGATCCCAATGAAGCGTCGCCGGAAAGTGATATAGATTCAAAAGCAAAAATTACGGGGTTGGAAGCAGAAGTGGCCGAACTTAAAGCCAATTTGGCCGGTGCAAATGACAAATACCTTCGCCTTTCTGCCGATTTTGACAATTTCAGACGTCGTACACTGAAAGAAAAAATGGAACTAATCAATTCTGCTTCCGAAAAAGTATTATCCAATATACTTTCAGTAATCGACGATTTTGAGCGGGCTATCCAGGCCAGCAACAATTCGACTGATGCCGAAGCTACAAAGGAAGGCATTCTATTGATATATAATAAATTCAAAGATTTCACCAAACAAAATGGCGTGACCGAGATAGATGCTATAGGTGCCGACTTCAATACCGATATGCACGAGGCCATAACCAAAATCCCGGCACCGACCGAAGAACTTAAAGGTAAGGTTGTCGATGTTATTCAGAAAGGCTACTACCTCAACGACAAGGTTATACGTTTTGCCAAAGTAGTAGTTGGCGAGTAAATATTTACTTCTGAAAATGAATTAAAATGGCAAAAAGAGATTACTATGAAGTATTAGGGGTTTCGAAAAGCGCTACCGCTGAAGAGATTAAAAAAGCTTACCGTAAGAAGGCAATTCAATATCATCCCGATAAAAATCCCGGCGATAAAGAGTCGGAAGAGATGTTTAAAGAGGCAGCAGAAGCTTACGAAGTACTGAGCAGCCCGGAAAAAAAACAACGTTACGACCAGTTTGGCCATGCCGGGATGGGTAATCAAGGTGGTTTTAGCGGCCACAATATGTCGATGGACGATATTTTTTCTATGTTCGGCGACATTTTTGGCGGAGGTGGCAGCTTTGGCGGTTTTGGTGGTTTTGGTGGCAATGCGCGCAGCCAGCGTGTCAACCGCGGTTCAAATCTTCGTATAAAAGTAACACTCAACCTGAACGAAATAGCAGCCGGTGCCGAGAAAAAACTAAAAGTCAGAAAATATGTCACTTGTGACAGTTGTCACGGTAGCGGAGCCAAAGGCAGCAGCGGACATACCACCTGTTCCACCTGTAAAGGTTCCGGCCAGGTAACGCGTGTCAGCAACACCTTTTTGGGACAGATGCAAACCACATCAACCTGCCCGACTTGTGGCGGCGATGGTAAAATTATTTCGCAGAAATGTGATAAATGCCATGGTGAAGGCATTATGACCGGCGAAGAGGTGATAACCATTAAAATACCTGCAGGTGTAGCCGAAGGAATGCAATTATCGGTAAGTGGCAAAGGAAATGCAGCCCGAAGAGGTGGCATTCCAGGCGATCTGCTGGTACAAATTGCCGAAGAAGAACACCCGGAATTGATTCGCGACGAAAATGATTTAATATACAATCTCTATCTCTCGTTTCCTGATTTGACGCTTGGGACAACAGCCGAAATTCCGACCATCGATGGTAAAGTAAAAGTAAAAATTGATTCGGGTACCCAACCTGAAAAAATCCTACGCCTTCGCGGAAAAGGAATTCCCGACGTAAACGGCTACGGGAAAGGCGACCTGTTGGTCAGGATTCATGCCTGGATACCACAGAAATTGAATTCGGAAGAGAAGAAAATGGTAGAGAAACTGCAAAGTTCAACCGGATTTAAAGTTCCGGACAGCAGTAAAGAGCGAAATTTCTTTGATAAAGTGAAAGATATGTTCGACTAAATGCCGAATACTTAGTAAAAGTCCGTTAAAATTCAATTGCCCCGATAGCTAACGCTTCGGGGCAATTTTACTTCTATTTGATTTGGATCTATCTTTTGAGTTTAATTACCTCACTGCCGGCCAACAGAAATGCCCCGGTGCCATAAACTTCCCAACTCTCGGCATTAAAATTCTTGCGTGGGTCGGCGCCAATGGGTTGCACCCAGCCCACTCTTCCATTATTATCGACACATTGAGTCAATGCACGCCACGCTTTTTGAACAGCAGGCTGATAGGTTTGCCTGTCGAGCAGCCCATTATTGATTCCCCATGCCAACGCATAACAATAAAATCCCGAACCACTTACCTCTCCCCCGGGATACGACTCAGGGTCAAGTAGCGATGCGCGCCACAAGCCGTCGCCCTGCTGAAGGGCGAGAATACGGGCAGCCATTTGTTTGTACAACGCTTCATAAAAAGAACGTTCGTTGTAGTTTTTGGGCAACTCATCCAATATCCTGACCAATCCGCCCATTACCCAACCATTCCCGCGCGACCAGAAAATTTTCTTGCCGTTAGCTTCACGCTTATCGGCGCCATCGCCCTTAATCACGTAACTTAAATCGCGGGCAAAGAGATGTTCCTCCTTGTCATACAATAGATTGTAGCATTCCTTAAACAGCTGGTCGCTGTAAGTCAAGTATTTTGTATTTCCGGTAGTTACGCCCAGCTTTACCAGCGCCGGCGGCCCCATAAAAAGAGCATCGCACCACCACCATTTTATCACTTCAATACCTTTGGTGGGATAAGGTTTTGCCATAAAAATGGCTACAGTATCGATAAATGGTTGCAATATTTCAGTCTCCTTCTCCTTCCGGTAAACATCGACATAGGTTTGACAGATAGCAATATCATCGGCATGATACCAGCGGAGCCCCGGCTTCCAGTTCGTTTTCTCGCCCAAATCGAGTAATGCCTGATAAAGTTCCTTCGAACCTGTTGTTTTCCAGGCAGCCGTTACTCCGGCATAAAATGCACCGTTGGTCCAGTCGAAAGGCTCATGCCTGGGATTTTTCAACTGCCATTCAGCAGCTTTTATCATCGTCGATTTGATAAATTTTTTATCAAACAGGTTTGCGTTTTCGACAGACTGTGTTTTACCTGCCAGACACAAGGCAATAAAAGTGAAGATAATTAGTAGTTTTCTCATTGGAATTGTGCTGTTTGGTTGTTTTGTGCGAATATATCAACATATGCTATCGATTGCAAATTTGAATTCATCGAAAAAAGAAATTAAATTATTATTAATTGTAACTTCAACGACAGATTGAAAGTACAATAGATTGAAAAAATGATTATTATTGCATCGAAATAAAAGCAATGTATTACAAAAACCATCATAGCGGACATCATCATTTCCCTGCCCAACGGTAGGCCCGATTTGGTACGTCGCCATGATAAAAATTTATACCAATATACAGGCTTACCTCTCAAAAAGGTAGGCCTTTTTTAATTTTGCAACTATGGATAAGACTTTACGAATTGCCATCCAAACCAAAGGCCGGTTAAACGAAGACTCTGTACAACTTCTCGAAGAGGCAGGAATAAAATTTATTCCTGGCAAGCGTAAGCTGATTTCATCGGCCAAAGATTTTCCACTTGAGGCACTTTACCTGCGCGATGATGATATTCCGCAGTGTGTGGCCGACGGGGTTTCTGACATTGGCATTGTTGGGCTGAACGAAATTGAAGAACAAAAAAAGAGTGTTGAAATTATCAAGCATTTGGGTTTCAGCAAATGCAGGCTTTCGCTTGCCATTCCAAAAGATATCGAATACATTGAAAATCAATGGTTCGAAGGGAAAAAAATTGCCACATCATATCCCCGTATTTTGCAAAGCTACCTCGACGAACATGGCATTAAAGCCGATATCCATTTCATTGCAGGTTCGGTCGAAATTGCTCCGGGAATCGGGTTGGCCGATGCCATTTTCGACATTGTTAGTTCGGGAAGTACATTGGTTAGCAATAGATTAAAAGAAGTAGAAGTGGTGATGAAATCGGAAGCAGTTCTGGTGGCAACACCATCGCTCAACAAAGAAAAGCAAGCCATTATCGATGAGCTGATCTTCAGAATCGAAGCCGTGGAAAAAGGGAAAGGGAAAAAATATATTATGCTAAACGCTCCCGATTCCAAACTCGAACAAATCACGAAAGTGTTACCCGGTTTTACATCGCCTACTATTATGCCGCTGGCCAAACCGGGATGGAGTTCGCTGCACTCGGTAATCAACGAATGTGAATTCTGGGAAGTTATCGGGAACTTGAAACGCAATGGTGCCGAGGGAATTCTGGTGCTTCCAATCGAAAAAATCATCTACTAAACATTGTAATATGCAGATTTTCCGAAATCCTATTAACACTACCTGGACTAAGATAATCGAGCGCCCCAAAACCGAATCATCGGCGAGCAAAGGAGTGGTAAAAGATATTCTCAGCAATATCCGCAAAAATGGCGATGTAGCTGTTCGGGAATACACCCACCGTTTTGACAAAGTCGATATGGACGATTTCAGGGTTAGCAGAAAAGAGGTACAAAGTGCTATCAAGAAAGTTGCCCCGGAGTTGATAGAAGCCATAAATATTGCAGCTGACAATATCCGCAAGTTTCATGAAGCCCAGCGACGCTTTTATGGAATTACTGAAACCATGCCCGGTGTGAAATGTTGGCAGAAAGCTGTACCGATAGAAAAAGTTGGGCTATATATTCCGGGCGGTTCTGCCCCCCTCTTCTCGACAGTATTGATGTTGGGAATTCCAGCCCACATAGCCGGTTGCAACGAGGTAGTACTTTGCACACCGCCCGACAAACGTGGTAATATTCACCCGGCCATTCTATATGCCGCATCTATCAGCAACATTAAATCAATCTATAAAATCGGCGGCGTACAGGCCATTGCTGCAATGGCTTACGGGACAGAAACAGTAATGAAGGCCGATAAAATATTCGGTCCGGGCAACTCGTGGGTTACCATGGCCAAACAGATGATTTCGGTAGAAGAATGTGCTATCGATATGCCGGCCGGACCATCTGAGTTACTGGTTATTGCCGATGACTCGGCCGAACCTGCATTTATTGCCTCCGATTTGCTATCGCAGGCCGAACACGGCCCCGACAGCCAGGTATTGCTGGTTACCTGCCACGAACTCATTATTGAAAAGGTAATTACAGAACTTGAAATACAGATAAAAACCTTGCCGCGTGCTGCCATTGCCCTAAAAGCCATACAAAACAGCCGAGCCGTTTTGCTCAACGACGAAGATGAGATACTTTCTTTTGTCAATCAATATGCTCCGGAACACCTGATAATTGCAACACGAACCGCCACAAATCTGGCTGACCGGATTATCAATGCAGGCTCCGTTTTTATTGGCAATTATACGCCTGAAAGTGCAGGCGATTATGCCTCGGGAACCAATCACACTTTACCGACACATGGCTGGACACGCGCTTTCAGTGGCATCAATCTCGACAGTTTCTGCAAAATTATCTCATTTCAGGAAATTTCGTTCGAGGGTATTAAGACTTTAGGACCAATTATTGAAACCATGGCAGAAGCCGAAGAGCTAATTGCCCATAAAAGAGCTGCCTCCATCCGTTTCAGAAACGAAATTATTTAATTAACATGAGCTTTGATATCAACAATATAACTCGCAAAAACATTCTTTCGCTGAAACCTTACTCCAGCGCAAGAGATGAGTTTTCGGGCGATGCAGCCGTTTTTCTCGATGCCAATGAGAACCCGTTTAATACGCCATGGAACCGCTATCCCGATCCACGACAGAGTCAGTTAAAGGCTCAAATTGCCAAACTGAAACCGGTCGAACCATCGCAAATATTTCTGGGAAATGGGAGTGATGAACCTATCGACTTGCTTTTCAGGGCATTTTGTGAACCCGGAATTGATAATATTGTTTCGATTGCGCCAACCTATGGCATGTATCGCGTTGCAGCCGACATCAACAACATCGAAGTTATTGAAAGCCATCTCTCCAGTGAATTTGAGTTGGAGGGCAATGATCTTTTGGCCAAAGTGAATGAAAATACCAAATTAATCTTTCTTTGTTCACCCAACAACCCATCTGGCAATCTACTGGATAATAACGAGATAAAAAAAATAATCCTTAGCTTTAAGGGTTTGGTTGTCGTCGACGAAGCCTATATCGATTTTTGCCCCGAAAGGTCGCTGTTGCCCGAAATCGCCAGTTTTCCTAATCTGGTTATCCTTCAAACCTTTTCGAAAGCCTGGGGAATGGCCGGACTGCGGCTGGGAATGGCATTTGCAGCCAAACCGATAATCGATGTGTTGAATAAAATCAAATATCCTTATAACCTGAGCATTCTCACACAACAAAAAGCGATTGAACTCATTAAAAATGAAAACAATAAAACCGAATGGGTTGATATTCTTTTAAAAGAGAGAGACAATTTGATAGAAAATCTGCACAAACTGACACTGGTAAAAAAAATCTTCAGAACCGATTCGAACTTTATTCTGATTAAAGTTGAGAAACCAGTCGATTTATACAACTATCTGGTTGGCGAGAAAATTATTGTACGCGATCGTTCCAGGATCTTGCTTTGTGAAGGTTGCCTTCGAATAACAGTTGGCTCTACTGAAGAAAATCAGCAGTTAATCAGCGTATTACAAAATACACCTTCCAAATTTCAATAAACAACCATGAAAAAGGTACTATTTATAGATCGCGATGGAACATTGATTTGGGAACCGCCAAACGAACAGCAAATTGACTCGCTTGAGGTGCTTGAATTTATCCCGAACGTATTTCGCAACTTATATAATATTCAAAAATATCTTGACTACGAGCTGGTTATGGTAACCAATCAGGATGGTTTGGGAAGCGTAACCTTTCCCGAACACACTTTTTGGCCAGCACACGAGAAAATGATAAAAGCTTTTGCCAACGAAGGGGTTACTTTTGGGAACATTCACATTGACAGGACGCGGCCTGAAGACAATGCACCAACCCGAAAACCGGGAATCGGGATGCTAAGCCAATATTTCGACGGAGATTACGACCTGGCCAATTCAATCGTTATCGGCGACCGCCTTACTGATGTTGAACTGGCAAAAAATCTGGGAGCCAAAGCGATTCTTTTCGATTGGAATAATCTCGTAGCGGAGATGCAACAGCGCAACCTCTACTCCTATTGTTTGCTGTCGACTACCAGCTGGGACGAAGTCTTCGAACTCTTGTCGAATCTCAACCGTAAAGCTACGGTTAACCGCAAAACATCTGAAACCGATATTTTCATTGAAATTAATCTGGCAGGAAAAGGCAACAGTAATATTTCGACAGGATTACGCTTTTTCGACCACATGCTCGACCAAATTGGCCGGCATTCGGGATGCGACCTCACCATTCAGGTAAAAGGCGATCTCGACATCGACGAACACCATACCATTGAAGATACCGGAATTGCGTTGGGCGAAGCGATTCGCAAAGCTTTAGGCGACAAACGCGGTATCGAGCGCTACGGTTATTGTCTTCCGATGGACGAATCGCTGGCTCAGGTTGCCCTCGATTTTGGCGGTCGACCCTGGTTGGTTTGGGAAGCAGCCTTCAAGCGCGAATTTGTTGGCGATATGCCTACCGAAATGTTTAAACATTTTTTTAAATCGGTATCCGATGCAGCACTTTGCAATCTGAATATCAAAGCAGAAGGCGAAAATGAACATCATAAAATCGAAGGCATTTTCAAAGCATTTGCACGTGCACTAAAAATGGCCATTCGCAAAGACCCCTTTCAGCAATCGCTACCCAGCACAAAAGGCACCTTATGAATACAATACAGGAAATAAGAGAGATAAAAAACACAGCTATCTTATTGATTCACTGCCCCGATCGACAAGGAATTTTGGCAACAGTAACCGAATTTCTGAATAAAAATCAGGGAAATATTATCTATCTCGATCAGCATGTCGACCGTGAAGAAGGCCTTTTTTACATGAGAGTGGAATGGGAACTTACCGATTTCTTGATTCCGCGCGATAAAATTGCCGATTATTTTGAGACACTGATTGCTCAAAAGTTTGGCATGACATTCTGGCTCCATTTTACCGAAGAACGCCCCCGCATGGCGCTTTTCGTTTCCAAGATGTCGCACTGTTTGTTCGACATTCTGGCCCGCTATACCGCCGGCGAATGGGATGTAGAGATTCCACTCATAATCAGCAACCACGAAAAATTAAAACCAGTAGCCGATCGTTTCGGAATACCATTTTGCCTTTCGGAAAAGAATGGCCAAAACAAAAGCGATGCTGAAGCTGAAGAATTAAAGCGTCTTAAATCTCACAACATTGATTTTATTGTACTTGCACGATACATGCAGGTGCTTTCCGACGATTTTGTAACCCATTTCCCGAACCGGATTATCAATATTCACCACTCGTTTTTGCCTGCATTCGCAGGGGCAAAACCCTATCATGCGGCACACCAGCGAGGGGTGAAAATCATTGGGGCAACAAGCCATTATGTAACTGCCGACCTCGATGCCGGACCAATTATAGCCCAGGACGTGGTTCGGATTTCGCATATCGATACCGTTGATAGCCTTGTTCGCAAAGGGCGCGATCTTGAGAAAATCGTTCTTAGTGAAGCGGTTTACAAACATCTGCAACACAAAATCCTGGTTTACAACAACCGAACAGTCATTTTCAATTAACAAACTTTAAGCATGAAACAATTATTCAAAAATTTCTCGGTTTTTCTGTTCATTGCGGCAGTTTCAATAACGGCTTCAGCCCAAAATAAAAATCAACTTCCCCAAAAAGAGATTCCAGCCGATTATGGTTACATTGTAAAGATTGGCGATAAAATACCTGATTTTTCGATGACGCTGGCCAACGGTAAAAAAATTTCAACCGGCGATTTTAAAGGTAAAATAGTGATGTTGCAATTTACCGCCAGTTGGTGCGGGGTTTGCCGAAAAGAGATGCCTGAAATTGAAAAAGAGATTTGGCTGACAAACAAAAGCAATCCTAAATTCCTGCTTTATGGAATTGATTTGGATGAACCGGTGGAAAAAGTTCAAAAATTTGCCGCTGATATGAAAATTTCCTATCCGCTTGGTCTTGATCCTGGTGGCGCCATTTTTAACCTTTTTGCCGAAAAAAATGCCGGAGTCACCCGAAACGTAATCATCGACAAAAATGGAAAGATCGTCTATATGACAAGACTTTACAAAGAAGAAGAGTTTAAGGAAATGGTGAACGTAATTGAAACGTTGCTTAAATAGCTGACTAAAGAAGTTGAAATGAAAGTAGTCATTATTAAGTACAATGCCGGAAATATTATGTCAGTCGATTTTGCGCTGCAACGACTGGGTATTCAAGCCGAAGTTACTGACGATATCGAAAAAATTAAACAAGCCGACAAAGTGATTTTTCCCGGTGTTGGCGAGGCTTCGACCACGATGAGCTATCTTCGGCAACACAAACTCAATCAACTTATAGTCGATTTAAAACAACCGGTTTTAGGCATTTGCCTCGGACTTCAACTCATGTGCAGCCACTCTGAAGAGGGAGACACCGATTGTCTGGGCATTTTTCCTGAGCAAGTAAGAAAGTTTATCCCAGAACCCGGTAATCAATTCATTACCAAAGTTCCGCATATGGGATGGAACAATCTCGCCAAAACAAAAAGTCCGCTTTTTGACACTGATATCGAAAATCAATATGTCTATTTTGTTCATTCTTACTATGCAGCCATTGGCAACGACACTGCCGCCACATCCCATTACATCAATCCTTTTAGTGCAGCTCTACAGCGGGATAATTTCTATGCCGTGCAATTTCACCCCGAAAAAAGTGGCAGTATTGGAGAAAAAATCCTGACGAATTTTATTCAACTCAAGTGACTATGGCCATCGAAATCATCCCCGCCATCGATATTATTGATGGAAAATGCGTCAGGCTGAGCCAAGGCGATTACAGCCAAAAAACAATCTACAACGAAAATCCTCTGGAGGTGGCCAAAATGTTCGAAAATGCCGGTATCAGGCGTCTTCATCTGGTCGATTTGGATGGTGCAAAGGCACATCATATTGTTAACTATAAGGTATTGGAACAAATTGCCGCCAATACCCGGTTAATCATTGACTTTGGGGGCGGCTTGAAAAGTGATGCTGACCTTCATATTGCATTTAATTCCGGTGCCCGGATGGTTACCGGAGGAAGCATTGCGGTGAAGAATCCGGAGACATTTTATTCGTGGATCGAAAAATTTGGTGCTGACAAAATCATACTGGGAGCCGATGCCCAAAACGAGATGATTGCCGTAAGTGGCTGGCAGGAAGCCACCGATGTTTCAATTTTTCAATTTATTGGCCATTACAAAGAAAAAGGGATTTCGAAAGTTATCTCGACGGACATTGCCCGCGATGGCATGTTAACCGGTCCAAGTCTCGAACTTTACCAGCAGATTCTCGATCAGTTTCCATCGCTCGAACTGATTGCCAGCGGTGGTGTTGCCTCAATGCAGGACATCATCGAACTTGATCAAATGGGAGTTCCGGGCGTAATTACAGGCAAAGCCATTTATGAAGGGAAAATCTCACTTGCCGAGATTCGTAAGTTTATTGGTTAGCTGGCAGACGTTAAAGAAAAGTAAAACTGATATAAAGATGCTTGCAAAACGTATAATACCATGTCTCGATATCAAAGACGGACAAACCGTTAAAGGGGTGAACTTTGTCAATATCCGTGAGGTTGGCGACCCGGTTGAACTGGGTAAACGCTACGCCGAACAGGGTGCTGATGAATTGGTTTTCCTCGATATTACAGCCACGCACGAAGGCCGGAAAACCTTCTCGGCGCTGGTAAAACGGATTGCCCAAAACCTGAATATCCCCTTTACCGTCGGCGGCGGGATCAGCGAATTGAAAGATGCCGAAACGCTGTTGCAGTCGGGTGCCGACAAGATTTCCATCAACTCATCGGCTGTTAGAAACCCCAAATTAATCGATGAACTGGCCCGCAATTTTGGAAGTCAGTTTGTCGTGGTAGCCATCGATGCCCGCGAAGCCAACAATCACTGGACAGTTACGGTAAACGGTGGTCGTATCCCAACAGAAAAAGAACTATTCTCATGGGCCAAAGAGGCTGAAAGCCGTGGTGCAGGCGAAATTCTTTTCACCTCAATGAACCACGATGGCACCAAAAGCGGCTTTGCCAATAAAGCGCTGGCGCAGCTTTCCGACAGCCTGACCATTCCCATTATCGCTTCGGGTGGTGCCGGAAACATGCAACACTTTGCCGATGTTTTTACAACAGGTAAAGCCGATGCCGGCTTGGCGGCCAGTATTTTTCACTTCGGCGAAATAGCAATTCCAGATCTGAAAAACTTTCTTCGGGCGAAAAGCATTACCGTTCGTTAAACCTCAAAAAATAAAATATGAATCTCGATTTCTCAAAACTCAACGGCTTGGTTCCGGCCATTATTCAGGACCAAAGAACATCGAAAGTGCTGATGCTCGGTTTTATGAACGAAGAGGCGCTGCAAAAAACCACTGAAACCGGTCAGGTTACATTTTTTAGCCGAGCCAAAAACCGACTTTGGACCAAAGGCGAAGAATCGGGGAACTTTCTAAATGTAATTTCGATTGAATCGGATTGCGATAACGACACGCTGTTGATAAAAGTCAATCCGGTTGGGCCGGTTTGCCATACTGGCTCCGACACCTGCTGGAACGAGAAGAACGAACAAAACGGACTCGATTTTCTGAAAAAATTACAGGATTTTATCGACCAGCGAAAAGCCGAAATGCCCGAAGGTTCCTACACCACTTCGCTTTTCCGGTCGGGGACAGCCAAAATTGCGCAGAAAGTGGGTGAAGAGGCAGTCGAAACCGTTATCGAAGCGATGGCCAACAACGACGAACGATTGATTTATGAAGCGTCAGACTTGCTCTATCACTTGATTGTCCTGATGACCCACAAAGGCTTCAGGTTGGAGGATTTGGCCCGCGAGTTGCAGAAGCGACATAAATAAGCTAAGTTTGGTGGTTGAACCAAATCGACTCGCTATGTACACAAGAGCCAGACTGACTGCTTTAATCACCTTGCTTGCCCTTTTTTGGCCTTTCTTTCCGGAGGCTAACCCAATCGTTTCCGATTCGAAAATAATCGTCACAGATGCCGACAAAGCCATCCTTCAGGCCAAACTCGACAAGTTTGCTGCGCAACGCAGTTTGCCGATTGGTGAACTGATAATCAATATCGGGAAAGATTTTCTGGGTACGCCATACGTGGCCAAGACTCTTGACAAAACCAACGAAGAAAATCTGGTTGTCAATCTTCGGGAACTCGACTGTACCACTTTTGTTGAAAACTGTCTGGCAATAGCACGCACGGTAAAAAGCAGTAAACCAAACTTCAAACAATTTATAACAGAACTCGAGAAGATTCGCTACCGCAATGGCAAAATGGATGGCTATGTCAGCCGGTTGCACTATTTCAGCGAATGGATTTCGAACAACGAATCGAAACGCCTGCTCGATGATGTTACTTTCCAACTGGGCGGCATAAGGATGCCTATCAACCTGAACTTAATGAGCACAAAGCCCGAAGCCTATCCGCAACTAAAAAGCAATGATAAATTAATTGAGCAGGTCAAAATAATCGAAACCGAACTTTCAGCCCGTATTTTTTTCTATATCCCTACGGCTAAGTTTGGCGATGCCGAAGCCGATATTCAGGACGGGGATATTGCTGCCATGACCAGCCCGATCGAAGGTATTGACGTGTTACACGTCGGGCTGATGTTTCGAAACCAGAATCGAATATATTTCCTCCATGCATCATCGACCCAAAAAAAGGTAGTTATTACCGAAGAGCCCTTCGAACAATATCTTTCTGAAAGCAAAAGGAGTTCGGGGATCATGATTGCCCGCCCATTATAACCGCCTCGGCACGTTTCACATCAATTTAATGTTAAATGTCGACAGGCATCGAAACCTTTTAAATCCCGCACAGGTAATAAGGGTATCATTTTAACAACACAAATTTTCTTTATTATGTCACTAATTGAAAAGTTAAATAAAAGATACGCAACGAAAAGTTTTGACCCAACCAAAAAATTGACCCAACAGGAATTAAATAATGTATTGGAAGCTATCAGGTTGTCAGCCTCTTCGCTCGGACTTCAAGGTTACAGGGTATTGGTGGTCGAGAATCCTGAAATTCGCCAAAAACTGAAAGAAGTTTCCTGGAACCAGACACAAATTACCGATGCTTCGCATTTGCTGGTTTTTGCGGTCGACTACGATTTCAACGAAAAAGATGCAGATGATTATTTAAAATTGGTTTCGTCGACCCGCAACCTGCCACTCGAAACGCTTTCAGGCTATGCCGATATGGTTAAAGGTTCGCTTCAACGCCCCGCCGAGCAACTTGAATCCTGGCTGACACATCAGGCGTATATTGCTTTGGGATTTGGACTGGTAGCAGCAGCTGAGGCCGGAATCGACAGCTGTCCGATGGAAGGGTTCGACCCATCGGCCTATGATACTATTCTTTCGCTTGCCCAACTGGGGTTGAAAGCCAAAGTGGTGCTGGCTATTGGCCACCGCGCGGCTGACGACAAATATCAATCCCTTCCTAAAGTGAGGAGATCAAAAGAAGAGCTTTTTATTACAGTTTGATTTTTAGATAATGGATGATAAAAGACCGGTTGACAGCCGGTCTTTTTTTTGCATTATCGATGTTCGAATAATTTATATTTATTTTAAACAATTGTCAATCCCAAACCATTAACTACTGATTTCATATTAGTTGCAAATAAACTACACCAAAAACAGGTCGTCTTGTTTCAACAACAAAAGAATTCGTTTTTTCTGTTTTTGAATCTTGATTTTTAGTTATACTTTTGGCTTAACCAACTAAGTGTACACAAAACACTAAATGAAAAAAATGTCTAATACTTACGATTGAACAAATGCCGCAATTAAGCAAGTACTTTTCTGTAGACTGCGTAATATTTGGTTTTGACTTTGAACAGCTCAATGTTCTTTTGGTAGAAAGAATATTGGTAGAACCGGAAAGCGGGCACCAGTTGGTTGCCGATTTGACCTTGGCCGGCAACCATGTTTTCGACGATGAAGATCTCGACGATGCCGCCCAGCGAATCCTTTACGACCTGACCGGACTGAAAAATATCTATCTCGAACAGTTTAAAGTTTTTGGCAACCCCCGTCGCCTCGAAAAGCCGGCCGACCAGTTATGGCTTGCCCATACCGGCCGCGACCCTAAAAGCCGAATCATTACCACCGGATACTTCTCGCTGCTGAACACCAAAAAAGTAACCATCGAGTGGCGCGGCCGTAACGTAAAATGGCATCCCGTCGATCAGATCAAAGAACTGGCTTTCGACCATAAGGAAATTCTTGACGAAGCACTGAAAGCACTTCGGAACAAACTTAAACAGGAGCCCATCGGTTTCGAACTGTTGCCCGAAAAATTTACCCTTTCGCAGATGCAGAAACTTTACGAAATTATTCTGGGCGTTGAACTCGACAAACGCAACTTCCGCAAAAAAGTATCGCGAATGAAATATCTCGAACAACTGGAAGAAAAACAGATCGGGGTCAACCACAAACCCGGCCGCCTGTACCATTTCAACAAAGAGATTTACGAACAGTCAAAAGTGGAAATATTTGACTTTACCGTCTGATCATTAATATTTAACAGCTATAAAAAAATCATGAAATTCGGATTCTTCGACGACCTCAACCGCGAATATGTCATCAATAACCCGCGGACTCCTTTTCCCTGGATTAACTACCTCGGACAGGAAGATTTTTTCTCACTCGTTTCGAACACTTCGGGCGGTTACAGCTTTTATAAAGATGCCCGTCTGCGCCGCATCACCCGTTATCGCTACAACAATGTACCCATCGACAATGGCGGAAAATATTTCTACATCAAAGAGGGAGATAAAATCTGGTCGCCGGGATGGAAACCGGTTAAAACCGAACTCGACAGTTACAGCTGCCGCCACGGGCTGGGCTATACCATCATCAACGGACAACTGAATGGCCTCGAAGCCGAAACCCTCTTTTTTGTCCCGCTTGGTTACAAAGGCGAAGTACAAAAGCTTTCGCTGAAAAACCATTCAACCGAAACAAAAAAATTCCAGCTCTTCTCGCTTGTCGAGTGGAACCTTTGGAACGCCCTCGACGATATGACCAACTTCCAGCGCAATTTCTCGACCGGCGAAGTGGAGATTGAAGGCTCTGTAATTTACCATAAAACCGAGTACAAAGAACGCCGCGACCATTACGCCTTCTACTCGGTCAATGCCCCTATCGATGGTTTCGACACCGACCGCGAAACCTTTATTGGCCTCTACAACGGATTCGAAATGCCCGACGTGGTAGCTGATGGACAATCGCGCAACAGCGAAGCACACGGCTGGTCACCTATTGCCTCACACAGCCTCAACATCGAGCTAAAACCGGGCGAAAGCCGCGATTTGGTTTTCATTCTGGGCTATGTCGAAAACCCGCAGGAGGAGAAATTCTCGGCCCCGCTGGTAGTCAACAAAACCAAGGCCTACGCCATGATGGAGAATTTCAGCAACAGCCAAAAGGTTGAAGTGGCTTTCGCCGAACTGAAAAAATACTGGGAAGAAAAACTCTCGGTGTACGAAATCAAAAACAGCGACCCACGCCTCGAACGCATGGTCAATATCTGGAACCCCTACCAGTGCATGATTACCTTTAACTTCTCGCGCAGCGCCTCCTATTTCGAATCGGGTATTGGCCGTGGAATGGGATTCCGCGATTCGAACCAGGATTTGATAGGCTTTGTACACATGGCTCCCGAAAGGGCCCGCCAGCGCATTATCGATATTGCCAGCACCCAGTTTGAAGATGGCGGTGCCTACCACCAATATCAGCCATTGACCAAACGGGGCAACAATGAAATTGGCGGCAACTTTAACGACGACCCGCTATGGCTTATCCTCTCCGTTTCGGCCTATATCAAGGAAACCGGCGACTGGAAAATACTCGACGAACCGGTACCGTTCGATAACGACTGGAGCAAAGCCACTCCCCTTTTCGACCACTTGCGCCGCTCGTTCTATCATGTGGTAAACCATTTGGGCGAACATGGACTGCCACTGATTGGCCGCGCCGACTGGAACGACTGTCTAAACCTCAACTGCTTCTCGAACAACCCCGACGAATCGTTTCAAACCACCGAAAACAAAGAGGGTGGCAAAGCCGAATCGGTGATGATTGCCGGTTTATTTGTGCTTTACGGCGGCGAATTTGTTAAACTGTGCCAGGAGCTGAAACGCGACAGCGAGGCTTCGGAAGCCGAAAAACAGGTGGCCAAAATGGTGAAAGCCATTGACCAACATGGCTGGGATGGCGAGTGGTTCCTGCGGGCCTACAACCATTTTGGCGGGAAAATTGGCTCGAACGAAAACGAAGAGGGCAAAATATTTATCGAATCGCAAGGTTTCTGCATTATGGCAGGCGTGGGGGTTAACGATGGCCGTGCCAAACAAGCCCTCGAAGCGGTGAACGAACGGCTGGCCTGCCAGTATGGCATCGTACTCAACAATCCGGCCTTTACCAAATACTACATCGAGATGGGCGAAATATCGACCTATCCGAAAGGGTACAAGGAGAATGCCGGTATTTTCTGCCACAACAACCCATGGATTATGATTGCCGAAACATTGGTGGGCAATGGCGACCGCGCTTTCGATTACTATACCCGCATCGCCCCCTCTTATCTCGAAGAGATTAGCGACCTGCACAAAACCGAGCCTTACGTTTACGCGCAAATGGTGGCCGGTAAAGATGCCTTCAAACCGGGCGAGGCCAAAAACAGCTGGCTTACCGGTACCGCAGCATGGAACTACTATGCCATCACCCAATATATCCTGGGCATTCAGCCCGATTATCACGGACTAAAAGTAAACCCGGTTATCCCGAAAGATTGGACAGGCTTTACCGTGAGCCGTCGTTTCCGCAATGCCACTTACAACATAGAAGTAAAAAACCCGAACGGTGTAAGTTGTGGTATTTCCCAAATGTTGGTCGATGGGAAAGCGGTCGAAGGCAATATTATCCCAATTTTAGGCGATGGCCAAACCCACGAAGTACAAATTATATTAGGATAACCGCATGAAAAGAACAACACAATTTATCGGACTTACACTGGTTGTAACACTGTTGGCTTCGTGTGCGGGTAAACAACTCTCCATTTCGAATGGGGCACAGGCCAAAATCAAAGCCAATCAGTTAGACTATTATATTGGAAATCCCAAAAAAGCTATCGTTCCCGGTGAGGGGAAAAGTGAGTTTTTTCTGGTCGATGAAACAACAGGTAAGATAGTTTTTACAGGAACTCTACCCGAAGGAAAACTTTTTGAACCAGCAGGTGAAGTGGTAGCCATTGCCGATTTCAGCTCTTTCGAGCAACCCGGCACCTATCGTTTAGCGGTGAACGACTCGCTCTTCTCCAACCCTTTTCGAATTGAAATGCAGCCTGCAACTAAAGTAACCCGTGCAGCCATCAAGGCACTATGGTACAACCGGGCCGGCTACACCATTCCCGAAAACTACGGTGGCAAATGGGCCCGCGCAGCCGGCCACCCCGACACGCTGGTTTTTGTCCACGAATCGGCTGCCACGAAGGCCCGCCCGGCAGGATTTACATTTTCATCCCCGAAAGGGTGGTACGATGCAGGCGATTACAACAAGTACATCGTCAATTCGGCCATTACCACCTACACCATGATGGAAGCCTACCACTATTACAAAAGCTATTTCGATTCGCTAAAAGTTGATTTCCCGGAAAACGGTAACAACCTGCCCGATCTGCTCGACGAAACCCTCTACAATCTTCGCTGGATGATAACCATGCAGGACCCGAACGACGGTGGCGTGTACCACAAGTTGACCAACAAATCGTTTGACGGGATGGTAATGCCCGACCAGTGCCACAACGAGCGCTATGTGGTACAGAAAAATACGGCAGCCACGCTCGACTATGCGGCCACGATGGCCCGTTCGGCAAGGCTATTCAAAGGGTTCGAAAGCCAACTGCCAGGCTGGGGCGACTCCTGTTTGGTTGCCGCAAAAAAAGCGTGGGACTGGGCCATTCAAAATCCCGACATCACCTATCAGCAGCCCGGCGATATTTTTACCGGCGGCTATGGCGACCATCAACTAACGGACGAATGGTTTTGGGCGGCCTGCGAACTTTGGCTGGCCACCGGCGACGAAGCCTACAAAGCCAAAATTGCGGTTGCGAAAAACGAAATCAAAGCCCCCGACTGGGGAGATGTCTATACTTTAGGTGCCATCTCGTTGTTAAGCAGTAATGGTGCCGATGCACAATTGGCCAAAGAGGGATTGCTTGCACTGGCCGATTCCTTGACAACCGTTCAGCAACAATCGGCCTACAACACCTCGATTACCCGGTTCCGCTGGGGGAGCAACTCCGATGTGGCCAACTATGGCATGGTGAAACTGGTGGCTTACCGTCAAACCGGCGACCGCAAATACCTTGAATCGGCACTTTACGATATGGATTATATTCTCGGTGCCAATGCTACCGGTTACTGTTTTGTGACGGGTTTCGGAACCCGCTCGCCCATGAATATCCACCACCGTCCGTCGGCAGCCGATGGCATCGAAGCGCCTATCCCGGGCTTTTTGTCGGGCGGGCCTAACCTTTCGGTGATGACCGATTGCGACAGCACCGGCCGCAGCCCCTACCCTGCCGCCTCGTTTCAGGATATGCTTTGCAGCTATTCGACCAACGAAATTGCCATTAACTGGAACGCCCCGCTGATTTTCCTCTCGGGAGGCATTGATGCGGAAATTCTTTCCACCCAAAAATAATTTTTCCTAAGGTAATGGGGAGATAACAATCCCTGCCCCGGTCTATGACCCTGGCAGGGATTTTTTTTGATTTCGCGTCTTCAGCTTAATCTTTTCCCTCGCGCTCCGCTTTGGCATCGACTATTAGTTGCTCCTTTTTGGCCTTTCGTTTGGCCAGAACGGTAAGGCGGCGGGCCAGTTTTTCGGCGCAGTCGGCCCGTACCAGATTGATATGGGTGAGCAACCCCTCGGCAACCGGCGATTGGGTTGCTACCGCCAGCGCCTGTACATATTGACATAGATTTCGGTAGAGGTCGGTCATCGGGCCCCGCAGCGAAACGGTGGTGGCCGTTGGCCGGGCCGACCGGTCGAGGTCGGCGCTGTGGCTCACCTCCTTAAAGGCAGCTGCCACCCGTTCGAGCCTTTCGATATAGCGCCCCAACTGCAACAGCTCTGCCGCAGGCCTCGCCGAATCGCTCTCCAGCTGACTGACCAAAATAGAGATCTGTGCCGATTTGGCTGCATAGTTTTTCTGTTCGAATTTCCGCTGCTGCCGCAGCAGATGTTGCAACAGAGCGGCGGCTTGCTGCTCTTCGGCCCTATCCGAAAGGAGGTGGAGCCGAACCGCTGCACGCAGGGCAGCCATGGCGCGATCGCGTTGTTGGTCGGCTTCGGCCAGCTGGGCTGTCCAGTGGCTGCCGCGACTTCTGCGCTGCGCCGTGCGGTAGTCATCCATCATCGGTTCGAGCTGGCGCAGGTAGTTTTCGACCGGCCCAATGGCCGAAAAGTCGATATCGGGCACGTTTCTGCACTCATCGAGGTGGCGTTGACAATAGGTAAGGGTATAACCAATCAAAACGGCAAACTCGTGGCGGTTTAACCGGCTAATATCGACCAATCGGAGCGTTGTTTCCATGTTCGTAACGGTTTGACGGGCTGTTGATGATCCATAAGATGAGACTATCAATGCAATATTAATACAATTACTTTATTTTGAATAAATATATCAAACCATATTAACAAAATACTTTTATTTTATTCTGATATGGTGACCATAATTTACAAATAAATTTCAACTATTCAAATAAAGCAGCCATATTTAATTAATTGTTTATTTCGAATATAATTTTGAAATCATATTTTATTTTATACTTTATATTCTATAATAATGGTTACCATATTTATAAAATATAAAAATAATTTAATAATATGGAACAATGGAGAGCTTATGACGATAAAAAAAGGGTTGCATGTGATGTCGTTGCGTTGAATAGGACGTGGTTTTACGAAAATGAATTTGGCCGGAAGCTAAATCGCCCCCGGCCAAATTCATCGATATCTTAAAACATGAAAGAGAACTAACGTTTAAACACCTATCGTTTTATCACTTGAAAAATTCGTTCTTTGTTAGCACCCTTTTCGACATTCCAAACTTCTTCCCCATTAAATAACACTTTGGCAGTTATGAGTGTAGTTCCATTTTTCAGATAATGACATTGTATTGTATCCATATCATATTCGTTCCATTGAATATAGGTTGTTGGAGTAAATGATTTTATACTACCCTCATCAGTTGCGTGTAAACAAAAAAGAAATTGTTCATTATTACCATATTCACGAGGGTTATAAATGATATAACCTTTAGGGGCATCTAACCAACCCTTAAAATATTCGGTTAAGACTCCGTCAATTTCATGAAAGACCTTAATATTTGCAACATCATAATTATTTGGAGACTGAGGATTCAGCAAATCCAAACCTTGCTCATTTACAACGGCAATACTCAACGCTGTTGATATACTGAATGATTCTGATTCTTGTTCGATGTCAGAACAAGAGACTCCAAACAAAAAAAGTAATCCCATCAATAATTTAAATGTTTTCATAAATTTCATTTCTACGGAATTATGTTTGTTATCATATGTGGGTTTGTATTAAAATCAATGCCATTGGCAGGGTTCCAATTATTATATGCGAAATAACCATTATACATACCATTTACCCATCCCCAATTCATATGTAAAGATAAATAACTGGCCCCAGAATCACAATAATTAGTTCGCAAATATCCATCACAAACCCAAGCATGACCACCTTCACTTCCTTGCCCTCTAAGAATTACAGGTCTTCCATTATTTAACTCATTAGTTAATATGACATGGTTGAAATTTGAATACAGTGCTGAAGTGTAACCAAAATCATTCGTAAATGTTGACGGTAGATCTTCAGTAGATGCCCCTGAACCAGTACACGACCAGTTCATATTTACACTAAGTCCAATATCTCGCATTAATTTAGCAATCTCTCCGGTAGCTGAGGAAATTGGCATATCATCCCATTGATAATTATTAGGGTATTCATAATACTTCATTACTTGAGCTGCAGCTACTGCCACACAACCAACAGGAGCTTGATCATCAATGCTACAAGCAACAGGAATAGAGTCATTATAACCTCCTTGTTGAGACCATTTAGTTACAAGCAAAGGTCCAATCAGCGTATTAATATCTTGACAAGGATCAACCTCTCCATCTCCATCATCATCTCCTGGTAGTGGTGCTGTTTTAAAATCAAATTTATCCCAAACCAGCTTAATTTTGGGATCTTGTTTTTTATTCGTTTTTCGAACTGCCCTAATTTCGGACTCTATTTCATTCAACCACTGTGTCAATCCCAATGGATATTTTTCAGGCAGGACTTCAAAAGAATCTTGATCTGAAAATGCAAGAATTGGAATTAATCTATTGTCTGCCGAAATAATAACAAATCCTTCATCTTTAAAATTGATTAAATAATAAAAAGGGAAACCTGATTCATCATCAATGATGTTAATACGTTTAACAACTCTCTCATTTATGCCTCCCTTCTTAAGCATTCCAGAGTTAGTAATATCACACATTGAAAAATCAATTTTTGTACTCATTTCCATGGCTTTCGCAAGGGAAACAAAGTTCACTCTTAAATCATTCGATACAACCTCATCAATTTTATCATTATCATTATCATTACAAGAAAGAAGAGCAATGAATGTAAAACAGATAGGCAAAAGCACGTTAAGGATTTTGATTTTTTTCATGATTTCTGTTAAAGATTAGTTTAAAATTAAATACTTTTCAAATGTTAATCCCATTATCGTTCAAAAGGTAACTCGCTAAGCCCCATGTTCTGCAACATAAAATGAATATTTTTATTTCCAAATTGTCGGCAGTTAGCACATACAAATTGATCACGATTTTACGAAAATGAATTTGGCCCGAAGGCAAATGCCCCGGGCTATGTCAATCCGTACAATCAAATAATGGGAAACAAATCCATCAAAATGATAAATGACGATGCAATCTATCTCGCTCGTTTTTTGACGATGGGTTTACAAGAATGCAAACGACGAGATACCCATCTGAAGGGTTGCAATGGCAAAGTGACTAAATCCGCGGCGCTTTTCAGGGGTATAAACCAGCAGATAATAGGCAAAACCAAACTGCACGATTGTGGCAAACACCACAATATTGAGCCACCATTGGTTTTGAAAAACCACAAAAAGAGCCAGCAAAGCAGATGTAAAAATAAATATCAGGTGGGAGAATAACCGTGAAACCAATCCCGGAGGCATTGGTGCCGATACCTGTTTTAACACGCTTGCCGTTCCCCATACACCGGAGAGGAGAAGCAGAAAGATGGCAGCCAGCTTCAGCACGGCCAATAACTCGCGGTAACCGGCAAATCGCGGATGCGAAAAAGCCTCGAACAGTAAAGTAACGATTAGTGCAATTACAAATAGTATCAATTTTTTTTCGTATTTCATAACCGGTTTAATAAATATCATTAACGAAGAAATGTACTAGATGTTTTTGAAGCTATCGGGTTACGCTTGTCGTATTTTAATGTTATTGTTTCCATTGTTTTATCGGTTTGTTACAAATATACAAAAACAGCCGATCGAACCGTAGTTTTAACTTTCGCGAGGCCGCTCAAAAAAAGAAAGCCGCCCCGAATGCTCAGGACGGCTTTACATACTCACACTCTCTATCTACCTGTCAACAAATTGGTGTATCTTGGCAGCGGCATCTCTGCCGGAGCGGATAGCATGAACGACAAGACTGGCTCCGCGGGTAACGTCGCCGGCAGCAAAAATCTTGTCAATATTGGTCACATTATCGATGGTTTTCACATTTCCACGTGGGTCGTAATCAACGCCGAGGCTGTCGAGCAGGCCGTTGTGCACGGGCGAAACAAAGCCCATCGAGAGCAGAACCAGATCGGCTTCTATTACTTCCGCCGTTCCCGGAATCTCTTTCATGGTCATCTGTCCGTTGGTACCAATCCATTCGACTTGTACCACTTCTACGCCGACCACTTTGCCCTCTTTCCCGACAAACCGTTTGGTAGCCAGTCCCCAGCGGCGTTCGCAACCTTCGAGGTGCGAACTGGAGGTACGCAACGTGTTGGGCCAATAAGGCCAGGGGTTCTCATCGCTTCGCCGGGTTGAAGGTTGGGGAAGAATTTCAATCTGGGTAACCGACAAGGCTTTCTGGCGGATAGAGGTTCCCACACAGTCTGAACCGGTATCGCCGCCACCAATCACCAGCACCTTTTTATCTTTGGCCATGATACGCGCTTCGTCGTTGAACTCGTCGCCCCGCACCACTTTATTTTGTTGCTTCAGAAAATCCATCGCGAAATAAACCCCGTTCAGGTCGCGCCCATCGGCTTTCAGGTCACGTGGTTCCATTGCACCACAGGCCAGGCAGATGGCATCGAAATCGTTCAGCAGTGCTTCGTGGCTGATATCGACCCCTACGCGGATATTGGTTTTAAAAACAATTCCCTCCTGTTCAAATAGCTCGACCCTGCGATCGATAACCGCCTTGTTCAGTTTGAAATCGGGAATACCATAGCGAAGTAGTCCGCCTACGGCATCGTCCTGTTCGAAAACGGTAACCGAGTGGCCGGCCTGGTTGAGCAAATCGGCAGCCGAAAGCCCCGCCGGACCTGAACCTACCACCGCAATTTTTTTGCCTGTACGATATTCAGGAATATTAGCTTTGACAATATTGAGGTCGAAAGCATGTTCGACAACCGAACATTCATTTTCGCGGATGGTAACCGCTTCGTCGTGAATAGCCAGCACACACGATTTTTCGCATGGGGCCGGACATACCCGGCCGGTGAATTCGGGGAAGCTATTGGTGCTGTGTAAAATCTCGTAGGCTTCGTCCCATTTTTCGCGATAGACGGCATCCTGCCATTCGGGGATTTTGCTGCCTACCGGACAAGCCCAGTGGCAAAACGGAATGCCGCAATCCATGCATCGCGAAGCCTGATCGACACGGTCTTTTTCGTTCAGTGTCTGTTCTACTTCGCCATAATCAAAAATACGCTCGTTGACCGGTCGGTATCCGCCCTCTTTGCGTTCTATCTCCATAAAACCTTTTGGATTTCCCATCTTTTCAATCTTTAATCGTTACTGATGTGTTCAACTTTTTTAGGACTATTCGCGCCGGTCGGGAGCGTCTTCAGCCATTTCCAGTTTTTTCTTAACCTCTTTGAGTTTAAGTTCGTTCAACACTTTCTTGTATTCTAACGGAATTACTTTTACAAATTTTGGAAGATATTCTTCCCAGTTGGTCAATATCTTCTCGGCCAACGGGCTCTGCGTGTAGAGCATATGCTTCCGGATCATATCTTGCAGTTCGATGATGTCGGCACGGTCTTCCACCTCGCTCAACTCTACCAGTCCTTTGTTGCAGTAGTAGTCGAAATCGCCATTCTCGTCGAGCACATAGGCAATACCGCCGCTCATACCGGCAGCAAAGTTGCGGCCGGTGGTACCCAGAACAACGGTTCGGCCGCCGGTCATATATTCGCAACAGTGGTCACCCGTTCCTTCAACAACTGCTTTGGCACCCGAGTTACGTACGCAAAAACGTTCGCCTGCGATGCCTTGAATATAGACTTCGCCGCTGGTAGCACCATAAAGCGTTGTATTTCCAACGATGATGTTTTTATGTGGTTCGAAGGTGGTGCCAATTGGCGGGACAACCACCACGCGTCCGCCCGAGAGCCCTTTGCCCAAATAGTCGTTCGAGTCGCCTTCGAGTCGGAAACTGACCCCTTTCACAAGGAAAGCGCCAAAACTCTGACCGGCAGAACCTTTGAAAGTACAGTTGATGGTATCTTTAGGCAAACCCTCTTCGCCGTAGCGTTTCGAAATCTCGCCCGAGAGCATTGCCCCAACGGTACGCATTACATTGTTGATGCTATGGGCTATCCACACCTTCTCGCCACTTTTGATGGCTTTATTGGCCTCGCGTATCAACGTTTTGTCAATCACATCGTCGAGGTTTTTGGTATTGGGGTGGGTATTGTGAATCGGATAAACGGCAGCCTCTTTAGGCAGATAGAGGAATTTCGAGAAATCGATATTCTTCATCTTCCAGTTGCTAACATCGGGATTGGCTTCGAGCAAATCGGTACGGCCCACCAGTTCGTCGAAGGTTCGTACGCCAATCTCGGCCATGTGTTCGCGAATTTCACGGGCAATAAAGTTAAAGTAGTTGATTACATATTGTGAACGCCCGAGGAAGCGTTTGCGCAGGCTCTTGTTTTGGGTGGCAATACCTGCCGGACAGGTATTCAAATGGCATTTGCGCATCATGATACAACCCAATGTAATCAATGCCGAAGTTGAAAACCCAAACTCTTCGCCACCGAGCATCCCCATAATCACCACATCGCGACCGGTTTTTAACTGCCCGTCGACCTGTAGTTTTACGCGACCGCGGAGGTTGTTCATCACCAGCGTTTGCTGGGTTTCGGCAATACCAAACTCGGCCGGCAAACCGGCATGTTTAATGGAACTGGCCGGCGATGCCCCTGTACCCCCTTCACTACCGCTCAGGATGATGATATCGGCAAAGCCTTTGGCTACACCCGCGGCAATGGTACCCACACCACTCTCGGCCACCAGTTTCACCGACACTTTCGCGTTCGGGTTCACATTTTTCAGGTCGAAAATTAGCTGGGCCAAATCCTCAATCGAATAGATATCGTGGTGCGGCGGCGGCGAAATCAACGTAATGCCCGGTGTCGAGTGGCGCAACTTGGCAATAATCTTATTGATTTTGAAACCCGGCAACTGACCGCCTTCGCCCGGTTTTGCCCCTTGTGCAATCTTAATCTGCAGCTCAATGGCGTTGGTAAGGTAGTTATTGGTCACCCCGAAACGGCCAGAAGCTATCTGTTTGATTTTTGAATTTTTCTCGGTCCCAAAACGTTCGGCATCTTCACCCCCCTCGCCGGTATTGCTCCTGCCGCCAATGGTATTCATCGCGATAGCCAACGCCTCGTGGGCCTCTTTCGATATAGAACCGTACGACATGGCACCGGTTACAAAACGCTTCAGGATATTCTCGGCGGGCTCGACCTCGTCAATCGGGATAGGATTCTTTTTCCAGCGGAGTGCACCGCGGACAAAGGCCGGTTTGGCATTCTGTTCATCTACCAATTTGGTAAATTTCTTAAAAATATCGTAGTTATTCGTTTTGGTCGACCACTGCAACAGCGCAATCGACTGAGGGTTCCATGCATGGTGTTCGCCATCGTTCCGGTAGTGGTATTCGCCCGTATTGGAGAAATCGGGCATCTTGGTAAACTCTTTTTTGTAAGCACTTTCGTGGAACATCACCGCTTCGCGGAAAAGTTCTTCGTAGCCTACGCCGCCAATACGCGATGGGGTGCCTTTAAAATAGTTATCAATTAACTCGTCTCCAACGCCAACTGCTTCGAAAAGCTGTGCCCCATGGTACGAACGAAGTGTCGAGATCCCCATCTTCGAGAGGATTTTCAACAATCCCTTGTCAATCGATTTGATATAATTCTTTCGGGCTTCGGAATATTTGAGTTTGATCTCGCCCTGTTCAACCAACTGGTCGATGGCGGCAAAAGCCAGATACGGGTTGATAACGCTGGCTCCATAGCCAAGCAACAGTGCGAAGTGCATTATCTCGCGTGGCTCGGCACTCTCGACAATGATACCAATCTGCATCCGCTTTTTGGTGCTGATCAAATGATGGTGTACTGCCGCAACCGCCAAAAGCGACGGAATGGGAACCATCGTTTCAGAGACACCACGGTCAGTCAGGATAATGAAATTCTTTTTATCGTCAACCGCCTTTTCGGCACTGGCCAACATCGATTTGAATGCCTTTTTGAAACCCTCGACACCGTCGTTCACCGGGAAAATCATCGGGATAGTAGCGTGGGTAAAGGCTTCATGCTTCAAATCTTTAATCTTGCCCAAATCAGTATTGGTAATGATGGGGCTATCGAATTTGATCAGCTTGCAGTGAGTTGGGTTCTCGTCGAGAATATTGCTGCTCAACGAACCGATATAATTGGTAAGCGACATCACCAAACCTTCGCGAATGGGGTCGATTGGCGGGTTGGTTACCTGCGCGAACAGCTGTCGGAAATAACTGAAGAACCGTTTTGGTTTGTCAGAAAATACAGCCAAAGGAGTGTCGTTCCCCATCGAGCTGGTGGGCTCCATCGCGGTTTCGGCCATCTCCTTTATCAGGACATTCATATCCTCTTTTGAATAGCCAAAAACTTTGCTGAAAGGCTTAAAATCATCGCCCATATTGGACGGGACACGATTTTTCACCTCGATTTGTTCCATCTCCAGACGGTTTTCCTTCAGCCAATTGATATAGGGATTCCTGCGGCTCAGTTCGGCTTTCACCTCCTTGTCGGGAATGATTATCCCTAACTGGGTATCGACCAGCAGCAATTTTCCGGGACGAAGACGTCCTTTCTCCTTGATCTCGGCAGCAGGAAAGATTTGTACGCCTACTTCCGAACCCATCACAATCATATCGTTTTTGGTAATGACATACCGCGACGGGCGAAGACCATTACGGTCGAGCGTGCCGCCAATGTATCGGCCATCGGAAAAGACCATCGAAGCGGGGCCATCCCATGGTTCCATCAGTGTTGAATGGTATTCGTAGAAAGCTTTGAGGCTTTCGGGGATCGGGTTTTTCTCGTTAAATGACTCAGGAATCATCATACACAACGAATGAGGCATGCTACGGCCTGTCATGTGAAGAAACTCCAGGGTATTGTCAAACGAAGCGGAATCGGACTTGCCTGGTTCAATAAGCGGATATAATTTATCTAAATCATCGCCAAAGAGTGCCGATTCGAGCAACGACTCGCGGGCGTGCATCCACTGACGGTTTCCTTTAATGGTATTGATTTCGCCATTGTGGGCAATCATGCGGAAAGGCTGGGCCAAATCCCACGTTGGGAAAGTATTGGTACTGAAACGTGAGTGAACCAATGCGATGGCACTCTTCATTTCGGGATGCGACAAATCTTTGAAATAATCGCGCAACTGGCTCGGGGTAAACATTCCCTTATAAATCATCACCCGGCTCGAAAAACTGGGAAGGTAAAAACTCTCCTTATGAGCCAACTTCGATTCGCGCACCACTCTTTCGGCTTGTTTACGGGCCAAGTATAATTTACGTTCGAGCACATCCTGTTCGTAATTTCCTTTCACAAAAACCTGCCGGATGGACGGCTCGGTGCTGCGTGCTATCTCGCCAATTACGGAACTGTCAACCGGTACGTCGCGCCACTTGACAAGGGTTAAACCCTCGGCCTCGATATAGCGGTTTAGCACTTCTACACAAAAGGCAGCCTCTTCTTCAACCACCGGAAGAAAAACCAAACCTGTACCGTAGCGACCTGGTTCAGGCAAAGAAATCCCTTGTGCAACAAAAAAATCGTGAGGTATCTGTAACAGAATACCTGCACCATCGCCGGTTTTATTGTCGGCACTGGTAGCTCCCCGGTGATCCATATTTAACAACACGGTCAAACCGCGCTGAATAATGTCGTGTGACTTTGCCCCTTTGATATGGGCCACAAAACCGATCCCACACGCATCGTGTTCATTCATCGGGTCATACAAACCCTGGGGACCCGGCATCCTTTTCTGTTCCATGTTTCTTCTTTAGAAATTAAGCGAAAAAATCGGCAAAATCGATACAATCGAACCGATTGTAAAAAATTAAATTCATTCAGCAATCGCGATTATAAAATAATAAGATGTAAGTAAAACAACTAAATATTTTAAAATCCGAAAGCAAACATACCAATTTGCACTCCAAATTCCAAACAACTCATTTGAGATTTGAAGGCATAAATTGAAAAAAAACAGAGCCGTTATTTGCAGTGCAATCTATACGACTACAAAACAAATAGTTAGTACGATATTAAATGATTATTAATAATTGTGTTGTCCGGGCGATATGATACAATCGAACACCAGAAGCCCGTTTGAGAGCATTTAGGCTTTCAAAATAAAAAAGGTGAAAATTGTGTTTTACCGGTTCAACAAGCTATTGATTGCCTTTTCGGCTTTTTCGAAATGGAAAGAACAGATCACATCGTCCATTTTTGTTTTGATTTGCCCGAGACAGAGATTGCCTATGCTACCCTCGTGAGTATGATTCAACGTTTTGCAAAATGTAAAATTTCCTTCATTAATCTGCGTCCCAACCGTTTTGTATGCATCCCGAAATGGGACTCCGGCCAAAACCAGCTGATTCACCTCTTCGACTGAATAGACGTAACGATAGCGCTCATCATCCATCACATTTTCATTAATCCTGACATTCTCAAGAGCAAATGATGCAATTGCAAGACAATCGTTCAATTGGGCAAAAGCCGGAATAAACATCTCTTTTATCAGTTGCATATCGCGGAAATAACCGCTTGGCAAGTTATTGGTCACCGAAAGAATTTGATTGGGCAACGTCTGGATACGGTTGCAGTGGGCACGCAATAATTCAAAAACGTCGGGATTTTTCTTGTGCGGCATTATACTCGAACCGGTTGTCAACTCGTCGGGCAGGGCGATAAAACCAAAATTCTGACTCATGTACAAGCATACATCGTATGCCATGCGCGATAAAGTTGAAGCAACAGATGCCAGCGCAAATGCCACACTCTTTTCCACTTTTCCACGGCCCATCTGTGCATATACCACATTAAAACTCATTGTTTCGAAACCAAGTAAATCGGTAGTCATCTGTCTATTCAACGGAAATGAAGAACCATAGCCTGCGGCAGAACCTAACGGATTTTGGTCGGCCATGCGGTAAGCTGCTTGCAACAACAACAAATCATCGGTCAGGCTTTCGGCGTAAGCGCTAAACCACAACCCAAACGACGAAGGCATGGCTACCTGAAGATGCGTATAGCCTGGAATAATAACCTCCTTGTATTTTTCGGCCTGTGCCAGCATAATAGAAAATAAACTGCTGCAATTCACAACTACCTGCTGAATGGCTTCGCGGGTGAAAAGTTTCAAATCGACCAATACCTGATCGTTGCGCGAGCGGCCACTATGGATTTTTTTTCCAACATCGCCCAACCGGCGGGTAAGCAACAGTTCGACCTGGGAATGGACATCCTCAATTCCAGGTTCAATAATAAATTTACCTGCTTCAATTTCGGCATAAATTGTCTGCAAACCAGCTGTCAATTCCGGCAACTCATCGGCTTGCAGCAACCCTACAGATTCGAGCATGCGGATATGGGCCAATGAGCCCAGCACATCAAACTTGGCCAGCAATATATCCATCTCCGGATCTCGCCCGACAGTAAACCGTTCAATCAGATCGTTCACTTTTGTGCCTTTATCCCACAATTTCATCTGCATTTACAATTTTAAAGTTAAAACTAATCAGTAAGGCCAGAAAGCCGTGCATAACAAAGCGACCCACACCATATGGCAAAATTAGGATAATAATCGGTACAAATTACAAACAACAGCTCGCCACCAACGACTGTATTCCCTCCCGCCCCAACCGCAAAACACAGCATAAAAAAATCAATATACATCAATCATTTTGATATAAAAAATGGATATTTAAATCATTTTGTCATATTTGTTAAGTTATTGTATCTATTTGTCAATTAAAAAATCAATAAACACTCTTTTTAAACTATTCGACAGCCCCGATTGTTAACTAATCGTTATTTTGAGAGACACCCCCCTACTTTCGACATACAACCTATATCATTTTATATATTTTTGACACATCAACCATATAAAAACAGGGGTCAATATTTATTTTTTACACCAATTCACAAAAGAACCCCATTAAATTATCAAGTTGAAGCAAAAAGATAAAAAAATTTATTGTTGAACCATAAATACTCAAATCATGAAAAAAGCAACTTTACTCTTATTCGCGTTAATTCTCCTTTCGGGAACATTTTCGGCAACCGCGCAGGAAACCACCAGTCCGTGGACTGTCAGTGCAGATTTTTTCAACCGCTACAACTGGCGTGGTACCGATTATGGAAATGCCCCCGTAATCCAGCCCACCATTAAATATTCAACCGGAGGTTTTAGCATCGGAGCCTGGGGAAGCTATTCTTTGGGAAATTCATCAGCAGCCGAAGCGGGATCTTATGCCAGTGAAGCCGATCTTTTCGCAAGTTATTCATTCAAGAGTGGAACCTCACTTGTGGTTAATGATTATTATTTTCCCACAGAACCGGGAAGCTTTGGCAACTATTTCGATTTCGACGATTATCACGTTTTTGAAGTCGGCTTGTCACAAACCATCGGAAAATTCAGCATCTCAGGTTACTATTATTTGAATGCCAACAGCGACCTTTATTTTGAGGCAGCTTACGCCACCAAATATGTAAACCTTTTTGCCGGTGCCGGTAACGAAAGCTATACATCCGACGGTGACTTCAACTTCTGTAATGTGGGGCTGTCGGCCACCAAAACCATTAATATCACCGACAAGTTTTCGCTCCCGCTGATTGGCAAAGTAATCGTCAATCCCGACAAAGAGCAGATTTATCTGGTTGTAGGTTTCACGCTGTAAATTCTCATAAAAGTTCAATACCATGAAAAAAATCGAAGCAATTATCCGCAAATCCCAGTTCGACGAAGTGAAAGACGCTTTGCACGAAGCCGGCATCGACTTCTTTACATGCTGGGATGTTACCGGGATCGGTAACGAAAAAGCAGGTTCAATTTTCAGGGCCACCGTTTACGAAACACGATTTATCGAACGCCGCATGATTTCGTTTGTTTGCCGCGATCACCTTACCGACAAAGCCATCCAGGCTATTATCGATTCAGCCAAAACCGGTGAGATGGGCGACGGAAAAATCTTCGTATCCAATGTCGAAGATTCTATCAGAATACGTACCGGCGAACACGGACCTGAATCACTCTATATCAAAGAATAATCATCAAGTCTATAATTAATAATATTTAGCAATATGAATATCAACTCTTTAAAAAAGAAAGCATTATTGGTAGGCTTGATGCTTATGGGCACTATTGCAACCATTTATGCGCAAGATGCCGCAGCTACTGCTGCAGCTGTCACCCCGGTTATTGATGCCGGAGATACAGCATGGATGATTATGGCTTCGGCTCTGGTGATGTTGATGACCATGCCTGGTCTGGCACTGTTCTATGGCGGCTTGGTTCGCAGAAAAAATATTCTGAACGTTTTGATGCAATGTTTTATCATCATGGCTGTAATTACCATGGAATGGGTGATGTTTGGCTACAGCCTCTCTTTCGGCTCGAACAGCATAGAGGCCCTGAAACCATTTATCGGTGGTTTTCAGTGGGCATTTATGAGCGGCATAGGCATTAACGACCTTAGCCCTTATTTTATATCACATTCGCAGCCAACTGCCGACGGAGGTACCATCGGAACCATCCCTCACCTGGTGTTTGTGATGTTTCAGTGCAAGTTCGCCGTTATCACTCCGGCATTGATTATTGGCGCTTTTGCCGAACGCATCAAATTCAAAGGGTTCCTGATTTTCACTATCCTTTGGTCAATCATTGTTTACAACCCGATTGCTCACTGGGTATGGTCAGGCGATGGATGGTTGTTTAAACTTGGTGCGCTGGATTTTGCCGGAGGTACAGTTGTTCACGTAAATGCAGGGATTGCTGCTATTGTTACAGCCGTTATGCTTGGAAAACGTAAAGATTATCACAACTCGGCTATTCCGCCGCATAACATTCCGTTTGTTGTCATCGGCGCATCATTGCTCTGGTTTGGCTGGTTTGGCTTCAATGCCGGTAGCGGACTTGCTGCCGACGGACTTGCTGCCAATGCATTTCTGGTAACCCACACTGCAGCAGCTACAGCTGCCGCCACATGGGCACTTCTCGAGTGGATGCTTCACGGCAAACCCACAACAGTAGGTATCTCAACCGGTGCTGTAGCAGGCCTGGTAGCCATCACCCCTGCAGCTGGTTTTGTCGGTACAGTCGGGTCAATTGTTATCGGGTTTGGCGTCTCAGCCATCTGCTTCGTTATGGTTGGTAAAATCAAACAGAAATTCGGCTACGACGATTCACTCGATGCATTTGGTGTTCATGGAATTGGTGGTATATGGGGAGCAATTGCCACGGGTCTTTTTGCCACCCCGCTGGTGCAAAGTGCTTACAGCGGTGCATTCTCGGGCAATCCAGGTCAGTTGGTTACCCAGTTGATTGCCATCGGGGCCACCATTGCCTACTCGGCTATTGGCACTATCGTTCTCTTCTGGATTGTTGATAAATTGGTCGGCTTACGCGCTACGCCAAAAGAAGAAAGCGTTGGTCTCGACTTTACTCAACACCGCGAAATTGCCTATTCAAATGTCGATTAATATCAGATAGAATCTCACCTATTATCTTTTCTGCAACAAACGAGGCTGTCACCGTTCAAAGGTTGACAGCCTCAGTTTTTTTATCAGCCAATAACACCGAATCGGCATAAACAAAAAACGTAATATAATGCGAGAGATTGTCCAATGAACTGTGGGCAGTGTTTCAATCAGTATGAGAAGCGCTGGTATGCATCATAGAAGCGTTGGAACGTGTATGAGAAGACCTCTCATCGCCAAATTTACTCCAATATTGTTCCGTATCTATTGCCCCAAGGATGGGAAGTTGATCCGGAGTTGATACCTGAAAATAGTTGACGTGTCCTTTAAAATCCTAAGCTGAGTTTACACGAGATAAAAATCTTTCGGGCAATGATAAACCGGAAGGTAAGCGATACTTTAAACAGTTGGGAGCTAAAACAACCAAATTATCTTTCAGTTTCTTTGAGGTTGAAGAGGTAAAGAAAAAAATCATTCATCACCAATGGCCGTTTCATCCAACTTAAGCAGATCGGATAGCGGGATTCGATCACTCTCACTGTATTTCACGTTGGCAAACGTTGCAACAAACTCTTTATTGACCATAAACAATTTACTATTCAGCGTATCCTGCGGATAAGTATTTTCATGACTAAAATCGTCAGGGTCATAATCGGTAAAGTTGAGTTCGCAATGCGAAAGTTCCCACTCCGTACCATCGTTATTCATATAAAGCAATGGCAATCCGTGGGTACGGCAAATAATCGGCCGTGATTGGTAAATAGAACAACTATGCTTGTTCAGGAAACGGCAATCTTCCGGGTCCTTTAACTCGGGTAGCTGAAGATGATTGATTTTATCGCCCAACTCTTCCCTAATGGCATAAAATTCGACAGGGAAAACAGAAATAGCCATGCAACAAAAATCGCATCCGTTCTTGCAGGTCAAGTGGTCGCGATGAACCATCGACAACTCTTCGCAAAGCGCATCGATATCCTTTCTCAATTTAAAATATTTTGCAAATACCCCTTTATCTTTACTGTCCATTCTAATCATCTCAAATTCTGAATTGTTAACCCAAAATCAAATATCCCAAAAAGATATGCTAAATATTGCGGATCTGATCCGACTCGAACATGGTTGTCCCCTTGCCTCCAGCCGATGCTACGCGGTACATTTTCACCGCAACAGTCTCCGCTTTAATCGCTTTGTATTTGGCAGGAACCATAAAATCGAAAGTGGTCATAATCCATTCGGCTGATTTCTCGGCTGAACGTTTCTCAACTCTTTTGCCCAATAACAATGATGGTCGGAAAACAGAAAGATGTTCAAATTCCATTCGCTTCACTATCTCCTCCGTTTTCCCCTTCACGCGGTTATAGAAAATTTTCGACGAACTGTCGGCACCCATTGCACTCACCAAAAGGAAGTGTTTCGCACCCAACATTCTCGATTTCAGGGCAAAATCTACAATATATTTAAAATCAACACGTTCGAACAACTCACGACTGCCTGCTTTTTTTATCGTTGTTCCGAGCGCGCAAAAGGCATCGTCGATTCGCTCACCAACTTGTATCGTATCGAGTTGGCTAAAGTCGATAATATGCTCAACAATTTTGGGGTGCTTCACCTCTCCGGGACGACGGGCAACCACATGAATTGTTTGATATTCATTGCTCTCAAGCAACAGATTAAGCAGTTCACTGCCAACCAGACCGGAGGCTCCGGCGATAAGAGCAGTTTTCATATGGCAAGAATTTTTAATTTAGTAGCGTGTAATATGAAAATTCATTACAAAGATAATGTTATACTGAAGCATAAAAAATTACATTTGACCAAAATCGCACGATGCAGCTTTACAACCAAATTGCTTTAATTGTTTTTTATCTCTTTTCTCCGTTACTGATTTTACATCTCTGCCATAAATTCAACTATGTAAACAAGTTAGGCGCAGTTGTGGTAGCCTATCTTATCGGGCTTTTGTTGGGCAACCTACCCATTCTGCCTGAAGGTTCGGGCAATATTCAAGAGGTACTTTCATCGGGCGTCATTCCTGTTGCAATACCCATGATGCTCTTCTCGACCAACTTAAAAAATGTTTTTTCGCTGGCACGAAAAAGCTTTGTCTCGTTACTGATTGGGCTTTTCAGTGTAGTAACCATGGTTATAATCGGATATTTTATTTTTGATAATTACAATATTCCTGAACTCCACAAGGTTTCGGGAATGCTTGTTGGGGTTTATACCGGAGGGACCCCAAACCTGGCTTCGTTGAAACTGATTCTGGGTGTAGATGATGCGACTTACCTCCTAACCCACTCGAGCGATCTGATCGTAGGCGGTTTTTATCTTTTTTTCCTCATCACCTTTGCCCAACGTCTATTTGGGAAATTTCTTCCCCCTTATTCGAAAAAAAACGATAGCACAAATGAGATTGATGTTCCTGACGGAAGTGACCCTTACATGGGCATTCTAGTTAAACGCAGAATACCCGATTTATTGAAAGTTTTTGCGTTATCGGTAACCATTGTAGCCATTTCGGCCGGAATAGCACAGCTGGTCCCCGAACCTTCAAGGGTTGCCGTTATTATTCTGTTGATTACCACCTTTTCGCTGCTTGCATCATTTTCTGCCAAAATCAATAGAATCGAAAAATCATTCGAGCTCGGAATGTATTTTGTACTGATTTTCAGTGTAGTTGTTGCCTCGATGGTCAACCTTCCCAACTTGATAAACGGGGCACTTACAATCGTTCTTTATATTGCAATGGTAATTTTTGGTTCGCTGATGTTACAACTGCTGTTGTCAAAAATTTTTATAATTGACACCGACACAATGATAATCACCTCGACGGCACTGGTTTGCAGTCCGCCCTTTGTGCCGGTAGTAGCCGGAGCATTGCGAAACCGGGAGATAGTAGTTCCCGGAATCACCATCGGCATTGTAGGCTATGCTATTGGAAATTATCTGGGTTTTCTTTTGTCCGAACTACTCAAAGGAGTGTAAACCCTTTTTCTTAAAAAATATAATTCAACCCGATGTAGATTCCCGAAGCACCATCCTGGTCGTCGAGTGTCAATCCATAATCGAGTGCAAGGATAAAATTGTAGTTCATTGCCAACTGTAAGCCGGCACCAACTGTCGAGTGCAGTTTTTCAGCACCAAAATTGAAGTAATGATTAGTCGCTTCGCCAGAAAATTCGGGCCTGTTTAACTGTGCAATTTTGCTTTCCATATCGATTTTTCTGGTCGCCATACCAAAGTCGTAAAAGCCATTCAAGCCCCAGTAGAAATTTTGCCGGATAAAGCGCATCCGGGCAAATTTCCAACGCAGTTCGAGGTTTCCGTAAAGCACACCATCACCAACTACTCTGTTTCGATTGGCTCCCCTAAGATTTTTAGAACCACCCAAACCGGTTGTTGAAGAACCAGTCAGTACTGTAGTAATCAGGTTGGGCTGATAATAAAATGGCACATCGCCGCTCAATGTCTGCTGCCATGCAACACGATAGGCAAACGATAAATCGTTTTTCACCAACGTAAAATATTGTCGGTGTATCAGCGAAAATTTTGAGAAACCGCTATCTGCCCCTAAAAATCCGGGTACAACAGCCAAAACAGCCTCACTCCAGACTCCTTTCATCGGATTGGGGTTATGGTCGCGGGTATCGTAAACCAAACCGGCTTTCAATTCAGGAATAAAACCACCGTCAGCTTCTTCAGCGTCTATCAGTCCCCAATTCTGATATCTTTCATAAAGTCCTGGTTGCTCCTCAACCGAAGGCAGTTTATCTTCATCATCCTTCCCTTCGTTCAGCTTATCAATATCAACTGATTTTATATTGTAATTCATCAGGTTAACACCGGCCAACCAACGAAAATGGCCTTCGCCAAGTTGTCCTTGAAAGTCGGTTTTAAACCTGAACAACTTTTGCTGAAACTTGTAAAACATACGGGTACGATATTGTTCAGAGGTATCGTCGACCCAATCTTTATTATAAACCGACTCGTAACCATTAAAGCCATAAAAATCGTATGCACGATCGGGCAAATAGGAAAGATCACTCGTTATGTGTATCCCTTTAATCAACTGATCACTATCGTAATAAAATCGATAAGTCCCACTTCCCTTGGTATATCTCGATATTTCGACATAGAACGAATGGTTGTATAACGGGAAACGCGAACCATCGCCATAGTGATAAAAGTTGACAGCTGCCCCATACTGAAAACCAACGTCAGTCGAATAAGAAATTGCCGGAATTGCACCAAAATTCCATCCCTGCTTGATAGAGTCGGTTGAGGCAGACTTATCTTTTTCGGTCGCCTTTGCCAGATTTGTACTTGACAGAATTGCTAATGCAAGAAGTAGGTTCTTAACGTTCATGGATTTACCTTATTATTATTTTGTGGGATACCTAAATATCGCTGTAAGAGTGGTACGAATTACGGAAAAAGTATTGAAATTGTCGATGAATTTAACATTTTTGAGGAGTTAATTGTTCCCTTAAAAAAGATATCGAAAATGAAATATTTAGGAGCTCATGTCAGTGCAAGCGGCGGAGTAGAAAATGCACCCATCAATGCACGCGAAATTGGGGCAAATGCATTTGCCCTTTTTACCAAAAACCAACGTCAGTGGGTTTCAACTCCACTGACCACAAAAAGTATAGAAGCATTCAAGCAGAACTGTCAAAAATTTGGGTTTCGCCACGATATGATTCTACCTCACGACAGTTATCTGATTAATCTGGGACATCCCGAGGCCGATTCTCTTCAGAAATCGCGCGAAGCGTTTCTGGACGAAATGCAACGTTGTGAACAATTGGGACTGCAACTGCTTAACTTCCATCCGGGTAGCCATCTGGGCAAAATTTCGATCGCGGAATGTCTCTCCATTATCGCCGAATCTATCAATATTGTGCTTGATAAAACCAACGGAGTAACCGCCGTAATCGAAAACACGGCCGGACAAGGCTCAAATGTGGGTTATATCTTCGAACAACTTGCTGAAATTATTGATCAGGTAGAAGATAAAACAAGAGTTGGCGTTTGTATCGACACCTGCCATACCTTCACTTCGGGATACGATTTGAGAACCAAAGAGGAATTTAACCGCACATTTTCTAAGTTAGACGAAATAGTAGGTTGGAAATATCTGAAAGGGATACACCTGAACGATTCGAAAAAAGAATTTGGGTCACGCGTCGACCGCCACGACAATATCGGGAAAGGGTTGCTCGGAATGGAGTTATATCCGCTGCTGATGGGAGATTCGCGGTTCGACAATATGCCAATTATACTTGAGACTCCCGACGAAACATTATGGGCTGAAGAGATTAAGCTACTCAGGGCCATGGAAGAAAAACAATAACAATAATTTGTATCTCAGAATGTTATTAACATCTGAAGAACGTAAAGAACTATCAAAATCAGGCTATATTGTATTTATAGCCTGATCCCTTTTTGTTATCAAATGATATCTGTAAAAAAATTTAGTTTTTCTTTGTATCAAAATCATTACAGAATTTATCCTCTGTAATAAATTGTTTATAAATTAGCGCTTTATAAATAAACAGACCATACTAAGTTTATTGCGATTGCAGACTTGGGGTTGTTATATCATTTTAGGGCAACTTTAATCTTACTTTTTTCACTATGGAAGAATATCTCTCTCCGGACGAAATCCGCAGTTTAATTTCCAGATGCGAATCTGATCGTCAAAAACTTATCCTATACCTCATTTATAACTACGGGCTTACTCCCGACGAACTGATAGAGATCAAAGCAAGCCAGTTTATGCTTAAACAGGATCTCATCATGTTTAACCTTTACAGAAAATTCTCAGGCAAAACCCGTACTTTAAAACTTCAAGCTGACACTTACAGGCTATTTTACAGAGCATTACAAAAACTACAAGCTGGCGATCCTTTGTTGCACCGCGACAAGGCCCAGCCCGTCAGCGAAGCTATTTTGCAAAAAGATATATTCGATTTGGCCATTTTACTCAACCGCAAAATTACCATTGAGCAGCTTTTCGAAAGTCATCTTTACTGGATGTTTCGCCGGGGCGTTAATTTTGCTCAAGCTGTCGAAGAATATGGAATTACACTTTCCGGAAGGCCGTTTGAGATTTGGCAGGATGCACAAAAAGCAGGTAAATACTGGCCCAATCTTTTGGATTAATAGCAAAAGAGGTGATTGCCAAAACAACCACCTCTTTGTATTTTTCTACCAGTTATCAGTCCTAAAAGGCGAAGCTGGTAAATCGTCGCTATTGTAAAGATTTGCATCATCGGGATTGTCAGCCCAGGCATACCTTACAGCAACAGGCTCTTTGACCTCTGAACTGACTATTTCAATACGGTTTTCACCAGTTATTCGGGCTATAGCCCAATGAAATTTCTTATCGTTTCCAGCGACTGCAAAACCTTTTACATAGCCATATTTATCTTTTACTTTCAACGAATTTCCAACATTCTCGAATAAAACAACAACTTTATCTCCATTGGTTTTCATCTCTTTATAAGTTGGGCCACTGTAAACTAACTCCTGCTTGTAAGCAACCTTTTGAGCCGATAATGCCAATCGGTGCCCGACAGTTTGTTTATCGCGCGGATGGATATCGTTAGCCTCGCCTGCATCGATAATTACAGCCATTCCAGTCTCAGGCAATTGCAATGTCTGAAGCTGAGCTTCGCGAAGCTTTGCCCAATTGCTCTCCTGTGGCGTTTCGGAAGGACGCATAAAATTGGCTAATTGCACAAAAAGAAATGGGAAATCTCCCTGCCTCCAATGGTTTCGCCAGTCGTTTATCATATTGGGAAATACTCTTTTGTATTGTTCAGCCCTGTCAGCATTGCTTTCGCCCTGATACCAAATTGCCCCTCTAATACCATAAGGAACAATCGGTTCTATCATTCCATTGTACAGCAACGTTGGAAAATCGTTAGGGCCAAGCTGGGTCATTACATCGCTTACTTTGCCAATCTTATATTTCCAACTTCCCGATAAGGGGATCTCGGTTGAAGCAATTTTAATATTCAAGTCGCTCTTGTCACCATAAACACCACCATTTCCACCAGTATCGACCATGCGGATAACTACCACATTTTGTCCATTTTTCAATACGCCTTCAGGAATACCATAACTGCGCGAATCGTTGTAACGGTTTTCCATTCCTCCAACAAAAGTTCCATTAATCCAGACCTGATCAGAGTCATCGATTTTAGCCAGATTGATTTTGGCCGCTTTTCCGGCACCATTCTCACCGACTTCAAATACCTTTCTGAACCATACTACACCATCGAAACCGCTCATCCCATTTTCTTCGACGTATCCCGGAAGGTTCATGCTCTTCCATGACTGATCGTCGTACGAAATTTGTGCCCAAAGCGCATTGCCGTCAACCAAACCTTCATCGGTCTCGGGAAGTTCGCCCAATCTTGCTTTCAATTCTTCTTTCTGTAAACGGGCATATTCGTTTAGATCCATCTTCCGAAGTTTATCGAGCATTGGGGCAAAATCAGGATCTTTGGCTACAGTTTCGCTGCTGGTCCAGGTTTCAGCTACAGTTCCTCCCCACGAAGTATTGATTAAGCCAATTGGCACTTTCAATTTCTGATATAGTTCGCGACCAAAGAAATAGGCTACAGCCGAAAATGAAGGCACCGAAACCGGCGAACATTCCCACCATTCTCCCTCGTCTAACCGCTGCCCCGGAAACTGCGCTATTTTTTTAGGTACTGTAAACAATCTGATATCAGAATAATCAGCTGCGGAGATTTCCGCGTCGGCATTTTTTGTACTTGCTACCGGCCACTCCATATTTGACTGACCCGAGCAAATCCATACTTCGCCAATCATTATATTTTCGATAGTCCTCAGATTTTTTCCTTTGATTACCATGTTGTAAGGACCACCATAATTCATTGCCGGAAGTTTTACACTCCACTTCCCATCTTTGCCCGCCTTAGCCACTGCGGTATGATTCTCAAAAGTTACTGTGACCTTCTCGCCAGGCGAAGCCCATCCCCAGACCGGAATCTCTATCCCTTTCTGCAGCACCATATTACAATTAAAAATTGGGGGAAGAACAACCTGAGCTTCAAGCTGCATCGTTCCCAAAAGCATGGCTGTCAGCACGACAGCTTTTCGAAATAATCCCATCTTATTTGTTTTTTATAATCGTTATTTAGTGATTGATTTTAGCTTACCCTTTAAGGCCTATATCGATTGTGGTAGAAAAAAAGGTCACAGCCTTTCCTGAAATCAGTACCCGTTGTCCCATCAGTTTGCATTTGATAAATCCGCCCCTTTTCGACAGTTGTAATGCCTCAAACTCGAGCTGGTTTAACCGGTGAGCCCAGAACGGGGTCAATGTTGTATGGGCAGAACCTGTAACCGGATCTTCGTCAATTCCGACTTGCGGGCAGAAAAACCGAGATACAAAATCGGTTTCATACCCCGGGGCGGTAACAATTATCCCTCGCGCCTCAACCTTGACAAGTTCCCTAAAATCGGGAGCCATCTCTTCAATCTCTTCCTGCGAAGCAAAAAAGAGCAGATAATCGGTTTTACCGCTCCATATTTCCAACGGTTTCTTGCCAATAGCATGAATTAAACCATCGGGCGGTAAAGCCGGCTGAATTTCGTCTTTCGGAAAATCAAGCGTGAGCCAGCCATTGTTTTGGGTCACTTTCAGCAAACCACTGTGAAGTGAGTAGAATTCTATGGTTTCATGCGGGTGTTTCAAATGGTTAAACAGTACATGGGCCGATGCCAGTGTTGCATGGCCACACAGTTCAACTTCAGTTCCGGGCGTAAACCACCTGATTTGATATCCATTGCCCTGTGGAACCAAAAAAGCGGTTTCCGACAGATTATTTTCGACGGCTATCTTCTGGAGATACTCATCATTGGGCCATGCTGATAGCAGACAAACAGCAGCCGGATTGCCAGAAAAAAGGCTATCAGTAAAAGCATCGACTTGAAAAAGAGATATTTTCACGTTTCTATCAATTGAATGATTGGAAATTTTGCTTTGCTCCCCGAATTTACATTAAAATTGGGTTTGAACTATTTGATTGGAAAAATTTTCGGGCAGGTGTTTGGTTATCCTTTGAAAACTATCGCTTCGAAGGTATATAGCTCAGCGTTCTTCCACCCATCCCAACCAATATGTGCTTTATCCCGGGCACAATAACCCAGAAACTCTTCAGCGCTCCAGTTGGTTTTCAATGCAACCTGTGGCAAAAAAATTCCGGTAGAACTTCCTTTTCGCATAAATATTCCATGCTTCCCAAGAATTATCTCACGATAATCACGAATTTTTCTCAACGTTGAGAGTATTGATATTTCAATCTCCAGGTCGTTTATCTCAACTTCTGTAATCGGGTCAAACCGATAATCCCGCTGAGCAGTTGCAACAGCCATTTCGGCTACCAACTTCCATAACGGATCATGACTTTCAATATGGCCTAAGCATCCTCGTAACTTATTATGGTGATAAACCGATACAAATGCTCCGGCTGCAGTCAATAGTTTCTCAGGGAATTGTTCCTCCTGAATTTCTGTATCTTCATTCAAAATGGCATTAACTATACATTTACGCGCCAGCTTGAGCAACAAATCTTTTTCTAAATCAGAAAGTAAAAAAACATTGGGTTGCCGTATCACCGAAACAGCCCAGTATCCTACCACCCGTTTTGCTTCACCAAAAGGGGCTTGACCTGAATTGCGATAGAGAAGTTTTTGGTATTGATAACTAGCTCCATTATGAGTAAGATATTGCAATGTCATTATTGCCGATTCGCCGCAAAGTGCAGTCGAAAGGTTGCAAATATCCTTGGTCAATATTTCCCTGCAATATTGCTGAAGCACTCCCGCATCGTTTTTTATTATCATATCGATGGTATAACCGTCAACCGTTTCGGCATCGGCCGATGAAGGATAATGCGAAAAATCGCTGCTGAAAACAAACAAGTTATTGGCCGTAAACCAGGGACGGAGTGCTTCGGCCAACCAGGAACAGATACTTTTATTGGCCAGACCTATCAAAATAGGGATAATTTTAAACCCACTTTTTAAGCGATATTGCATAAACGGCAATTGCACTTCAAGTGTATGCTCATGAATTTCAGCCTCCTGATCAAAGTAGATAAAATGATTCTCGTGCATCAGTTCTCCGGTTATCTCGGCATTGACGGGCAGGCTCCCTAACGGAGTAACAAAATGACCGGATGGATAAATGCTGACACCGCTGAATGTCTTGCGATGTGAGGTTCCTATCAGAAAAACATTGTCGAAAACTGCATCTTGGTGGAGCAATGAATAGGCAGCAGCAGCCACTTCGCCCGAAAAAACGTAACCGGCATGGGGAACAATCAATGCAGCTATTTCTCCGGTAGAGGGACGAGAAGCATTCCGGAAAAGAAATTCCAATTCCCTTCGTAATGCTGTCGGGTCTGACGGATAAAATGTCCCTGCAACAACCGGATGCCTGTCTTTCATAAGTTACAGATGAAAAGAAATCTGAAACAGATTTGTTAATCACACCATGCTGATGTAATTTACTGAAATTATTTCAATAAAACACGATCGACAGCTATTCCGGTTTCAAAAAAGCTGTCGCAGGTTTAGCCGAAAGGTTTTTTTATCCATTCCGATTTTGTTTTATATTTTTGAGCATAAAAATTAAGATCATGAGAACCTATATTCTTGCTGAAAACAACTGGAAAAATGTAAAGAATAGTCAATTCGAGGTGGCTGTTTTGCCTTGGGGGGCTACAGAAGCTCACAATTACCACCTCCCTTATGCTACCGACAATTTTCTTGCCGATGATGTAGCTGCCGAATCGGCCAGACTGGCTGTAGCCAAAGGGGCAAAAGTGATAGTTTTGCCTTGCATTCCGTATGGGGTGAATACCGGACAACCTGATATCTTGCTCGATATGAACCTAAACCCATCAACGCAATTACTGATTATTAAAGATTTGCTGACAGTCCTCAATCGTCAGGGAATCAAAAAAATCGTTATTCTAAACTCGCATGGGGGAAACGACTTCAAACAAATCATTAGAGAACTAAACCTTGTTTTTCCTGAAATGATTATCACCCAATGCCATTGGTTTAAAATTCCGGGAGCCGAGAAGTTTTTCGAAGATTTAGGCGAACATGCCGGCGAAACCGAAACCAGCATGATGCAGTTTCTTCATCCCGAACTGCTCCTTCCGCTTTCGGAAGCAGGCGAGGGTAAAGCCAAGCGTTTTAAAATTGAAGCATTACAGCAGGGATGGGCATGGGCCGAAAGAAAATGGTCATCAGTAACTTCAGATACGGGAATTGGTAATCCGGCAGAATCTACGGCTCAAAAAGGCGAAGATTATTTTCATTATGTTTGTCATCAGGTAGCCAAATTTCTTTACCAACTTTCTGAATCAAACCCGTACGAACTCTACGAAGAAAAGAAGTAATACCATTCAAATCATCTGATTACGAACCGCATAAAAACACAAATGGGAACAAATCGGTGAAGAATTGTTCCCATTCGTC
>ERZ1645187.259-NODE-259-length-51658-cov-14.595314_pt1 | contig 51658 bp, 57 predicted proteins | sample MGYA00575352_ERZ1645187 | MGnify/ENA primary metagenome ERZ1645187 (study PRJEB40837, sample SAMN11349314) | freshwater sediment metagenome | isolation source: river sediment | host: Sediment | place: India: Wazaribad , New Delhi | collected 2017-02-21 ... | reverse complement strand
ACAGCACGTGGGCGAGCGATTCGCGGGTGCGCTTGCGCGTCATTTCGACCAGGCCCAGCGCGGTGAAGCCATTGACCGTGATGCGCGTGTGGTCGCGCGCCAGGGCCTTGTCCAGCTCGGCGAGGACGGCGTTGCGGTGCTCGCCGGGCTCCATGTCGATGAAATCGATGATGATGATGCCGCCCAGGTTGCGCAGCCGCAACTGGCGGGCGATGGTCTGGGCCGCCTCGAGATTGGTTTTGAAGATGGTGTCGTCGAAGTTGCGCAGGCCGACGAAGCCGCCGGTGTTCACGTCGATGGTGGTCATCGCCTCGGTCTGGTCGATGATCAGATAGCCGCCGGACTTCAGGTCGACGCGCCGGGCCAGCGCCCGCTGGATCTCGTCCTCGACGCCGTGCAGGTCGAACAGCGGCCGCTCGCCGTGGTAGTGCGATAGCAGCGGCGCCAGTTGCGGCATGAATTCCTCGGCGAAGGCCGACAGCTTCTGGAAGTTCTCGCGCGAATCGATGATGATGCGGCGGGTGTCGAGGCTGACCAGGTCGCGCAGCAGGCGCTGCGCCAGCGTCAGGTCGTGGTGCAGCATCGACGGCGCGGCGGCCTGTTCGCCGCGATGGCGGATCTCCGACCACAGGCGGCGCAGGTAGGCGATATCGGAGGCCAGCTCCGCCTCGGTGGCGTTCTCGGCCACGGTGCGGGCGATGTAGCCGCCCGCCTCGTCGGCCGGCAGTTGCGCCTGGATGCGGGCGCGCAGCTGCTCGCGGGCGGTTTCGTCCTCGATGCGCTGCGAGATGCCGATGTGCTTTTCCTGGGGCAGGTACACCAGCAGGCGGCCAGCCAGCGAAATCTGCGTCGATAGCCGCGCGCCCTTGGTGCCGATCGGGTCCTTGAGCACCTGCACCATCAACTGCTGGCCTTCGCTGAGGATGCGCTCGATCGGGCGCGGTCCCTCGGTGGCGCCGTTGCCGTAGCCCTTCTGGCTCCAGATGTCGGCGACGTGCAGGAAGGCGGTGCGTTCGAGGCCGATATCCACGAAGGCCGACTGCATGCCCGGCAGCACCCGCGCCACCCGGCCGAGATAGACGTTGCCGACGATGCCGCGACCGTTGGTGCGCTCGATGTGCAGTTCCTGGACGACGCCCTGCTGCAAGAGCGCCACGCGGGTCTCCTGCGGCGTGAAATTGATCAGGAATTCTTCCATCGTCGCCTCGCGTGGTGCCGGTGCCTCACACCGGATAGCCGAATTGTCGCAAGAGCAGCGCGGTTTCGCACAGCGGCAGGCCGACGATGCCGGAATGGGAACCGGCGATCGCTTCGACGAAGATCGCCGCGCGCCCCTGGATGCCATAGGCGCCGGCCTTGTCGAGCGGCTCGCCGCTCCTGACGTAGCGCCGGATCTCGTCTTCGCCGAGGACGCGGAAACGCACCGTGCTGATCGACAAGGCGTGTTCGACGGTCTCGCCCCGGGCCACCGCCACGGCCGTCAGCACCCGGTGCTCGCGGCCCGACAGGTGTTCCAGGATCGCGGCGGCCTCGGCCTCGTCGGCGGGTTTGCCGACGATCACGCCATCGACGTCGAGCGTGGTGTCGGCCGACAGCACCGGCCGCGGCGCCAGGCCGCGCAGCCGCGACAGGCGCACGGCGTGTCCGGCCTTGGCGCGCGCCACCCGGACGACGTAGTCCTCGGGACGTTCGCCGGGCAGCGCGTCCTCGAGGGTTTCCGCGTCCTGCCGGCCGCCGCCGCGGAACAGCAGCAGCTCGTAATGAACGCCGATCTGCGTCAGCAATTCGCGCCGGCGCGGGCTGCGCGAGGCGAGATAGATCGGCGCGGGCGGAATCGGGCTCATCATTCGCGGTGGTAGGGATGGCCCTTGAGCAGGCTGGCGGCGCGATACAGCGCCTCGGCGAGCATGACGCGGACCAGGCCGTGCGGCAGCGTCAGGCCGGACAGGCGCAGCGCCTCGGCCGCCTCGGCCTTCAACGCGGGATCGAGGCCGTCCGGGCCGCCGATCAGGAAGGCCACGTCGTCGCCCTCGCCGGCCCAGGTCTCCAGGCGGTCGGCCAGCGTCCGGGTGGTGATCTCGTCGCCGCGTTCGTCGAGGACGATGCGCTTGCAGCGCGACGGCAGCGCGGCCCGCAAGCGTCCGGCCTCGGCGGCCATCAGCGCCGCCACCGGCTTGCCGGACGTCCTCGGCTCGGCCTTCACGGCCAACAGCTCGAGCGGCATCTCGCGCGGCATGCGCCTGGCGTAGTCGGCGTAGGCGGCGTCCACCCATGCCGGCGGGCGATGGCCGACCGCGGCGATCATCAGTTTCACTCGGCCGGCCCGGCGGCCCTCGTCCGCGGCCGGACCTGCCAGAGTTCCTCCAGGTTGTAGTGGCTGCGCGCGGTCGGCTGCATGACATGGACGACGATGCTGCCCAGGTCGACCAGCACCCACTCGCCGCCTGCCTCGCCCTCGACGCCGATCACGTCGCCCCCGGCCTCCTCGACTTTTTCGCGCACGTTGCGGGCGAGCGCCTTCACCTGCCGCGTCGAGTCGGCGCTGGCGATGATGATGCGGTCGAACAGCGATGTCAGCTTGGTGGTGTTGATGACCTGGATGTCACGGCCCTTGATGTCCTCGAGGGCGGCGACGGCGATTTTCTGGAGCTTGGCTGTCTGCATGTCAGGGAAGGTATAGCTGGTGTCGGCGAATATAGTCGAGAACGGCCGGCGGCAGCAATTCGGCCAGCGGTGCGTCCGGCGGCGTGGATTGGCGGAGCCGGCGGCGCACTTCGGTGGCCGACACCGTGCCCGCCTCCAGGCGGAAGGGGATGATCGCGCCGGCGGCGTCCGCCAGCGCCCCGGGCGGCGCGGCGCGGCGGCGAAATTGGTCGGCCAGCTCGGGCGGCATGCGCTCGGGCGCCAGGTCGAAAGTCGGCCGTGACGCCACGCCGAGATGGGCGAGGCCGAACAGCTCGCGCCAGCGATGCCAGGTGGTCAGGCCGAGGAAGGCGTCGGCGCCCATCAACAGCACCAGCGGCCGGTCGGCGCCGTGCTGGCGGCGCAGGCGCTCCAGCGTCGGCACCGTGTAGCTCGGCACCGGCGAATGAACCTCGGCGTCGTCAACGACGTGGCCGGGATGGCCGGCGGTGGCCAGGCGGACCATGGCGAGGCGATGCTCGGCGGACACCATGGGCGCGGAACGATGCCAGGGATTGCCGGCGGGAACCCAGACGATGCCGGCCAGGCCCAGTTGCCGCGCGGCCTCCTCGGCGAGCCGCAGGTGGGCGACGTGGATCGGATCGAACGTGCCGCCGAGAATGCCCAGGGCGGCCGGCGGCGGCTTACTCACTGGCGGCGGTTTCGGCGGCGGCGGCGCCGTGGAAGACGTCCTGATAGCTGACGTAGACGCTGGCCATCAGGATCGGCGCCATGACGAAGATCAGCACCATCTTGAGCGCCACCGAAAGGACGTTCAGCAGCGTCGGCGAGATGGCGCCGGCCGCGATCAGCAGCAGCCCGGGCATGGCGATGGCGAAAACGGCGATGGTCAGGCCATAGGTGACGAAGGCGCGCCAGTTGCGCCAGCTGGCCACGAAACTGAAGAACACCGACTTGAGCGGCGGCACGCCGTCCCAGGCGGTGAGCAGCGGCGCGAACCAGAAGGCGGTGATGACCGGCAGGGCGACGATCATCAGGCGGCCCATGGCCGCGAGCACTTCATCGTCGGTCGACGGCTGGCCGTCGATCAGCACGGCCGGGCCGCTTTCGATGATCGTGCCGGCGGCCAGGATCAGCATCGAGCCGAGCAGGTGCAGCCCGCCCAGGCGCACCAGTTGCACCCGATGCTGCTGGATGCCGTGGCCGAGCGCGGCCGCGGCCAGCGCGCCGCCGCGCTCGATGGCCCGGCAGCCGTTGGCCAGCACCACGATCAGCGCCGGCAAGGCCAGCGGCACCAGGAAAGGGCCGATCAGCGGCAGCAGGTTGATGGCGATGATGACGAACAGGTAGGCCATGGTCATCGCCGTCAGCAGCGGCGGGTTGGCCCGGAACAGCCGCAGGCTGGCGATCACCCAAAGAAAGCCATGACGGGCGGGAAGGCGGCGAGCCTGCATCGCGTCTGCGGTGGCGGGTGGCGGCGGGGTCCGTCAGAACCGCTTGATGACCCACATGGGCACGCGCACGCGCGACTCGATGCCGTCGTGCCGTATCCACTTGCCCTCGCCCTGGTCATCGAGCAGGTAGTAGGGAACGCCATGCGGCGGCGTCACTTTCATCATGTACAGCTTGCCGTTCACCCGGTATTCCTCGACCCGGTCCTCGCCGCGCTTGATGATGGTCACCTGCGGCTCGTCGGAAGTCTCGACGAGACCGGGCGGCGGGGGCGGCACCGCGGGCAGCGGCTGAAGGTCGGGCGGCCGTTGCTGGCCGAGGGCCGGCATGGCCAGCAGCAATGCGGCAAGTCCGGCCGAAAGTCCGACGATCGACGGGCGGTGCATGGCCATGTTCTGGATTCCTCGATATATCCTGTTGCGTGCTTCGATTCTAGCAGTTGGCCGCAGCCGGGCCTTCAGAGATTCAGCAGCAGCTCGTGCTCGCGCGCCAGCCGGTCGAAGCCGCGGTTCTGGTAGTAGTCGAAAATCGAGGCGAGCACGCACTCGGGATCGTCGATCACGGTGATGAGGTCCACGTCTTCCGGGGCGATCATTTTTTCGGCGACCAGCCGCTCGCGGAACCAGTCGAGCAGGCCCTGCCAGAACTCGCTGCCCACCAGGATCAGCGGTATCCGCGGCGATTTCCTGGTCTGGATCAGGGTCAGCGCCTCGAGCAGTTCATCGACGGTGCCGAAGCCGCCGGGCATCACCACGTAGGCCGTGGCGATCTTGACGAACATGTACTTGCGCGCGAAGAAGTGGCGGAAGGTCTGCGAGATGTCCTGGTAGCGGTTGGCCTTCTGTTCCATCGGCAGCTGTATGTTGAGCCCGACCGAAACGCCCTTGCCCTCGAAGGCGCCCTTGTTGGCGGCCTCCATGACGCCCGGCCCGCCGCCGGACACCACCGAGAAGCCGGCGTCGGAAAGCAGCCGGGCGATGCGCTCGGTCAACTGGTAGTAGCGCGATTCCGGGCCGACGCGGGCGCTGCCGAAAATCGACACCGCCGGCCGGATGCTGGCCAGCCGCTCGGTCGCCTCGACGAACTCTGACATAATGCCGAACACCCGCCACGCCTCGCGGGCCGCCGTCTGGGCTTTCTGCGTCGGCGTGACCATCCAGGGGTCGGGGATGTTCGGCAGCTTGTCCTTCGCGTTCATATGCCTCTTCTGCTCCTCGTCGACGGATCGTCGTACCTCTACCGCGCCTTTCATGCGTTGCCCGATTTGCGCACCGCCTCGGGCCAGCCGACCGGCGCCATCAAGGGCGTGGTGGCGATGCTGCGCAAGCTCGAAGCCGACTATAAGGCAGATTACCGGGCGGTGGTGTTCGACGCCAAGGGCAAGACCTTCCGCGATGACTGGTACCCGGAGTACAAGGCGCACCGGCCGCCGATGCCCGACGATCTCGCCGCGCAGATCGAGCCGCTGCACGAATGCGTCCGCGCCGAGGGCTGGCCGCTCCTGATGATCGAGGGCGTCGAGGCCGACGACGTGATCGGCACCCTCGCGCACGAGGCGGCGCGACAAGGGGTCGATTGCGTCATCTCCACGGGCGACAAGGACCTGGCCCAGCTTGTCGATGCGCGCGTCAAGCTGGTCAACACCATGAGCAACGAGGTGCTCGACGAAGCCGGCGTCATGGCGAAGTTCGGCGTGCCGCCGGATCGCATCGTCGATTACCTGGCGCTGGTCGGCGACGCAGTGGACAACGTGCCGGGCGTGGCCAAGGTCGGCCCCAAGACCGCCGCCAAGTGGCTGGCCCAGTACGGCTCGCTCGACGAGATCGTCGCCCATGCCGGCGAGATCGGCGGCGCGGTTGGCGAAAACCTGCGCGCGCATCTCGACTTCCTGCCGCTCGGCCGCAGGCTGGTCACGGTCGTCCGCGATCTCGACCTGCCGATGCGCCTGAGCGACCTCGCGCCGCGACCGAACGACGACGCCAGGCTGGTCGATCTGTACGACCGGCTCGGCTTCAGGAGCTGGCTGCGCGACGCGCGGGCCGCCGCGCCGGCCGCGCCGGTGCCGGAAGCGGAGAAGAACGCCACCGACGGCTACGAGGCCATCCTCGACGAGGCCGCGCTCGCGCGCTGGCTGGCGAAGATCGAGGCCGCGCCGCTGACGGCGCTCGATACCGAGACCACCGACCTCGACCCGATGCGGGCGCGGCTGGTCGGCATTTCGTTCGCCACGCGGGCGGGGGAAGCCGCCTACCTGCCGCTGGCGCACCGCTACGCCGGCGTGCCGCCACAACTGACTTTCGACGCGACGCTGGCGCGGCTCAAACCCTGGCTCGAATCGCCGCGCCACGAAAAGGTCGGCCAGCACCTCAAGTACGACCGCCACGTTTTCGCCAACCACGGCATCGAACTCGCCGGCGTGCGGGACGACACGCTGCTCGAATCCTACGTGCTGGAATCGGACAGGCCGCACGACCTCGGCAGCCTCGCGCAGCGGCATCTCGGCTTGAAGTCGATCAGCTACGACGACATCACCGGTAAGGGCGCCAAGCGCATTTCCTTCGCCGAAGTGCCGATCGACAAGGCAGCCGAATATGCGGCCGAGGACGCCGACCTGACCTTGCGCGTGCACGATGCGCTGGCGCCGCGCCTGGCCGAGGCGCCGCGACTCGACGCGCTCTACCGCGAACTGGAATTGCCCGTGGCCGAAGTGCTCTATCGCATGGAGCGCAACGGCGTGCTGATCGACGTCTTCTCGCTGGCGCGCCAGAGCGAGGAACTGGGCCGCCGGATGCTGGCGCTGGAAGCCGAGGCGCACCAGCTCGCCGGCCAGCCGTTCAATCTCGCCTCGCCCAAGCAGCTCGGCGACATCCTGTTCGGCCAGCTCGGCCTGCCGGTCGTCAAGAAGACGCCGGGCGGCGCGCCATCGACCGACGAGGAAGTGCTGGAGAAGCTCGCCGAGGACTACCCGCTGCCGCGCAAGATCCTCGACTACCGCGGCGTCGCCAAGCTGAAGAACACCTACGCCGACAAGCTGCCGCAGATGGTGAACCCGCGCACCGGCCGCGTGCACACCAGTTTTTCGCAGGCCGTGGCCGTGACCGGCCGGCTGGCCTCTTCCGATCCCAACCTGCAAAACATCCCGGTGCGGACGGCGGAGGGCCGGCGCATCCGCTCGGCCTTCATCGCGCCGCCGGGCCACGCCATCGTCTCGGCCGACTATTCGCAGATCGAACTGCGCATCATGGCCCACCTCTCGAACGACGCGCGCCTGCTCGACGCCTTCGCCCGCGGCGAGGACATCCACCGCGCCACCGCGGCCGAGGTGTTCGGCGTCACGCCGCTGGAAGTCGGCCCCGACCAGCGCCGCGCCGCCAAGGCCATCAACTTCGGCCTCATCTACGGCATGAGCGCTTTCGGCCTCGCCAAGCAAATCAACGTCGAACGCGGCGCCGCCCAGGCCTACATGGACCGCTACTTCGCGCGCTATCCGGGCGTCGCCCGCTACATGGAAGAGACCCGGGCGCTGGCGCGCGACAAGGGCTACGTCGAGACCGTGTTCGGTCGGCGGCTGTGGCTGCCCGAGATAAAGTCAGGCGTGGTGGCACGCCGCCAGGGCGCCGAGCGCGCCGCCATCAACGCGCCCATGCAGGGCACCGCCGCCGACCTGATCAAGCGCGCCATGCGCGCCGTCCAGGCCTGGCTGGATCAGCAGGAACTGGCGACGAAACTGATCCTGCAAGTGCACGACGAGCTGGTTCTGGAAGTGCCGGACGGCGAGATCGCCGCCGTGCGCGAGCAACTGCCGAAGCTCATGGGCGGCGTGGCGAAGCTCGCCGTGCCGCTGCTCGTCGAGGTCGGCGTCGGGCCGAACTGGGACCAGGCGCACTGAGCCGACGCGGGACCGACATCGGGCCAATGCTGGCCAATAGCGGTATGCCAATACTGTCAGCCGCGAAATCTGATGCTGTCATTCCTGGCATGATTCCCGGAACTTCCTTGGGACTCGCTCGTAGTAAAGTTAATTAGAAACAATGACTTGCGCGAGTGGCGGAGGGCTGGCACGGCAATTGTATATGAACAGGCAGAAGCCGCCGTTGACCGGGTGTTAATCTTCCCCCGACATTAACCACGTTTCCGGTCGTCGGCAGTTGGCGCAAGACCCTTGCGAAAGGAATCGAAAGACTCGCAAGGGGCCGGCGCGGGATCGTTCCCTTCCTCCACCGTCCCGTGGCCGATGGGTGGCTTTGCCACCAGCGGCGGTTTCTTTTTCTTCCCTCGGCTTTTCTATTCGGCCCGCAGCGCCTCGACGGCGTCGAGTCCGGCGGCCCGTCGCGCCGGCAGCACGCCGGCCGCCAGGCCGATGGCGACCGCCATGAGTTCCGCCAGCACGACGAACGACCACGGGGTATGCACGGGCAGCGCCGGGAAGAGAAAACTGGCGAACTGGGCGATGCCGATGCCCAGCCCGAGTCCGGCCAGCCCGCCAAGGGCCGCCAGCACCACGGCCTCGCCCAGGAAAAGGCCGAGAATCGTGCGCGCCGGCGCGCCCAGCGCCTTCAGCAGGCCGATTTCGTTGGTGCGCTCGGCGACCGCGATGGTCATGATGGTGACGATGCCGACGCCGCCGACCAGCAGGGATATGCCGCCGAGGGCGCCGACGGCGGCGGTCAGGATGTCGAGAATGTTCGACAGCGTGCGCAGCATGTCCTCCTGCGTGGTGACCGTGAAGTCCTCGCGGCCGTGGCGGGCCTTGAGCACGGTCTTGACGGCTTCGGCGATGGGCTCGGCCGGCGTGCCTTCCTCGTAGGACACGTGGATTTCGGCCAGGCCTTCGCGGTTGTAGAGTTCCAGCGCCCGCGCGGCGGGAACGTAGGCGGTGTCGTCGAGGTCGACGCCGAGGAACTGGCCCTTGGCCTCCAGCACGCCGATGACGCGGAACTGCAAGGCACCGATGCGCAGCCGGGCGCCCAGCGGATTTTCGGCGCCGAACAACTCGTGCTTCAGCTTGGCGCCGAGCACCACGAAGCTGCGCGCCGATTCATCCTCGCCGGCGGGCAGGAACTGGCCGCTTCTCACCCGCAGGGTAAACACCTTCACCATCGCGGCATTGACGCCATAGATGGTGGTGCGGCGCAGGCGGCCGTTGGCCTCGACCTCGGAATTGCCCCAGACCACCGGCGTCACGGCGGTGGCGTTGGCAACCCGTTCCAGCGCGCGGGCATCGTCGAGCGTGAGGGGGCGCACCGAGGTGGGAATGCCCGAGGGCGGCGCGCCGCCGGTCTTGGTCTTGCCGGGCGCGATGCCGATGACATTGGTGCCGAACTGGGTGAACTCGGCCAGCACGAACTGGTGGATGCCTTCGCCGATCGAGGTGAGCAGGATCACGGCGGCGATGCCGACGGCGATGCCGAGCAGCGTCAGGAAGCTGCGCAGCCGGTGCGCGGTGATGGCGCGCAGCGCGAGGCGGATGGCGTCGGCCCAAAGCATCGACAATCAGCCTTCGAGCAATGCGCCGCCTGGCTGGCGAGCGCGGCGAGCTTGCGGGCTTCCCTCCGGGAGGGGGGATTGATGGGGGCGGGTCCTTGTCATCGCTTCGCCAGCGCCTGCACCGGGTCCAGGCGCGCCGCGCGCCGCGCCGGCATGACGCCGAACAGGATGCCCGTGGCCAGCGCGGTGCCCAGTCCGGCCATCACGGCCCAGGCCGGCGGGTAGGCCGGAAAGGTCGGGTAAAGCTGGCGAACCACGGCCGAGCCGAGCTGGCCGAGGCCGTAGCCGACCACGGCGCCGGCCAGCGACAGCATCGCCGCCTCGGCCAGGAAGGCGTCGCGGATGGCGCTGCCGGTGGCGCCCAGCGCCTTGAGCAGGCCGATTTCCGAAGTGCGCTGTGTCACCGACACCAGCATGACGTTCATCACCAGGATGCCGGCGACCGCCAGGCTGATCGCGGCGATGCCGGCGACCCCGAAGGTCAGCGCGCCGAGCAGGCGGTCGAAGGTCGCGAGCACCGCGTCCTGGGTGATCACGGTGACATCCTCCTCGCCGTCGTGCCGCTCGGTGAGCTGCCTGAGCACCTGGACCTTGGCCGGCTCGATGGCATCCCGGTGACGCGCCTCGATCAGGATGCGGAACAGCGTGTTGCTGTTGAACATCGCCTGCGCCAGCGACGCCGGCACGATGGCGATTTCGTCGCTGTTCATGCCCAGGCCGGTGCCGATGGGGTTGAGCACGCCGACGACGCGGAAGCGCCGGTCGCCCAGGCGCACCAGCTTGCCGATGGCCGGCTCGCCGCCGAACAGGTCGTTGCTCACCGTGGTGCCCAGCACGACCTGGGGCGAACCCCGGCTCCAGTCTTCCTCGGGCAGGAAGCGTCCCTGCGCCAATACCAGGCGGCGCACCTCCGCGTATTGCGACGTGGTGCCGGCGATCATCACTTCGCGCAGCTTGCCGCCGGCGCTGATTTCGGACGTGCCGATGATCAGCGGCGCCACCCGGCGCACGGCCGGCAGGCGGGTGAGCGACTGGGCATCGTCGATGGTCAGGTCGCGCGGCGTGCCGGTGATGGCGTTGGCCGGATTGAAGCCGCTCGTTTCCGAACGGCCGGGCAGGACGATCACCAGGTTGCTGCCGAGCGCCGAGAACTCGTTGATGACGAAGCGGCGCGCCCCGTCGCCGAGCGCGGTCAGCGTCACCACGGCGGCCACGCCGATGGCCATGGCCAGGATCAGCAGCGCGGTGCGCAGCGGATAGCCGGTCGTGGCCGCGAGCGCGAAGCGGAGCTTGTCGGCGGGTTTCATCCGTCCTCCACCTTGAGTCCGTCCTCCATGAGCAGGCGACGCCTGGCGCGGGCGCCCAGCGCGGCGTCGTGGGTGACCACGATCAGCGTCACGCCACCGGCGTTGAGCCCTTCCAGCAAGGCCATGACGTCTTCGCCGGTGGCGCGGTCGAGGTTGCCGGTCGGCTCGTCGGCGAGGATCATGGCCGGGCGCATGATGGTGGCGCGGGCGATGGCGACGCGCTGCCGCTGACCGCCGGAAAGCTGGTCGGGCCGATGGTCGGCGCGACTGGCCAGGCCATAGTCCTTGAGCGCCTGGTCGACGCGGCGGCTTCGCTCGGCCGGCGCGATGCCGGCCAGCATCATCGGCAGCCCGATGTTTTCGGCGGCGGTGAGACGCGGCACGAGATGGAAGCTCTGGAAGACGAAGCCGATGCGCTCGCGCCGCACCTGTGCCTGCTCGTCGGCGGTCAGCGTGGTGACGTCGCGGCCTTCGAGGCGGTAGGTGCCGCTGTTCGGCCGGTCGAGCAGGCCGAGCAGGTTCAGCAGCGTGGACTTGCCGGAGCCGGAAGGCCCCATGACGGCGATGTATTCGCCGGCGGCCACGGCGAGGTCGAGCGTGCGCAAGGCGTGCACTTCGCTGTCGCCGAGCCGGAAGACGCGCTCGATGCCGGCCAGTTCGATTTGCGGCATGGCGTCCTTACTTCTTGGCGTCGGCGCTTTCCGCCGCGCGGGCCCTGATGCCGGCCTTGACGCCTTCCTTCTCCAGGGAGGTGACGATCTTCTCGCCGGGCTGCAAGCCCTCCAGCACCTCGGTGTATTCCCAGTTGGCGACGCCGGTCTTGATCTGGCGTTCCTCCAGCATGCCGTCGCCGCCCAGCACCAGCACGCGGCCGCCCTCGAGCAGCGCCGCGGTCGGCACCCGCAGCGCGTCGGCCCGCGTGTCGAGCACGATCTCGACATCGGCGCTGTAGCCGACCAGCAATCCGCCGATCTGGGCGGGGTCGGCGAAATCCACCTCGACGTCGACGGTGCGCGCCTGCTTCTCGACCGCCGAGACGTAGGGCGCCACGCGCTTGACCCGGGCCTGGAACGGCTTCTTGGCGAAGGCGTCGAGGGTGATGCGCGCCGTCTGGCCGATCTTGATCTTCGGCGCGTCCACCTCGTCCATCGGCGCCTTGACATAGAGGCAGGAGACGTCGATCAGGTCGATGGCCGGCGGCGTCGGCACGCCGGGCGGCGAGGGCGTCGAATACTCGCCGATCTCGCCGACGATCTCCGCCACCGTGCCGTCGAAAGGCGCGTAGAGCACCGTGCGGCCCTGCTCGACGCGGGTGGCGGCCAGCCGTGCCTCGGCCTGGCGCACGTCCGCCTTGGCCGTTTCGCAAGCCGCCGATCGGGCTTCGGCCTCCGTGCGCGCCTGGTCTTCCCGCGAGACGGAAACGAAGTTCTGCTGGCGCAGGCCGGCGATGCGCGCCGCCTCGCGCACGGCGTTGGCCGCGACGGTGCAGGCCTCGGCGACGCGGCGGCGCGCCAGTTCGACCTGGGACGCGGCCAGCGTCTGTTGCGCCTTCTGGTCGTCGTTCCAGAGCTTCATCAGCAACTGGCCCTTCTTCACCTGGTCGCCTTCCTTCACCGCCAGGATCTCGATGCGGCCGCCGAGGATGGTGGACAGCCTGGTGCGCTGGCAGGCCTCGACCGTGCCGGCGCGGGTGTTGGCGATCGACGCCTCGACCAGGCCGCGATCCACTTCCTTGACGGTCACGGCCAGCGGCTCGGGGCGGGTGAACCACCACAGGGCGGCCCCGACCAGCGCGACGACGACGATCGTGGCGAGCACACGCAATGCAAGTTTCATGGCAGGGCGGAAGGAGAAGGGCAGAGCCCGATTCTACGCCTGGCCCCCGGTCACGACGCCGGCATTGAACCGGGCCCTAGCGCGCCACGAGCAGGCGCAGTCCGAGCGCCACGAAAATGCCGCCCGCGACGCGGTCCAGCCAGGCACCGACGCCGGGATGCCGCGCCAGCCGCTCGCCGATGCCGCCGGCGAACCAGCCGATGGCGCCGAAGATGGCGACCGTTTGCAGCGTGAATGCCAGGCCGAGCTGAGCGATCTGCCAGCCGGCGTGGCCGCGCGCCGCGTCGACGAACTGCGGCAGGAAGGCGAGGAAGAACAGGATCACCTTCGGGTTGATGGCGTTGGCGACCAGCCCCTTGGCGAACAGGCGGGCCGGGCGCTCGCCCGGCGCGGCGTCCCGCGACGGCTGACTTTCGCCGCCGTGCGGCCGGGCGTCGCGGATGGCCTGGGCGCCGAGCCAGATCAGATAAATCCCGCCGGCGATCTTCAGCGCGGTGAAGGCGGCCGGCGAGGCGGCGATCAGCGCGGAAACGCCCAGCGCCGCGAGCAGCGTGTGGTTGAGGCAGCCGAGCGCGCAGCCGAGGCCGAACAGCACGCCGGCCCGGCGTCCGCGCGCCATGCCCAGCGACAGCACCATCAGATTGTCCGGCCCCGGCGCCAGCGTCACCAGCACGGCGGCGACCAGGAAGGCGCCCAGTTGCGGCAGGGTGAGCAGGCCGGGCAGGGTCTCGAAACTCATGCGCCTATTGTGACATCCCCCGCCGGTAGAATCGCCGCGCACTCATCGCGAATCCGCCCATGCCTTTCCGTCCTTCCCGTTTTCTCGCGGCAATCGTCTGCTGGGCCTGTTGCGCCGCTTGCGTCCATGCCGAAGTCGTTCATGCCGAAATCGTGGTGCGCGACGACGCCGGGGCGAGCTTGCGCCTGCCCCAGCCGGCGCGGCGCATCGTCAGCCTGGCGCCGCACGTCACGGAAACCCTGTTCGCCGCCGGCGCGGGTGAGCGGATCGTCGGCGCGGTCGACTACAGCGATTACCCCGAAGCCGCGCGCCGCCTGCCGCGCATCGGCAGCCACGCGCAACTCGACCTCGAAGCCATCGTCGCGCTGAAGCCCGATCTCGCCGTCGGCTGGGCTTCGGGCAACAGTCCCGCGCATGTCGCCAAACTGCGCGCGCTGGGCATCCCCGTTTATCTCGCCGAGCCGGCACGCATCGACGACATCGCGGCCAGCCTGGAACGCTATGGCGAACTCGCCGGCACCGGGCCGGCCGCGCGCGCCACCGCCACGGCCTTGCGCGAGCGGTTGCAGGCGCTGCGCACGCGATACGGCGCGCGGCCGGTGGTGCGCACGTTCTACGAGATCTGGCAGCAGCCGCTGACCACCGTCGGCGGCACGCAGATCATCAGCGACGTCATCCGCCTGTGCGGCGGCGAGAACGTCTTCGGCGGCCTGAAGGCGCTGGCGCCCAGGGTGAGCGTCGAGGCCGTGCTGGCCGCCGATCCCGAGGCCATCGTCGCCAGCGGCATGGACGAAGCGCGCCCCGAATGGCTGGACGACTGGCGCCGCTGGACCGGCATGACGGCGGTGAAGCGCGACAACCTCTTCTTCGTGCCGCCGGACATCGTCCAGCGCCCGACGCCGCGCCTCGCCGAGGGCGCCGCGCAACTGTGCGCGCATCTGGAAACCGCGCGCCGCCGCCGTCCGTAATGGCGGGCGGCCCGCAAGGCGCGCTAATATTCCGCGCACCATGGCCATCACCGAACCGTTGCACGGCGGCTTCCCCGATGTTCTCGAATCGTTGATCTACGACGGGACGCGGCGTTTGTTCAAAAGCGGCGCCACGATCATCGCCGAGGGCAATGTCGGCGATTCGCTTTTCGTCGTCGTCGAGGGCGCCGTGAAGATCTACGCCCGCGACGAGCGGGGCAGGGAGCTGGAGTTCGGTGTTTTCGGCCCGGGCACGATCTTCGGCGAAATGTGTCTCGAAGGGGGCGCGCGCACCGCGTCCGTCGAGGCGGCGTCGCGCTGCGTATGCTCCGAGATCGCCTACGATCTGTTCCGGAAGCGGCTGGCCGGCGACGCGGACTTTGCCTTCTATCTGGTCTCGATGCTCATCGGGCGGAGCCGCAGCGCCACGGAGTCGGCCAAGGACCTGGCCCTGAAGCCGGTCTACCGGCGGGTCGTCGAATTCCTGCACCGCCATGCCGTCGAGGAAGACGGCAAGCGAAGGCTGCCGGCGAGAATCACGCAGCAGGAACTGGCCAACCAAGTCGGCGCTTCGCGCGACATGATCTCGAGGATACTCAAGGAGCTCACCCTCGACGAGTCGATTCGGATCGAAGAGCGTCGCATCACCCTTCTTCGGCCGCTGCCGGATCGCTGGTGAGCGGCGGCCAGCGGGCCGTTTCCGCCCCTGTCGTCACCGCTTACATGCCGCGCCGGATCGCCCGTGGCGTTCGGCGTCCATGCCCGCTTGCGGCGCATGTATTCCATATAAAAACAACTCGTTGCGTAAGCCTGGCACGGCGAATGCTAATACCTGCTCACAATCAGGAAAACAGGAGCAGTAGCCGTGAAAATTCGACAAATTCTTTCCGTGCTGGCCGGCGCCATGTTCGCATCGGGTTCGGCTTCGGCGGCCTTCGTGGTCGATGGCAACATTGCCGATTGGGGCATCAATGCATCGAACTGGCAGGCCGCGCCCGGCATTTATTCGGCGATCGAGGATCAGACCGGCGGCGCCGGCGTCTATCTGAATCCCGGCTACGGCGGCCAGGCCTACGACGCGGAAGCGCTCTATGCCACTTTCTCGGCGGGCAAGCTGTTCATCCTGCTGGCGACCGGCCATAATCCGGCGACCTTGCAGAATCCGGGCGGCAACTCCTACGGGGCGGGCGACTTCGCCATCGATTTCGGCAGGAACGGCACTTTCGAGGTCGGCATCAACATCGTTCCGGGCGGCTTTGGCCTTGCCGGCGGCGTTTACGACGACGCCCAGTGGAATTACGGCCTGTGGACCACGTCCGGCGCGCACAATCCCGCGAACGCCGATTCCACCCATCCGACGTCCTTGAAAGGCGGCAACTGGCTGGGCGCCGCCAGTTACGCGATCAGCGGCCCCACCACGGGCTATGGCAACTGGACGGCCGACAAGCATTACTTCTACGAGATGAGTGTCGACATCAGCCTGCTGAATGCGGCCGGATGGGACGGTTCGGCCTTCGACATCCACTGGACCCAGAATTGCGCCAACGACAGCATCATCCTCGACCCGCCGGGCTACGTGCCGGAGCCGGGCTCGCTGGCGCTGCTGGGTCTGGGGTTGGCCATCGCCGGCGGCATGCGCCATCGCCGGCGGCATGCGCTGGCATGATGTCCTCGCGGCGGGATGGTCCGCCGCGATTCTGAACGAGCCTTACCGCGCGACGAAGAGGGGGCCGGGAAAGTCAGTCGTGGCGACACGCCGCATCGGGTGGCCGTAGAGGCGGCTCAGGCTCTCTTCGTTCAGCACTTCCGCCACCGGGCCGGCGACATGCGTGCCGTCGCCGAACAGCAGCAGCGCGCGGTCGCAGAAGCGCAGCGCGAAGTTGGGGTCGTGCAGCACCATCGCGCAGGCGACGCCCTCGGTGCGCGCGCGGCGGGCGAGCAGTTCCAGCGTGGCGATCTGGTGGTTGAGGTCGAGGTGGGCAAGGGGTTCGTCGAGCAGGCACAGCCGGGTCTGCTGCGCGAGCAGCGCGGCGATGGCGACGCGCTGGCGTTCGCCGCCGGACAGGGTGCGCAGCTCGCGGCTTTCCATGCCGGCGAGGTTCATGTCGGCCAGCGCGGCGCGGGCGATGCGCGCGTCGGAAGGCGATTCCCACGACCAGCGCGAGAGGTGCGGATGGCGGCCGGTGAGCACGGTTTCGAGCACCGTGCTGGCGAAGGCATCGCCGCGGTCCTGGCCGAGCCAGCCGCGCAGCCGTGCGGCGGCGCGCAGACCGAGATCGGCGTAGGCCTGGCCGTCGATGCGCAGCTCTCCGCCATCGGGCGGTCGCAGGCCGGCCAGCGTGGCGAGCAGCGTCGACTTGCCGGCGCCGTTGCGGCCGAGCACCGCCAGCCGGTCGCCGGCGCCGAGCGCAATGTCGAGATCGCGGCAGATCCGGTTCGTGCCGATGCTGACCGAGAGATGGCGGGCTTCGAGGATCATCGGCGGCCCAGCAGATAAAGGAACACCGGTACGCCGATCAGCGCGGTGAGCACGCCGACCGGCAACTGGACCGGCGCGGCGATGGTGTGCGCCAGCGTGTCCGCCAGCACCAGCAGGCTGCCGCCCGCGAGCACCGACGCGGGCAGCAGCAGGCGCTGGTCGTTGCCCATGTTCATGCCGATGGCCAGGCGCACGAGATGCGGCACGATCAGGCCGACGAAACCGATCGCCCCGGCCGTGGTGACGGCGATGGCCGTCGCCAGCGAGGCGACCACGTAGATCATGCGGCGCAGGAAGGGCACGGCGACGCCGAGCGCCATGGCCGCGTCGAAGCTGCGCGCCAGCAGGTTGAGCTCGCGCGCGAAGGGCAGCGTGGCCGCGAGCGCGACGAAAAGCACGGCGAGCAGCGCCAGCGGATCGAGGCCCTGGTTCGCCTGCGAGAGATCGCCCATCAGCCAGAACAGCATGCCCTGGAGCTTCTGCTCGGGCGCCAGCGTGAGGATCAGCGCGACCACGGCGCCGCAGCCGGCCGCGACGACGACGCCGGTGAGCAGCAGGCGCGTCTGCGTCCAGCTGCCGTCGCCGTGCGCGATGCCGAACACCAGCAGCATCGCGGCCAGCGCCCCGGCGAAGGCGAGGCCGGGTACCGCCAGGCCGGCGAGCCCGAGCAGGATGGCCAGGAGCGCGCCGACCGAGGCGCCGCCGGAAACGCCGAGCACGTAGGGATCGGCGAGCGGATTGCGCAACAGCACCTGCATCAGCGCGCCGGCCAGCGCCAGCAGGCCGCCGCAGGCGAAGGCCGCCAGCGCGCGCGGCAGGCGCAGTTCGAACACGACTTGCCGGGACAATGCGCTCGACCAGTCGACCGCCACGGCGCCCACCGCGACCGCCAGCGCCAGGCTCGCCGCCGATGCGACGATCAGCGAGAGAAGAACGAGCAGGGCGCGGCGGCGGGTGGGCATGCCGTTTAAAACCTGTAGCGCGCCGTCACGTAGCCGGCGCGGGGATTCGCCGGATAGTAGGAGGCGCCAAAGCCGTAGTCATAGGCCAGCGTCGCGTGCTTCTTGTCGGTGAGATTGGCGATGCGCAGCGCCAGTTCCCATCGGGCGAGTTGCCAGCGCGATTGCCAGTCGAGCGTCGAATGGGCCGGCAGCTTCCCGCGCGCGTTGGCTTCGTCGCCGCCGAAGTGGCGCTTGCCGACATGGTTGGCGAGCATTGCGTGGCTGCCGAGCGTGCCGCCGTCCCAGCTCAGCATCGCAGTTGCGCGCGTGGCCGGCACCAGCGGAATGGTGTTGCCGTCATCGATGCCTTCGCGGAACTCGGCGTCCTTCCGATTCAAGGCCACGTCGAGCCGCCAGTCGCGCGCCAGTTGCCAGCGACCATCCACCTCGACGCCGCGATGGCGCGTCTTCTGCATGTTCTCGTTCTGGAAGGTGGCGTTGTTCCAGGTGATCTCGTCGCGCATCTTCAGGTCATAGACGGTCACCTGCACGCTGTGGCGGCCGAAGCGCCACTCGGCGCCGATGTCGATGCCCTTGCCGCTTTCCGGCTTGGGCGGTGGCAGGGCGAAGCCGCCGAAGGTGGTCAGCTCGTCGAGCACGGGATACCTGAAGGTGGTGCTGGCCTTGGCGAACAGCTTCCAGGCCGGCGCCGCCTGCCAGACCAGGCCGAGTTCCGAGGCCGTCTCGCGGCTGGTGCGATCCGAATCCGAGGCGGCCGCGCTGTCCTTGGCGCGCGTGGCATAGCGTTGCTGGCGGGCGCCGAGGGTGACCGCCAGGCTGTCCACGGGCCGCGTGGTGTTGTGCAGATAGAAGCCGCTGCCGTCACGGTCGAGCCGGAGGGTGCCAAGGCGCGCCGCGTGCGGGTTGGCGTGGCGGTCCTGGTCGAGGCGCGCGTCGGACCAGTCCATGCCGATCACCGTCGTGCTCTCCACGCCGCCGAGACCATGCGCCCAGCGCAGGCGCGGCGTGAAGGCGACGGTGCGCACATCGGCGTCGCGGTAGGACGACCAGTTCGATATCCACGACTGGTTGCGCGAATGCTCGAAGGAGAGTTCCGCCGCGGCTTCCAGGCCGGATGCGATCTGCATGCGCAGGCCCGGACGAACGTACTGGTTCTCGCGCTTGGCCCGGCTGTCCATCGTCTCCGCCGCGCGCGGGTCGCTGGCGAACCGGGCGGCGGTCAAGGAGCCCGGCAGGCCGAAGCGCAGCGAACTGGCGCCGATCTCGGCATAGGCCTCGCCACCGGCGAGGGCGCGCGACAGCCGGGCCGAACCGGCGGTGGAGCGATGCTCGTTGTTGTGGCGGTACTCGTCGCTCGCCACGTGCTCGGCGTTGAGCGCGATGTGGTGGCCGCCCAGGGTCTTCGACACGCTCGCGGCGAACTTGCGGTAGTCGAAGCTGCCGGCGCCGGCCGACACTTCGCCCGCCTCGCCGCGGCCGCGGTTGGTGATGATGTTGATGACGCCGGCCACGGCCTGGTCGCCGTGCAGCACGGCGCCGCTGCCGCGCACGATCTCGATGCGCTCGATGCTTTCCACCGGAATGCCGCGCCAGTTCGCCGAACTGAAATCGAGGCTGTCGAGCCGGCGGCCGTCGACCAAAGTCAGTGTTCGCAGCCCGCCGTTTTCGCCGAAGCCGCGCAGGTTCACCGAGGCGTCGGCGCCCAGGCCGCCGTAGAGCGAGCGCATGTCGATGCCGGCGCGCGTCGCCAGCAGGTCGGGCAGGCTGCCGGCCGGCGTGCGGGCGATATCCTCGCGGGTGATGGTGGTGATGTTGGCGGCCGCATTGCGGTCGGTGTCGTCGAAGCGCGTGGCGGTGACGATCACCACCGGCGAATCGGCGGCGACGGCGGAGGCGGGCGGAACGAACAGCGCCGCCAGGGCGGCGACGACGGGGCGTGATGACATGACAACTCCCTGTATCCGGCCAGCATTCCCGCAGGCCGGGCATGACAGAACGGAAACACCAAGGGAGAGGGAAACCAGGCGAAGCCGGCAGCCGCCTCCCGCGACATTTCCACCGTTGTGCGTGGCCGGTCTCCGGGCTCGCGAGTCTTGGCGCGTCGCCTTCCCGGAACCGATACCGCGGCCTCCAGTGGCTCGATGACGCGCCCGCACTTGCTTACCGTTGCGGGGGCAGCACAGGCATTGCCGGCGTTGCGTGCCGGCGCACCTGTTTCCCGTTTCACCCGAATGCCGAAGCGGCAACCGGGCACCACGAACAGCCGCGATTGTAGCACCCGGCATGCTCCGCACGGAGGGCGCGACGAGGAGCGGCGAACTGCGGTTCGACATGCAGAACCACGCCTTACTGCTTGACCATCAAAGAGTTTTCGACCAAACTCCCATGCCATGGAACTTAATCTTTCTTCTCTCGAAGCCAAGGTCGAGCAAGTCGTGAACTTCTGCGAGCAGTTGCGTCAGGAGAATCTGGCGCTGCGCGAACGGGTTGCCCGGCTCGAACAGGAGAAGGAAACCCTGGCCGAACGCATGACGGTCGCGCGCGAGCGTCTCGAAACCATGATGGAAAAACTGCCAGCGGAATGAGCGCCAACACCCTCGACATCAAGATTCACGGCAAGGAATTTCGCGTCGCCTGCGCGCCGGAGGAAAAGGACGACCTGCTGGCCGTGGTCGCCTTCCTCGACTGGAAAATGAGCGAGATCGCCAAGCAGACCAAGAGCTCCGGCGAGCGCCTGGCGGTCATGACCTCGCTCAATCTCGCGCACGAGTTGATCTCGCTCAAAGATCCGATGAGTTCGTTTGACGCGCGGGACGCGAAGCGTAGAATCACCGCCATGGAAGCACGCTTGGACGCGGCTCTGGCTCCCCAGGAAAGCCTCTTCTAGCCAGCTTCCGCAAGTTTCCCTGCGGTGTTTGCCAAGGTCGTGATGCCTTTGAACCAATGTCTTCGTGACACGGTTGCAGCCCATCGACGCCGCTGTTGTGAGCGTTCCTCGTTGAACGCACCTGATGCGGCAGGAACGCGACCCACCTGAACCCAGGTTCAGGACTATCGGCCTAGCGGCACACGCGGGGAATCCTCCACGGAGCACGGATTTGTCCGTGCTCTTTTTTTTGGTAACCCCTTCGACATGCGCTACTGGCTGATGAAATCCGAACCTTCCGTCGTCGGCGTCGACGATGTGCTGGCGATGCCGAACCAGACGGTGGACTGGTGGGGCGTGCGCAATTATCAGGCGCGCAATTTCATGCGCGACCAGATGAGGGTCGGCGACAAGGTGTTCTTCTACCACTCGAACTGCAAGGAGCCCGGCATCGCCGGATTGGCCGAGGTGGCGAAGCTGGCTTATCCCGACCGCACGCAGTTCGATTCCGCGAGCCACTATTACGACCCCAAGTCCACGCCGGAAAATCCGCGCTGGGTCAATGTCGATGTGCGCGTGACGAAGAAGACGCGATTGATCGGCCTGCCGGAGTTGCGCGCGCACGAGGAGACGGCAGGCATGCGCGTGCTCGCGCGCGGCAATCGCTTGTCGATCACGCCGGTCGATCCGGCGGAGTGGGATTTCATCGTCAAGAGGCTGCTGAAGTGAGCGAGTGGTTGCTGGCTTACGCGGCGCTCGGCGCCGTGGCCGGCTTGTTCGCCGGCCTGCTGGGCGTGGGCGGCGGCGCCATCATGGTGCCGGTGCTGGCGCTGATGTTCGCCGCGCAGGGGTTCCCCAAGGAGCACCTGATGCATCTGGCGCTCGGCACATCGATGGCGGCCATCGTGTTCACTTCGATTTCCTCGCTGCGCGCGCACCACCAGCACGGCGCGGTCAAGTGGAGCATCGTGCGGACGATCGCGCCCGGCATTCTCGTCGGCACCTTCGCCGGCGCGCAACTGGCCAGCGTGATGCCGACCAAGCCGCTGGCGATCTTCTTCGTCGTCTTCATGAGCTACGTGTCCTTCCAGATGCTGGCCAACATCAAGCCCAAGCCGTCGCGCCAGTTGCCGGGGCCGGTCGGCATGTTCGGCGTCGGCGGCGGCATCGGCGCGCTTTCCGCCCTGGTGGCGATCGGCGGCGGTTCGCTGACCGTGCCGTTCCTGACCTGGTGCAATGTCAGGATGCACGATGCCATCGGCACTTCGGCGGCGGTCGGATTTCCGATCGCCGTGGCCGGGTCCCTCGGCTATTGGGTGGGCGGCGTGGCCGGAAACGACCTGCCGGCGGGCAGTTTCGGCTACATCTATCTGCCGGCGCTGGCGGCCTGCGTGGTGGCGAGCATGCTGACAGCCCCGCTGGGCGCGCGGGCGGCGCACAATCTGCCGGTGGCGACCCTGAAGAAAATTTTCGCCGGCGTCATCCTGCTGCTGTTGGCAAAAATGGTGCACGGGCTGTTCTTCTGATGCGCTCCGGGCGCGGGCCGGGTTGGCGCGAGGCGCTGCTCAACCGGCGAATGCTGATCTGCGTCTGCACCGGATTTTCCTCCGGCCTGCCGCTTTATCTCCTGCTCAACCTGCTGCCGGCCTGGCTGCGCACCGAGGGCATCAGCCTGAAGGCCATCGGCCTGTTCGCGCTGATCCAGTTTCCCTACACCTGGAAATTCCTCTGGTCGCCGCTGCTCGATCGCTACGCCCTGCCCTGGCTGGGCCGCCGCCGCGGCTGGATGGCGCTGACGCAGGTCGGCCTGCTCCTGACCATCGCCGCGCTCGGCCTCTTTTCGCCGCAGGTCGACCTGACGACGATCAGCCTGCTGGCCGCGCTGCTGGCCTTCGTCTCGGCGACGCAGGACATCGTGCTCGACGCCTACCGGCGCGAACTGCTGCCCGACCACGAACTGGGCCTCGGCAATTCGGTGCATGTGAACGCCTACCGCATCGCCGGCCTGGTGCCCGGATCGCTGTCGCTGATCCTCGCCGACCACCTGCCCTGGGGCGAGGTATTCGCCATCACCGCGTTGTTCATGCTGCCGGGGCTGGCCATGACGTTCGCGGTGAGCGAGAAAGTCAGCCGTGGCGGCACGCCGAGGACGCTGCGCGACGCGGTGGTCGAGCCCTTCCGCGAGTTCATCGGCCGCGCCGGCTGGCGCGAAGCGGCGCTGGTGCTGGCGTTCATCGTGCTCTACAAGCTCGGCGATTCGCTGTGCACCGCGCTGGCCACGCCGTTCTACCTGGACATGGGCTTCGCCAAGTCGGAGATCGGCCTGGTCGCCAAGCATGCCGGCCTGTGGCCGGCGGTGATCGGCGGCCTGCTCGGCGGCCTGTGGATGGTCGGGCTGGGCATCAACCGGGCGCTGTGGCTGTTCGGCGTCGTTCAACTGGTGTCGATCTTCGGCTTCGCCTGGCTGGCCTGGCTGGGGCCGAACGCGACCGTGGGCGCGGAGCAGCTCTGGCAGCTTGCGGTCGTCATCGGCTTCGAAGCGCTCGGCGTCGGCCTGGGCACCGCCGCCTTCGTCGCCTTCATCGCCCGCGCCACGAACCCCCTCTACACCGCCACGCAATACGCGCTGTTCTCCAGCCTGGCCGCCATGCCGCGCACGGTGATCAACGCCGGCGCCGGCTACCTGGTCGACAATCTCGGCTGGTTCACCTTTTTCCTGCTCTGCGCGGTGCTGGCCGTGCCCGGCATGCTGCTGCTGTTCAAGGTGGCGCCGTGGCGCGCGGACGACACATGAGTCGTCGCCGGAAACCTGCATTCAACTTTTTCCGAATGCCGTCGTTATACTCAAGACACGGCTCAACTTCCCCGATGGAGGCCGGAAATGTTAGTGGTGATGGACATGAGCACAGGAAAAATCGAAAAAGAACCGGCGCCCGAATTCGGCGCCTTCGAGGACGAGGTGCTGAACGCGGAATGGCTGCAACCCGCGCTGCAACTGGGTTTGCAGCCGGTGGTGCATCGCGACCGCGCGCCGGCCGAGGCCGAGGCCGAGAATTTTCTGAACAATATCTACCGCTGCCAGGAGTAAGGGCGGCGCCCCTCGCGGGCGGGGACGGCCTGTTCCCGCGCGCCCATTCCCATATTCATAGTGTGTGCAAGCGATCGCCCCGGCCGAAGCCGAGCAAGGGCGTCGCCATGCCACGGCCCAGCGCGATCACCTTGAACAGTTCGCCCATCTCGTTGGGCGAAATGAGCATTTGCGCGGCGCGGGCCGCCCGCAGCCCCGAGACTTCCGAGGTCTCGCGCCGCGCCGTCAGCAGATCGCCCAGGCCGCAATTGATCAGGAAGTTGGCCTGGCTGGTGTAGCCGAGCACGTCCAGGCCGGCGCCGTGGCCGGCCTCGGCGATGGCGGTGAAATCGACATGGCTGGTGATGTCGGACAGGCCGGGCCACCAGAACGGATCGTCGTGGCTGCGGTGCCGGTAGTGGCAGCGCAGCGTGCCGCCGTTGCGGTCCGGATGGTAGTACTCGTGGCGCGGCAGCCCGTAGTCGATCAGCAACAGCGCGCCCTCGACCAGGCGCTCGCCCCATTCGGCGGTCCAGCCGGCGGCGATCAGTCCCAACTCGCCGACGTAGGGTGCCCGGACCGGAATTTCGGCGGCGGCCGCCGCCAGGAAATCCGCCGCCGGCCGCTCGGCCCAGCCGAAGCGGCCATCGGCCATCGTCACGCCGCGTTCCTTCAGGCCATCCTCGCGCCAGGCCACGGCATGCGCGGGCATGGCGTCGAGCAGCTCGTTGCCCAGCACGCAGCCGGAAAAGCGTTCCGGAAGCGCGTCCAGCCAGCGCACGCGGTCGAGCAGTTCCGGCACCGCCGCCGCCAGCGTCTCGCGCTGGCGCTCGCGCAACTCGCCGGAAAGTTCCAGGATCAGGTACCGCGCCGGGGTTTCGCCGCCGGCTTGCAATGCCGACAGCAGATCGGCGGCCAGCCGGCCGCTGCCGGCGCCGACTTCCAGCACCACGGGCTCGGCGGCCAGCATGATCTGGGCAACCTGCGCCGCCAGCGCCTGGCCGAACAAGGGCGTGATCTCGGGCGCCGTGACGAAATCGCCGCCTTCGTCGCTGGTGCCGAACTTCCGGCTGCCGCCGCCGTAGTAGCCGAGGCCGGGGCAGTGCAGGGCGAGTTCCATGTAGCGGGCGAACGGCAGCCAGCCGCCGTTGGCCTCGATCTCGCCGGCGATGCGGCGCGACAGCGCCAGGCTGCTCGCCTTGGCCGCGTCGTCCGGTTCGGGAAGTCGGGTATCCATGGGGGCGCGTATTGTCCCACGAGCGCCGGGCCGTCCGGCGCCCGCGTGCCCGCGTGTATCCGGAATAGAATTCCGCCATGACGACGGCGGAGAAAATATCGGAAAAAGCACCGGAGGCCGGCTCGCGCCGCTTCGGCGGCATCGCCCGGCTCTACGGCGAGCAGGTGCTGGCGCGCCTGGGCGGGGCGCATGTCTGCGTGATCGGCATCGGCGGCGTCGGCTCCTGGGCGGCCGAGGCGCTGGCGCGTTCGGGCGTGGGCCGCCTGACGCTGATCGATCTTGACCACGTCGCCGAATCCAACCTCAATCGCCAGATTCACGCCCTGGAAAGCACGCTGGGCCAGGCCAAGGTGCTGGCCATGAAAGATCGCATCGCCGCCATCAACCCGGCGTGCGCCGTGGCCACCATCGAGGAATTCGTCACGCCGGACAACGTCGCCGACCTGCTGCCGCGCTGCGACGCGGTGGTCGACGCCATCGACCAGGTGCGCGCCAAGGCGGCGCTGATCGCCCATTGCCGGCGGCTCGGCATTCCCCTGGTGACGACCGGCGGCGCCGGCGGCAAGTCCGATCCGGCCATGATCCGGGTCGACGATCTCGCCCGCACGACCCAGGACCCGCTGGCCGCCAAGCTGCGCGCCGCGCTGCGCCGCGACCATGGCTTCACGCGCGATTCGAGCCGGAAGTTCGGCGTCGATTGCGTTTATTCGCTGGAGCCGGTGCGCCGTCCCGAGTCGGCCGCCTGCGACGTCGACGAGCCCGCCTTGCAGGGCCTCAACTGCGCCGGCTACGGCTCGTCGGTGTGCGTCACCGCCGGATTCGGCTTCGCTGCCGCCAGCCGCGTGCTGGCGCGCTACGCGCGACTCATGGAGGCGCGATGAACGCGGCGGCTCGTCCAGGCGCGGCGCCCGTGGCGCTGATCACCGGCGGCGCGCGGCGCATCGGCGCGGCGATCGCCCGCGCGCTGCACGACGCCGGCATCGACATCGCCCTGCACTATCGCGCCTCGGCGGACGCCGCCCACGCGCTGGCCGACGAGCTGAATCGCCTGCGGCCCGGCAGCGCGACGGCGCTGGCCGCCGCCCTGGGCGACCCGCCGGCGGCGGAGCGGCTGGTGGCCGCGACCGGGGAGCATTTCGGCCGCCTGGACATCCTGGTCAACAACGCCTCGACGTTTTTCGCGACGCCGGTCGGCGGCATCGACATCGCCGCCTGGGACGACCTGACCGGCAGCAATCTGCGCGGCCCGCTGTTCCTGGCGCAGGCGGCGGCGCGGCGTCTCGCCACGGCTGACTTTCCCGGCGGCGGCTGCATGGTGAACATCACCGACATTCACGCCGAACGGCCGCTGAAGGGCTATCCGGTCTATTGCGCTGCCAAGGCGGGGCTGCTCGGCCTGACCCGTTCGCTGGCGGTCGAGCTGGCGCCGGGCGTGCGGGTCAATGCCGTCGCGCCGGGCGCCATCGCCTGGCCGGAGCAGGGCGACGACTTTTCCGAGGCGGAGCGCGCCGCGATCATCGACCATACCCCGCTCAAGCGGATCGGCTCGCCGCGCGACATCGCGCTGGCGGTCCGCTTCCTGGTGCTCGACGCGCCCTACGTGACCGGCCAGGTCATCAACGTCGACGGCGGCCGGACGGCGCGACTGTGACGACCGCGCGCGAGGCGAACAAGGCGGCCTTCGAGGCCAACAAGCTGGCCAAGTGGCTGCGCCGCGCCACCGGCCAGGCGATCGCCGATTTCAACATGATCGAGGACGGCGACAAGGTGATGGTCTGCCTGTCGGGCGGCAAGGACTCGTTCGGCCTGCTCGACGTGCTGCTGTATCTCAGGGAACACGCGCCGATCCGCTTCGAGGTCGTCGCCGTCAATCTCGACCAGAAGCAGCCGGGCTTTCCCGCCGACGTGCTGCCGGATTACCTGTCCGGCCTCGGCATTCCGTTCCGCATCGAGGAGCAGGACACCTATTCCATCGTCAAGCGCGTGGTTCCGGAAGGCAAGACCACCTGCTCGCTGTGTTCGCGGCTGCGGCGCGGCATCCTCTATCGCGTCGCCACCGAATTGGGCGCGACCAAGATCGCGCTCGGCCACCATCGCGACGACATCCTGGAAACGCTGTTCCTCAACATGTTCTTCGGCGGCAAGATGAAGGCGATGTCGCCCAAGCTGGTCACCGACGACGGCCGCCACGTGGTGATCCGGCCGCTCGCCTATGTGCGCGAGCGCGACCTCGAAGCCTGGGCGAAGCTGCGCGAGTTCCCCATCATCCCCTGCAATCTTTGCGGCAGCCAGCCCAACATGCAGCGCGCGCAGGTCAAGCAGATGCTGCGCGACTGGGACAAGCGCTTTCCGGGCCGAATCGAGACGCTGTTCCGCAGCCTCGCCAACGTCGTTCCCTCGCACCTGATGGACCGGCGGCTCCACGACTTTGCCGGCCTCCACGCGACGGGCGTGCCGGACCCCGAAGGCGACACGGCCTTCGACGCCGAGGAGTTCGCCGCGCCGCCGGCCGCCGTGATTGCCTGGCCGACCTGAATGCTATGATCATCGCCTCTCGTTTCCCACCGTCCCCGTCATCATGAATGCCACGTTGATTCCGCCTCCCGGCATCGCCAGTTGTCCCATTCCCGAGCGCGTCCTGATGGGCCCCGGTCCTTCCGATATGCATCCGCGCGTGGTCGCGGCGCTCGGCCATTCCGCCATCGGCCATCTCGATCCCGCCTTCGTGGCGATGATGGAAGAGATCAAGCTGCTGCTGCGCTACGCCTTCCAGACCGGGAACGCGCTGACCTTCGCCGTTTCCGGACCCGGATCGGTCGGCATGGAAACCTGCTTCGTGAACCTGGTGGAACCGGGCGACAAGGTGATCGTCTGCCGCAACGGCGTGTTCGGCGGCCGCATGATCGAGAACGTGCAGCGCTTCGGCGGCACCGCGGTGGTCGTCGAGGACGCCTGGGGCGAACCGGTCGATCCGCGGAAGGTGGCCGAGGCGCTGAAGGCCAATCCCGACGCGAGGATCGTCGCCTTCGTGCATGCGGAAACCTCCACCGGCGCGCAGTCGGACGCCGCGGCGCTGATCAGGCTGGCGCGCGACGCCGGCGCCCTCAGCATCGTCGATACCGTCACCTCGCTGGGCGGCACGCCGGTGCTGGCCGATGCCTGGGGCGCCGATGCCATCTACTCGGGCAGCCAGAAGTGCCTGTCCTGCGTGCCGGGCCTGGCGCCGGTGACCTTCAGCGAGCGCGCGGTCGAGCGCGTCAAGGCGCGCAAGCAGAAAGTGCCGAGCTGGTTCATGGACCTCGGCCTGGTGCTCGAATACTGGAGCGCGCCGGGCGGCAAGCGCACCTATCACCACACGGCGCCGGTCAACAGCCTGTTCGCGCTGCACGAGTCGCTGGTGATGCTCGAGGAAGAAGGGCTGGAGAAGGCCTGGGCGCGCCACCGCCTGCATCACGAGGCGCTCAAGGCCGGCTTCGACGTGCTCGGCCTGAAGTTCGTCGTCCGCGAGGATGCGCGCCTGCCCCAGCTCAACGCCGTATACATTCCCGAGGGCGTGGACGACGCGGCCGTGCGCAAGCAGTTGCTGGAAACCTACAAGCTGGAAATCGGCGCCGGGCTCGGCCCGCTCGCCGGCAAGGTCTGGCGCTTCGGCCTGATGGGCCATTCGGCGCGGCGCGAGAATGTCGATCTGTGCCTGGGCGCGCTCGCCGATGTGCTCGGCGGCATGGGCAAGGCGGTCGACAGGAAGGCTGTGCTGGAAGCCGCGTCGAGCGTGTACGCGACGTCGGCGCGGTAGCGCGGGCGAAAACGAAAAAAACGGAAAAAACGAAGAAAGCGAAAATGCCGGCCTTGGCCGGCATTTTTCTTGCGAGCGCGGCGAATTCCTACTTGGCTTCGGCGACGCACTTCTTCATGAACGAGGCCTTGGCGGCGCCGGCCAGCGGCTTGCCATCCTTGCTGAGCGCCTTCTTTTCGCAGTCCGCGCTGGCGGCGCTGCTGGCGCCGGTGGTGGCGGCGGCGGGCTTGTCGCCCGACAGGCACGCCTTCATGAAAGCCTTGCGCTCGTCGCCCTTCTTGCCCTTGGCCTCGGCGTTGCAGGATTTCATCCTGTCCTGCTGGGGTGTGGCCAGGGCGGCGGAAGACATGCCGACAGCGAACAGAGACGCGGCGACCAGGGCGATGATCCGATTCATGCGAACCTCCTCGAAAAATGCACAACGACAGAAAAACCGGCACGGCGGCACCGGCTGGCTATTTCGCGGCTGATGCGAAATCCTGATGAAAGCCGAATATCCAGCCTGCAAGTGTAACGATTTCTAGTCGCCGGAGTTGACGCCGTCGTCGCCTTCCAGCGCGCGCTGCTGGCGGTCGAGGAATTCCTGCATGCTGTCGATGCCGCGCAGCGACAATATGGTCGAGCGCACGGCGGCCTCGAGCAGCACCGCCAGGTTACGGCCCGCGGCGACCGGCAGGATGACCTTGCGGATCCGTACGCCGAGAATGCTCTCCGTCTGCGCGTCGAGCGGCAGTCGCAAGGCTTCCGGGCTGGCCTGGGGCCGCTGCAGGTGCACCACCAGCTTCATGCGCATCTTGCGTCGGCAGGCGGTTTCGCCGAACACGGCGCGGATGTTGAGCAGGCCCAGTCCGCGGACCTCGAGAAAGTCCTTGAGCAGTTCCGGGCAGCGGCCTTCCAGATTGTCGAGTGAAACGCGCGAAACCTCGACGACGTCGTCGGCGACCAGGCCGTGGCCGCGCGAGATGAGTTCGAGCGCCAGTTCACTCTTGCCGACCCCGGATTCGCCGGTGATCATGACGCCCATGCCCAGCACGTCCATGAACACGCCATGCAGGGTGATGGTCTCGGCGAGTTGCCGCGACACATAGAGGCGCAGCGCGTCGATCACGGCGGCGGACTGCTCGGGCGAGGTGAACAGCGGTGTGTCGGTGGCCTCGCACTCGTTCTCGATGACTTCGGGAATGTCGCAGCCATCGGCGATGACCAGCGCTGGCGGCTGCGCGGCGATGATTTCGCGGAAGTGGCGGCTGACGCGCTCGACCGGCTGCTTGGCGGCCCAGGAAATCTCGGGCGATCCGAGGACCTGGATGCGGTCCGGGTGGATCAGGTTCAGGTGACCGACCAGGTCGGCCGGGGAGATGTCGTCCCGCGTGATGGTGATCGCCCGATTGAGCGCGCCGCAGATCCAGTTGAGCTGGAGGCGCTTGCGGTTGCGCTCGAACAGCTGCGCAACGATCAGCTGGCGGACGAAAGCCAAGTGGCGAACAGCGCGTGGGCCGCGGCGGCGTCGGGCGCGGCGCCCAGGCGCTCGCGGAAAGTCTTGTCGGAGAACATCTGGGCCAGTTCGGACAGCAACTGGAGGTGGTGCTCGGTGGCCGCTTCCGGCACCAGGAGAACGAAAACATGGCTCACCGGCTTGCCGTCCGGCGCATCGAACTGCACGGGCGCCGCCAGGCGCAGAAAGGCGCCGCGCGCTTCCTTGAGGCCCTTGATGCGGCCGTGGGGGATGGCAATGCCTTGCCCGAGACCCGTCGAGCCGAGTTTCTCGCGCGCGAACAGGGCATCGTAGACCGTGCTGCGCGCGATACCGTGCTGGTTCTCGAAGAGTATGCCGGCCTGCTCGAACACGCGCTTCTTGCTGCTGGCTTCGAGGCCGACAACGACGTTTTCGGGAGGCAGGAGTTTGGCGATCTGGTTCATCGGCAATCTGTGAAATGCCTTTGCGCCGGGGGCTGACCACGACCAAGGCGGTGCGCAGTATAACCCCACCCCCGGCGGGATGAAAATCTTATTCGGTGGCGATCCGCTTGTCGCGATTGTGGTCGCTGACCTTCTCCTTGTACTTCAGGACCTGGCGGTCGAGCTTGTCGATCAGCGCGTCGATGGCGGCATAGAGATCGGTATCGTCCGCCTCGGCGTAGATGTCCTTGCCCTTGACGTGCAGCGTGATTTCGCCCTTCTGTTTGAGCTTCTGCACCGAGAGCACCACGTGCACGCTGGTGACATGGTCGAAATGCCGGATGACCTTCTCGACCTTGCCCGTGACGTAATCGTGCAGCGCGGGCGTGACTTCGACGTGGTGACCGGTGATGTTGAGGTTCATGGATCTTCTCCTTAGATGGCCTTTCTGAGGTTGACCGACGGAATGCTCAGGGATTCGCGGTACTTGGCGACCGTGCGGCGCGCCACCACGATGCCCTGCTCGCCGAGAACTTCCGCGATCCTGGCGTCGGAGAGCGGCTTGTGGCCGTCTTCGGCGCCGATCAGCTGCTTGATCAGCGCGCGGATCGCGGTCGATGAGGCAGCGCCGCCGGTGTCGGTGGCGACATGACTGCCGAAAAAGTACTTCAACTCGAAGATGCCGCGCGGACTGGCCAGGTACTTCTGGGTGGTCACGCGCGAAATGGTGGACTCGTGCAGATCGACCGCCTCGGCCACCTCGCGCAGCGTCAATGGCCGCATGGCGACTTCGCCATGGTCGAAGAAGGCGCGCTGACGATCGACGATCGCCTGGCTGACGCGCTGGATGGTGTCGAAGCGCTGCTGCACGTTCTTGATCAGCCACTTGGCTTCCTGCAGCTGGCCAGACATGCTGGCCGCCGAGCCGGCGTTGCTCCGCCGCTGACTTTGGAGAATGTCGGCGTAGAGCCGGTTGATGCGCAGGCGCGGCATCGCTTCGCCGTTGAGGCTGACCTTCCAGGCGCCGCGCACCTTGCGCACCACCACGTCCGGCACGACGTAACGCGTGTCGAGCGGCGCGAACTGCGCGCCCGGGCGCGGGTTGAGCGACTTGATGAGCATCTGCGCGTCGCGCAACTCGTCGTCGTCGCAGGCGAGCGCTTTCTTGATCCTGGCGTAGTCGCGCGCCGCGAACTGGTCGATGTGGTCGCCGACGATGGCCCGGGCCAGGTCGCGGCACGCCGAGGACGGCAGGCACCGCAACTGCAATTCGAGACACTCGCGTGGATCGCGGGCGCCGACGCCGGGCGGATCGAACTGCTGCAAGTGCCGCAGAGCGATCGTCAACTCGTCCATCATCTCCTCGCGATCGACCTCGGAATCGCCGGCAATGGTCTCGACGAGTTCGTCGAGGCCCTGGGCCAGGTAGCCGTCGTCGTCGAGCGCCTCGATCAGAAAGGCGACGATGCGGCGCTCGCGTTCCGGCAGCTGCGTCAAGGCCAGCTGGGCATTGAGATGCTCGCGCAGGCCGGTCGCCGCCGCCTGGATGTCGCCGCTGTCGACATCGTCCTCGGGATCGCGCGGCGCCTGGTTGCCCGGGGAGTCGTTGCCCCAGCTCAGCTCGGCGACATCGTCGCGGTCACGGTCGTGATCGTCGGCGCCGCGTGGCGCCTCGTCGCCGGCCGGCTGCGGCGTCGCCACCAGGGCGTCGCCCGGGGGCGCGAAGACGGCCGCGTCGCCCGTATCCTCCCGTTCCAGCAAGGGATTGTCCTGGAGTGCCTGCTCGATTTCCTGATTGAGTTCCAGCGTCGACAATTGCAGGAGACGAATCGCCTGCTGCAATTGAGGCGTGAGCGCAAGATGCTGGGAGAGCCGGAGCTGGAGACCTTGTTTCATGTGATCGCTACATGCGGAAATGCTCGCCCAGATAAACCTTCCGCACGCTTTCATTATCGACGATCTCGGCCGGATGTCCAGCCGCCAGCACTTCGCCGGCATTGATGATGGTGGCGCGATCGCAGATACCCAGCGTTTCGCGCACGTTGTGGTCCGTGATCAGCACGCCGATGCCGCGCTCCTTGAGGAAGCGGATGATCTTCTGGATGTCGAGCACCGCGATCGGGTCGACGCCGGCGAATGGTTCGTCCAGCAGGATGAAGCGCGGTTCGGTGGCCAGGGCGCGGGCGATCTCGACGCGCCGGCGTTCGCCGCCGGACAGGGAAATCGCCTTGCTGTCGCGCAAATGGGAGATGTGAAGTTCGTGCAGCAGTTCGTCCAGCCTGTCCTCGATGGTCGCCGGGTCCACGTCGTCCTGGAGTTCCAGCACGGCACGAACGTTTTCGGCGACGGTCAGCTTGCGGAACACCGAGTTTTCCTGTGGCAGATAGGAGACGCCAAGCCGGGCCCGCTTGTGGATCGGCATGTGGGTCAGGTTGGCGTCGCCGCTCTGATTGCCGTCTTCGTCGCGCAAGCGGATCTCGCCGCCGTCGGAAGCGACCAGGCCGACGATCATGTAGAAGCAAGTGGTCTTGCCGGCGCCATTGGGTCCGAGCAGGCCGACCACCTCGCCGCCATGCACGTCGAAGGAAACATCCTTCACGACCACGCGCGACTTGTACTTCTTGCGCAGGTTGCAGGCCGCCAGGGTCGTCATGCGTCCAGGTCCTTCAACACGCGCCGGATGACATCGGTGGCAAAACCCCGGCCCTGAAGGAAACGGGCCTGTCTTGTCCATTCCCTGGCGTCGGCGGGCGATATGCCGAACTTTTTTTGCCAGACGGCCCTGGCGCGGTCGAGTTCGCTACCCAGCTCGCCGGCCTCGTCGAGCGCGGGTTCGGCGTCGAGGCCGCGCGCGCGCAAGTCCTGTCGCAGTCGCGTGGCGCCGAAACGCGCCGCGTGCGCACGGACGTAGGCGGCGGCGGCGCGGGCGTCGGACAGTAGCCCTTCGGATTCCAGTTGGGCGAGCACGTTGGCGATGTCTTCTTCCGTCCCGTCGGCGGCAAGCTTGCGGGCCAGCTCGGCGCGGCTGTGTTCGCGCCGCGCCAGGAGGCCGATGGCTTTCCGCCTCAGTTCATTCACTCGGCGGCGGCCGGGACGGCATTCAGCGCGGCGACACCGACCGCGGCGCGCACCTTGTTCTCGATTTCGACGGCGATTTCCGGATGCTCCTTGAGGAACTCGCGGGCGTTGTCCTTGCCCTGGCCGATTTTCTCGCCGTTGTAGGCGTACCAGGCGCCGGACTTGTCGACAAACTTGTGCTCGACGCCGAGTTCGATGATTTCTCCCTCGCGCGATATGCCCTCGCCGTAGAGGATGTCGAAATGGGCTTCCCTGAACGGCGGCGCCACCTTGTTCTTGACGACCTTGACCTTGGTTTCGTTGCCGATGACCTCGTCGCCCTTCTTGATGGCGCCGGTGCGGCGGATGTCCATGCGCACCGAGGCGTAGAACTTCAGCGCGTTGCCGCCCGTGGTCGTTTCGGGGTTGCCGAACATGACGCCGATCTTCATGCGGATCTGGTTGATGAAGATCACCAGCGTGTTGGTGCGTTTGATGTTGCCCGTCAATTTACGGAGCGCCTGGGACATGAGTCGGGCCTGAAGTCCCGGCAACTGGTCGCCCATTTCTCCCTCGATTTCGGCCTTCGGCGTCAGCGCCGCGACCGAGTCGATGACGATCAGGTCAACTCCACCGGAACGTACCAGCATGTCGGCGATTTCGAGGCCCTGCTCGCCGGTGTCAGGCTGGGAAATCAGCAATTCCGGTACCCGGACGCCCAGTTTGCCCGCATAGACGGGGTCGAGCGCATTTTCGGCATCGATGTAGGCGGCGGTGCCGCCGAGCTTCTGCACTTCGGCCACGACCTGAAGGCAGAGCGTCGTCTTGCCCGATGACTCGGGGCCGTAAACCTCCACCACCCTGCCGCGCGGCAGTCCGCCGATGCCCAGCGCGATGTCGAGCCCCAGCGAACCGGTCGAAACGGCCTGAATGTCGTTCTCGATCTGGCCTTCGCCCATCTTCATGATGGAGCCCTTGCCGAACTGCTTTTCGATCTGGGCAAGCGCCGCCTGCAGGGCTTTCGCCTTGTTGTCGTCCATGAGTGTTTCTCCGAAAACTGAAAATGATTATGGCACGGATGGCACAGTTTTTGCCCGGGCCAGCAAGCCATTCAGCACATGAATGACCGCCTGCCGCCGGATCGCCTCGCGGTCGCCATGGAACAGGCGCTGCTCGGCCTCCGGCGCCTGCCCGCGCAAGCACCAGCCGAAGCATACGGTGCCCACTGGCTTACCAGGTGAGCCACCCGCCGGCCCGGCGATGCCGGTGATCGCCAGCGAAATCAAGGCATTGGAGTTGGCAAGGGCGCCGGCGGCCATTTCCGATGCCGTTGCCAGGCTCACGGCGCCGTGCGCGGCAAGCGTTTCCGGGCGCACGCCGAGCATGGCGACCTTGGCGTCATTGCTGTAAGTGACGAAGCCCCGGTCGAACCAGGCCGAGCTTCCCGCGGTGTGAGTGACCACTTGCGCCACCCAGCCTCCTGTGCAGGACTCGGCGGATGTCAAGGTCAACGAGCGTTCCCCGAGGGTGGCGCCGACTGCGGCGGACAGGACGGCGAGATCGCTGTCCATCAGAACAGGCGGTCGAACAGCGCCTTGAACACCGCCAGTGTCAGCACGGTGTATCCGGCGGCGACGAGGTCGTCCATCATCACGCCGAAGCCGTTCTTGACCTCGCGGTCGAACCAGCGGGCCGGCGGCGGCTTGAAGATATCGTAGCAACGGAACCAGAGGAAGGCGGCCAACTGCCACATCCAGGTCGGCGGGGTGAGCAGCAGCACTGCCCAGAACGGCACGATCTCGTCCCAGACGATAGCGCCGTGGTCGGTCACGCCGAGTGCCCGGCCCGTGATGTGGCAGGCCGGTATCCCGAAGAGGAAAAGCAGGGTGATGAAACCGGCCAGCCAGGTATCGTCCGGAAAATAGCCGCGCAACAGGGGAAAGGTCAGCCACGCGAACAGCGTGCCGGCCGTGCCCGGCGCGAAGGGCGACAGGCCGCTGCCGAAGCCGCAGGCGACGAGATGCGCGGGGTGGCGCAGCAGGAAGGAGACCGGCGGGGGCGGCGGGGATGGGGCGCGGGCCATGGGGGCAGGATACCGCGGGAAACGCCGTCAGGCGGCCGGTTCGGCGTAGCGGTGCTGGATATCCTGAACCTGTGACAGGTGCGCCAGGAAGCACTCGACCACCTCCGGGTCGAAATGCCGGCCCGCCTGCTCGCGCAGGTAAGCGAGCGCCTTGTCCAGCGGCCAGGCCTGTTTGTAGGGCCGTTCCGAACAGAGGGCGTCGAAGACGTCGGCGACCGCGGCGATGCGGCTGGCCTGCGGGATCGCCGCGCCGGCGAGTCTTTGCGGATAGCCGCTGCCGTCCCATTTCTCGTGGTGCGACAGGGCAATGCCGCGGGCCAGGTCCATCAGGTCGGAGTCGCCGTTGCTCAGGATGTCGGCGCCGATGACGGCATGGCGCTTCATGATCTCCCATTCCCCCGGATCGAGTTTGCCCTGCTTGAGCAGGACCGCGTCGGGGATGCCGATCTTGCCGACATCGTGCATCGGGCTGGCGTGCAGCATCAGTTCGCTGTCGGCCTCGCTCCAGCCGAGCCCTTTGGCCAGCAAGGCAGAATACTTGCTCATGCGGATGATGTGCAGGCCGGTTTCGTTGTCCCGGTATTCCGCCGCGCGGCCCAGGCGCCGCACCACCTGCAGGCGGCTCTGGTTGAGCGCCTCGGTGCGCTGCCGCACCATGCCCTCGAGAATGCTCTTCTGGTCGTGCAGCAGGCAGTGGGCCAGGTGCGCATCCAGCAGGTTGCCGACGCGCATCAGCAGTTCGGCGCGATCGAAGGGCTTGCCGAGATAATCCCGGGCGCCGCTGGCCAGGGCGCGCAGCAGGTGTTCGCGCCCGTGCTGGGCGGTGAGGATCACGATCGGCGGCAGCAGGGGGTCGCCGAGCGATTGCAACTGCGCCATCACCTGGTAGCCGTCGAACTGCGGCATGTTGATGTCGAGCAGGATCAGGTCTGGACGCTGCTCCTGGTAGCGGGGCAGCACCTCGCGCGGGTCCTCGATCAGCACCGGCGGCGGGTAGCCCTGCCCGGCAAGCATCTTGTCGAGCAGCTTGAGGTTGGCCGGCTCGTCATCCACGATGAAGATGCGGGCCTGGGTCAGCAGATAGCCCTTCATGTCCGGTTCTCCCCGTCGGTCAGGCAGCGGTCGATGGTCTCGAGGAAGCGGTCGACGTCGAGCGGCTTGGTCAGGTAGTCGCGGAAGCCGGCGGTCTTGCCGCGCTCGATATCGCGCGGCATGGCGTTGGCGGTGACGGCGACCACCGGAATCCGCCGCAGCCGGGCGTCGGCCTTGAGGATTTCCAGCACCTGGTAGCCATCCATGCCCGGCATGTTGATGTCGAGCAGGATCAGGTCGGGCTGGTGCGTCAGCGCCAGCTCGATGCCCAGTTCCGGCGCATGGGCGGTGATCACGCGCAGGTTCGGGCGCATGCCGAGCATGTGGGCGATCAGTTTCAGATTCACCGGATTGTCGTCGATGCACAGCACGTGGCCGGGGCGTTCCGGCGCCGTCCCGGCCGCGGTTCTTTCGCCGTCGCCGGCGCCGGCGACGGCCGCCCGGGCCGGCGGCGCGTCGGCCGGCAGATCGATCCAGAAGCGGCTGCCCTTGCCCACCTCGCTGGCGACGCCGACCTCACCCCCCATTATTTCCACCAGCCGGCGCGTGATCGTCAGGCCGATGCCGGTGCCCTCGACCCCGCTGCGTTCGGCGGCGAGGCGGTTGAACGGCTGGAACAGCTCCTCGAGGCGTTCCGCCGGGATGCCCATGCCGGTATCGATCACCGTGATGCGCATGCGGCCGGCCGGGCTGGCGGTCGCGTCGAGCCGGATGCCGCCGTATTCGCGGTTGTACTTGACGGCGTTCGAGAGCAGGTTGAGCAGCACCTGCTTGAGGCGCACCCGGTCGGCCCGCACCGCCTTGCCGGGCGGGATGTCGAGATGGATCTCGATGTTCCGCGCCACCGCCAGCGGCTGGATCAGCTGGCGGCAGTCGGCGATCACGGTCGCCAGGCTCACCGGCTCGAGCAACAGGTCGACGCGCCCGGATTCGATCTTGGCGAGGTCGAGCACCTCGTTGATCAGTTCGAGCAGGTGGCGGCCGGCCTTGAGGATTTCATGCGCGTTGTCGAGCTGGTCCGCGTTCAGGCCGGCATCGTATTCGAGCATCTGCGCGAAGCCGATGATCGCGTTCATCGGCGTGCGCAGCTCGTGGCTCATGCTGGAAAGGAAGTCCGACTTGGCCTGGTTGGCGCGCTCGGCGGCCTCCTTCGCCTGGGCCAGCTCCTCGCGGCGCGCCAGATCCTCCGTGAAGTCGGTGAAGATGTTGAACAGGTACTGCGGCTGTCCCCGCTCGTCCTTGATGAAGCCGACGTTGCTGGCGCTCATGAAGATGCTGCCGTTCTTGCGGCGCAGCGGCAGCAGGCCGGTCCAGGTGCGTCCCGCCGCGATCGCCGCCAGAAAGTCGTGCGTCGGCTCGAGGCCGGGATCGTCCGGCATGAACATCTCGAAGCTGCGGCCGATGATTTCCTCGTCGCGGTAGCCGTAGGCCTCGGCGTGGGCGCGGTTCTGGTAGATCTGGCGGCCCTGGCCGTCGGAAATGCCGATGCACTGTTGGCTGGCGTCGAAGATGCGCCGGAACAGCGCCAGCCGCTCCTCGTTCTCCTTGCGTTCGGAAATGTCGCTGTGGATGCCGATCATCCGCACCGGCTTACCGGCCTCGTCGCGCCCCGCCACCGTACTGCGGCAAAGAATCCACTTGTAGCCGCCGTCCTTGCAGCGCAGCCGCAGTTCGATGGTGTAGGCCGGCAACCTGCCGGCCAGGTAGTCCTGCAACGTCTGCCGCGCCCGCGCCAGGTCGTCCGGGTGTACGCTCCGCATGAAGGCATCCGAGGCATTGATGACCGGCCCGAGTTCGCCGCGGGCGAAGCCCAGCATGCCCTCGTAGTTGCCGGACAGCGCCATCTCGCCGGTGAGCATGTTCCAGTCCCAGACGCCGTCGCCGGGACCCTCGACGGCGAAGGCGAAGCGTTCCTCGCTTTCGCGCAGCGCGTCTTCCTTCTGCTTGCGGGCCGTGATGTCGGTGCGGATCGAGATGTACTGCATCACCTGGCCGCGCATGTCGCGGACCGGCATGATGGTCGCCTCGACCCAGTAGAGCGAGCCGTCCTTGCGGCGGTTGCATAACTCGCCTTGCCATATCTCGCCGGCCGTGATGGTGCGCCACAATTTGCGGTAGAAGTCTGGCGGATGGAGGCCGGATTTGACCAGGCGATGGTTCTGGCCGATCAGCTCGGCGCGTGAATAGCCGCTGGTCGCGCAGAACTTGTCGTTGATGTGGGTGATCCTGCCCTTGGCGTTGGCGGTGCTGATGATCGCGTGCTCGTCGATCGCCACGCGCAGCTGTTCGAGTTGCAGCCGGGCCTGGGCATCCTGCCGCCGGTGTTCCGTTTCGGCGCGCAGCCAGGCCCGATGGCGCCAGCCCTGGGCGCGGACCGCCGTCAGCAGCAATGCCGGCGTGACGGGCTTGGGCAGAATGTCCTCGACGGCGGCGGCGCGCGCCTGCAGCAGATTCTGCGCGCTGTCCATCGCGGTGAGGAACAACACCGGCAGATGCGCGTACTCCGCTCGCTGGCGCATGATCGTCACCAGTTCCGGACCGCGGCAGCCGGGCATCTCGATGTCGGTGAGCAGCAGGTCGGGCTTGAATTCATCGAGCAGGCCGAGCGCAAGCAGCGGATCCTGGACGGCCCGCACCTCGAGGCCGTGTTCGCGCAGGATGGCGCCGTAGTAGTCGAGCGCGCTCTGCTCGTCGTCGAGCAGGATCACGCGCAGCGGCGGGCCGCCCAGCCGGTCGTGCAGATTCTCGACCAGCGCGGCGAGCCGGCCGGGATTCAGCGGCAGCGTGAAGAAGTTGGACACGCCGTCGCGCTGCCAGCGGTGGAATCTGCTCGCCGAAACTGCCGAGCGCGATCACGCGCCAGGTCGCCTGCGCCGTCCCGGTCATGCCCCGACCCCCGGCGGGGCAAGCCGCTGTCGCGCTTGCGGAATGGCTGGATCAGGCGAAATGGTCATAACCGCGTTGGGCAACTTCGATCGGATCACCATTGGCATCGAAAATCGTCATGTGCCCGGCCGGACCGGCTTCGATCTTGCCGATGCAGGTCAGCGGCAGGGCCAACTCCCCGGCCAAGGCCACAATTCTCGTATGGTTAAAGGCCGGCGCGGTGAACACCAGTTCGTAATCGTCGCCGCCGGAGAGGCAGGCGTCGCGCTCGGGGCCGGGTTCGGGCAGGAACTCGAGCCGCAGCGTCGCGGCGACGCCGGATTGTTCGAGGATGTGGCCGAGATCGGCCAGCAAGCCGTCGGAAACGTCGATGGCGGCCGAGGCCAGCCCGCGCAGGGCCAGCCCGAGTTCGACGCGCGGCTGGGGCCGGTGGTAGGCGGCCAGGCAGGCGGACAGCGCCGGTTCGGCCAGCGGCCGCCGGCCCTGCAAATGGGCCAGGCCCAGCGCGGCGCGGCCGGGCATGCCGGAAACCCAGATTTCGTCGTGCGGGTGCGCGCCCGAGCGCAGCAGGGCAGTGCCGGCGGGGACTTCGCCGCAGATCGTCACGCAAAGATTGCGCGGCCCCCGCGTCGTGTCGCCGCCGATCACATCGACGCCGAACTTTTCGGCGCAGTCGAAGAGTCCTTCGGCGAATTTCCCGATCCAGCTTTCGGTGGCGGCGGGCAAGGCCGCGGCGAGCAAGGCCCAGCGCGGCCGGGCGCCCATCGCCGCCATGTCCGAGATATTGACGGCCAGCGTCTTCCAGCCGAGGTCGGCGGGGTCGGCGTCGGGCAGGAAGTGCGTGCCGGCGACGAGCATGTCGGTGGACAGCAGCAGCTCGCAGCCGGGCGACGGCCGCACGATGGCGGCATCATCGCCGACACCCAGCACGGCGTGGCGCGCCGGGCGGCGGAAGTAACGGTCGATCAGGGCAAACTCGGAAGGCATGTCCCGATGCTACCCGGTTAACTTGCCGCCGTTTCTTTCGGGCGCAATTTCGGCGCCAGCTTGTCGAGCACGCCATTGACGAACTTGTGGCCGTCGGTGCCGCCGTAGGTCTTGGCCAGTTCGATGGCTTCGTTGATGACCACCCGGTAGGGGGTCTCGACATGATGTTTCAGTTCGCAGGCGCCGAGCAGCAGCACGCAGCGCTCGATGGGCGACACGTCGTCCCAGGCGCGATCGACGTGCGGCGCGATGAGGTCGCGCAAGGCGTCGATGTCGGCAAGCGTTTCCGCGAGCAGATCGGCGTAGAGCCTGGTGTCGGCCTTGTCGAAGCCGGCGACCGACTCGGCCTGGACGCGGATCGCGGCCTCGTCCTGGCCGCCGACCAGATGCTGGTAGAGACCCTGGACGATGAATTCGCGGGCGCGGTGACGAGGCGATCGGCTCATGATGACCTTACTTCAGACACTTGAGCAGATTGGCGATTTCCACGGCGCACTGGGCGGCCTCGACACCTTTCTGATGCATGCGTACTTCGGCCTGGTCGTCATTCTCGACGGTGAGCACGGCGTTGGCGATCGGTATGCCGCTGGCCAGCTGGATGTCGATGACGCCGCGCGCCGATTCGTTGGCGACGATCTCGAAGTGATAGGTCTCGCCCCGGATGACGCAGCCCAGCGCCACCAGCGCGTCGTGGCGGCCGCTCCCGGCCATGGTCTGGAGCACCAGCGGCAATTCGAGCGCGCCGGGCACGGTGACCAGCGTCACGCATTCCGGCGCCACGCCCAGCCGGCGCAGTTCCTGGCAACAGCCGGACAGCAGCCCCTCGCCGACATCGCGATTGAAGCGGGCCATGGCAATGCCTATGCGCAGACCCGAGCCGGCCAGGTTGGGTTCGATTTCCCGCACATCGGCGCACTTGCCGGACTGTGTCGGCGTGGCGGCAGGCTTGAAGCTCATGCGGCGGCCTCCTCGGCGGACAGATAACCGGTGATTTCCAGGCCAAAGCCGGCCATGCTCGGCATCTTGCGCGGACTGGCCAGCAGTTTCATGCGCCCGACGCCGAGGTCGCAAAGGATCTGCGCGCCGATGCCGTACAGGCGCGGATCCCATTTGGCGCCAGGCCTGGCGGTGTCCGCCTCGCCTTGCAGGGCGGCGACCAAGTCGGCGGTCGAACTGGAACGGCGCAGCAGCACGATGACGCCGCTGCCATGACGGGCGATGGTGCGCATGGCGCGGTCGACGCTGAAACTGTGGCGATTGCTCTGGCAGTCGAGAAAATCGAGCACCGTGATCGGCTCGTGCACCCGCACCAGGGTTTCCGCCTTCGGGTCGATGCCGTTCTTGACCAGCGCGAGGTGCACGTCGCCGCTGGTCTGGTCGCGATAGGCGATCAGGTGGAAATCGCCGTGGATGCAGGAGACATCCTTCTCGGCGATGCGCTCGACCAGCTTCTCGTTTTCCGAGCGGTAGTGGATCAGGTCGCGGATGGTGCCGATCCGCAGGCCGTGCTCCCGCGCGAATTCGAGCAGGTCCGGCAGGCGCGCCATGGTGCCGTCGTCCTTGAGGATTTCGCAGATCACGGACGCCGGTTCGAGGCCGGCCATCTGCGCCAGGTCGCAACCGGCCTCGGTATGGCCGGCGCGCACCAGCACGCCACCCTTCTGCGCCATCAGCGGGAAGATGTGGCCGGGCTGGACGATGTCGCTCGGTTTGGCGTGCCGCCCGGCCGCCGCCTGCACGGTGCGGGCTCGGTCGTGCGCCGAAATGCCGGTGGTCACGCCCTCGGCGGCCTCGATGGAAACGGTGAACGCCGTGCCGTGCGGGGTCTTGTTGTCGCGCACCATCAGCGGCAGGTCGAGCTGGCGGCAGCGTGCCTCGGTGAGCGTCAGGCAGATCAGGCCGCGGCCGAACCGGGCCATGAAGTTGATGGCCTCGGGTGTCACGTGCTCGGCGGCGAGGACCAGGTCGCCCTCGTTTTCGCGGTCTTCCTCGTCGACGAGAATGACCATCTTGCCGGCACGCATGTCGGCGACGATGTCCTGAATGGGGCTGATGCTCATCTTGGTGTCAATTTCAGTGGTGTGAGAACGAAGGCGAGGGGCGGAATTCTACGCCTGGCCGTCCGGGCTCAGCATCCGCTCGACGTAGCGGGCGATCAGGTCGACTTCGAGATTGACCTTGCCGCCGGCCCGGCAATGCTTGAGCGTCGTGACTTCGACGGTGTGCGGGATCAGGTTGATGGAAAACTCGGCGCCCTCGACGCGGTTGGTGGTCAGCGAAACGCCGTTGATGGTGATCGAACCCTTGCGCGCGATGTATCGGGCCAGTTCCCTTGGTGCGCGGATGACCAGCTCGTGCGATTCGCCGATCTTCTCGAACTTGACGATCTCGCCGACGCCATCGACGTGGCCCGAGACCAGATGGCCGCCGACACGGTCGGCCAGGCGCATGGCCTTCTCCAGATTGACCTCGCCCGGCGCGTCGAGGCCGACCGTGCAGTCGAGCGTTTCGCGCGAGACATCGATCTTGTAATGCGGCCCGTCCTTCTCGATCACCGTCAGGCAGACGCCGCCATGGGCGATCGAATCGCCGATGGCGACGTCGGAAAGATCGAGTCTGGGCGCCTCGACTGTCAGGCGCAAGCCTTTGTCGAGGGTCTGTAGATGCGTGATGCGGCCGGTGGTGGCGACGATGCCGGTGAACATGGAAACTCCCGGATGATTAAAGCGGCAACTTGTCCAGCGTGGCGAGAAAGCGGTCGGCGGGCTGATAGCCGACCACGCGCACGTCGGCGATCTCCTGGCCGTCCCGGCCGAAGAAGATGAGGCCCGGCGGGCCGAACAGCTTGAAGCGTTTGAGCAATGCCTTGTCGGCGTCGTCGTTGGCGGTGACATCGGCCTGCAACAGCCGCGTGCCGGCCAGGCGGGTCTTGACGCGCGCGTCGCTGAAGGTGAACTTCTCCATTTCCTTGCAGGACACGCACCAGTCGGCGTAGAAGTCGAGCATGACCGGCCGGCCCTGGGCGGTGGCTTCCCGCAGGCGCGCATCGAGGTCGGCCGTGGTCTTGACGCGCTCGAAAGTCAGTCCCGGCGACACGCCGGCCACCGCTTCGCCGCGCAGGAAGCCGAGCGGCTGCAAGGGGTCGCGCGCGCCGCCGAGCAGGCCGATCAGCATGGCGGCGCCAGCGAGCAGCATCAGTACGCCGAAACCTTTCCACAGCCGATGCCAGCCGCCGGCGTGAGGCGGCAGCGGATCGAGCGCGTGCATGTAGATGGCCGGGATGATCAGCAGGGCCGCCCAGCCCAGCATCTGCGTCCAGGCCGGGATCACCGGCGCGACCAGCCACAGCGCGGTGGCCAGCAGCAGCACGCCGAAGAACTTCTTGACCGCATCCATCCAGGGGCCGGTCCTGGGCAGCAGCGAGCGCGAAAAGACGCCGACCAGGATCAGCGGCGCGCCCATGCCCAGCGCCATGGCGAACAGCGCCGCGCCGCCGAGCGCGGCGTCCCCGGTCTGGGCGATGTAGAGCAGCGCGCCGGCCAGCGGCGCCGCGACGCAGGGCCCGACGATGAGCGCGGACAGGGCGCCCATGGCGGCGATGGCGCCGAAGCTGCCGCCCCGGGCGTTGGCCTTTTCCGACAGGCGGCCTTGCAGCGCCGCCGGCAACTGCAACTCGTAGAAGCCGAACATCGACAGGGACAGCGCGACGAACACCAGCGCGAAGGCGCCGAGTACCCAGGCATTCTGCAGCGCCGCCGAAAGCAGCGTGCCCGAGTAGCCGGCGGCGACGCCGACGGCGGCGTAGGTGACGGCCATGCCCAGCACGTAGGCGGAGGAAAGCCAGAAGGCGCGCGCATGGGTGACGGCGTGGCCGTGATTGACGATGATGCCGGACAGGATGGGCACCATCGGCAACACGCAGGGCGTCAGCGACAGCAGTAGGCCGAAGCCGAAGAAGCTGGCGATCGCCACCCAGAGGCCGCGGTCGCGCAACAGGCCGGCGATGTTCGACGATTCGTCGCCATCGCCGGCCGCTGGCTCGGTCCTGGCCGGCCCGGCCGGCTGCGCCGCCGGTGTCGCAACCGCCGGCGCGGCTGCCGGTGCCACGGACATCCGGGGCGCGGCGGCGAGGTCGACGCTGGCTTGCTGCACCATCGGCGGGTAACAGATGCCTTCGTCCCAGCATCCTTGCGAAGTGGCCTTGAGGGTGAAGGACTCCGCGCCGTTCGCCTCGACCGGAATGACGATCCTGATTTCGTCGCGGTAGGTTTCGACCTGGCCGAAGAACTCGTCGTCCTTGATCTTGCCGGTCGGGAATTTCGGTTCGCCGAGCTTGACCGTGGCCGGTTCGGCGACGAACTTGAACTTGTCCCGGTACATGTAGTAACCGTTCTCGATCTGCCAGCGCGCCTCGACGGAATGGGCGTCGAGGGTTTGCGCGGAGAAACGGTAGGCCTTTTCGGGCTCCAGCGGCTCGTCGGCGGCGAACGGCGACGGCGCGACCGCGAAGGCCAGCAGCAGCGCGAAGAGGCGGACGAGGGAGGCGAGGCGGACGAGGGGGGAAATCATGGGCCGGGTTCCGGTGTCGTTTCGGCGGCGATCCAGGCCAGGTAGCCGGGCAGGCCGCGTCCGATTGGGACAGCGACGATCTCGGGAAGTTCGTGGGGATGCCGCGCCCGGATGGCGGCTTCCAGCGCCGGGTAGCGCTCGACGGTGGTCTTGATCAGCAGCGGCACTTCCTCGGCCTGCTCGACGCGCCCCTGCCAGCGATAGACCGAGCGGCAGGGCGCCAGGATGTTTACGCAGGCCGCCAGCCGGGCCGCCACGATGTGATCGGCGAGCGTGCGCGCCGATTCGCCGTCGGGCAGGTTGGTCAGTACCAGCAGGGCTTCCATGGCCGGATTGTACCGGTCAGGACAGCAGGCGCCGGCGAGCCAGGGCGAGCGCGATCCAGAAGCAGGCGAAGCCGAGCGCCGCCAGCACGGCCACGTGCAGCAGCACCGCATCCGGCACCTGGCCGGACAGCAGCGGCCGGATGAGCGCCACCGAGTGCGTCAGCGGCAGGAACTGCGAGATCGCCTGGATGCCGGCCGGCAACTGGTCGAGCGGGAAGAACACGCCCGACAGCAGGGTCATCGGCGTGATGAACAGGGTGAAGTAGTACATGAAATAGTCATAGGAGGGCGCCAGCGCCGTCACGATCAGGCCCGGCCCGGCGAAGGCCAGGCCGGTGAGGAAAATGACCGGGATCGCCCACAGCGCCAACGGCGACTGCACGAGGCCGAGCAGCGCGACGACGATCAGGATGGCGACGCCGGACAGGGTGGCCTTGGCCGCCGCCCAGAACAGCTCGCCGAGCACGACGTCGTCGAGCGCGACCGGCCCGTTCATGATGGCTTCCCACGTCTTCTGGACGTCCATGCGGGCAAAGGCGGAATAGAGCGTCTCGAACGATGCCGCGTTCATGGTCGAGGCGCACACCGTGCCGGCGGCGAGGAACGCGATGTACGAGCCGCCGCCGAAGGCGGGCAGCGCCTCCGGCAGCAGGCCGCCGAGGCCGTAGCCGAGGCCGAACATGTAGATCATCGGATCGGCGAGGTTGCCGAGGATCGACGGAATGGCGATCTTGCGCCAGACCAGGAAGTTGCGGCGCCACACGGCGATGGCGCGCACCGACAGTCGGGGTGGGGTGAAGTGGTTCATCAGTCGCGCAGGTCCCGGCCGGTGAGCTTCAGGAAGACATCCTCGAGGTTGGCCGGCCGCAGCGACGACGGCGACACCGGAATGTGTTCGGCGATCAGGGCTTGCGGCGTGTCCTCGGCGATGATGCGTCCGTTGTCCACGATGGCCAGGCGGCCGCACAGCCGCTCGGCTTCTTCCATGAAATGCGTGGTCAGCAGAATGGTCTTGCCCTCGGCGAGCAGCCCCTGCAGCCGCTCCCAGATCAGGTGGCGCGCCTGCGGGTCGAGGCCGGTGGTGGGCTCGTCCAGCACCAGCAGGTCGGGGTCGTTGATCAGCGCGCGCGCCAGCGTCAGGCGCCGCTTCATGCCGCCCGACAGCGTGCGGATGTTGGCGCCGGTCTTGCTGGTCAGGCCGGCGAATTCGAGCAGGCCGGGAATGCGGGCGCGGATGGTGGCGTCGTCGAGGCCGAAGTAGCGGCCGAACACCAGCAGATTCTCGGCGGCGGAAAAGTCCGGATCGAGGTTGTCGAACTGCGGCACCACGCCGACGCGCTCGCGCGCCTCGCGGGCGCGCCCCGGCACCGGCTCGCCGACCATGGTGATCGACCCGCCGTCCGGCGCGATCAGGCCGAGGCAGCAGCGCAGCGTGGTGGTCTTGCCGGCACCGTTGGGGCCGAGCAGGCCGAAGCATTCCCCCTTGGCCAGCGCGAAGGAAATGCCCGCCACCACCTCGCGGTCGCCGTAGCGCTTGCGCAGGTCGCGGACTTCTAGGGGCGCGGCCATGCGTCGTGGATGATCCGGCGGATCACGTGCAGGCGCCGGTGGAAGAAGTGGTCGGCGCCGGGGATGACGGTCACCGGCAGTTCCAGCGGCTCGGCCCACTTGAGCACGTTGGCGAGCGGCACGGTTTCGTCTTCCGAGCCGTGGATGACGATGGTGTCCGGCGCGACGGCTTCGGTGTCGTACTTGCGGTCGCCCTCGATGAAACCGGCGGCGGTGCCGACCAGCACGAGGCGGCGTGCCGCCACGCCTGACTCTTGCAGGTGCCTGGCCAGCCGCGTGACGACGTAGGCGCCGAACGAGAAGCCGGCGAGATAGAGCGGCAGCGGCCCGAAACGGCCGCGGGCGTAGTCGTGCACGGCCAGCAGGTCCCCGGTCTCGGCAATGCCCCGGTCATGCGCGCCCTCGCTGCCGCCGACGCCGCGGAAACTCGGCCGCAGCGTGGCGCAGCCGAGTTCGCGGAAGGCCTTGGCCAGCGTCGTCACCACCTTGTTGTCGGCGGTGCCGCCAAACAGGGGATGCGGATGGGCGACGATGGCGATGCCGGCGTCGTCGTCGTGGGGTTCGACGAATACCTCGATCTTGCCGGCCGGCCCGTCGAGCAGCGCGCGCTCGTGGCGCGACATCAGATCTTCAGGCGTTCGACGACCTGGCCCTTGAGCAGGTGGGAGTCGACGATCTCGTCGATGTCTTCCTTGTCGACATAGGTGTACCAGGTCGCTTCGGGATAGACGACCAGCACCGGGCCCTTGTCGCAGCGGTCGAGGCAGCCGGCGTTATTGACGCGCACCTTGCCGGGGATCTTGTCGCCGAGTTCCTTGACGCGCTGCTTGCAGTGGTCGCGCATGGCGGTGGCGCCATGGTTGTTGCAGCATGGCTGGCCGGGGTCGCGCTGGTTGGAGCAAAAGAAGAGGTGGTATTTGAAGTGGCTCATGGTGTCTCCGCTGGGTACTTGATGGCATTTTTCGCCATCTTATCGCGAGCGGCGGCAATCGGGTCGATGCCCAGCGCATCGGCCAATTCCACGAGGTAGATAAGGGTATCGGCGATCTCGTCGCGCACGTCGGCGAGCTTGGCGGCCGGCAGGTCCAGGCTCTGCTCGGGCGTCAGCCACTGGAAATGTTCGACCAGTTCGGCGGCCTCGACGATCATGGCCATGGCCAGGTTCTTCGGCGTATGGAAACGGCGCCAGTCGCGCGCGGCGGCGAATGCGCGCAGGGCATCGCGCAGGCTGTCGAGGTCAGTAACGGGGTCGGTCATGATCGGCTCTCATCAGGAACAGCCAGGGCAGCGCCAGGAACGGCCAGAGGTTCGAGGCCAGGCGTGTCAGGCCGTGGAAGTTGAGGAACTGGCCGGGGTCCCAGGTCTGGAAGGTGTGGGCCAGGTACGGGTTTTCCGGCGCGATGTTCACCAGCGTGGTGGCGACGAGCAGGCTCGACGCCGCCAATGCCTTCCGCCAGCGCTCGTGCAGGGGGCTGGCGAGCAGCCAGAACAGCAGCCCGGCGGCCAGGCCGGTGAGGCTGCCCGGCGTCGCCCAGGCGAAGCCGGCCGTGCCGCTCATCATCAGCAGGAAGGCGAAGCTCTTGGCCAGCAGGCCGGCGCCGACGACGGCGAAGGTCGATTCACCTCTCGTCCCGCGCGCCAGCAGGCTCACGATCAGTGCGATAGCCAGGGTTTCGGTGGCGACGATGGCGGCCTCGATGCCGGTGAAACTGTCCGCGCTGTAGCTCAGGGGGGGCGTGACGCCGAGCAGTCCGCGCAGGCTGCCGTTGCCGAACAGGAGGGTGTCGGGATTGAACTGGGTCAGCAGCCACAGCAAGATCAGCAGGAGTCCGGTGTCGGCGCCGGCGCCGGGCTGGAACAGGCGATGGCGCAGCGCGTCCAGGCGTCCGCCATCGGGCATGACGCGAACCCAGTGCGCCCCCGCCAGCGCGCCGACGAAGGTACCGGCGGTATTGCAGGCCAGATCGAGATTCGACGGCACCCGGTTGGGCAGGAAGTTTTGCAGGATCTCCAAAGTCAGGCTCGACGCCACGCCGATCGCCAGCGCCGTCGGCACCGCGAGGCGGCGCCCGAGCCGCGGTTGCAGCGCCATGGCCCACAGGAAGCCGAACGGCAGGTAGGCGGCGACGTTGCTGGCGAGGTCGAACCGGGTGTGGTAGCGCGGCCAGCCGGCGGCGAGAAAGGCCGTGGGCGAAGCGCCGGAATCGTGCCAGCCGGCGAAGGGATAAAGGCTGCCGTAGATCGCCAGCAGCGTGTAGGCGCCCGCCAGGTACAGGCCGAGCGGCGAACTCGCCCTTGTCAAGACAGGCGCGGCGTCAGGCCGTGCGTCCGGGCGTCAGCCGTTCGCGCAGGCGGCGCAATGCCTCGGCGGGCGCGAGACGGGCCGGGTCGAGCCGCGGCAGTTCGATGCCGTCCAGCGTGTTCTTCACCAGCAGACCGAGGTCAGTGTCGCCTTCCATCAGCAACCTGCGGCTGAAGAACAGCGTGTCGGGGTCCTCCTCGCGCGCCAGCAGGGCGATGAAGTCGCGGCTCCTGGCGGAGATGACGAGGTCGGGCGGCGCGGTATCGAAGATGGGCCGGAAGCCCCGGCGGCCATAGGCGAAGCGCAGCGTCATGCCGGCGTCGAGCACGCGGATTGCGAAGCGTTTGCCGATCAGGGGTTCGAGCGGCTCGCGGGGGATCATGCGGCCGAGCGCCAGGTTGAGCCCGGTGATCAGCGCCAGGGTCGGCGGCAGTTGCGGCAGCCGCGTGCCCAGGCGCGCCACCGGCGCCGGCAACGTGAAATCGGGCAGCTTGAAATTGTTCATGCGGCTTTCCTTATCAGTTCGAGCCCAGGCCGGCCATGCCAGAAACCATTGCAGAAATCGCCTTCCAGAGTGGCGGCTTCCCCCGCCAGGGCGCTCCGGAAGGCCGCGACGACCAGTCCGGTTTCCTCCGCTCGCGGGCCGAGACGGAGGATATCGACGCCGTGGCCGCGCACGTCCGGCAAGTCGTCGAGCAGATTGTACGACTTCGCCGACTGGGTCTGGATGCCGTTGATGGTGAGGAATTCCTCGCCTTCGCCCGTCTTCACCGTCATGCCGTCCGGGAAGTCGATGCACTTGAACTCGCAGTTGTCTTTCTGCAGGTTGTAGCGCCGGGCCGTGAAGCAGCGTGCCGAATAGGCGAGCGGCACCCGGCCATGGGCGAACACCTCGGTCGCCATGCCGGCCGGCCGCGCGGCCACGATGCCGGCCAGCAGTTCGCGGCTGGCCTCCGGCGGCAATACCCAGCGGTTGGCGCCCATGCCGGCCAGCAGGGCGAGCGTCTGGCTGTTGAAGACATTGAGCGTCGGGCCGGCGACGAAGGGGATGCCTTTTTCCGCCAGCAGGCGCACCGCGCCCATCTCGTTGGCCTCGACGGCGAAATTCCCGTTGTCGACGATGCGGCGCAGCGCCTTGAGATCGGACTCGGACTCGATCAGCGTCAGCGTCGACAGCACCACTTCCTTGCCGGCGGCGGCCAGTTTCGTTGCGATGTCGAGATAGTCGTCCAGCCGCAATTCATGGCGGCGCGAGCAGACCGTCTCGCCGAGATAGACGATGTCGACCGGCATGGCCGCCACCGACGCATAGAAGTCGAGCGTCTGCTGGCGGGGCCAGTAGTACTGGAGCGGGCCGAGGGAGAGCTTCATCGGTGAAGTCCCGCCGAAGGCGCAGCCCGCAAGCGAGGATCGGGCGCGACCCGAAATATTCGAGCGCGGCGGGCTTGCGGGCTCCTCCCCGCGAGGGGTGGCCGGGAGGGGCGGGTCACTATTTCCACGGCCGGTTGTAGGCGCCGAGCGTGTAGCTCTGGCCCTCGGAGACCTTGTTCAATTCGGCCATCCAGGCCGCCTTGGGCGAGAAGTGCCCGCTGTCGCGCAGGCAGGCGTCGATGGCGTCGCGCCAGATCTTCGTCACTTGCGCGACGTAGGCGGGGCTGCGCTGGCGGCCCTCGATCTTGATGGCGCGGATGCCGACCTTCACCAGTTCGGGCAGCAGCGTCATGGTATTGAGGCTGGCCGGCTCCTCGATGGCGTAGTAGGTATCGCGCTCATCGCCGTCGCCAACCTCGAAGCGGCCCTTGCAGATGGTCGGATAGCCGGCGCGCTCGCCCTCGCCGAAACGGTCGATCAGAATGCCGTTGAGCCGCGTCTCCATGCCCCGCGGCGTCTGCTCCCAGCGCACCGCCTTGCCGGGCGAGCAGGCGCCCTGGCAATTGGGCGACGTGCCCGTGGCATAGGCCGACAGCGCGCAGCGGCCCTCGACCATCACGCATAGGCCGCCGAAGCCGAACACCTCGATCTCGACCGGCGTGTTCTTGACGACCTGCT